>Ga0209474_10006141_pt1 | contig 10151 bp, 12 predicted proteins | sample GraSoiAngelo_145_FD_185902 | JGI IMG/M metagenome (GOLD analysis project Ga0209474, IMG submission 185902) | Grasslands soil microbial communities from the Angelo Coastal Reserve, California, USA - 14_1009_05_20cm (SPAdes) (version 2) | ecosystem: Environmental > Terrestrial > Soil > Grasslands... | reverse complement strand
GATGCCCAGTGCGAGCACGAGCACGGCTAGGAAACAGAAGGATTTCTCCTTGAACAAAACACGAAGCCCCACTCGGACATCCTGAAAAAATGATTCAAACATAGTTCGTTCTCCTTCTCGTCTTCATGCTTGCGGGACGATTTGCACGGCTGGTGACAACGGTGTCGTCACGTGCCCATTGCAAAGGTTGTGCCAGTAAACAAACACGTGCATAAGGTATTAATTTTGACCGGGTTGAAGCGGCGCGGTCATGCTCGTTTGTGCTAATATCTCTTCGGTTTCGGGAAATTTCTGTCCCGATTTCGGGATCGTTCTGCCATGGCACGTATTGCACCCGGCTCGACGGAGTCTCGCCCTGCCAAGTTTGCCCCCGCCGACCAACTTTGGTCGGGCGACGCTGTGCGGAGCCGTCTCACACCGCTTCGTCTATCAACGCTGACAACGCCTCCGCTAACGACTCGAAGGTAGCGAGTTTGATTTGCGGGCCGTAATGAAATTGCGAAAGAATATTTAAGCCAATGTCCTTGTGTGGATCGGGAATCACCCGCACCACCACTGCAACATTCTTCTCCGCTAGCGCATCCATAATTTCCGCAAGGTGGGCCGTTGCCGCCGGCTCCATCCGATCAAGCCAGCGAAAATCGGTTAAGACGCGAAATCCAGGAGTTACCTCCTTCATCATCTCGCGGACTTGCAGCGCCACGGTTTCCCACTTCCTTCTTCGTCACCCTTCCAGCCGCGCTAATCACCAATAGCCGCTTCGATCGATCGGATTCGACGGAATACATCGATACGGCGCTGAACTTTAATCACGGTTTTGCTTTGGCACCGGCTTATCGGAACTTCGTCTTCTTTCGTCTGAATTTTATCGCTGCCGCATATGCCGCCAATTCGCCCTTGGGATCTCGCCAGGAAAAAGTTCGCACCCGCGTCCGTCCTTTTGCACCGTGATAGGTGACAGAGTAGAACCGGCGCGCCTCGTAGCGAGAAACCCCAACGACCGGCTGCTTCAAACGGAGTTTGTTCAGAATGCGCGACGGAATTGGCTGGCTGCGTTTATTGGGAAGCAGGCCAAGAACGCGATCGCGCCAGCGATGCGCCGCTTTGAGCGACTCCTTCGAATGTCCGGCGAAATGTTTGCTGTATTCCTTTTTATTGCGCGTGATTGCCACCTGATAGCCACTTGGCAAAACGCGGATATTAGTAAACTCGCGATATGCTCCTTGCCGTTTCTTCATTCCGCCACCTTGCCACCGTCTTTGGAAAATGGAAGAACGTCTAACGAAAAATCGATATTTTTTTGATCTGCCGAACGCAATGGAGCCATTCGCTAAATTTGAATACGAAGGGTGGCAGCGTGTTGCCGAGAAATACGATTCGGTGTGGGCGAGATCGACCCGGCAATTCATCCCCCCACTACTCGATGCCGCCGAGGTTACCTTAAACATGTCTGTTCTCGACGTTGGTTGCGGCCCCGGCTACGTCGCGGCCGCGGCGACCGAACGCGGCGCAACAGCGCGCGGCCTCGATTTTTCCGGGGAAATGGTCGCAATCGCGCAAAAGATGTTTCCGCGAATCGAATTCCGCGAAGGCGATGCGCAAAATCTGCCTTTCACCGACGCCACCTTCGATCGCGTTCTGGCCAATTTCGCTTTGCTCCATGTGTCTGACCCGGAGCACGCTTGTTCTGAGGCTTTCCGCGTCCTCAAGCCCGGCGGAAAATTCGGCTTCACGGTTTGGGCAGCGCCGGAGGAAAATCCATACGCGAAGATCATCGACGACGCGATCCAGGCACACGCTGATCTCGAAGTCGACCTTCCAGTTGGCCCGCCGCACTATTTGTTTTCTGATCGCAAGGAATTTCGCCGGGCGCTCGAACGCGCCGGGTTCAATGGCGCTTCAATGATTTTTAAACTCCACACCATTCAATGGAACGTTCCCACTGCGCGCTATCCATTCGATGCAGAACGAGACGCCGGTGTGCGCACCGCCGGATTGCTTGCGCGTCAGGCATCCAAGAAACTCCGTGCCATTCAGCGAGCGATCGAAGAGTCCGTTCGCTGCTATGCCAAAGGCGACACCTTCTCTATTCCTAAAGCAGCCTATGTCATTGCGGTTAGCAAGACGTAGAGAACAGAACTACCGACCACGGACTCCAATTTGGACAAAACGATAACTCGCGATCCTAGTCTCTGTCTCTACTTGTAGTTGTATTCAATTATGAAACTCCTCGCCATCGTCCTTGTCCTCCTCTGTGGTTCAAATGTCGGATCCGCGGCTGAGAGAGACGTCACCATTACCGAGAACGAGTTGGTCCGGCGAACGCAGGAGCTGTACGACGCCGTGGTTCCCGGCGATCAGGCTCCCTGGAAGAAGTATTTCGCCGACGATTCCATTTTCTCCGACGAGAAAGGGCGTACTATGGATAAAACCAAGCTGATTGCCGATATCACGCCGCTGCCAGCCGGATATTCCGGCACGATCAAACTGGATCGCGTCGAGAGTCGGATTTACGATAACGTCGCAATTCTTAGCTACGATGCTAAGGAGACTGAGACAATTTTTAGCCAGAACCTGCGCGCGCGCTATCACATTACCGATACCTGGCTGCGGCGGGACGGTAGTTGGCAGATCGTCGCCAGCCAGGCGCATCGTTATTATGAAGATCCGGCGACTGGCAAAGCTGATCTAAAGAAGTTCCCTGACTTCATCGGTGCCTACGAGCTTGTTCCCGGTCAAACACGGACGGTCATCGCTGAAGGCGACAACTTGTTCGTCGAGCGAAAGGGAAAAAGAGACCAATTACTTCCGGAAACATCCGAGCTTTTCTTTCGCAAAGGCATCGAGGGGCGAATTCTGTTCCGTTATGATAAGGGCGGGAAAGTTGACGCGCTTATCGACCGTCGAAATAACGAGGACGTTGTCTGGCGCAAGGTTGCTGGCAAGTAAGCAAAGTGCTTGTAGTCGGCGACTGATGGCCATTGGGCACAGTTTGATTGCGCATGAGGAACACAAGGCCTGCGGTCGATGCGCCCAGCGGTGATTCTCCCCGTTGTTCTTCAGATTGGGTCACAGCGGAGTAAAACTCCGCTGGGCGCACAGACTTGGAAGCTGGGTTCCTCATGAGGTGACTCCGCAGAGCGTCGCCCTACCAACCGAAGACTATTGCGAGACTCTTTCGGTTTTCTTTTGGTAAACCAGATCGGCCGCGGCAAGGTCCTCTGCCGCTACGCCTACCGACTTAAATAGGGTAATCTCGTCTATCGACTTCCGCGCGGGTTGTTTGCCCGCGATCACGTCGCCGATCTCGATTGGGTCCTTCTTCGCCGCAATGACGTCGCCGGATTCCTTGAGCGCGGCCTCGCGCGATTCCACGTAGATCATCGCCCGCCGCAATACTTCGTCATCCAACTCGCGCCAATTCGGCTGGGTCGCCCCTATGGCATTGATGTGTGCACCGTGCGCAAGCCATTTCCCGCGCAGGACCGGCGTGGTTGCGGCGGTTGCAACCACGATTACATCCGCGCCGCGCGCGGCTTTTTCGGGCGACGTTGCGGCGCGCACCTTAAACTCGCGGGCGAAACGCTCAGCGTTCCGGGGACTCCACACTCTCACTTCAGTGAACTCTCGCACCAGACGTAGCGCCTCGAGATGGCTTCGCGCCTGCACTCCCGATCCAAGGATCGTTAGCACTTTTGCGTCGGCGCGAGCGAGTAGCTTCGTTGCCACCGCCGATACTGCGGCTGTGCGCATTTCGGTGATGAGCCGGCCATCCATCACCGCCAGCGGTTCCCCGGTTTCCGGGCGGAAAAGTAAAATCATCGCATGATGGGTGTGCACGCCCTTATTTTCTGGATAGAACGTCACCAACTTGGCCCCGAGCGCGCGTCCGCAAGCTGGCATGACGCCAAAAAAACCTTCATGCTCCAATACCGGAAGGACGGTTCGCAACGGTTGCAAGACCGCGCCGGCCGAAAGATCCCGCAAGGCATCGGCCATGGCGGGAATCAAATCCTCCATCGGCAAAAGCCTTCGAACTTCATCTTCATTAAGAACCATTGGAAAGTTTTGCATAGACGTTACCAGTGTAATACTCGACAGACCTACTCAGTCTGTCATACCGAGGGAAGTCGAGGAATCTCTAACTATTCTTCCCTGAAAAAGCTAGAGATGTCTCGGTCCGAGCGGGACTGGCATATTCGCTCGACATGATAAAAGGCCCGTTTGGGAACGATGCCGGATCTGAAGACTCGGTTTCGCTTTTTGGCTTTCGCGATGGCTCGCGCGACAAACTGCCTCATTTCAAACGCAGCCGGGAAATATCTAATTTGATGTTCTCACGCGCCTTTCGCCGTTCCTTGCGTGTTGCCCTGAGGTAAAGAACTGTTCCAGCAATGCCAAATGCGGCCGCACCGAGAAAATTGGTCGCGGGACTTCGGCTCCAAAGGTACGCTCCGAGAATTGCGCCGACACTCACGACCAAGTCGCGCACCAGGTAGTAGGCGCCGATCATCTGGCCTCGTCGTTCCGGTTCGCAGTAACTAACGATTAGGGCTTTGCGTGAGGTATCGCCGAACTCTTTCAGGCCGCGAATAAAGAAGGCTAGCATCAGCGCGGGAAAGCTACGCGAGAAGAGCAACACAAATGGGAAAAGCGTGAACATCATGAAAGTGGTGACAACAAAAGGTTCGCGCCGACGTCTATCGGCAAAGTGAGAGCTAGGAATAATGCATAAGCTTGCAGTCAGCACCTCGATAGTAGTGAGAAGTCCTACTTGTTGTCCGCTGGCGCCCGCATAATCCATCGCGAAAATCACCACCCAGGCGAATGGGATTCGTTCGCAAAAGCGAACCAAAATATCACTAAGCAACAACCAGCGCATCGGGGCGTCGAACTCGCGCAGACAGCGCAGAAAATTCCACCGCTCAGGCGTTGGCGCAGTCTCTTCACGTTCTTTTACTTCTTCGCGTAATTCCCGGAGGGCAATGAAGGTAGCTCCGGCAAGCAGGATCGAGATAATAAGCGCGACCCGAACTCCCGGGATCACACCAAAGCGATCGATCAAAATTCCACCCATTAGCGGCGCGACCATGATGGGCACGCGCTTTATCACCATCTGAACCCCGATCCCCATCGAGTATCGGTTGGCCGCAACCGTCGCGCCGACGAGCGAGAAGGTGGCCGGGAGGGAGAAACAGGTCCAGGACAGAAACAAGAACATTCCGGCGATGACCGCGCTCCAATGCGGAATCAGCAGAACGAGTGCATAACCAGCAATCGAAATCAGGTTGAAGGTGATGAAAGCGCGCCGGTGTCCCCAGCGATCGGCCAGCAATCCTCCGGGATAGGCATAGATCGCGCTGACCAAAGTGCGCAGACCGTCATAAAGACCAATGATGAAGACGCTCGCGCCAAGAGTTTGGAGATATTTGGGAACGAAACGCATCCATAGTTCTTCCCCGGTTCCGATGACGAAAATCGCGACCAGGATGATGACGAGATTACGTTTGAGCGCGAAAAAATCCGCGAACTGCTTCCCGCGACTTATTTCTGGTTGATTGGGCGCTTCCATTTGGCGTTACGCGGATGGAGAACGAACGCGAGCTTGAGATTTCGCTGACTTATCGGCCGAAGCCGGCGAAATACAACCAATTCGACGCAAGGGAGTCGCCGGCATAGTCTCATTCTTGCTCACAAATGGGGGACGATAAGACCAACAATCTGTCGCATGTAATTGTGCGCGGCGGCGCGACCGGCTTTGCGCAGAAGATTCAAATCGGTTCGCATCGTCTCGCCGCTGATGAACCGGTCGAATCCGGCGGAACAGACACCGGCTTGTCCCCATACGACTTGCTCCTGGCTGCGCTCGGTAGCTGTACATCAATGACGATCTCTCTTTACGCGCGCCGAAAGCATTGGCCGTTAGAGGAGGTGACAGTTTCCTTGTCCCATTCGAAAATTTATGCGGTCGATTGTGCCGAGTGCGAAACAAGAGAAGGAAAGATCGATCGAATTGAACGCGAGATTCAACTCTCTGGTCTGCTCACGTCCGAACAGCGATCGAAGTTGATGGAAATTGCGGACAAATGCCCGGTGCATCGGACGCTTACCTCGGAAATTAATATCAGGACAAAAGAGAAAGCTGAAGATTGATGGAGCGCGGATCAATCTGCGCGTTTTGCGAGGGCGAAAGCTAGCAGCGAAAGCAATTGCAAAACGACGGAGAAGATGACGAGGATAAGAATCGATTTTTCGTAGAGAATGCCCATCACCCAACTGCCGAGAAACCAGGCGACGCCGAAACCAGTATCGAATAGACCAAAGCCGGTCGCTCGGACATCACGGCGAAGCAGAGGAGCGATGACGGATTTCAAGAGCGAATTTTGGGCGCCCATGCCGATTCCCCAAAGAATCATTCCGCAAAGCGCAATCCAGGATCGGCCGAAAAAGACGAGAGGCGCGAAAAAGGCGGAAACAAAAAAAACGGCAATCAGGATAGATAGACCAGCTTTATCAAACCATTTTCCGAAAACGAGAGCACCCACTCCGCCCAACGCCATTGCTACGGCGTAGTAGATGGGAATAACCGGGCCGGCGACCGATCCGCTTCTTTGAAAGTGGTAGGCGATGAGCGAGAAATCGGCAAAACCGGCGGCAATAAAAGCGCCCGCAACTAGATAAAGCCAATAAGGGCGCGAAAATCCTTTGGTTTCCAGACCATGACCTGCCTCCAACTCGCGCGGGTTAGGGAAAAGCTTACTAGCGACGAATACAATCACGATAGTAAGGAGCGCGGAGACCAGCAGCAGCGCGAAACCGGTTCGATAACTACCATGCCTGAATAACACCAACGAAATGATGAGCGGTCCCAAGGTCGCTCCAGCCTGATCGAATGCTTCGTTTAAGCCGAAGACCCAACCGCGGCCAAGTTTGTGACCGGCGAATGATAGCATGGCATCAGTAGACGGTTTGCGGATAGCGCGCCCGGTTCGCTCAGCTACGATTAGACCGGCAGCAAGAGGCCAGTTGCCGGCCAGAGCCAGGGCTGGCACTGCCAGCATGTTCACGATGTAGCCGACGATAGTAACCAGCCAGTATTTGCCTGTCTTATCGCCGAGGTAGCCGCTAAAAGAACGTAGCGCGTAGCCGAGTAATTCCCCGAGTCCGGCAGTGAAACCGATAACGGCAGCGCTGGCACCGAGGAATCCCAGGAATTGCCCGGTGACGCTGCGTGCGCCTTCATAGGTGAGGTCGGCGAAGCCGTTGGCAATACCGAGGATGAGGACGAACCGAAACGCTGTTGCTGCGGTGAGTGACTTTTGTTTGTCGGGCACCGTTGCTTTCCCGTTCGTGTTCGAACTAATGAGGTGAGCTCGACTGCTCACTCACCGGTTCGGTCTCATGAAGGCGACCGAAATCGACGGTAAGCTTTCTATCTCCTGATTCACTATAAATTTCGACAAAGCGCTCGCCAAAACGAACGTCGCGCCAGTTATAGTCTCTTTGGGTTTGTACCGCTGCCGGAATAACGGGGTCTATTCCGACGACCGAAGCGGTGAATAAGGCTCTGCTTGCTCTAAGCGATTCCGGCGTCTCGCCATGAAGTGGGCTTTGCTCGTCAATGGTATGACGAAGGGTGAGTGCAGCCGGAAAGGAGATAAGGCGGTCGAAATGCAGTTTTAAATTATAGAAGTGTCTAAAGGTGTCACCTTCCAGAATGGGTTCATCGCGGGTGAACATAATTCTGAATTCCGCTTCGACCATACTTTGCGCGCGCAGGTTGCCCACCCGTAACATCAGGGTAGGTCGCCCATTCAATGTTCCGATGACAATTGGTTTGCTGAATAGAATTCGCGCGGCGGGGCGGGAGAAGCGAACAAAGATCAAGCCAGTCATGACGGCGAGTCCGAACATGCCAGTGATGATTTCTACGGTCGTGACGACGTGGCCGTAAAGGTTTTGTGGATACCAGTGACCATAACCGACAGTCGCGAGAGTTTGTACACTAAAAAAGAACGCTTCGAAGTAAGAGCCGGGCGTCATTCCAGCAATGGATTCGCCGCCGAGGGCGTAGAACTCTGCAAAGATGAGGTTGATGACGATGTAAACGCCGGCAATGAGAGCAGCGAACTGCGGCCAACTTAAAGCCAACAGCCACTGATAGGCGTCGCGCCATTCCCTTTTTTCGAGATTGAGTTTGAGAAACTCAACCTGACCGGAGCGAACGGAAACGGACTTAGGCATTGTTCACCATGAAAGTAAAAATTGGAAAGTAAAAAGGAGCAAGAAGCAAAGCCGAGCGAATCTGTGCTATTTGCCACCCTGAACCGAAAGTTCCCAGCGATAGCCATCAGGATCATGGAACCATAGGCCCATATGTTTCGAGCCCGGAGCTTCCGGCCCGATCTCGTCACCGGGATCTTCGATGTCAACTTTGTGTTTCTTCAAGTGCGCCAGCGCTTTTCTTAGCGTTGCCATATCCGGCAGATGGAAAGACATGTGGTCAAGGGTTGACGGCGATGGTTTCCCTTTAAAGAGGGCGATAGTGATTTTGTCGTTGCCGACCGCAACACCGTTCTGGAAGTCGAATTCTTTGCGTAATCCTAGCGTGCGTTGAAACCATCGCGCGCTCTTCTTCGGATCGCGCACCGCCAGCCCAAAATGCCCGACCACGCCAAGGACAAACGGAGTTTTCATCGTGTTATCGTATCGGGTACGCTTGAAGGAACAGATGTCTCACCTTTGGCACTTAATCCAGGCGCTGCACCAGTAGCCAGACTAGCCCCGAGAGGATGCCGGCAAAAATGGAGAGGACAATGGTGGTGCGCCGAGTGTGCCGGCGTTTGAACTCCGGCACAGGGATATCGTCGTGAATGCGACTCGCCTCGAACATTACCATCAGAAAAAGCGTTACCACGAAGCCAACGACGCCCCATTTCAGAGCCCCGAGAATGGTGTCGAGCATTTGCGTCTCGACTGTAATCGGGGCGTCTTTGGATTCAAGAGGAGCGCATGTGAGACAGTAGCCGAACGAGGAATCCTTGCTGAAAAGCGTCTCGTTATCTGCACCGTCGTGCTCCCCCTTCGCCTCTCCCTTTGCAGGGAGAGGCTAGCGTGGGGAGTTCCTCAGCGCGCCACGTTGTTAAACGCCGCAGCAGGACGTCGTAAAACACGCCGCGTGAGAAATCAGAACATGCAAAGAAGCACTGCCCGTGCCAGCAATTCCTCGCACCCTCAAAATGCAACGCGAAAATCTGTATATGTATCGCAATTGGCAACATTTACAGCTCAATTTCAAAAGCTCTTCGATCGAAAATGTTCCGTCATCAAATATAAGAAGTTTGTAAGCTTGTCCGACCTTTGAGTGGGCCGAGCGAAACGCAAAATATCAAGAAAGCATTTCAACTTACTTGGAATGAAGTAGTTACACAATTCGAACGTGTCTTGTAACGGAAGCCGACGTTCTTACCTCACCTTCGCCCGAGGTTGTGCCGGTGCCCCAGCAGTGGCCGGTAAAAGCTTTCTGAATACTCTGGGCGAGGTTTTGCGCCGAACCGCGTCCCCAGGTAGTGAAAGAAAATAATCCGCGGGTCTTCGCTGATCATGTGTGAATGGATGGAGCCAATATCAATGCCCGCTTCTCGCAATGATTTCAGGGCCTTTCGTAATTCATTTTCCGTGACGGCAAAGTCCCCATCAACCACGGCATTTTCATCTCTACCGGCAAATGCGGCCCAGGTATTGACCCCATCGTGCTATCGATGGTGACGCCATGCATTTTCGCGTCGCGCCCGAAGGTGAAGTTGATCATGCCCTTATTCGCCTCACCGCTGGACATGAAAAATTTTATTCAGCGGATCGGCGGTTATTGTGCTGATGTCAGGCAACGCTGGCTTGAGGAAAGAATCGGCCGGCGTTGGATGAGCGGTGCGAAACTCTCTCACCTTGTCGTAAAGAAGCCGGACGGAGGAGGCAAGATGCTCAAGCGTGTCTTCACCTTCGATGTGCATGAAGAAACAGTCTGGGGTGATCGAAAAAGAAGTGATTGTGCAAAGCGGTAACGCTCAAGCCACCTTCCAAGGCCACGAACATCGCAAGATTAACTTCGTCCTCGAATAAAACAGTATCAGCCATGACCATGGCCTCATTAT
>Ga0209474_10006140_pt1 | contig 10152 bp, 4 predicted proteins | sample GraSoiAngelo_145_FD_185902 | JGI IMG/M metagenome (GOLD analysis project Ga0209474, IMG submission 185902) | Grasslands soil microbial communities from the Angelo Coastal Reserve, California, USA - 14_1009_05_20cm (SPAdes) (version 2) | ecosystem: Environmental > Terrestrial > Soil > Grasslands ... | reverse complement strand
CCTGAATTTTTGTCGTGACTACATTGCGAAGCAATGCTAAATCATTCCCATGCAAAACCCGGGCGCAAAACGCGCCGCGGGAAGGAAGAAACTGGCTGTTTGACAAGTGAATAGGGGTGACGAATGCGTCCGAGGCTCGCGTGTCCCGGATGCGATGCAGCGCGCGCGTCAGCGAGTGGTGTGAAACGTGCGGTTCGTCCTCATCCTGAGGAGCGCGCACGCGTGACGGTGCCGCCAACGCGACCAGGCGTGCGCGCGTCTCGAAGGATGAGGACGGGTCATTGGTCGCGCCCTCATGCTTCGAGACGCATCGCAGCGCGGTTCGGCTGCGGAAGCAATTTCGCTCGCGTCACGCTGCGATGCTCCTCAGCATGAGGGCAAGAGAGGGCGGCGCAGACTCTTCCCTCCGCCAAGCGAGGGGCGGCCGGGACGACGATTTTCGATCCGAGCAAAGAAGAACCAATCGGTGGTTGTAGGAAACGATGCCTGAAGAGAGCTCCCTGTTTCCGGCCTGTTCTTTAGGGAGCTGTGCAACTCGCGCGTGTAAGCCGCAAAACGCGCCGGCATCCGCCATTACCGGCGGCGAGCTCAATAGCCTGCCGCGAGCGCGCCACGGGTGCGGTTGTCGGCGGCGCCGACGAACCCCGTCGGCGTCACCAGGATCGAGTTGGCCGACGTGCGCGGCAAACCTTCGACCACGGTCTGGCCGCGCGCCTTGAGCGCCGCGATCAGATCGGGCGGGAATCCCTGCTCGACCGCGACCTCGTCGGGCAACCACTGATTATGCACGCGCGGCTCGGCGATCGCGTCGGCGATCGGCAGCTTGCGGTCGATCACGTTGACCAGCACCTGCAGCACGGTCGTGATGATGCGGCTGCCGCCGGGCGAGCCGGTGACGAGAAACGGCTTGCCGTCCTTGAGGACGATCGTCGGCGTCATCGACGAGAGCGGGCGTTTGCCCGGTCCGGGCGCATTGGCGTCGCCGCCGACCAGGCCGAAAGCGTTGGGCGCGCCCGGCTTGGCGGCGAAGTCGTCGAGCTCGTCGTTGAGCAGAACGCCGGTGCCCTCCGCGACGAGACCGACGCCATAGCTCAGGTTGAGCGTGGTGGTGTTGGCCACCGCGTTGCCCAAGCGGTCGACGACGGAGAAGTGCGTGGTGTTGTCGCCCTCGCGCGCGGGCGTGACGATCGAGCCGAAGCTCGCCGCGGCGGCGGCGCGGGCCGGATCGATGCGCTCGCGTACCTCGCCGGCGAAGCGCTTCGACGTGAGATAGGGCGGCGGCGTGACGCTCGCGGGATCGCCAAGGAATTTCGCGCGGTCGAAATAGGCGCGCTTCATCGCTTCGACCATGAGATGCACGCGCGTCGCCGCGTCGACCTTGTCGAGCTTGTAGCCCTCGAGGATGTTCAGCATTTCGACGAGCACCACGCCGCCGGAGGAGGACGGCGGCATGGAGACGACGCGATAGCCGCGGTAGTTGCCGAAGGCGGGCGTTCGCTCGACGGGCTGGTAGCGATGAAGATCCTCCCGCGTCATGAGTCCGCCTGCCGAGCGGATCGCGGCGACGAGCTTGTCGGCGATGGCGCCGCGATAGAACGCGCGCGGTCCCTCGCGCGCGATTGCGGCGAGCGTGTCGGCGAGATCGCGTTGAACGAGCGTCGCGCCGGGGCCGAGCGGGCGGCCGTCGGGGGTGAAGAAGATCTTCGCCGTGGCCGGCCAGCGCGCCAGACGCGCTTGCGAGCGGGGCAGCGAATCGGCGACGTCGTTCTCGATCGGAATGCCGTCGCGCGCGAGCGCGATCGCCGGCGCGATCAGCTCCGCGAGCGTGAATTTTCCCGAGCCGTATTTGGCGTGCGCGAGCGCCAATCCGGCGACCGTGCCGGGAACGCCGATAGCGAGCGCGGAGTCTTGAGATTTATACGGATCGGCTTCGCCGCGCTCGTCGAGAAAGATCCCGCGCGTGGTGGCGGCGGGCGCGGTCTCGCGATAATCGATCGCGGTGTCGAGCTTGCGCTCGGCGAGGTGGATCAGCATGTAGCCGCCGCCGCCGATATTGCCGGCGCGCGGATAGGTGACCGCGAGCGCGAAGCCGGTGGCGACCGCGGCATCGACGGCATTGCCGCCTCGCTGGAGCACCTCGACGCCGATGCGCGCCGCGCGACCCTCCTGCGCGACCACCATGCCGTGCGAGGCCGATACCGGCTCGATGCGCGCGCTGCTCGCCGGTGCGGCCTCGGTCAGCACCGGCGTCTGCGCCGCCAGCGGGCCGAGCAGCGTCAGGCATGCCGCGAGAGCAACCAGCGTGGCGCGGGCGATGGCGATCATCGAATTTCCGGAAGTCCGCATCTTCTAAGTTCGGGCTCTAGCGCATCCTCGGTGGAAGGACGTTAGGGAGAGGGCGGGCAAACAAGGCCAAGCGTGCCGCAAGACATATGGGTACGCAGTCACGCCCTCCCCACCCCTCCCCTCGCAAGCGGAGGAGGGCGCAGACCGAGCACGATGCCTGCACTGCTGCCGTTTCACCTAAATTAGGCACTCAGCGCGCCTGGCCGTGATACGCGCTGTTCGGCCGCATGTCGGTGGCGGAGGCGAGCCGATTGGTCATGTTGTAGAACGCCGCGACCGAGGCGATATCCCAGATGTCGCGATCGGTGAAGCCCGCGCGGCGCAGCCGCTCGCGGTCCTCCTCTTCGATCTCCCATGGTTGCGCCGTGAGCTTGACTGCGAAATCCAGCATCGCGCGCTGGCGCTTGTCGAGCCGCGCGGCGCGATAGTTCATCACCAGCATCTCGCCCAGCACCGGGCTGCCGAGTTGGCGCACTCCATTGCCGTGCGCGGTGATGCAGTAGAAGCAGCGGTTCTGCGCGGAGACGACCGTGGCGATCATTTCGATCTCGAGCTTGGACAAGGTGGCGGCGTTCTGCACGAGCTCATGCCGATAGTCCACGAACGCCTGGAGCTTGGCGTCGTCGAAGGCGAAGGCCTTGAGAACGTTGGGGACGAAGCCCAGCTTCTCCTCGCATTTGTTGAAATAAGCGGCCATCTCCGGCGAGAGCTTCCCCGGCGCGAGGCGCAACGCCATGATGTTGATATCGTCGTCGGCGCCGGTCCACGGCGAGGCCGATGCGTTGCCAGATTTGATGACCGGGGAACGCTTGGTCGGAACCGGTCGCTTTTTTGCCGCGTTCTGCGTGGTCTTTGACACGGGCATTCTCCTGATGCGCGAATGCACGATTCTATCGTCTTTGGCCGTGGAGCGATATCGGTTCGCGCGGCACGGACATTTCGCCGCGAGGGAGGCTTGAGGGTCGATCCCTTGGTGCTTACAACCTTGGCCGATGTGGGACCTGGGGCGCAGGGATTATCCGCCGGGCGCGCGCGCCGAGGGACAACGCCATGGCAGCCGCCGACCTTCCCGGGAGCGATGAGGAACGTGCCGAAGCGGCGCTGATCGCCGCGGCCGGCAAAATCCTGCGCAGCGACAATCGCGAGGTGCCGGAGGATTTCGTCGCCGCGCTGTTCGCCCACGCGGTTCCCGAAGATCTGCTGCGGTACGATCCGCGTCAGCTTGCCGAGCTCGCCGCGGACGCCTGGTCGCTGCTCGCGGTGCGCAAGCCCGGCGTGCCGAAGATTCGGCTCAATGCGCCCGACTCGGCCGGTCACGAGCGGCTGCGCGCGGATTCGGTGTTGGAAGTCGTCAACGACGACATGCCGTTCCTTGTGGATTCGGTCCTGGCCGAGCTCGCCGAGCGCGGGCTCGATGTGCGTTTCGTCGTGCATCCCGTGCTCACCGTGGTGCGCGATGACGCCGGCCGGCTGACCGCCTTCAAGGGCACCAAGCCGGCTGCCGGCGCGCTGCGCGAAAGCGTCATCTACGTGCATATCGAGCGCATCGAGGAAGAAGCGCGCCGCGCCGAGATCGTCGAGGCCATCGAGCGGGTGCTCGCCGACGTGCGCGTCTGCGTTCACGACTGGCGGGCAATGATGGCGCGCGTGGCGGACGTGATTGCCGAGCTCAAGGCCAATCCGCCGCCCTTGCCCGCGGCCGAAATCGAAGAGGCCCTGGCTTTCCTCGAATGGCTTGTCGACAGCAACTTCACCTTCCTCGGCGTTCGCGATTATCGCTTCACCGACTCCGAGGAGGCGCTCGAGCCGGTGTTCGAGACTGGACTGGGCATATTGCGTTCGCGCGATTTGCGGGTGCTGCGGCGCTGGAACGAGCCCCTCGTCATCACGCCGCAGATGCGCGCGCTGCTCCAACAACCGACGCTGCTCATCGTTACCAAGTCGGCGGTGCGCTCGCGCGTGCATCGGCGCATCTACATGGATTACGTCGGGGTGAAGCGCTTCGACCGGCGCGGCAAGCTGTTCGGCGAGTTCCGCATCGTCGGCCTGTTCACCTCGACCGCGTACACGCGCTCGTCGCGCTCGATCCCCTATTTGCGGCGCAAGGTTGACGCGGTGATGCAGCGCGCCGGCTTCGATCCGGATAGCCACTCCGGCAAGGCGCTGGTCAACGTGCTCGAAAATTATCCGCGCGACGAGCTGTTTCAGCTCGACGAAGACACGCTCTACCAATTCGCGCTGGCGGTGCTGCAGCTCGACGAGCGGCCGCGGGTGCGAGTGTTGCCGCGGCGCGACCGCTTCGACCGCTTCGTGTCGATCCTCGTCTACGTGCCGCGCGAACGCTACGGCAGCGGCGTGCGCAGGGCGATCGGCGATTACCTTGCCGAGGCCTACAAGGGCCGCGTGAGCGCGTTTCATCCGTTCTTCCCCGAGGGGCAGCTGGTTCGGGTGCACTTCATCATCGCGCTTACGCCCGGCGAGACGGCGAATCCGGATCGTGCCAGCCTCGAGCGCGCCATCGAGGCGATCGTGCGCACCTGGGTCGACGAGCTCGGCGAGGAACTGGCGCGCAACTACGATGCGCTGCGGGGGCGCGCGCTGTTCAAGCGTTACCGCGACGCCTTCTCACAGGGCTACCGCGAGAGTTATTCCCCCGTCACCGCGGTCGCTGATATCCGCGTCATCGAAGGGCTCTCGCCGAGCCGTCCGCTTGGGGTTGATTTTCATCGGCGGGCTTCCGATGCAAAGAGCTGCATCGGCCTGAAGGTCTGGAGCTTTAACCGGCCGATCCCGCTCTCGGAGCGCGTCCCCGTGCTCGAGAACATGGGGTTCAAGGTCGTTGACGAGCGCACCTATCAGATCGCGTGCCAAGTCACGCAGGGCGCACAGCAGGACGCGCAAGGCGAGGCGCAAGCCGGAGCCCGCGATGCCGACGTCTGGTTTCACGACATGGTGCTGGAGCGCGCCGACGGCCGCGCGGTCGATCTCGGCGCCAACAAGCGCCGTCTCGAGGCGGCTTTCCTGGTGGTGATGCGCGGCGGCGCCGAGAACGATGGCTACAACGCGCTTGTGCTGGCGGCGGGACTGATGTGGCGCGAGGTGGCGCTCATCCGCACGATCTCGCGCTTTCTCCGGCAAGTTCAGGTGCCGTATTCCCAAGGCTATATGTGGGCGACGCTGATCAAGCACGCGCCGATTACGGCCGATCTCGTGCACCTGTTCACCGGCCGCTTCGATCCGCGCCTCGACGTCTCGTCCGAGCAGCGCAAGGCGCGCGAGGGTGAAATCGCGAACCGGATCGAGTCCGCGCTCGCCGCGGTCGAAAGCCTGGACGAGGATCGCATCCTGCGCCGCTTCGTCAATGCGATCATCGCGGCGATTCGCACCAACTTTTATCAGATCGACGCCGGCGGACAGCCGAAGCAGCTCATCGCCATCAAATTTGCAAGTCGCGCGCTCGACGCCTTGCCGCTGCCGCGGCCGCGCTACGAGGTGTTCGTCTATTCGCCCCGCGTCGAAGCCCTGCACTTGCGCTTCGGCAAGGTGGCGCGCGGCGGCATCCGCTGGTCGGACCGGCCGCAGGATTTCCGCACGGAAATCCTCGGTCTCGCGAAGGCGCAACAGGTCAAGAACGCGGTGATCGTGCCGGTCGGCGCCAAAGGCGGATTCGTACCGAAGCTGTTGAAGGCAGGCTCGCGCGAGCTGGTGCTGGCCGAGGGCACGGCCGCGTACAAGCTCTTTATTTCGACCCTGCTCGACATCACCGACAATCTGCGCGACGGGAAGATCGTTGCGCCCGACAACGTCGTGCGCCACGACGATGACGACCCTTATCTTGTCGTCGCCGCCGACAAGGGCACCGCCACCTTCTCCGACCTCGCCAATGCCATTTCCCAGGAGCACCGCTTCTGGCTCGACGATGCGTTCGCTTCCGGCGGTTCGGCCGGCTACGACCACAAAAAAATGGGCATCACTGCCCGTGGCGCCTGGGAATCGGTCAAGCGTCACTTCCGCGAGATGGACGTCGACATCGCCAAGACTCCGTTCACGGCGGTCGGCGTCGGCGACATGTCGGGCGATGTGTTCGGCAACGCCATGCTGCAGGCGCGCACGATCAGGCTCGTCGCGGCGTTCGACCACCGCGACATTTTCATCGATCCTGCTCCGGATCCGCAGGCGAGCTTCGCCGAGCGCCGCCGCTTGTTCGATCTGCCGCGCTCGAGCTGGCAGGATTACAATCGCGCGCTTATTTCCGCCGGCGGCCGCGTGTTCTCGCGTGCGACCAAGGAGATCGCGCTCTCGCCCGAGGCGCGCGCCGCGCTCGGCCTTGCGACTCCCAAGGCGGCGCCGCACGAGGTGATCCGGGCAATTCTCAAGGCGCAGGTCGATCTCCTGTTTTTCGGCGGCATCGGCACCTACGTGCGCGCGGCTTCCGAAGGCGATGATGCGGTCGGCGATCGCAGCAATGATGCGGTACGCGTCACCGGCGCCGAGCTCCGCGCCAAAGTGATCGGCGAGGGGGCCAACCTCGGCATGACGCAGCGCGGCCGGATCGAGGCGTCGCTGCGCGGCATCAGGCTCAACACCGATGCCATCGACAATTCGGCCGGCGTGAACACCTCGGACGTCGAGGTCAACATCAAGATCGCGCTCGCGCAGCCGATGCGCGACGGACGACTCTCGCGCGAGGCGCGCGATGCACTTCTGGCGGAGATGACCGAGGACGTCGCGGCGCTCGTGCTGCGCAACAACTATCTGCAGACGCTCGCGATCTCGCTCGCGGAACGGCGCGGGCTCGAAGACCTCGGATTCGAGCAGCGGTTGATGCAGACATTGGAGCGGGCGGGTGAGCTCGACCGCGCCGTCGAGTTCCTGCCCGACGACATCGAGATCGCCGAACGCCGCCGACGCTCGCAGGCGCTGACGCGGCCCGAGCTTTCGGTGCTGCTCGCCTACGCCAAGCTTTCCCTCAATCATGAGCTCGTTCAGTCGAGCGTGCCGGACGATCCCTATCTCGGCCGCGAGCTCGGCCGCTATTTTCCTGGCGCCATCGCCGACAAGTTCCCCGATGCGATCGAGCAACATCGGCTGCGGCGCGAGATCATCGCTACGCAGCTCGCGAATTCCATGATCAATCGTGGCGGTCCCTCGTTCGTGGTGCGCATCGCCGATCAGACCGGCGCGTCGGCGGCGCCGATCGCCGCCGCGTTCGCCGCCGTGCGCGACAGCTATGGCATGACCGCGCTCAACTCCGAGATCGACGCGCTCGATGCGAAGATTTCCGGCCGGCTGCAGCTCGAGCTCTATCATGCGGTGGAGGATCTGCTGCTCGATCGGGTGGTTTGGTTCTTGCGCAACGTGGAGGTCACGCAGAGGCTCGCCGGAATCGTCGCGCACTATCGCCAAGGCATCGCCGCGGTCGTGGCCGCGCTCGATGCCGCGCTGCCGCAAGAGCCTGCTGTCGCACGCGCTAACCGCGAGGCCGAGTTGCACAGGCAGGGCGTGCCGGACGCGTTGGCGCGCCGCATCGCCGCGCTGCCGGCGCTGGTCGCCGCGCCGGACATCGTCATGGTCGCCGACCGCACCGGGCGGCCCATTGCCGACGTCGCGGCGACCTATTTCGCCGCCGCGGCGTTCTTTCGCCTCGACCAGATCACCGGTGCCGCGCGCGGGATCGTCATTTCCGACTATTTCGATCGCCTCGCGCTCGATCGCGCACTCGATTCGATCGGTGAGGCCGAGCGGCGGCTCACCGCCGCGATGACCGTCAATGCCGAAGCCGGACATGCGGCGGTAAAGGCGTGGGTTGCGCCTCGCAAGGCCGAGGTCGAGCGCATCGCGATGGCGATCAACGAGATCGCCAATTCGGGCCTGACTTTATCCAAGCTGTCGGTGGCGGCGAGCCTGCTGGGGGATCTGGCGAAAACGGAAGCGGCGCGCGAGCTCAGTGCCGGAAGTGGCGCGTCCCCGTAAAGACCATGGCGATGCCGTGGTCGTCGGCGGCCTTGATCACCTCGTCGTCGCGCACGGAGCCGCCGGGCTGGATCACCGCGGTGGCGCCCGCCTCGATCGCGACGAGGAGCCCGTCGGCGAACGGAAAGAACGCGTCCGAGGCGACGACCGAGCCCTTCGTCAGCGGCACCGGCAGCCCCGCCGCGCGGGCAGCATCTTCGCTCTTGCGCGCGGCGATGCGGGCGGAGTCGATGCGGCTCATCTGCCCGGCGCCGATGCCGACCGTGGCACGATCCTTCGCATAAACGATGGTGTTGGATTTCACGTGCTTGGCGACGCGGAAAGCAAAGGCGAGATCGGTGAGCTCGGCGTTGGTGGGGGCGCGCTTGGTCACCACCTTGAGCGCCATGTCGTCGACGACGGCGTTGTCGCGCGACTGCACGAGCAACCCACCGGCGACCGATTTCACGAGCATGCCGCCGGCCCGCGGATCGGGCAGGTCGCCGGCGACCAGCAAACGAAGATTCTTCTTCGCGCCGACAATGGCGACGGCTTCCTCGCTCGCTTCCGGCGCGATGATCACCTCGGTGAAGATGTCGGTGATCGCGTGCGCCGCTTCGGCGTCGAGCTTGCGGTTGACCGCGACGATGCCGCCGAACGCCGACACCGGATCGCAGGCAAGTGCCTTGCGGTAAGCGTCGAGGAGGCTTGCGCCCTCGGCGACGCCGCAGGGATTGGCGTGTTTGACGATGACACAGGCCGCCGTGCGGAGCGGATCGAACTCGGCCACGCATTCGTAGGCCGCGTCGGTATCGTTGATGTTGTTGTAGGAGAGCTTTTTGCCCTGCACCTGGCGTGCGGTGGCGACTCCAGGCCGCGACTCGCTGGTGCGATAGAACGCCGCCGATTGATGCGGATTTTCGCCGTAGCGCAGGGGCTCGAGAAGATGCCCGCCGACCGCGCGGAACGCCGGCGCCGGGTCGCGGACCTGCTCGGCGAACCAATTGGCGATCGCCGCATCGTAAACGGCGGTGCGGGCATAAGCCTTGGCGGCGAGCTTGCTCCGCAGCGCGAGCGTGGTCGCGCCGCCGTGTTGGCGCAGCTCCGCCAGTACGGCCGCATAGTCGCTCGGATCGACGACGACCGCGACGTCGGTGTGGTTCTTGGCCGCGGCGCGGATCATCGCCGGGCCGCCGATGTCGATATTCTCGATGCAGGTCTCGAAGCCGGCGCCCTTGGCGACGGTTGCTTCGAACGGGTAGAGGCTGACCACGAGGAGATCGATCGGCCGGATGCCGTGCGAACGCATCGCGGCGGCGTGATGTTCATTGTCGCGCACGGCGAGCAGGCCGCCGTGCACCTTGGGATGCAACGTCTTCAACCGGCCGTCCATCATTTCGGGAAAGCCGGTCAGCTCCGAGACTTCGAGCACCGGCAGCCCGGCGTCCGCCAGCGCCTTGCGGGTGCCGCCGGTCGAGATCAGCTCGATGCCCTCATCGGCCAGCGCGCGGGCGAACTCGACAAGGCCCGATTTGTCGGAAACGGAAATCAGAGCGCGGCAGGCGCGGCGGAGGCGATCGGTCATGTTCGGCTAGTGTCCCGATTCCGAAGTTCGCATCATTGTGCTGCAGCCTCGTTTGCGAACTTCGGAATCAAAGGGACACTAGCAAACCTATGATTCTAGTGTGGTCTTTGGATTTGAAGTTCCTATGCGAGTTTGCTGCATATTCGTAGGAACTTCAAATCCACCACACTAGGGTCAGAACTCATTAATTCTTGGGTCCTGACAATACGATTCTGATTCGTTTTTTGAAGGGGGATCAGGATCATGCGCAAGAACCTGTTTTGGCTGAA
>Ga0209474_10006138_pt1 | contig 10154 bp, 7 predicted proteins | sample GraSoiAngelo_145_FD_185902 | JGI IMG/M metagenome (GOLD analysis project Ga0209474, IMG submission 185902) | Grasslands soil microbial communities from the Angelo Coastal Reserve, California, USA - 14_1009_05_20cm (SPAdes) (version 2) | ecosystem: Environmental > Terrestrial > Soil > Grasslands ... | reverse complement strand
CTGGGTGATGTTGTCAAGAACCCAGCCGAACTGTCCACTGGTCACCATCGCCTTGCAGTAGTTGCACACCCCGGATTCGTTGATGGAGAGGGGTGCGCCGCAATTGGGGCACTGGGTGACCTCGGCGCCCTCGCCGGCCTTGGTGCGCGCGGAGCCGCTCCGGATGAAGGTCCAGTACTCGGAAAAGGGCTTCGGATCGTGTGAGCCATAGGTCACCGTGTTGCTGGCCGTGTCATCGACTTCGTAGTCAGCCGCGCTGGCGTCGATCCGCACGGTGATCGAGTCGAAGTTTGGATCGGTCTGCACTTTGACGATCTGGGCCCCGCCAATGACGAGCCGTTCGAGGACATTCCGCTTGTGCGCCGCGATCATCGCGTCGATCTGCGTCTTCCATCGCCGGTAAATGCCATCCGACATGTAGACCCGTACCGGCTCCAGGTTGCGATCCATCCAGCCTTTCTGCAGGGCAAAGAAAGCCGCCTGGGCGCGGTCGAGGAACATCTGCTGATTGAAGTTGGGATCCTTTAACTGGAGAGCGGCCAGGTCGTCGTTCAGCGTCGAGCGCATCTGCGCCATCGGCGCGTAGCTCGGGCCCCAGTTGGAGGCCTGGATGGGATGGCGCAGGCTCATCCTCCGATACGCCTGGAAGAGGGCGAACAGGATGAAGAGGAAGAAGATGAAGCCGCCACCGCCCCCGCCGAAGAGAAAGAAGGGCAGCAGGAAACCGCCGCCGCCAAAGCCCCCTCCGCCACCGTAGCCACCGTCAAATCCTCCGCCTCCCAGCCCACCGCCGCCGCCGAAGCTCTCGCCCCCGCCCGCGCGGGCGAAGGCCAGCATGGGACTGACCAGCACCAACGTCAGTGCCACAAGCGCGCCGAGGATCAGTCGCCGCCTCCCGCTCACGATTGTGTCGGGGTGCCTCCACCGGTGAGGGATTGGCCGCAGTTCGTGCAGAACTTGGCGTTGGCAGCGTTCTGCGTGCCGCATTTCGGGCAGGCGAGCGTCGCACCGGCCGGCGCCGCCGCCGGCGACAGCGCCTGTCCGCAACTGCTGCAGAATTTCGCGGTCTCCGCGTTCAGGGCATGGCATTGCGGGCAGCGGACCTGGATTTGGCCACCCGCCGCCAGCGTTTGCCCCATCTGTCCGGCAACCAGGCCGCCCACGCCAAGGCCGACGCCGAGGAATGCCGGGTTCGCGGCGCCGCCCTGACCCGGTCCCTGCGCCAGCCCCTGACCGGCGCCGATCATGGCCTGGCCGGCGGCGTACTGCTGGAAACCACCGGCCAGTTTGGTGTACTGGACGTCCTTGAGGAAGGTCTTCAGCTTCTCTTCATCCTCCGGCTTGAGCGTGATCGTGAAATTTCCCAGCCGCACGATCTGGAGGCCGTAGGTGTTGATGTTGCGTTGCACCTGGCCGATGGTTTCCGACTCGATCTCATCAGTGTGGGCGGCTATCCCGAGCAGCGGCCAGCCGTTGCTGACGACGTGCGCCACGACGTCTGTTCGGAGCGTTTTGAGCAACTGCTCGCGCATCCAGTCGGTGATTTGATCGTTCGTGGAGAGGTTCTGGGTCCCGACCAGGTTGACGATCAACGACTGCGGCTCGATGACCTTGAGCGAGTATTCACCAAAAACACGCAAGCCAACGCCGAAGTTCGTCTGCGGATCCACCACATTGTCGATGGCGCCCCCAAAGGGCAGGTTCGGGAACTCGCGGGTCGAGACAAAGTACATCTCGGTCCGGAACAGGTTGCCACCGCTGGCGGCGTCCACCAGGATGCCGAGGAAAGGAATCTCCGACGAGTCAAGGGTCACGCGGCCAGGCTGGATCGTGCCCTGGATCCTGCCGTCCCGGAAGAAGACCGCCAGCTCGTCTTGCTGAACAGTGAGTTGCGTTAGTTTGCGAATGTTCGTGTCAGGCCACTTGAAGAGAATCTGACCCTTCGCCGAATCCGGACGAGCGATAAACTCTCGCCGGACTTCCTGGCCGAAGATGCCCATCTAGACCTCCAATACTCGAACCAGCCGTCGACCGCCAACCCGCGTTATAGCAGAAAAGCATCGAAACGGCGTTGCTTGTCCGTGATATCTCGCGGTTGGCGGGCGCCCGCATGAAAGGCGCCAGGCTGTGGGTGATCACACCGGTCTACCTCGACGTGGAGGCCTTTTTCGTCCTGCGGGAGCGCCTGCTCGAAGTTGTCGCCCAGCACCTGACGCTCCGAGGCACGCGGCTGCAGTTTGTGGTCGTTGATGACAGCGGCGGGTTAGATCTGGAGGTCCGGAGACTGCGCTCGCTGCCGGACGTGCTGCTGGTCGAACCTCCCTTCAATCTCGGTCACCAGCGGGCCATCGTGTACGGCATCCGATGCATCGCGCCCGAGATGTCTGACCACGACGTCGTCGTGACCCTCGACGCGGACGGGGAAGATCGACCCGAGGATCTGCCCCGTCTGCTGGCGCCTCTCCTGAGCTCGCCCGCGGACGTCCGCCGCGTGGTCCTGGCTCGGCGGACGCGGCGCCGTGAAACGCCGGCTTTCAAGAGCCTCTATATCTCCTTCAAACTCCTGTTTCGGATTCTCACCGGTCTGGCGATCCGGAACGGCAACTACGCCGCCTACCACGCCTGGCTCGCCCAGCATGTCCTGCTGCATCCCTATTTCGATCTGTGCTACTCGTCGACTCTCGTGAGCTTGAACCTCCCCATTACCTTCGTCCCCTGCGAGCGCGGCACTCGGTATGCGGGCCGGTCCCGGATGGACTTCCAGAAGCTCTTCGTCCATGGTCTGCGGATGCTCATGCCGTTCACTGACCGGATCGCGATTCGGGCCCTCGTCGCTTTCTCCTTGACGTTTGGCGTCGGAATCGGCCTGTCGCTGACGGTTGTCGCCGTGCGTCTGTTCAGCCGCGCGGCCATCCCTGGCTGGGCAACCTCCACGCTTCTTCTCATTCTCATCCTGTCTTTTACCGCCCTCGGCAACTTCGTCATGCTCTTCGCTGTTTTCTCGCAATCTCGCGGCATTTCACTCGCCAACCTGGAGCATCAAATTCGTGAGCAGCCTCGAAGCGCATCTGCGTCGTCAGACTGAGCACTCCCGCAACTTTTTCTGGCACCGGCTGCGGTGGTTGGCGGTGGCATCGCACCTGCCGACCGGCCGACCCTTTCGATTGCTGGACATGGGCGCTGGAGCCGGCCTGCTGGGCGTGTTTTTGCAGCGGGACTTCCCAGAGGCGACCTACATGTTTGTTGAACCAATCGAGTCACTTCGGCAATACCTGCAGTCGTCGTATGGGATAAGCGCCAACGCGGGGTCCCTGACCTCCTTCACGGACGTCGAGTACGTGGCCCTGCTCGACGTGCTCGAGCATCAGTCCGATGACCGCGGATTCCTCAATGAATTAATCGGAAGGATGGCGGAGGGGGCGATGCTGATCATCACGGTGCCCGCCCTGATGCGGCTGTGGTCCGGATGGGACGTCGCCCTCGGTCACCGTCGACGCTACGATCGCGCCGGCCTTCGGCGCGCCATCGACGGGCTGCCCGTCCAGATCATCGAAATGAGCTACCTGTTCCCGGAGATGATTCCGCTAGGCCTATTACGCCAGCGACTCAAGCCGGCTTCGCCAAACGGCCAACCCGCCAGTGAATCCGCTGCCTTTCCCGACTTGCCGCGACTGCTGAATGACGGCTTGTATGCCGTAGGGCGTGGTTCACTGGCGCTCCGCCGCTATGCGCCGACCGGCAGCTCCCTGCTGGCCGTCCTTCGCAAAACCTAAGGGTGCTGACCTTGCTTCTCTTGCTGGCGGCGGCCGCCGCATTTTTTCTCTGGCGTTCGGCAGGCCGGCTCGACGACCCCAAGCCTCAGCTGCTGACTCAGGGCCCGCGCAAAATTTGTAACACCTCCCAGTTGAAGAAGTATGGATACCGCTCTCGCGGTTATCGTGCCTGCCTTCAACGAGGCAGCGACGCTCGGACGCGTCCTGCGTCGGGTCTTGCTCCAGCCGTGTGTCCAACAAGTGCTGGTAGTCGATGATGGGTCCACCGATGGGACCAGCGAGGTAGCCGAGAGGTTCCTCAACGACGTGCGGCTGACTGTCCTTAAGCATTCATCAAACCGTGGCAAAGGGGCAGCCATCCGGACCGCCATCGACGCCGTGCACGCGCCGATCGTCGTCATCCAGGATGCCGACCTGGAGTACGACCCCATCGAGTACGCGGCGATGATCGCTCCCATCCTGCAGGGGCGGGCCGACGTCGTCTACGGAGTGCGCGGCTTTGCCAGCCATACCGCCTACTCCTACTGGTTCGTGCTCGGAAACCGGCTGGTAACCACGGCCACGAACGTGCTCTTCGATTGCTACATCCAGGACATGGAGACCGGGTTCAAGGCCTTGAGGTCGGACTTGATTCGGCGGCTGAATTTGCGCGGCGATCGCTTCGACATCGAGCCGGAGATCACGGCACGGGTGCTGCGCCTCGGCTATCGAATCCACGAAGTGCCGATCAGCTACTACGCGCGCAGCCGCGAGCAAGGCAAAAAGCTGACGTGGCTCGACGGGATACGCGCGCTCGGCACGCTCCTCCGCTTGCGGTTGAGCTCGACGCAGCGCCTGTTCGGGGTTGCCGACCCGTATCATTCCCGTCGGCTGAGCGAGCTGGGTCTCAATCCGCAACTTCCGGAACTGCCGGGCGAGCGAGCCGCTTAGATTCAGGCGGCCGGCCGCATCGTCGCCTCGCGTGCGGCATGCGCACCTTCCCCTGGCTTGCGTGCCCGAGCGGTGAGCGAGAGCCCGATGGGGAGCTCCAGCCCATCCAGCGCCGCGAAAAGAGGCACCAGCTGGTCGTACAAACGCACGCCCCGCAGTCGGCGCTGTCCGAGCAAACGGACCCCCACCATCCATCCCAGCGCCCCCACCGGGTTCGTCCGCCGTATCCGTTCCACGATGAAACCCGCCGACTCGAGCTGGCATTGCAACCCGCGCTTCGTGTAGCGGCGGTGATGACCGATATCTCGATCGAACCGCCCCAGGAGCGCGGGATGCGAGGGCACCAGCAGCGCAAAGACCCCACCCGGAGGCAGCAGATCGTAGACGGCCTTGATGGCGGCTGCGTCGTCGGCGATATGCTCCAGGACGTTGACGCTGACGGCGGAGTCGAAACCATAGCGTCGTAGGATCTGAATCGATTCAGTCAGGTCCTGCTGCAGGATGACGACGTTTGCATGATCCCGGTAGCGCCGGGCGGTTGAGCGAACGTAGTCCTCGACGACATCGATGCCGACCACCAGCTCGCGGTCGAGCAGGTAATCCGTGATCGTGCCGGTGCCGCAGCCGACCTCGAGGACTCGCCGGCCAAGACCGTCGCGAACCCGGTCGAAGACCCAACGGTTGTAGCGGTTGGCGCCTTCCATCAGCTCCAGGGTGGAGGCGCCCGACACCGGCTTCACGCCAGGAGTAACGGGGCCAGCGGTTTGGCCCTTCGTTCGAGGCAATCACGAAGCCGCAGGAGCACCCGTCGGTCCGTGGTTGTTCCCTTGCCGTGGTCGTCAACCAGTTTTTTGCCCGGCGGCGTGCGGACTGGCCGGCCGTGATCATCCTGGTGATTGCCGGCATCTTCGCCGTCCGCAACCTGATCGCGGTCATCCAATTCGGATTACACCGTGCGCTAGAGGGCGACTTCGCTCTGTACTACGTGTTTGCGCGAATCGGCTTGCACCATGGTTTCGGCTCGCTCTACGACCTGTCAGCGCAGCGCCAGGAGTGGCACGCGTTCGGGCCAACCTTCTTTTATCCCGAGATCTTCCCGCCGACGCTCGCCTGGCTGGTGGCGCCATTCGCGCTGTGGCCATTTCCGCTCGCGCTGACGCTGTGGACCGCGCTCCTGTTGGTCGCGCTGGTAGTCACGTGGTGGGTCTGCGCGCCTGGTTTTCGCTGGCCGGTCCGCGGCGCGCACCTCGCGGTCGCCCTGGCCGCGGCCCCAGTGGCGTTTGGACTTCTACTCGGCCAAGTGGTTTTCGTCGTCGCCGCGGCGGTCGGCGTCGGCTGGTGGCTGCTGCGTCGGGAGCGCCCATTCAGCGCCGGCCTGGTGCTGGCACTCATCGCTCTCAAACCTCAGCTCGCCTTCCTGCTGCCACTGGCCTTGCTCGCGGGCGGGCGGTGGCGGGCCTTCGCCGGCTGGCTCGCCGGATCGAGCACCATCCTTGCGGTCTGCATCCTCACGCTGGGCATCGGCGGTCTGGCCGTCTATGCGCGGCTGCTAGTGGAGGCAACCAGCGCTCTCGACACGCTGATGGTCCCTGTCAAGCTCACCCTCGCGGGGCTGCTGGGCCAGGGGATGTTGGCCCACGCGGCGCAAGTGACCGTGGTCCTGCTGACGCTTGCGTGTTGCTGGCGCCGTCGTGCCGACGCGCCCGAGTTCCCGATCGCGGCAGGACTGTGCGCCTCGCTGCTCGTCACGCCATTCATCCACACTCAGGATCTGGCGATGCTGTTCCCGGCAGCCTGGCTCTCACTGCGAACCCGATGGTCGCCATTCGAGCGGGCGCTCGGTCTCAGCGGCTACGGCGCCAGCATGATCCTGGCCACGCCGCTGCCGCTGCTGCTGGTGCTCGTGGGATGGGCACCCGTCCCAATGCGAATGCACGGCGTTCCCCCACTCGAGAAAGCGGCATAGCCTACGCCTCAAACGCTCGCATGGCGCTAAAGCGCCGCTCGCGTGGGCCGGCGGGCCCGACCGCGTCAGCGGATTGGCTCCGGAGCCCGGATTCGAACCGGGAACCGTCGCGTTAACAGCGCGCTGCTCTACCGTTGAGCTACTCCGGAACGTCAGGCGCGATCCAGTATATCCACCGGCCGGCGCCAACCTTTCAGAACGCGCGGGCTCGCGATTCGTTTCGGCTCGCGGTCGGTTTCAGCTCGCGATCCGCTGCGGCACGTGCCGGCCGGCTGGATCGCCCGAGCGCTCCTCCTCGTGATATTCGGCGTCCGTGTTCACGAGCCAGGGATCGAAGTGCGCTCCGGCCGCAATATTCCGCGCGACCAGTATCCCGGTCATCATCGAATGGTCCTGATTGTTGTAGTGATGCATGCCATTCCGCCCCACGAGCCACAGGTTGGGCAGGGCGCGCGTCAGCCATTCGCGGACCACCGCCAGGTGTCCCAGATAGTCGCCGTCGTAGACCGGATAGGCTTTCGGTTGCCGGTAGACCATGCCCGACTTCACCTCATCCGCGCGGCAGATCCCCAGCGTGACCAGCTCGCGTCGGCCCAAATCGAGCAGCTGGGCATCCGGCCAGCCCCACATCCCGTCAGTCTCGAAACAGAAGTACTCCATCCCCAGTCCGGTCAGTCCACCATCAGCCACCATCGCGGTGCTGAAATTCTTGAAGTTCGCGATTCGACCCACCTTCACGCCCGGATCGTGAACATAGATCCACTGGTCGGGGAAGACGTCGGCGCGGTCCAGCACCAGATTGACCGTAATGAAGTCCCGTCGGCGGCGTTCCGCACGATCGAGGGCGCGGCCGGCTGCAACTTCGCAATCAGCTCGCGGATCGGCATCGTGCTGATGAACTCCGATCCCAGCACGTCGAGAGTCGCGCCCAGAGCATCGCGCACTACGACCGACAGCACCCGCCCGCCTGCGTGTCGCACCGCAACCACGTCTTCTCCTAAGCGCACCGGATGCCCGGCCGCCCCCAGCCGGGCCGCCACCGACTCCCACATCTGGCCGGCCCCCCGCCGCGGGTAGCGGAAGGCGTCGACGAGCGTCTTGACGATGGCATGCTCTCCACCGCGCAGCGACGCCGGCAGGACGGCATTCCGGATCACTTCCACCAGGTTCAGACCACGGATCCGTTGCCCGGCCCAATCCGCGGACAGCTCGCTGGTCGAAATTCCCCAGACCTTCTCCGTATAGGTCTTGAAGAAGATTTCGAACAGGCGATGACCGAATTGATTTGACACCCAGTCCTCGAACGACTTTGGCTCGGCCACCGGCCGCAACCTTGCCTGCCCGTAACTGGCCACACAGCGCGCCGTCTCAACCGGGCCCAACCCTAAGAAGGCGTTCGAGGCCCGGATCGGGTAATCGAAGAACTTGCCGCGATAGAGGATCCGTGTCAGCCGCGATACCGGCCGGATTTCGTCGCCCAGCACCTCGGTCCACAGCGCCTCGATCTCGGCGCTCTTGGAAAAAAATCGGTGGGGGCCGACATCGAACCGGCAGCCCATGAACTCCAACGTGCGCGCAATCCCACCCACCGTCTGGGGGTCCTTTTCGATCACCGTGACGGGGGTGCCGTGCCGAGTCAGCTCGTAGGCGGCCGACAGGCCGGCGGGCCCGGCTCCCATAACCACCACGTGCTTAGTCGATGCGGACGACGTCGGGTCAGGCATGCCGCAGAAGAGCAACTGCCGGGCGGCGACGCCTCTTGCGGCGGCTACCCCCACCCTGACCCTCCCCCAGAGGTGGAGGGGACCGGTTCTGGGGCGCTCTACCTTACTATTGCGATCCATGACAGCCGGCTCGCCGGTACGAAAGACGCGTGCTCACCCGTTCCTCGAGCGACTTCGCCGGGGGCCGCTGCTGGGCGACGGGGCTATGGGCACCCAACTGCACGCGCGCGGGGTCAGCTTCGAGCGCTCGTTTGACGAACTCAACCTCACCGAGCCCAAAATCGTCGAGGAAATACACCGCGCGTACATTTCAGCCGGCGCGGAGTTGATCGAGACCAATACCTTCGGCGCCAACCGAATCAAGCTCGCCCGCCATGGCCTCGAAGGCCGCGTCCGTGACATCAATTTCCGGGCTGTCAAGCTGGCTCGCGAGGCGCGCGACATCTCGGGCGAACAAATCTTCATCGCCGGATCGGTCGGGCCGATCGGTCAGCAACTCGAGCCGATCGGGCGCGTCAGCATCGCTCAGGCGACGGCGGCCTTCGAAGAACAGATCGCCGCGCTCCTCGAAGGCGGCGCCGATCTCCTGGTGCTCGAGACCTTCACCAACCTGCCCGAGCTCCTGGCCGGCGTCGCCGCCGCGCGGCAGACCGCCGACCTGCCGATCGTGGCCCAGATGACCTTCGCCGAAGATGGCCTCACCCTGAGCGCCGAGGAACCGAGCCAGGTGGTGCAGACGCTCGAGCGGGCGGGCGTCGATGTCATCGGCGTCAACTGCGGGGTTGGACCCCAGGTCGCGCTCCAGGTACTGGAAGCCATGCGGCAGCAAACCCGCCTTCCTTTATCGGGCCAGCCCAACGCCGGCCTTCCGGCGCGGGTCGAGGGTCGGTTCTTCTACTTCGCCACACCGGAATACTTTGCGACCTTCGCCCGCCAGGCCGCCGATCTCGGGGTGGCTTACATCGGCGGTTGCTGTGGCACCACGCCGGCGCACATCGCCGCCATGCGTGCCGCGCTGCAGCCGGTCGCGAGCACCACCCGGATTCGCCGCCCCACGCCCTCGAGCGCGATCGCGATCGACCTCAACCCGGCAGAGCAACTCCCCCCGACGCCTTTTGCGCAGCGCCTTGCCGCCAGGAGCTTCGTGGTCAGCGTCGAGATCGACCCACCGCGCGGCCTCAATCCCGCCAAGTGCGTCGCCGGCGCCGAGCTCATCAAGGATGCGGGCGCCGACGCCATCAACATCGGTGACAGCCCGATGGCGCGGGTCCGTATGAGCGCGCTCTCGCTGGCGCTCATGATCCAGCAGCAGGTCCGCATCGACACCCTGATCCACTTCACCTCACGCGATAAGAACCTGATGGCGCTGCAGGCCGAGCTGATCGGTGCCCACGCGCTTGGCATTCGCAACATCATCGCGCTCACCGGCGATCCGCCGCGGATCGGCGACTACCCTTCGGCCACCGGCGTCTGGGACGTCGACTCGATCGGCCTGATCAAGATCCTGCAGCGTCTGAACGAGGGCTACGACTGGCTGGGCACATCGATCGGCAAGCCGGCGAACTTCACCATCGCCTGCGCGGTCAATCCCTCGGCCGACGATCTCGACCATGAGATCGATCGCTTCCGGCAGAAGATCGAAGCCGGCGCGCACGTGGCCATGTCTCAGCCGCTCTATGACCGGGAAACCCTCGAGCAGTTTTTCTTAAAGACCGGTCCGCTGCCAATTCCGTTCCTCCTCGGGGTGCTGCCGCTGCAATC
>Ga0209474_10006136_pt1 | contig 10154 bp, 6 predicted proteins | sample GraSoiAngelo_145_FD_185902 | JGI IMG/M metagenome (GOLD analysis project Ga0209474, IMG submission 185902) | Grasslands soil microbial communities from the Angelo Coastal Reserve, California, USA - 14_1009_05_20cm (SPAdes) (version 2) | ecosystem: Environmental > Terrestrial > Soil > Grasslands ... | reverse complement strand
TAGCGCAACGACATCGACAATCCGTCGATCTTCGGCTCGGCGGAAAAATCGATCTTGTCGTCGTCGCCGAGCTTGAGAAAACGGCGGATGCGGCCGGCGAATTCGAGCACGTCTTCCTCGGCGAACGCGTTGTCGAGCGACAGCATCGGCAGCGCGTGGCGGACCTTCTTGAAGCGTCCGGACGGCGCGGCACCCACTTTCTGTGATGGCGATTCCGAGGTGACGAATTCCGGAAAGCGGGCCTCGATGGCATTGAAGCGCTGGCGCAGGGCATCGTATTCGGCGTCGGAGATCTTCGGCGCGTCTTCCTGATAATAGGCCCTGTCGTGCAGCTCGAGCTCAAGCGCCAGCCGCTTGTGCTCGACCTTGGCCTGCGCCTTGGTGAGGTCAGCGACGTCGGGGAGAATTGCTTTTTTTGATTTGGCCATCATGCACATTATAGTTCGTCATTCCGGGATGGTCCGAAGGACCAGACCCGGAATCTCGAGATTATGGGGCACCGTTGTCATGGCCTACTACGTGTACATCCTGGCGAGCCGAAAGGATGGAGCGATTTACGTGGGCGTGACAAACGATGTCGTGCGCCGGGTCTAGGAGCACCGAATAAAGGCCGTCCCCGGCTTCACGTCCAAGTACAATATCACACGGCTCGTTTGGTTCGAAATCTACGATGATCCTGCTGCAGCGATTTCCCGCGAAAAAGAACTTAAGAAATGGAAGCGTGATTGGAAGGTGAAATTGATCGAAGTGCAGAATCCGCAATGGGAAGATTTGTACGAGTCGATCTGCAGCTAGGTCGTCATTCCGGGATGGTGCGCAAGCACCAGACCCGGAATCTCGAGATTCCGGGTTCGATGCTTCGCATCGCCCCGGAATGACGTTACGCCGTCGCGGCGCGCAAGAGGCGTTCCGCGGCGGCCCTCGCCTCGGCGGTGATCTCGGCACCGGCCAGCATGCGGGCGATCTCCTCGCGGCGGTGATCGGCGGCGAGCGCATTGACACGGGTGGCGACGCGCTTGCCCTTGTCGAGGGCATCCTTGGAAATCAGCAAGTGTTGATTGGCCCTTGCGGCCACCTGCGGCGCATGCGTTACCGCCATCACCTGCACCTTGGAGGCAAGCCGCGAAAGCCGGGCGCCGATAGCGTCCGCCACCGCGCCGCCGACCCCGGTATCGATTTCGTCGAACACCAGGGTCGGCGCCGAACCGCGATCGGACAGCACGACCTTCAGCGCTAGCAGAAAGCGCGATAACTCTCCGCCGGAGGCGACCTTCATGAGCGGTCCCGGCCGCGTGCCGGGGTTGGTCTGGACCCAGAATTCAATACGGTCAAAACCTTGCGGGCCCGGCGACTGCGGATCAGATTCAATCTGCGTCGTGAACGTCGCGCGCTCGAGCTTCAATGGCGCGAGCTCGGCATTGACGGCCTTGTCGAGTTTTTGCGCCGATTTTTCGCGCGCTGCAGAGAGCTTTGCCGCGGCGGCGCTATAGCGTTTGTCGGCTTCATCGGCCGCGACCTCGAGTTGCTTCAACTGATCTGCGCCGGCATCGATCAGCGCGACGTCGGCGGCATACTTCGCGGCGAGCGCGGCGAGCCCATCGACCGGCGTCGAATATTTGCGGGAAGCTGCGCGCAAGGCGAACAGCCGCTCCTCGATGCGTTCGAGCTCGGCCGGATCGAAATCGGCGGCAGCCAGTGCTGCGGAAAGATGCTGATCGGCCTCCTCCAGCGCGTTGATCGCAGCATCAATCGCCTTGACCGCAGGCTCGACCAGGGTCGGCGAATTGGCGGCGCGGCGCTCCAGCCGCCGCACCGCCGCTGATAATGCCGGCACCGGAGAGTGATCGCCCCCGACCGCTTCCTGCGCCTCGCGCAAATCGGCCGCGATCTTCTCGCCTTGCATCATCGTGGTGCGCCGTTCGGCAAGCAGGGTTTCCTCGCCGTCCCTGGGTGCCAGCGTCTGCAATTCCTCGGAAGCATGGCGGAGATAATCCGCCTCGCGCGCGGCGCGTTCCATACCGGCGCGATGTTCACCAAGCGCAGCGTGGGCGGCGCGCCTTGCGTCCCACAATTGCTCCACCGCCGCGACATCCTTCTCGAGGCCGGCGAACGCATCGAGCAGGCGGCGGTGGGTCGAGGCATCGACCAGCGCGCGCTCATCATGCTGGCCGTGAATTTCCACCAGTGCCGAACCAACGGCTCGCAAAGTCTGCACGCTGATCGCCTGGTCGTTGACAAAGGCGCGGGTGCGGCCGTCGGCGAGCTGCACGCGGCGCAGGATCATCTCGCCGTTATCCTCAAGCCCGTTGTCGGAAAGGATGGCGGTGGCCGGATGGCCCTTCGGCACGTCGAATACCGCGGTGACCTGGCCCTGCTCCACGCCATGACGGACGAGACCTGCATCGCCACGGCCGCCGAGCGCGAGCGCAAAGGCATCGAGCAGGATGGATTTGCCCGCACCGGTTTCGCCCGTCAGCACAGCAAGGCCGCGCGAAAATTCGATATCGAGCCGTTCGATCAGGACGATGTCGCGGATCGACAGACGCGCCAGCATGCGAGATCAACCCTGGTGTGGTGATTCGATTACGAATCTGCAATTCGCCCCAAACGGGCGTTGCAGGCTAGCAAATTTCGGATTCGGGATACTAGAGCGTTTTGGAATGAAATGGAGACCGGTTCGCGCAGAGAAAACGGGTCAAAACAAAAGACTAGCCGAGACCCAGCTTCTTGAACGCCTTGGAGATATACGAACCGGTATTCTCGCTCGGCTCGACCCCGCCGGATTTTACGAGATTATAGGCGTCCTTGTACCACCGGCTATCGGGAAAATTATGCCCGAGCACCGCTGCAGCCGTTTGTGCCTCGCCGACGATACCGATCGCCATATAGGCTTCGGTCAGCCGCGCTAAGGCCTCCTCGACATGCCGCGTGGTCTGATATTGCGTCACCACGGTCTTGAAGCGGTTGATGGCGGCGGTGTAGTCATGCTTCTCCATGTAATAGCGGCCGATCGTCATCTCGCGGCCGGCGAGCTGGTCACGCGCGCCTTCGAGCTTGGCCTTGGCGCTGACGGCGTATTCCGAGGTCGGATATTTGCGCACCACCTCTTCAAGCGCGGCGATCGCCTTCTCGGTTCGTCCCTGGTCGCGGGTAACGTCGGGAATCTGATCATAGTGCGAGGCCGCGATCAGATATTGTGCGTAAGCCGCGTCGGGACTGCCGGGATGCAAGGTCACGTAACGCGTCGCCGAGCCGATGCAGTTGTCGTAGTCGCCCGCATTGTAATACGCATAGGCCGACATCAACAACGACTTGCGCGCCCAGTCGGAATAAGGATGCTGGCGGTCGACTTCCTCGAATTTCTTCGAGGCTGCCTTGGCGTCCTTGCGCTGGTTCATCAAGTACAAGCCCTCATTGTAGAGCTTGTCGGCGGGCTCATCTACGAAGGTGTCATCCTTGGCAAGGAACTTGTCCCATAGCGCGCCGGTGCCGCATCCGCTCAAGGGAATCGCAAGCACGATGAGCGAGGTGGCCAGCCGCAACTGCCGGGCGGCGGCACCGGCCGAGACCCTGCGTAGTTCGCGTGTCATACGCTGTGCTGACATGAATTTGAGACCTGACGCCAATCCTGGAACCTGACGTTGATGCAGTATCGGCTGCGCCATGAATGCCGTCATGGACGCGATATTTGCCCAGCATGTGGCACCTGCCAATGCCACCAAGGCCTATGTACCCAAAAAACTATCGTTAACCAACCGCATAGGCAGGCATTTCGCCCGCATTAAGGCGGTCGCGACGGGTTCGCTCCCGATCATGGTTACCGCCGGGCGATCGCCGGTCTGGAGCCCTTCTCGCACCGGAAAGACCCCGAAAGGGACCAGCTTCGGCGCGCGTTCGAGGGAACGGGTTTCAGGAAACGTCAGGACCGTAGGCGGGGGCGATCATGCCGCCCACGATGCCGTGGCCGGCTTCGGCGTGCGCGCGCGAGCGGCGCGCTGTCTCGGCAGCTTCGACGACCCGCCAGGCGCTGCGGTCGGCCATCAGGGCCGTCAGCACCGCGTAGTTGAGCTTGTGGCCGCCGCGCACCGAACGATAGGCGGCAAGCAACGGCAGGCCGGCGAGCGCGAGATCGCCGACGACGTCCAAAACCTTGTGGCGGGCGCATTCGTCGCTGTAACGCAGCCCTTCGCTGTTGAGCAGGCGGGTATCGTCAAACACCACCGAATTCTCGAACGACGCACCCAGCGCGAAACCGGCGCTCCAGAGCCGCGCCACATCGTTCATGCAGCCGAAGGTACGGGCGCGCGAAATCTCGCGGCGGAAGCGTTCCGGGCTGAGATCGAGCGTATATTTCTGGCGGCCGATCACGGGATTGGCGAAGTCGATTTCGATTTCGGCGCGGAAACCGGCCGCATAGGGCCGCAACTCGCCGAAACAATCGCCCATCGCCACCTGCACCGGCTTCAAAACCTGAATGAAACGGCGTGGCGCCGACTGCGTAACGACCCGCGCTTGATCAATCGCGGCGACGAAGGCAGCGGCGCTGCCGTCCATGATCGGAACTTCCGGACCGTCAATTTCGATGGTGGCGTTATCGACGCCCATCCCGCGCAGCGCGGCGAGCACATGTTCCGCAGTGGAAACCAGCGGTCCATCACGGTCGCCCAGCACGGTCGCAAATTCGGTTGCGATCACTGATTCGGCCGTCGCCGGGACCTCGCGGTCGGCGCCATCAAGACTGGTGCGGACAAAAATATAGCCTGCATCGATAGGTGCAGGCCCGATGGTCAGACTGACCGGTAATCCGGAATGAACGCCGACGCCCGTCACAGTTGCTTCTGACCGAAGCGTTGTTTGCCGGTTCAATTTCATGCGCAGACCGCCCACTGACTTATCCCAGAGCTCTAACCGACCCGATACCCCAATACCGCGGGGCCGATTCGCACTCTAAGATCCCCAAGTCACGGCAGGACCATAGTCACTGCCCCAAAGAGCTCCAACTCACGCTTTTTTACTGATTGTTACCCTATCTCTGCCGTATTCGCGTCAAAGCTTAACCAAACTACGGCTCGTCCGGGAGCCCGTCTGACGTGGCCATCTAATCATGGAATAAATAATTAATGATTTAAAATCAGTATCTTGAGAGGCGACGTGGGAGCCGTTCTCGGCCAAAAAAGAAGGTCCCGGCTTGGCCAAGCCGGGACCTTTTTCATGGTTTGAACTGTAACAATTTTCACGTCGCCTGACGGCGCAGAAAGGCGGGGATATCAAGATGGTCGTCACCCTGTGGCGCCGGCGCAACAGGTGCCGGACGGCCATGAGCATCCAAGCCCTGGGGCGCCGGACGGCGAGCATACTCTGATACCGGCTCGTTCGCCGTGACTTGGTCGGCGCCGGTGCGCCGCGGCTGCTTCCGTTCCGTCAGCGGCGGCATGGCCGGCATCGCCGGGCCGGAGCTGCGTGCCGCAATGGGCGGCTCGCTCTCTTCATCGCGGCGGCCGAGACCGACATTGGCAAGCCGCTGCAACAGCGACATCCGGCTCTTCTGCGGATGATCTTCCTCGGGCTCGCCGCGCGCGTGGCGGATTTCGGCCTGCGCCGGCATCGGCAGATCCTCGAACTTCGGCATCCTCGGCGAGCGGGCTGGCGCCCGCTCGGCCGCCTGCGGGATGAACGTTTCGGGCGTAATCGGCTCGTCGGACGCCGCCGGCGCGGCGCGATGATCCGGAAACAGCGAGGGCTTCTGCGCGATCGGACGCACCGTGACATCGCCGTAGGACACCGGGTGTGCCGGCGCGGCCGCGGCGGGCTGCGGCACCTCGGGCGCAACAGCAGCGGCGATCGCCGCCAGCGTAGCCCGTTCATGGTTGTTTGAGCTGCGCTGTGGCGCGGCGGCGGGGGAAGCCGGAGCATGTGCCTCCAGCTTCTGGGTGCGCTCGGCAAGGCGCGCGTTGTCGGCGCGCAGGCGCGCCGTCAGGTCGGCCAGACGGTTTTCAGGCGCAGCATTGCTGACGGTTGCTGGCGAGGGCGTCGCGTTGCGCGCGATCTGTGCCTGTTCGATGCCGGTGGCAACGACGGAGACGCGGATAATGCCGTCGAGGCTCTCGTCGAAGGTGGCGCCGACGATGATGTTGGCGTCCTGGTCGACTTCTTCGCGAATCCGCGTGGCGGCTTCATCGACCTCGAACAGCGTGAGGTCTTTGCCACCGGTGATCGAGATCAGGAGCCCGCGGGCGCCCTTCATCGAACTGTCGTCGATCAGAGGATTGGCGATTGCGGCCTCCGCCGCGGTCAAGGCGCGCTTGTCGCCGCTCGCCTCGCCGGTGCCCATCATCGCCTTGCCCATCTCACGCATCACGGCGCGGACGTCGGCGAAATCGAGATTGATCAGGCCTTCCTTGACCATCAGGTCGGTGATGCAGGCGACGCCCGAATACAAGACCTGGTCGGCCATCGCGAAGGCGTCCGCGAAGGTGGTCTTTTCGTTGGCGACCCGGAACAGATTCTGGTTCGGAATGATCAGGAGCGTATCGACCACCTTGTGCAGCTCGGCGATGCCGGCCTCGGCGGTGCGCATGCGGCGCTGACCTTCGAAGTGGAACGGCTTGGTGACGACGCCGACGGTGAGTATGCCGTGTTCGCGCGCGGTCTTGGCGATCACGGGTGCAGCGCCGGTGCCGGTGCCGCCGCCCATGCCGGCGGTGACGAACACCATGTTGGCGCCGGAGAGATGATCGCGGATCTCATCGATCACCTCCTGCGCCGCGGCGGCGCCGACATCCGGCTGGGAGCCTGCGCCGAGGCCTTGGGTGACCTGCGTGCCCATCTGGATGATGCGTTGCGCTTTCGACATCGTCAGCGCCTGCGCGTCGGTGTTGGCAACGACGAAATCGACGCCCTGCAGCCCGGCGGTGATCATGTTGTTGACAGCATTGCCGCCTGCTCCGCCGACGCCAAAGACGGTGATGCGCGGTTTCAGCTCGCTGATGTCGGGGGGAGTGAGATTGAGTGCCATGGGTGCCTCTCGATTACGCGCGCGTTGGTTCGCCCCGGCCGGCGGCCGCGGGTTTTGGTGGAAGTCGGAAGGTGCGGAAAAGAATCATCAGAAGCCCTCGCGAAGCCATCGGCCGACCTTTCCGAAATAGCCGTCAGTCCCTGTCCGGAGCTGCCGCGGATGCCGCGGTTCGACATGCTCAAGGTGGGCGTATTGGGGATAGACCAGGAGACCCGTGGGGACCGCGAACGACGCGCTTTTCGCCTCATTGGGCAACCGGCCGAAGCCGAGCGGACGGCCGATCCGCACCGGCCGGCCGAGGACCTGGGTCGCAAGCTCGACCAGGCCGACAAGCTGCGAGGCGCCGCCGCTCAGCACGACTCGCGCCTTGGGTTCCGCCGCAAAGGGAGAATCCGCAAGCCTGTCCCGGACCATTTCAAAAATCTCCTCGGCGCGATGCCGTACAATGTTGGCGATCGTGGCGCGGGATACAATTTGGGGAGCTTCCCGCTCGTTGTCGCCGGCGGTCGGCACGGACATCAACTCACGCGCGTCGGACCCGCCGGTCAGCACGGTGCCATATAACGTCTTGATTCGCTCGGCATCTGCAATGCAGGCGCTCAAACCCCGGGCCAGGTCCATGGTGATGTGGTGGCCGCCGACGGCAAAGCCGCTGGCATGCAGGAAGCGGCCGCCGGAATAGGTCGCAATCGTCGTGGTGCCGGCGCCCATCTCGATCACCGCGGCGCCCAGATCGGCCTCGTCGTCGGTCAGGACCGACAGTCCGGCAACATAGGGGCTCGCCGCCATGGCTTCGACATTGAGGTGGCAGCGTTCGACCACCAGCATCAGGTTCCTGGCGACCGTGGCATCCGAGGTGACGACGTTCATGTCGACGCCGAATTTCCGCGCTACCATGCCTCTGGGGTCGCGAATGCCCTTGACGCCATCGAGGGCGTAGCTGACCGGCAGCGCGTGCAGCACGGTGCGCCCCGCCGCGGTGGCGTGGCGCATGCCGGTCGAGGTGACGCGGGTGACATCGGCAGGCGTGACCGCGCCGCCGTGAATATCGGCGGCTGCCTCGATCAACTGGCCCTGCAGCCGGCCGCCCGATACCGGGAGCAGCACCGATTCGACCCGGACCTTGGCCATGCGTTCGGCCAGCGCCACCGCTTGCCGCACCGCCTGTTCGCATTCGGTGAGATCGACCACCGCGCCGGCCTTGACGCCGCGCGACTGGATCTGGCTGTAGCCGATCAGCTCGACCGCATGGCTGCGGCCGCGCAAGGCGCCGCTCGGCGGGCATGGCTTTAACCGCGCGATCATGCAGGCGATTTTGCTGGTGCCGATATCGAGCGAAGCCGCAAGCGCAGTGCGCTTTGCCATCGGGCGCGTCTTCGGCGTCTGGTTGCGGTCAAGGCCGGTCATGCTTCGCCGGCCTTCTTCTTGGGCTTCTTTTCCTTGAACAGTTCTTCGTGGGCCTTTGCCGCATCGTCGGATAATTGCACCGTCAGCCGATCCGGCAGGCGCATGTCAACGGCGACGATGTCGCGCGAGAACAGCTTCTCTTCCTTGTCGAGCTTGCTCAGTTCGGCAAGCGCATTGTCGACATCGTTTTCCGGCAGGCGAACGTCGACACCGTCCTTGAGCCGCAGATTCCAGCGCCGCTCGCCGACGAAGACCGCGGCCCTGGTGACGGAGTTGACCTGCGGATAACGCGCCAGCAGCGCCAGGAAATCCCTGGCATGGGTTTCGGCGCCCTTTCCTACCACCAGCGGCAGCGACACGAAGCGCTGCGGCAGATAGGGCTCGAGCACGGCGCCGTCATCCGATATCACCGAGATCCTGCCGTCCCGCTGCCACAGCGCGAATGCCGAACGCTCGACGATATCGATCTGAAGCTGGCCAGGATAAAACTTCAGTACCGTGGCCTCGGCGATCCATGGATTTGCCTTCAGGCGCTCGCGCACGGTCGCGGCATCAAGGAATAATAGCGACGAGTGGCCGTTGACGCCGCCGATCGCAAGTATCTCGTCCTGGCTCAATTGCTTACGGCCGTTGATCGCAACGGACGCGATCCGGAACCCGGCTGAATTGGCGATGGCATTGCGCGTATCGCTCGCGGCTCGGCTCAATTCCTCGAGATGGCCGCCCTTCACGACGCCAAAGGCGGCACTGCCGAGCAGCATCAGCACGGTCGCGGCGATGCCGGCGCGGGCCGGCAGATAGCGCTCGACCAGCGCAATCCAGCGATGCGAGGGCGTGCGATCGAGCGTGAGCTGGGCGCGCGGACGGCAAAGCTGCTCGCGCAGCAGCACGACCGCGCCAATGGCGGCCGCTTTCAGGTCGGTCGCTTTCGGGTCAGCCTCGGGCCCCAGCGATCTTGCGGATCGAGCGAGGCGTCCTGCACCGTCCATTGCACGAGCTCGTCACATGTTGCCCGCAAACGCTTGCGAGTTCTGGCACAAATGATGTCCTGGCCGGGCCGGGCCGCGAGTTCCCTAGATGCGGTCGCGGAAAGCGGAAAATCCGCAACAGCTCACGCCCCCGGCAGCCAGCGCCACATGCGCCGCCAGCGTTAACCTTCTGACTTCCTGGTAAACAAAGGGTAAATCAGGTCAGCCCTGGGCGTGATTTGATCCGCCCTGTGAGTACTTTGCCGCAAAATATTAATAATTTTACCTATTGGACGCCCGATTCCCGCGCCTGGCCGGACCTGCCCTGAAAGATTTCCGCTATTTCCGCGCGCGCTGTGCCGCGAGCTTGATCTGGTCGTGCAGGAAGTCGGCGAATTCGATGCCCTGCGCCTTGAGCGCCTTGGGATAAAGCGAAGCCTTGGTCAGACCTGGCAAAGTGTTTGTTTCCAAATAGATCGGCCCCTTGTCCGACACGATGAAGTCGGAGCGGGAATAGCCGACGCACGATAGCGCTTGATGCGCCCGGAGTGCCTGATCCTTAATCTCATCGGTCGTTTCGGGCGCGAAGCGGCCGGGACATATTTCCTGCGTCGACTTCGCGAGATATTTAGCGACGTAGTCGAACCCGCCGTCCGCGGGCACGATCTCGATCGGCGGCAGCGCGATCACCGAACCGTCGGATTGCTCCAGCACGGCGCAAGTCGCCTCCACGCCCGCGATGAAGGGTTCGATCATATAATCTT
>Ga0209474_10006133_pt1 | contig 10157 bp, 8 predicted proteins | sample GraSoiAngelo_145_FD_185902 | JGI IMG/M metagenome (GOLD analysis project Ga0209474, IMG submission 185902) | Grasslands soil microbial communities from the Angelo Coastal Reserve, California, USA - 14_1009_05_20cm (SPAdes) (version 2) | ecosystem: Environmental > Terrestrial > Soil > Grasslands ... | reverse complement strand
ATTTCGCCCGGCTTTGCACCCCGAAGTATCTTGTCAACAAAGTGGGCGGCTCGTCGAAACAAGTCAGGGAAGTTCGGACCATAAGACACCAGCGCCCCTGAATCGACCGCTTCGCGGAAACCATGCATGGTGGGTAACCCGGCAGCAACGGCAGCAGAGCTTATCTGTACCCTGTTGGTGTTGATGAACGGAGTGGCACAAACATATAGGGCATCGACACGGCCCTTGAGTTTTTCGATAGTTGGTGCGATTTCTTCGACCCGGTCAACATTCACGCTGGTGAGGTCAAATTTAGCCAAAGTGGCCAAACCCTGAACTTCCTTCACCTCCAGGTTGGCCGAGGGATCTCCCACAAGGCCCAACCGATGTAGATCAGCCGGCAAAATCTCACTCAGTAGCTCCAATCGCTTGCCGACAAGTTCGCGAGACTGAATGGATAATCCTGTCACATTGCCGCCAGGCCGCGCAAGACTGGCAACAAAACCACCGCCGAGTGGGTCCGTCGCCAGCGGGAAGATAATCGGAATTGTTGATGTGGCTTTCATTGCCGCTGCGATGTTTGGCACCCCATGCGTGACAATCGCATCGACTTTAAGCCGAACAAGCTCGTTCACAAATTCGGAGGTCCGTTCGACCTTCCCATCTTCCCACCGATATTCAATCTGAACAGTCGAACCCTCAATCCAGCCGAGGTCGTGCAGACCCTGAACAAATGCGTTGGTCCATGTCTTGGCAGCGGCGTAGCTATTCGGACTCAAAAAGCCGAGGATCGGGACTTTAGGCCGCTGCTGCGCGCGCACTGCGAGAGGCCATCCCGCCGCAGCACCGAGTAGCAAGATGAAATAACGCCGTTGCATGGGTTCCTCAAACTCAAGGACACGGCATTCGTAACCAACGAGCTTACGCCGATTTCAATTAATCACATAGTCGGCGCGAGCATTTAGCACTGGGGACTCGCGAGGCCGAGGGTCTTCGCGGCTTTGAGGTTAATCGCTAGCTCGAAGGTCGCGGAACGCCGATGTACGCATACCCTTGCTGGGGGATTGCGATTTCAGGCACTAGTGCCTCGCCGTCAAGCATTAATCAGCTTGGCGGCGTCATGCGTTCGGTAGCCTTGCTATGGTCGTGGATGAGAGCCGATCAGCCCGCATACAGCACGATATCGAATAGCACCAGCTTTGAGTCGGGTTCGAATTCTGGAGGCGGCGGCAATAGCTTCGTGATCAGCAATTCCGTTCGTCCCGCACTTTGCAAAAAACGATCCGTATTATTATAGGGATCGCCCTCGAAGTACATCTGAGTGACAAGTCTATCTTCTTGGCCATAAACTTCGAAGTGGATATGCGCTGGCCGGATAGTATTAGGACCAGCAGGATATGCGGCCGGTTTGATAGTCTTGAACCTATATCGACCTTCCGAGTCCGTGGTCAGAGCGGCCGATCCTTCAAAGTTGGGGTCGAGCGGCGCAGGGTTGGTATCGCTCGGATGAGTGTACCGGCCATGAGCGTTGGCTTGCCAAACCTCGATCTTGGCGTTGCGAACGTGCTCACCCTTCAAGTTGAGTACCCGTCCCATGACGTTCAGAATCTCACCCTCGGCTCGACCGGATCGGCCGGGCACTCTCGTTAAATCCACATTTTGGTCAAAAGGCTTCACTGGATAGAACGGACCAAGTATTTGCCCGGGCGTGCGCCGCAATGCGGCTTGAGCAAACGCAAACTTAGTTGAGAGGACACTCGTGACGCCCAATATCGCAGACATCTTCAAGATTTCCCGCCGGCCGAGATCACCTATGGAATAGGTCGCCATGATCGAGTCCTCTCAAATTTTTCGCTGCACGGTTCGGAAGAATACCATTTGGCTCCTCACCGGCCAACAGCTGTGCAAAGAAAGCTGTCAACCAAAACTGCAGCAACGGATGGATGATCCAGGTGATCGTGCGTAGTGTGCTTGCCGTCCGTTCCGGGTCATTTTCGGAAGCCGGCGCGCGCAAGCGCTACGTCCGCTCTTCCCCGGATAGTGTTGCAAAACTCCAAAAATGGGGTGCGACCAATTTCCCGCAAATGGACCTAACAAGCCAAAATCGTCGACCGATGGCTTCTCCAGGCCATTACCGAACTCGCCTGTGAGTTCATCGCAGAACAACATAACCCCTCAAATCACTATTAGATCGTCGCGTGTGCGGCTCTGAAAATTTGTGTTGATTGGTGCAAAAAGAGTTTTGCAACACTATCCCCCGGTGAGCGGACATTGTCAGGCTGTCTCGGCATGACAGGAAGGTGCCACAAGTGACATTAAGCTCGTTTATTCGACCACCTCGTCGGCTAGCAGTAGCAGCTCATTTGGAACGGTGAGGCCAAGCGCCTTTGCGCTCTTGAGGTTGAGGACGAGATAAAATTTAGTCGGTTGCTCGACCGGAATGTCTCCGGGACTTGCGCCCCGCAAAATTTTGTCAACGACCTCGGCGGCGCGCCTGAACAAATCCGGGTAGTTTGGTCCATAGGCCATGAGAGCTCCGGCTCGGGCTGTTTCGCTTATTGAGGCCGTCGTCGGTAACTTGGTTCTCAGCACGAGTGAAGCGACGCGAGGGCGATTGCCATCTATTAAGCCAGCATCCGCGAGATAAACGGCATCAACCTGATTTTTGAAGGCATCGAAAGCAGGCTCTAGATCGGCAGCTACATGAATCCCCCGCCTGAGCAGTGTGATTCCAAATTGGCGAGTAGCAGCCTCAACATTATCCGCTTCGCGCACGCTTGGGGGATAGTTTGCATCAAACAGGATTGCTAACTTGCCGAGACCTGGAACAACTTCACGGAGAAGTTCAACCCGCTTGCTTCCAATTTCGGCTTGTTGAACGGATATTCCAGTCACGTTGCCGCCCGGGCGCGCGAAGTTAACAATGAGCCCAGCGGCTACTGGGTCAACCGCTGGCACGAAAACAATAGGAATTGAAGCAGTCGCCTGTTTCACTACGACCGCAGCGCCTCCATAGGTTGAAATCAGGTCAACCTTCTTGCTGACTAGCTCTGCGGCAATTTCGACGACACGCTCTCGGCGTCCCTCGGACCAGCGATACTCGACTTGCAGCGTGCGGCCCTCAATCCAGCCAAGTTGGCCGAGTCGCTCAACAAGAGCGGCTTGCCAGGGACCAAACGCCGCCGGCGTGTTTCCAATGAGCGCAATCGTCCGAAGCGGCTGTTGCGCTCGAGCTACGGGCGCCCAAATCGGGGAAGTCCCAAGAAGCCAAATGAATTCGCGGCGTCTCATTGCGTCCCCGGCCAAGAGCGCGGAATTGAAGCGGACCGGGCCAAGCCGCTCATCGCACTATCCTCCGGGTCGGGAAGGTCCGCCACCGCGGCGCAGGTAAACCCGAGAGCGCCGGTGAGAAGATCGCGCCGCCTCATTCGATCACCTCGTCGGCGCGGGCAATCAGCGTTGGTGGGAGGGTGATACCAAGCACCTTCGCGGTCGTCACATTGATGACGAGCAGGAATTTGGTCGGTTGATAAAAGGGCATGTCGGCCGGATTAGTGCCTTTGAGAATTTCGGCTACCATATTGGCGGATCGGCGAGTCCTATCATCAAGGTCAGCGGCGTAGGCCATGAGCCCGCCGAGTGCGACGTGGTCGTGGTACGGATACATTGCAGGAATTTGACTTTTTGCAGCGAGATCAACGATCAGTTGACGATGGGTAATATTCTCGGGTTGATCAGAGACCATCAATGCATCCACTCGATTTTGCTCCATCGCGGTAAAGACCCGCCGATATTGAGATTCCCCAATCGGCCCGTCTAGCAATGCGCCTGTTATGGAAGTGCGCGCCAGCTTTGCTGCATCTAGGACGGCTCGGCCTTCCCCTGATTCCCATACGTCTTTTGAAGTAAGGAACCGAACGTTGGAAGGTTTTTGAATTACTTCGAGGAGCAGTCCGAGTCGCTTTCCCCAAATCTCAATTCCTGCATCGACACTAACACCCGTAATGTTGCCTCCAGGTTGGGCGAGGCTTGACACAAGTCCGAGCGTCACGGGATCGGCGGACATGGCAACAATAGGGATTGTTGCCGTGTACTTTTTGAAAGCTAAAGCCAGACGTGTGGACGATACACGGATCACGTCAGGATGAGTGCTAACCACATCTCGGGCCAGTTCTTCAAAGTAATCAGTATGCCCATTAGCGGAGTGTCGCTCCACAATAAGATTATGGCCCTCAACATAGCCCAAGCGACTAAGTTCGTTAAACAACGCTCGATAGATAAGAGGGTTGGTTACGAACATGTCGCTAGTTTTGGTCGCCGGGTCTACAAGTGCCATGCGCTTCATGGTCTTCGGGCGCTGTGCCCGCGCCCGCAGGGGCCAAGTTGTCACCGTCCCGCCGATAAGTGTGATGAACTCGCGCCGCTGCATGTGTCCCTCAAGGAAACGCCTCGATAAAACCCTAGCACTTCGTGACGGGATGGAGGGGCGAAAATGGGCCACGATCGGCACCAGACCCTGGTGTCCCAATGTCCGCTCAGGGTCCGATTTTGTTGCAACGCGCGGTACCGATCCCTTTGCGATCGCTCCAACGTTGCATCCGTTGGCGTTGGAACGTTCAGCCCATGTCCGCTCCTGAGCGCATAGCGACTCAAGGCTGACATGGCGCCATGTCCTAAAAGTGCCGCGGAACATGCACCGCACGCGCGGGCACGGTCATTCGATCACCTCGTCGGCTCGGGCGAGCAGCGTCGGCGGCACAGTGAGGCCGAGCGCCTTCGCGGTCTTGAGGTTGATGACCATTTCAAATTTGGTAGCAAATTCGACCGGCAGATCGGCCGGTTTGGCGCCGTTGACGATTTTGACAACATAGGCCGCCGCACGATGAAAATTGTCTGCCAGGCTGACCCCGTAGCTGAGTAGGCCGCCCGCATCGACATGATCGCGAAAGCCGTAGATGGCCGGCAGTTTTGCGGCCGCAGCAAGTGCGGCGACCCGATCCCGTTCGTTGAACAACATACCGTCGACGAGCACGATGACTGCCTGCACACCGTCCTTTGCCAATGCCCGAAATGCCGTGTCCAGATCACTGGGGGCCCGGACTTCGGCCGGCACTAACCTGATGCCCAACCTGCGACTTGCACTCTCGGCTTCCTGACGATCGATTATCACCCCACTGGCGACGTTCACCAGCAACCCAATTGCGGTCACATTTGGAATCAAGTCGAGCGCAAGCTCGATCTGCTTACCTGCAAGGCCTTCAATCCGGAATAGCAGACCAGTGACATTGCCTCCTGGTCGTGACTCGCTCGCAATCAAACCAAAGCGTATCGGGTCTGCAAGCAATGGACAAACAATCGGTATCGTCTGCGTCACTTTCCTTGTCGCGACAGCGGCCGGCGTGACAGCGACCATGATCACGTCTGGCGTAAGGCGTACCAACTCCTCGGCCAGTTGAGGAAATCGATCCATCCGGCCCTCCGCGAAACGCCATGCGATATCGATATTCTGGCCTTCGACGTAGCCCAGCTCTCGCAAACCCTGGACAAAGGCGTTAAGCACCGGATTACCTGGCCGCGTGACTGCCACCATAACTCCGATGAGCGGCCGCTTGGTTGAAACCTGTGCACGCGCCGCGAGCGGCCACGCGGTTGCCGCGCCGCCGAGAAGCGTGATGAACTCGCGCCGTCTCATTGTCCCCTCCGAGACTCAGGACAAGGCATCTAGTGGCGCCAACTAGCACACTAAAATGCATGCGGGCTGGCCAACGCAAAGCGGACCTTAATTCAGGTACTGAAAGGTCGCCATGGCCCGTTGCGTCCTTATTCAGGTAGCAAAGCGGAAATCAGCTGATCGGCGTTATCAGTATATGAGTACGCGACCCAGCTAAACCGGCTTCGCGAGCGGCTTACCCTTCTCGACAATATAGTTGATCAATAATCTAGTCTTCGCGTTCGCGGCCTTGCCTCCGGCCTGGGGCGTCTCGGGTGGAATCTGGAATGCCTCTCCAGCCTTGAGGAGGCGCGTCGGCTGACCCTCGATCGGAAGCTCGAGACCACCGCCTTCCATGACATAACTCGACTCAATACCAGGATGCGTGTGGCGACCGACCGTCACCCCTGCATCGACCGTCACGTCCATTACTATGGTCGTGTACCCAGGGATTGGACCGTCTAGCTGATGACGCGGGGTCAAACGGGAACTGTGCTCTCACTCACCGCATGTCCGGGTGTACTCGGCACTCTATGCGCGGACATGCTGACTGGATTGCGGCCACTAAAGCCCAACCCCGTTTTGTCAGGAGTGGCGCGGCGGCTGGTTAGTTCGTTGGACAGTAGCCAGAGGCGGACATAGCGACTATTCGATCACCGCGTCGGCACGTAGCAAGAACGACTCCGGAATGGCAACGCCTATAGCTTTCGCGGTCTTAAGGTTGACGGCTAGATCGAATTTTGTTGGTTGCTCTATCGGCATGTCCCTCGGACGCTTGCCTTGCAAGATCCGGTGCACAAATCTCGCACCGTGCCGGAAAGCGGCTGGGCCATCCGCCCCGAATGACAGCAGCCCGCCGATGTCGGCAAAGGCGCGCCCGGTGGAAGCCGCCGGAATACGGTATCTGATTGCTAGATCGGTCACAGCCTTGATGGACAGGCTACCTTGGACGACAAGGGCGTCTACGCGCTCCCTTGCCATAGTCTCAAACGCATCTTCCAGTTCATCCGCTCCGCGTACCATTAGCACCGGCTGTATCTCTGTGCGTGTTGGCCCGCCGGCTAGCCTAACTTCATCGAGCATGGCCTTCGCAAATACGGGATTTGTAGAGTGACCTAACACACCCACGCGTCGCAGGGATGGCAGCATATCCCGGAACAGTTCGACGCTCTTTCCATTGGATGCGGAAGCCATCAGGGAAACACCGGTGATGTTTCCGCCCGGGAAAGCCAAGCTAGGCACTATACCGGTTTCGACCGGTTCGCCCGCCAATATCACAATGGGAATATCGTTTGTTGCCTGCTTCGCTGCCAACGCGCACGGGACGTAGAGAGCTACGATCACGTCGACGTTCTGCCGGACTAGCTCGGCCGCGAGATCCGGGAGCCTATCTAGCTTTCCTTCGGCGGAGCGAAACTCGAAGGTGATATCCCGTCCTTCCACATAGCCCTGTTCGCGCATTCCTTCCCGAAGTTCCCGCTTGAATGACTCCTCATCCGCAATCCCGATGTAGAGTGCGCCTATCCGAGCGACCTTGCGCTCTTGCGCGCGCGCCAGCACGGGCCATACCGCCACGCCTGTAATAAGTCTGATCAAATCGCGCCGTCTCATGTGCTCTCCGCCAGAGGTGACCCTATGTTAACAGGACTGCGGGGCCCAACAGCCACGCCCGATGACGATCGGCCGAACGCTGCGGTGTCTCACGGTGGATTTGGTCATGGCGAGCGCCTTGGCTGTACGTCCTCTCCTGAGCGCACTACGGACTCAAGTCAATCATCGCACCATGTCCAAAAAGTGCCAGCTTCAGACTCATGCAACGCAGCAGACACCGTGCACGGTTGCAGGTGTGCACCAGGTCCGCCAGCTGTCTTGAGCAGATCTCGTCTCCGAGCGCTGTTCGCTTTCGATCCGCTTTCGCGCCACGTCTCTGACGCGCTCTAGATTACGCGTAAGCCTTGACTACCTCATCATGCGCCCATTTCACCGCGTCCTCGGCCGGCATGCCTTGGATCGCCTTCGCATACATGTCCGTGATGATGTATTTGGTTAACACTTCGGCGGCCTTGCGATTGGGCGGCCCTGCATATCCTGACAACCGGCCGAATGGCGGGATATCGCGGAATGGCAGCAGGATCGGATCGACTTCCCATACCTTGTCTTTCTCCCATTCCCTGGTAGCGGCGCTGGTGTACCCCTGCTGCGAGGTGAACCATTCCGCAAAAACCGGTTTAGAGTGCATCCAGCGCAGGAAATCCTTGGCCGCTTTCTGGTTCTTGGAGTAACCCATCAGCATGTCGGTGAAGGGACCTGGAAGGTTAAACTGGCCGCCGGGACCCTTCGGGATGCGCGCGTGCAGGATGTCCTTCCACATCGGCGTGCCCCTCTCGGTCGAATACACTTCGGGTTTGCGCTTGGCTTCAATGTAGATCGAGGCGCCGTTATTGGTGGCGCTGATGGTACCCGACAGGAAGGCGCGGTTGTTGTTGGTGTCGTCCCAGGCGAGCCCACCCTCGTCGCAGGTGTCTTTCCAAAAACCAACTGCGAACTTGACCGATTCGATGGTTTCCCGGCTGTTCAAAACCACCGTCTTGCCGTCGGCCTCGACCTCCTTCCCGCCCCAAGACCACAAATAAGGGTACCACCAGCCCGGCGCATCGCCGAACGTGTGTCCAGCGGTTTGGCCGATGGGGCGGCCCTTGGCCTTGAGTTTCTTGCCGGCGTCGAGCAACGCATCCCAGGTTTCGGGGAAGGTATTGTACCCAATCGCTTCGAACCACGACTTGCGATAGGCGACCAGCGTGCCGCCGACGGCCCACGGCACGCCGATCCATTCGTTGCCGACAGTTGCGACGAGCTTGGAGACATCGTAGTAGCCGCCTTGGGCCTTGCCGATCTCCTCGGCGACATCACCGCCATCGGCGACGCTTTCGGCGTAGAGTTGCGGCCTGTTTCCGGTCAGCATGGTGATGTCGGCTCCCGTTCCCGACTGGATCGCCGATGTGATGCGCGACTGCAGATCATTAGCGTTGATGGTTTCAACCTTGAGCGTGATGCCGGTCGCCTTCTGACATTCCTGCGCGATCTGCCCTTTGAGCAGCACGTCCGAAGCCGGCACGAAATCCGCCCAGCGCAGCCAATGAATATTCGTGCCCTGCGCGTAGGCCGGTGCGCGTCCGGTGGATAGGATGGCAGCGAGGCCGCTGGTTTGTGCCGCGACAACACCGGCTCCGGACAATTTGAGAACTCTACGTCGCGTGATGCGCGCCATGTTTCCTCCTCCCGTTATTGTTATGCGCTGGAATTCGCGCTTGCTAAGCCGCGTACGTATGCGCACGGAGGCGTCGTGTACCAACCAGGGCATCAGGGCGGGGCTTGCAGCCGAGTGCTCCCAGGCGCAACGCCGGCTCAGAATACGACTAATCAGTCCAAACCGCAGCTCCAATCCGCGCGGGTACCTTCGCCAGGCTGTGCCGTCGCAAGGGTGTTAGTTGTTTGACGCGCTTGTGGTTGATGGCAATGCGACGTAATCGGCTTGCGGGATAAATGGTGCGTCGCAAAACACGGCCGTTGATGATGGCAGTTCTGGGTCCAGGCTGTGTGAAAACACCATCAATGATATGATTCTCCTGCGATTTGGGCGGGAGGATTCGATGACGCGCTTTGTGGTTGGCGATGACCGCAGTCAGAGCACGTTGTTTCCCGAGCGGTTGGATGACTATTTGAGCGAGGACAATCCAGTCCGGGCGATCGACATCTTTGTCGATGAGCTTGATCTGGGCAAGCTGGGCTTTGGGGGCGTTGAGCCGGAAGCGACAGGAAGGCCGGCCTATCATCCGGCGACGTTGTTGAAGATTTACGTCTACGGATATCTCAATCGGGTGCAGTCCAGCCGGCGCCTGGAGCGGGAGTGCCAGCGCAATATCGAGTTGGTTTGGCTGACCGGCCGCCTGATGCCGGACTTCAAGACAATAGCCGACTTCCGGAAGGACAATGGCGAGGCCATCCGGAGGGTCTGCCGTGAGTTTGTGGTGCTGTGCCGGCGCCTTGAACTCTTCACCGAGGCGAGCGTCGCGATTGACGGCAGTAAGTTCAAAGCCGTCAACACGCGTGACCGGAACTTCACCCAAGCCAAGATGCAGCGGCGCCTGGCGCAGATTGACGAGAGTATAGCTCGCTACCTCTCGCAGCTCGACAGCGCCGATCGCCAGGGGGAAGCGGTACCGGAAGCCAAGATCACGAGGCTCAACGAGAAGATTGCGACGCTGCGCCAAGAGATACAGCGCCTCAATGCACTTAACACTCAGATGATGCAGACCGAAGACAAGCAGATATCGCTGACCGACCCCGATTCGCGCTCGATGGCCACAAGCGGTCGAGGCAGCGGGATCGTCGGTTACAATGTGCAAAGTGCCGTCGATACGAAGCATCATCTCATTGTAGCTCATGAGGTGACCAACGTTGGGTCTGA
>Ga0209474_10006132_pt1 | contig 10157 bp, 10 predicted proteins | sample GraSoiAngelo_145_FD_185902 | JGI IMG/M metagenome (GOLD analysis project Ga0209474, IMG submission 185902) | Grasslands soil microbial communities from the Angelo Coastal Reserve, California, USA - 14_1009_05_20cm (SPAdes) (version 2) | ecosystem: Environmental > Terrestrial > Soil > Grasslands... | reverse complement strand
CATGGCGGGCGGTGTCGTGACCGTCGTTCCCAGCCATTTCGAGCTGGTCATCGGCGGATTTCCCGGCACGCGTGTCGTGAAGCGCGTCAAGCCCGAGGTGGTGCGAGAGGTCGGACTGATCTGGGTCGACGGCGACCCGATGCTGCCCATGGCGAAGGCCATGCTCGATGCGGTCAAGGCGATGGCAATCACCGAATTGGTTCGGGTCCCCGCCGCGGCGCCAAAGATTCCGATCGGTGCGCCGGCGCGGCAATTGCGCCAAAACGGCCGCCGACCCGCCTCGCGCTGAATTGATCGAAACCGCGCGATGCCTCCCACGGGTGGAGAAGCACCATCTTTCATGCGTCGCCCGCGGCTCGCCAGCATCAGCATCGCATCGTCTCCTCGAAGGGCTTGGTGGCCGCAGTGAACCAGCCCGGCGCACTTGTGACGTTCCGTTGACTACGACTCCGAACTGTTCCTCGCCAATCGCCGATTCTGATCGCCGGCGCCAATAGCATCGATGAGTTCGCTGTAGCATCCGCGTGCAGCGTTTATTTGATAGCCGCAGGAAATTGCCTCATTCGCGGTTGCGGTTTGACAGTCAGAACCACCCTCCCATAGGCTTCACGAAAAATTTCGTTGGGGCGACAAGCGTTGCGCGCGTTAGCCCAGAGGAGGAAACCATGGCTTTTAACCACAATGCGCCGAGGTTGGCATCATCCTGCATGCGTGATCCGGGAGGAAACGGCGCCGCGTCGCGGACGTTCTTGCGACTGCTCGTCGCGGGCTGCTGCATGCTTGGCCTGGCGCAGCCATCATGGTCGGAGGAAGTGAAGGATTACGGCAAGCCGGGCAGCCCCATCAGCCTCGTGGTCGGCTATCAGCCCTACTACACCGAGTCGTGGTCCGGCGTGATCATGCGGGGCCAGAAGTTATATGAGAAATATCTGCCGGCGGGCTCGCAGGTGGATTTCCAGATCGGCCTGCAGGGCGCGATCATCGTGAACGGGATGCTGGCCGGCAAAGTCGATATCGGGTACGTCGGCGACATGCCGGGGATCGTCTCGACCAGCCACCCCGAGGTCCGCGACATCCGCATCGTCTCGGTGCTGGGGCTCGGCTACGACCAGTGCAATTCATTTCTGGTCCGCAACGACGCGCCGAAGTTCGAGTCGCCGGAGCAGGCGATCGCATGGCTCCACGGCAAGACGGTCGCGGTGCCGAAGGGAAGCTGCACGGATCGCTTCGCCCAGGCCGTGTTCAAGCGCTACAAGATCGCTCCGTCAGAATACCTCAACCAGAGCATCGAGGTGATCACCAGCGGCTTCCGCGCCGGCAAGCTCGACGCTGCGGTGATGTGGGAGCCGACGACGTCGCGGCTGGTGCTGGAGAAGCTCGCGCGCAAGATTGCGACCGGGGCGTCGGTTAACGAGAACGACGGCGGCTTCATGGTGATGCCGAAAGCGCTGATCGAGCAGCGCCCAGACATCGTGAAGGCATGGCTCGAGGCCGAGCTCGACGCGCAGCTCTATTTCGCCGACGCGAAGAACGCCATGTCGGTCGCCGCGATGGCGCTCGCGCAGACCACCGGATTCACGCAGAAGACGCTGTGGTACTCGGCCTACGGCACCTATCCCAAATCTGAAGGTGGAACGGAAACCAGGATCGTGCTCACTTATGCCTTTACGCCGGAGGCGAGGGAGCTGATCGCGAAGGCGGCCAAGTTCCTGCTCGAGATCAAGAGCATTAAGGCGGATATCCGCCCCGACGCTGTCGTGCCAACCTTCGCCGAGGAGATCCTCAAGAAGCGCAATCTGCAGGCGCCGGTCGGCGAAGTGAGAGCGCTGCCCGACTCCGCCTATTCCGGGAGCTGAAGGCGCCGGGCCCGTTTCGGCTCGTTGTCTGACGAGGCAGCCAGGCGCCGATCGAGAGGACTGCGTGAAGGAGTCTGCATTTGCAGGTGACATGAACGTTGCCCTGGCTCAGGGGCCCACGGCCGTACTGGCAAAGCCGGAGCGTGGGCCCGGGCGCCTCGAAAGCTCCGCCTATCGGATGGCGCAATGGCTGCGCAGCCCGCGGCCCTATCTGATGCTGATCGGCTTCGCGCTGTTTCTCGGCTTCTGGTACCTGACGGTGGAAGTTTGGAAGCTCCCCCGGTTCTCGCAGATGCCGGGGCCGACCGCGGTCATCACGGAGTGGATCAACCCGGATCCAATCTACGGCCTCTCTCTCTACTCGCCAGAATACTACCAGCACATCTGGGTCAGCACGCGCCGCGTGTTGATCGCATTCCTACTTGCGACCGCGACCGGTGTGCCCCTCGGGCTGCTTCTCGGCTGGTCACTGCGGTTCAAGGAATATGTTTTCCCAGTATTCGAGCTGTTGCGCCCGATTCCGCCGCTCGCCTGGGTACCGCTGGCAATCATCATGTTTCATGGATCCGAGACCCCGATCATATTCCTGACCTTCCTGGCATCGTTCTACGCGACCACGCTCAACACGATGCTTGGGGTCGAATCAATCGATGTGTCCTTCGTTCGTGCTGCCTATTGCCTCGGCGCCAAACGCCGCCAGGTGTTCTGGCACGTGATCGTGCCCGGCGCGATGCCGTTCATCTTCACCGGCCTGCAGATTTCCGTGGGCGTCGCCTGGTTTTCCCTGGTCGCGGGCGAGATGGTGTCGGGACAATATGGGCTCGGCTATCTAATCAACACCTCCTACACTATGGTGCAGTACCCGACGATGGTGATCGGCATGATCACCCTCGGCATCGTCGGCTACGTGACCAGCGCCGCCGTACGCGTCCTCGGCAATTACCTGATGCAATGGCGGGCGCGCGAGCTCGCGATGGGGGCCGAAGCGTGAACTACGAGCCGCCGCGCGGAAGCCCGATCGCCGATGCGAGAGCGCCGGCGCTGGCAGCGCAGGGAGGGTGCAAAGGCGCAATCAGAATCGCCAACGTCGTGAAGATCTACGGCTCCGAAGGAGCCGGCGTCCGCGCCGTCGATGATTGCACGTTCCACGTTCCGGCCGGCAAGATCACCGTGGTGGTGGGGCCGTCCGGATGCGGCAAGACCACGCTGCTCAATGCCATTGCCGGCTTTCACAGCATCACGTCGGGAACCATCCATCTCGACGATGCGCTGCTCTGCGGACCCGGCCGTCCGAAGGCCGATCCGGGGCCCGATCGAATCGTGGTGTTCCAGAACGGCGCGCTGTTTCCGTGGAAGACCATCGTCGAGAACGTCGCCTTTGGTCCGATCGTGCAGGGCCGCCTCTCCCGCAAGGCGGCGTTCGAAAAGGCCCGAATGATGCTGGCCGAAACCGGGCTGCACAACCTCGAGACCAACTATCCGGGCGAGATCTCTTCGGGGATGCGCCGGCGCGTCGAAATCGCGCGCGCGCTGATGAACGATCCGAAGGTGCTGTTGCTCGACGAGCCGTACCGGGCCCTCGACTCGCTGACCAAGTCGGTCATGCACGAGGCGCTGCTCGAGACCTTCGACCGCAACCGGGTCACCATTTTCTTCATCACGCACGACCTCGAGGAGGCGATCTTTCTAGGGCACCACGTCGTGATCATGACCACGCGGCCCTGTCGGCCGAAGAAGATTCTCACGGTCGATATTCCTCATCCCCGCGATTACAGCGTGCTGACCGCAAAGCGCTTTCGCGAGTACCTCGATGAGACGGTCGAGGCCGTCCACGAGGAAGCGCTCAAGGCCTTTGCCGCCGGCGAAAGGGAGCGCTGAATGCAGGGAGCGGTCGGATTCGCTGAACGGGCGGGCCACATCCTGCTGAGCGCCAGGTTCTGGCGCGGCACGCTCGCCACCGCGGTCTTTCTCCTAGTTTGGGAGGCCGTCGCGCGCGCGGGCCTCGTGCGCGTACCGGCACCGAGCTCCGCGCTGGTAACATTTAACGATCTGATGCGCGATCCGAGCTTCTGGTTCAGCTGGTACCTGAGCACGCGGCGTGTTTTTGCCGGCTTTCTTGCCGCGATGTTGGTTGGCATTCCACTCGGGCTCGGCATGGCGGTGAGCCGTATCCTGTACGGCATCGTGTTTCCGGTTTTCGAAGTGCTGCGGCCGATCCCGCCGCTGGCGTGGGTCCCGGCCGCGATCATTTTCTGGCCGACGCAGGAATTGTCGATCATGTTCGTCACGTTCCTGGGCGCGTTCTACACCGTGGTGATCAACGTGATCGACGGCGCGCAGACCATCGACCTGCGCTACTATCAGGCGGCGCGTTCCATGGGCTCGTCGAGCTGGGACATCTTTAGGCGCATCATTCTGCCCGGCACCGTGCCCTCAATCGTGGTTGGCGCCACCGTCGGCATCGGAATTGCCTGGGCGGTGGTGGTCGCCGCCGAGATGATCTCCGGGGGCGGCAGCGTTGGATCCATGGGCGGTGCCTCGGGCGGCGGGCTCGGCTTCTTCATCTGGAACTCGTATGTCGGCGGGTCATACAACCAAATCGTCGTGGGCATGATCAGCATCGGCATTGCCGGTTACATATCGAGCGCGCTCTTGCGCAAGCTCGGCGAGCTAGTGACGCCCTGGCTGCACGAGCAGTAATGCATTGAGCGGAGCACTCGGATGACTGTTGTTTCCACGCCGCAGCTTTCCGCCCGCCCGAGTGCGGGATCGCTGGAGCGTCCCCCGGCCGCCTCCGCCGGCGTGATCGAGGCCCGCGACGTCAGCAAATCCTACGGCAGCGCCAGGTTTGCGAAGACCGTGATCCGGGACTGCTCGTTTACGATCGCGAGCGGCAAGCTCACCGTCATGATCGGCCCCTCGGGGTGCGGGAAAAGCACGCTGATCCGTCTGCTGGCGGGTTTCGAGCGGCCGAACTCGGGGACGATCAGCATCGGCGGTAAGTCGGTGACGGAGCCCGGGCGCGATCGCTTGGTGCTTTTTCAGGAATCCGCCCTGTTCCCGTGGATGACCACTTACGACAACATCATGTTCGGGCCGCGCGCCCGCGCCGAGCGCGGCGTCGAACCGCGCCGACGCGCGGAGTTCCTGCTCGACAAGGTCGGGCTCGGCGCATTTCGTCGCAGATATCCGACCCAGCTTTCAGGCGGGATGCAGCGGCGAGCGGAGCTCGCCCGCGCAATGATCAACGAGCCAAGGGTTATGATCCTCGACGAGCCGTTTCGCGGGCTCGATGCCATGACCAAGAAGCTGATGCAGGAGTATTATGCGAACCTTTATGAGGAGACGCGCCGCACCACATTCTTCGTCACCACGGATATTGACGAGGCGATCTTCCTTGCCGATCAGATTCTGGTGATGACCAACGTGCCCACCAAGGTGCGCGCCGTGATCGATGTCAATCTGCCGCGGCCGCGCCGCCTGGAGGACGTGATCGAGAACGACGACGCCAACCAAATCAAGATGCAAGTCCTCTCCCTTCTGCACGAGGAGGCGATGAAGTCCTTCGCCCACGGCAGCAAGGCGGCGGCGGATTTCATCGACGCCTATTCGAAGCGCGTGCGCAAGCCGAGCTGACATGCCGAGCGGATCGACCAGATGCGCCCGCAGGGGCTCTTTCGCGGCCCGGCCGCGCGGATTTTTCGCATGAGCGACCGCCAGGACATCGTCGTCTCCGCCCCGCGGCCGATGCCGAGACGGGCAGCGCTGGTCGAGGCCCGCTCTAAGCTCGCGAGCGCGAGTTTTCATGCCGAGCCGCATGAGCCGCTCCTCTACGCGGCGCTACGCGCGGGCGTGGCGGTCCCGTACGAATGCGCGACAGGCACCTGCGGGACGTGCAAGGCGAGACGCCTCGCCGGCGTGACCGTGGGCGACTGGGGAGAAGCGCCCGGCAAGGCCTTCCTGCGTGCCGATCGGGACGAGGTGCTTCTGTGTCAGACCCGCGCGCTCAGCGAAGCGAGCTTCGAGATTCCGGGCAGCGTGAATTTGGCTTCGATCGATCGGGTCCGGCCGTATTTCGGCCGGGCGACGGTGAGCCGCATCGACGTCCTTACGCCGGACATGCTCGAGCTCATCATCGAGCTTGATCCTCCGCTCGATTTCGACGCCGGCCAGTTCGCGGTGCTGCGGGCTCCGCACATCACGGGTTATCGCGGCTATTCGATGGTTAATCACCCCGGACGAGCGAAGCAGGCAACCTTCGTGGTGAAGCGCAAGCCTGACGGCGCACTCACCGATTGGCTGTTCTCGCGCGCGCGCCCTGGCGACCCGATCGAATGGTTCGGTCCTCTCGGGCGGGCCATTTTCACGCCCCAGGAGCAGCGCACCATCGTCTGCATCGGCGGTGGCTCTGGGATCGCTTCGATCATATCAATCCTCGAGATCGGCTGCTCCTCGCGCCATTTCGAGCATTTCGAGGCGGCGGTTTTCTTCGGCATCCGTACCGGCGCCGATGCGTTCTATCTCGACCGGCTGGAACGCTTCGCGCAGGCCTTCCCCAAGACGTTGACGGTCACGGTTGCGCTCTCCCACGATGAGCCGCGGCCGGATCTCAGCCAGCGCTATCCGGGGCTGAAGTTCGAGTCAGGGTTCCCGCACGAGATCGCCGCGCGCGATCTCGCCGGCAGGTTTGCGGGCCGCGTCGCTTATCTCGCCGGGCCGCCGGTTCTGGTCGATGTCGGGATCCGGATGCTAATCACGCAGGGCCGGCTTCCGGTGCGCGACATCCGCTACGACCGGTTCAGCTAACCCGGGAGCGAACCTTGGGGAAGAGCATGATTGTAGCTGGGATCGAATCCGACAGCCTCGAGGCGCTCCGCGCGACCGAGATCCTCCGCGGCGTTGCCGAGGCCACGCTGAAGGCAATCGCCGCGGTCGCCGTGCGGAAGAAGCTCGAGGAAGGCGAGACCCTCTATGCCGTCGGCGATCCCGTGCGCAGCGCCTACGTGGTCGCTGCCGGGCGGCTGCGGTTCATTCTCGGCGGCGACGGCCGGCCGGCGGCGCGCGGCACGGTGATTCCGGCGGGCGACATCCTCGGCTGGGCTGCGCTGCTTGGCGACCAGCCACGGCGCATCGCGACGGTGATCGCGCTCGAGGACTGCCGGCTGCTCGAGATCGAGGGCGAGGCGCTGCTCGGCGTCCTCGAGCGCGATCCGCACGCCGGCTACCTGGTGATGCAGCGCCTCGCGCGCATGATCACGCAGAGCTTCCTCGAGCAGAGCGCCCTGCTCAAGGGCGCGACGTAGGCTCCGGCAACCCGTCATTCCGGGGCGCTGCGAAGCGGCGAGCCCGGAATTCAGAGAATCGCAGTCGGTGATTACTCGATCCGGGTGCTCGGCTTCGCCGTCTCCCCGGAATGACACCCCGGAATCGCGGGTCGGGCGCAGCGTCAATCGTCGTAGTCGTAAGTGAGCTCGCGCTCGAAATCGATCCACACGTCGCCGTCTTGCAGCCGGACCGGATAGTACAGCAGCGGCTTCTCGGCCTCCCCGCGCGGCTCGCCGCTTTGCAGCTCCCACTGCCAGATGTGCTTGGTGCAGGTCAGCATGCCGTCGGCGCAGACGCCGGAGATTTCGAGCGGCTCCGCCATGTGCGGGCAGAGCGGAGGGAAGGCCACGAAGGTGTCGCCGACCCGGGTGACCAGCACCTTCACACCCTGGATCTCGATACCGGTGAGCCCGCCGGTCGCAACCTCCTGCGCAGAGCAAAGTCTCTGCCAACCCAATTGCCAGCTCCTTGCAGTTCTTTGGCGCCGCAACGAGGGCGGCTTCAGATCGGGTAGTGGGATCCCTTGTCGAGCCGGCGTGTATCGAGGAAGACGTTGCGCTCGATAAAGTGCGGACCGTGCTCGTCGATCCGGAACCGGTCGTAATATTTCCCGATCAGGAACAATTGCGTCTCGCCGGAGTCGATGTGCGAGTTGATGCCGTCGAGCATGGTCCGATAGCAGGCAAACGAGGACGTGGCCTTCGCCTCGCCACGCGCGGGATCGCTGTCTACGGCATAGACCGTCACGTGCCTGGTGAGCCGGCCATGATCGGTATTGTGCTTGGGCAGCATCTCGATCATGCCCTTGAGCCCGGCCACATCCTGCTCGTACCAGGTCATCGGCCGGCGGATTTCGGGACTGTACGTCGTGATGCGATAGCTGAAGTCCGGCGCGCACAACGCGAGCCATTCCATGAACTTCTCGTCGTCGAGCAGCAGGCAGGCGCGATAGATGGTCTCGCGGATCGTATCGTCCAGGGATTTCAGCTCGGGCTTCGCCACGACGTTCATGACCGACCTCCCGCTCTCCTGCCGCTCAGCTATTCGGCTGCGGTCTGCGTCTCCGGGAACGGATCGTTGGGCGAGCGGCCGATTCGGCGCTCCCACTCTTTATAGAAGTGCCGCATGCCGATCTCGTCGTGGATGGTGTTGTTCTCCCGGCGGCCGTGCAGGATGCGGCGCGGTGTCGAGCCCGGCTGCATGCCGACGCCCTGCCCCGTGATCCCTAGCAGATCCTCGTGCAGGTTGCGCCCGAAGGGGCCCCAGATGGTGTTGTGGTCGCGGACGCGCTGGGCCTGCTCATCCGGCGTGTCGCGCTTGAGGCCGAGGCCGCGGAACTCGATCATCACGCGGTCGGGCCCGAGCGGGGTCATGGTGTCGACGCGCAGCGACGACCCGCGAATGTTGTAGGTCGCGCCCGGAAACAGATCCACCATCTTCCAGCCGTTGCGCGGCATGCCCGGGAACGAGAGCACGCGATCCTGAGCCCCCTGGTAGGCGTCGTATTTGACCTCCATCGAGCCGACGGTGCAGTGCCCGTTGGGGAACGCCGTGTATTGCCGCTCGAAGTAGCCTTTCTGCTGCATGCTGGTGGCGCGGTTAAAGTAGTGCATGTAATCGTGATAGAACTCGCTGTTGGTGTCGTGCCAGAGCTTGTAGTTACTGGGGATGATCGCCTTGTGATAGTGAAAGATCGTGAGCGGCTCGGTGTCGAGTTCCTCGCGCATGATGTCGAAAGCCGGTCCGATATACTCCGAGAGAGGCCCCACCTTGGTGTTGAGCGAGACCCAGACGAACCCGCCATGGGCGACCTCGCAGGGCAGCTGTTTGAGCGCGATATCCTCCTTGCGGAGGCGATCCTGATACCCTGCTTTCGCGCGCGGTATGTCAACGCATCGGCCGAAGCAATCGAATTGCCAGGCGTGGAACATGCAGGTCATGTGGTTGGCATTGCCCGACGGCTCCCCCACGGTCAGGCTACCCGACGGTTGCCGCAGGATCAGATTGCCGCGATGCGGGCAGACGTTGAGGAACGCGCGCAGCTTGCTGTCCGAGCCGCGCACGATCACGATCGGCTCGCGCGCCAGCGTCATGGTGCGGAAATCGAGCGGCTCGGGCAGCTCCGACTCGTGCACGGCTACGAGCCACACTTTCTTCCAGATCTTCTCGACCTCTTCCTCGAAGATGCCGCGATCGCTGTAGATACGGCTGTCGACATACGGTATCGCCTCACCGTTATCGTAGCTCATGCGTTCAATCAGCATCGTCATGGCAAGCTCCATTGCGTGGCCGTTGCACGCGAAGGTCTGCGGCCGGTTGCGAACGCGCATGCCGCCTTCGGCCGAGCACCTGCGACAGTATAGCCGCTCACGGTCTGATGGCGAAAATTCATTAGCTGCATACCGCAATAGGTCGGGTCTATCGGATTGCGCTGCGTTGCACGCACCCCTTCGGCGGGGCGCAGCATTTGCAGCAATATCCGCAGTCTATCAGGCAATTCGAGCAGGCGCAGTTGAAGCGGCGTGCCGTGCACGATAAACGTTCTGAACAGACGTTGTCAGAGAGTTTCAGTATGTGCAATGGCAGCGCGCGAGTTCCTTGCGAGCTTCGGCCGAGCGCCGCACCGCCCCAATCGTGCGTCGCGTGGCAGAGCCGCATCGCCCGGCGTGCCGCGGATCCGGACCAAGGACACGACGTGGTACATGTGCGCCTGCCGGTCCGGTATCAAGAGGGGCATTTCGCCAACCGTGGCATTCGGTGCATCGAGGGTAACCGCAAGCGTTCGCCGACGCGGCTCACCGCAGGACGCGGTACAAGGCAGAAAAGCAATGCATGCGCGGCCCGGGCCCCCGTAGCCCGCGGAAGGCTGGCAGTTTGGACGCTCAAGAACTGAAGACTCATCGGGGAGACGCTTGCCATGTTCACCAGCAATCCGTTCGCTGAGCTTTCGGCGTCCGTACCACCCACCGTCATGCA
>Ga0209474_10006130_pt1 | contig 10158 bp, 7 predicted proteins | sample GraSoiAngelo_145_FD_185902 | JGI IMG/M metagenome (GOLD analysis project Ga0209474, IMG submission 185902) | Grasslands soil microbial communities from the Angelo Coastal Reserve, California, USA - 14_1009_05_20cm (SPAdes) (version 2) | ecosystem: Environmental > Terrestrial > Soil > Grasslands ... | reverse complement strand
GAGTGAGGCACCTGCGACGTCGGTCGGCTTGAACGCCTTGAAGCGCTCGTCGTAGCTCGAGGCGAGGCGGTGCTGCTGGTAGTGCGTGTAGAGGGCGGTGAACGGGTCCTGCCACTGCCACACGAGGAGGCACCAGCCGAGGACCAGGATGCCGGCCGCGGCGAGCAGCGTGCCGACGATGCGAACGGCCCGTCTCATCAGCCGCTCAACGGACGAACGGGTCTCGCGGATGCGCGGCGGCTCCGCCGGATTCCGAGGATGGTCCGCCGGACGATCCGGCGAATCGGCCCGAGCGGCGGGCGCTCGAGCGGTCCGGGGTACGGCGCGTAACGGCCGGTCGCGAGCGCGGCGACCTGTCCTGCGGCGGCGGCCCACGCGAGCACGATCACCACCGTCGTCAGCGGCACGTAGCCGACCGAGACGAGCACGGCGAGATACCACGGCGCGTGCAGGCCGAGGCCGTACCGCGAGCCGAGCGACCACAGGAGGAGGAGCGGCCCGAGGAAGCCCGCAACGACGAGGAGCGCCCGCGGCCAGGTTCCGCGGCCCCGCACCTGCGGCAGCCACAGCCAGGCGTGGAGCGACGGAAGCACGAAGACGAGCGCGAAGGCGTTGGTCCCGACGACGAGCAGCGACATGACCGCGAGCGCCAGGAAGGCGGCGGCGTAGCCGGCCAGCTCTTCCTCGGCGAGCACGGGCCTGCGCGGCAACAGGCGCTCGCGGGCCAGGAACCACGCGAGCGCGCTCACGAGCACGAACACGATCACCGGCCCGAACGCGATCTTCGTCGCGGCCGAGCTCTCGAGCGACGGCGGCCGGGCGGCGCCGCGCGGCCAGGCGCCGAGGGCGCCGAGGAGCTCGAAGAGGAGACCGACGAAAAGCCAGAACGCAAGGCGACTGCGGAAGCTGCGCAGCGCGGGCGTGAGCGGGATCCGCCGCCGCCGGCAGCGGGCGAAGAGGTCGACGGCCGCGGCCAGGAACGGGAGCAGCGCTGCGATCAGCACGAGCTCGAGCGCCCAGCCGCGCACGATCCGCGCGCCGAGGTAGACGTAGCTCGACGTGCCCTGCGTGAGCTCGACGCCCTGGTCGAGCGAGCTCATGAGCTCCTGCGTCGAGCGGCCGAGCTGCGCGAGCCGGCCGGCATTCAGACGCTCGGGCGTGTCTCCGAAGGACGGCGGCGGGCGGTCCGGCGCGCTCGTCAGCGTCACCGCCGGGATCCCGCGCGCGACGAACGGCGCCTGCTCGTACATGCTGAACGGGAACGCGAGGTCGACGAGCTGCCGCAGGGCGCTCGGCCTCGTGGGCATCGAGCCGGTCTGGTCGAGGACGCGCGTGGCCGTCGTCTCGACGAGCGAGGCGGCGGGCGAGCGGGGCGAGTCGCCCGCGATCTCGACGCGCGGGCGCCCCGTTCCCCCGAGCGCGACGAGGCTCACGACCGCGACGACGTCACGGCTCTGGACGGGATCGGCGGCGAAGTGCTCGGCACCGAGGCCGCCGAAGGCCCCGCCGTCGGTGGAGAGGAAGAGGATCCGGTGGGTCGGCCGCGCGCGCAGCGCGCCACCGGGATTCGCGTAGCCGCGCGCGAGCTCGATCAGGGCGGCGGTGCCGGACGCGTTGTCGTTGGCGCCCGGGCCAGCGCCCGTGTCGTCCCGATGGGCCATGACGACGATCGTGTCGGGCGAGCGGCCCTGGGCGACCGCGACGAGGTTCTGGAGCTTCACGCGCCCGCGGCCGGGGATCGTCGCTTCGAAGGTGTCCGTGCGCGTCTTGAACCCGTACGGCGCCAGCTGATCCGAGAACCACTGCGCTGCGCCGGTCGCGCCGGGGGACCCGGGCGAGCGGTCGGGATACTTTCGCGCGAGATCGGCCGCGAGGTCGCGAACCGCCGTGCGGTCGAAGGCGGGAGGAAGCGGCGGCGCGGCGAGCGGCGCCGGACGAGCGACGCTGAAGGCGGCGACGAGGAGCGGCAGCGCGACGAGCAGCCACGTGCCCCGGTACATGCGCCCGTTGATCGGGCGTTCGAGCGAGCCTGGGCGCGGCCGCCGCCGCTCGGAGGGGGCGGGAGCCACCGCCATACCGGGCTATAGTAGGTCGGAGACTCGACGTGCGCCCGGCAGGCCATCCGGATGCCCGATTCCTCCACCATCCTCCTCGTAGACGACGAGGACGCCGTCCAGAAGCTTCTCGCCTATCCGCTCGAGCGCGAGGGCTTCCGCGTGATCCAGGCTCGTGACGGCCAGGAGGCGCTCGCGCGCTTCGCCGACGAGCGCGTCGACCTCGTCGTGCTCGATGTCATGCTGCCGAAGCTCGACGGGCTCGAGGTCTGCCGGCGCCTGCGTGCGCAGAGCACCGTGCCGATCATCATGCTCACCGCCCGCGACGACGAGCTCGACAAGGTGCTCGGACTCGAGCTCGGCGCGGACGACTACATCACGAAGCCGTTCTCGATCCGCGAGTTCAGGAGCCGCGTGCGCGCCCTCCTGCGTCGTGCCGCGACGCCGCCGCAGCCCGAGACCGAAGACGTGATCTCGCTGGACGGGCTCGTGATCGACGTCGCGAAGCGGTCGGTCCAGGTGCGCGGGCGCGCGGTCACCCTCACCTATGTCGAATTCGAGCTGCTACGCACGCTTGCGTCGCACCCCGGTCGTGTCTACACGCGCCAGATGCTGCTCGAGGCCGTGCGCGGCGGCTCCGAGTACCGCGAGCCGCGCACGATCGACGTCCACGTGCGCCATCTGCGCGAGAAGCTCGAGGACGATCCGCGCGAGCCGGAGTTCATCCTCACCGTTCGCGGCGTCGGCTATCGCTTCCGAGACCGATGAATCCCTTGAAGAGTGTCGGAGCGAGGCTCTCCCTGGCCCTCGCCGTCGTCGTCGCGGGGGCGCTCGGCGCCGTCTACCTCGCCGTCGTCCCCTCCCTGCAGCGGAATTTGACGCACGCGAAGCTGCGCGACCTCGAGCGGGTCGCGCCGGCGCTGCGCAGGGCGTACGTCAACGATCCCCTAGGCGTCTACGACCCCGATTTCGCGGGGATCGCCGCCGAGCGCGCCAACGCGCGCGCCGCTGTGGTCGATCTCTTCAGCGAGTCCCCGCCGGCGCTCCAGGTGATGCGCGACTCGCGCCAGGGGGCGCCTTCGACGGACATCGAGAACGACCGGCTCGCGATCCAGGCTGCGCTCACTCTCGAGCGCCGGCAGGGAATCGTCTCGCGCGGCGACGAGCGCTACGCCGAGGTGGCCGAGCCGCTCGACTCGAGCGGCCGCGTGCTGCTCCTCTCCGCCCCGCTCCACGACGTGCTCGGGAACGTCCACCTCGTCCAGCGCCGACTCCTCTTCGCGGCGCTCTTCGCGCTCGCGCTCTCGCTCGCGCTCGGCTACGGCGGCTCGTGGATGTTCGCGCGTCGCGTGCGCCGGCTCGAGCGCGCGGCCGACCGCATCGCTGCCGGCCACTTCGACGACCCGGTCGACGACCGGAGCCCCGACGAGCTGGGCCAGCTCGCGCGCGCATTCGACCGGATGCGGTTGCGGCTCGCGCAGCTCGACCACGCGCGCAGCGAGTTCATCGCCAACGCGTCGCACGAGCTGCGAACCCCGCTCTTCTCGCTCGGCGGCTTCCTCGAGCTGATGGGCGACGAGGAGCTCGACGAGGCGACGCGCCGCGAGTTCCTGGACACGATGCGCGAGCAGGTCGACCGGCTGACGAAGCTCGCCACGGATCTTCTCGACCTCTCGCGGCTCGACGCCGGCCGCCTGCGCGTCGAGCGCGCTCCGTTCGACCTCGTCGAGGTCGCGCACGTCCTCTGCAACGAGTTCCGAGCGCTGGCGCAGACCAGCGGCCGCCGCGTCGAGCTCGAGGGCGACGACGACGTGCTGGCGATCGGCGACGACGAGCGGGCCCTGCAGATCGGGCGCGCGCTCGTCGAGAACGCCCTCCGGCACACGCCGCCCGGCACGACCGTGCGCGTCCGCGCGGGGCGGGCCGACGGCACCGCGTTCCTCGAGGTGGCAGACGATGGTCCCGGGGTCCCAGCCGAGCACGCCGAGCAGGTCTTCGAGCGCTTCTATCGCATCGACGGGGCGCTCGCCTCGGGCAGCGGCCTGGGTCTTGCAATCGCGCGTGAGCTCGCCCAGCTGATGGACGGGCGCGTCGCTCTCGAGTCGTCCCCCGGCCGCAGCGCCTTCCGGCTCGTCCTGCCGGCGGCGGTGGACGAGTTTTCACGTGAAAACGTGCCGGCGAGGGTGGGGTAGCTACAGTTCCCGGCCCGCGATGCGTCCTGCTCCGCTCGCCCTGATCGCTCTACTCTGCGCCGGCCTCGGCGCTGTCGGCGCACTCGCGATCGCCAAGTCCACGGGGTGGGCGGACCTGGGCGAGACGCAGACGGTCGTCCTTCCGGCGGCCGCTGCGGAGCCGCCGCTGGCCGAGACGCCGACGGCTGTTCGGGTCGCGAAGCCGCTCGTCGGCGGGAGCTTCGAGCCGGCGCGGATCTACGCGGCCCGCGAGGGCGGAGTGGTCACGATCTTCTCGTTCTTCGGCTCGGAACGCCAGGCGTCGCAGGCCGCGCAAGGCTCGGGATTCGTCGTCTCGGATACGGGCTACATCCTCACGAGCTCGCACGTGATCACGAACGCGGGCGAGGGCTCGAAGACCTCGGCCGCGAGCCACGTCTACGTCGAGTTCTCGGATCGCGACCGGATTCCGGCGCGCGTCGTGGGCTGGGATCTCTTCGACGACGTCGGCCTGCTCCAGGTCGATCCGAAGGCGCATCCGCTCTCGCCCGTGCCCCTCGGCCAGTCGGCAAGCGTGGCCGTCGGAGAGCCTGTCGCTGCGATCGGGAGCCCGTTCGGGAAGGAGGACTCGCTCGCCGTCGGCGTCGTCTCGGCCGCGCACCGCGCGATCGACTCGCTGACCTCGGACTACGTCGTCCCGGACGCGATCCAGACCGATACGCCGATCAATCACGGCAACTCCGGCGGCCCGCTCTTCGACTCGCAGGGTCGCGTGATCGGGATCAACGCGCAGATCAGAAGCGACTCGGGCGCAAGCGAGGGCGTCGGCTTCGCGATCCCGATCGACGCCGCCCGCCGCTCGATGGCGCAGCTGATCGAGCACGGGCACGTCGACTACTCGTACCTCGGGATCAAGACGCAGGACCTGACGCCGACCGCGGCCCGGCGCTTCGGCTTCGGCACCACCCGCGGGGCGGTGATCGTCTCGGTCGAGGCCGGAAGCCCGGCGGACAAGGCCGGCCTGCGCGGCTCGAGCGCCGAGGGGTTCTTCAACGGTGATCCCAGCGTCGCGAAGAACGGCGACGTGATCGTCGCCGTCGACGGTCATCCGATCACGAGCGCGGACGACGTCCTCCGCCTAGTCTCGCAGCGTCTCTCGCCTGGCCAGCGGGCGGTTCTCACGATTTATCGCGGCGCGGAGCGGCGCCGTGTCTCGCTCGTCCTGGGCCGCCGTCCGGCCAATCCGCCCGCCTGAGCCCCGCCGGGCAGGAAGCGCAGGCCCGTGGTTAGAAGTCCCGGCCGTGCGGCATAACCCGGGCGACGCGCCGGCGCGACACATGACGACGGGCACCCCCACAAGTCCACCAGGCGGACGCGCGGTCCGGCTCACGATTCCGGCGAAGGCCGAGTACATCACCCTCTGCCGGCTAGCGCTCACGGGGCTCTCGCGGCTCCGCCCCTTCGGCGACGAGACGCTTGCCGACCTCAAGCTCGCGCTCACCGAAGCGTGCTCGAACTCCGTCCGCCATGCCTACGGGGAAGGCGACGGGCGCGTGGAGATCGTCTACGAGCTCCATCCCGACCGGCTCGCGATCGAGGTCACCGACGACGGCGGGGGCTTCGAGCCCGCCGGCGGGGCCGAGGCTGCCGACGAGCTGAGCGAGGGCGGGCTCGGCATCGCGATCATCCGTGCGATCGCCGACGAGTTCGAGCTCGAGTCCCGGCCGAGCGGAACCGGCTCCCGCCTCCGCTTCGTGAAGCTCCTGTCCGACTAGCGCGCCCTATATCGTGGCGCGCGCTTGACCCCGCCTCCGGCCCCTGAGGAGACGTCGTGCTGCAGCTCGTCAACGTCGGCCACAAGTCCCTCGCGGATTACGCGTCGCTCGCGGCGCGCGGGCTCATGGAAGAGATCCGCCGGCTGGCGGAGCCGCTCGCCGGCAAGCGGGTCGCCCACGTCTCCGCGACCGCGTTCGGCGGCGGCGTCGCCGAGATCAACTACACGCTCGTCCCGCTGATGCAGAGTGCCGGGCTCGAGGTGGAGTGGCGGATCATCCGCGGCCAGGAGGACTTCTTCAACGTCACGAAGACGATCCACAACGCGCTCCAGGGCAACCCGCAGGGCCTGACCGACGACGACCGCGCCGTCTTCGACCACTACCAGCGCTTGAACGCGAGCGAGTTCGACGCTGGCGACTACGACTTCGTCGTCATGCACGATCCGCAGCCGGTCGGGATGATCGACCACAGGAACGGCTCCTCGGGCCGCTGGATCTGGCGCTGCCACATCGACCTCTCCGAGCCGAACCGCGGCGTCCTCGAGTTCTTGCTTCCGTCGATCTGCCGTTACGACGCAGCGATCTTCCACCGCCGCCAGTACGTGCCCGACGACGCGCCGGGGCTCCCGGCCGCCTACATCTGGCCGCCCGCGATCGACCCGCTCGCGCCGAAGAACATGGCCCTTTCGCCCGAGGACGCGTCGTACATCGTCGACCAGTTCGGAATCGACGTCGAACGTCCGCTCCTGACGCAGGTCTCACGCTTCGACCCCTGGAAGGACCCGCTCGGGGTCATCGACGCCTACCGGGAAGTGAAGAAAGAGGTGCCGGAGGTGCAGCTCGCGCTCGTCGGCTCGATGGCGCACGACGACCCGGAGGGCTGGGACTTCTACAACCAGACCGTCTCCTACGCGGCCGGCGACCCGGACATCTACATCCTCTCGAACCTGAACAACGTCGGCTCGGTGGAGGTGAACGCGTTCCAGGTCCACGCCGCGGCGGTGATCCAGAAGTCGATTCGGGAGGGGTTCGGCCTCACGGTGAGTGAGGCGCTCTGGAAGGCGCGGCCCACAGTCGCCGGTCGCGTCGGCGGAATCGTCGACCAGATCCAGCACGGCGAGACCGGCTGGCTCGTCGGCTCGTCCATCGAGTGCGCAGCCGCCTGCGTCGAGGCCTTGCAGAGTCCGGCGGACGCCCGCAGGCGGGCCCTCGGGGGCAAGGAGTTCGTCCGCCGGCACTACCTGACCCCCCGGCTCCTCCGCGACTGGCTCGTCCTTTTCAACCGTCTGCTCGGGAACGACACCGAGGGAGCCGAGATCGCCACGGTCGCGGCGGCGTAGCGCCCGCGTCTACGCTGCCGCATGGCCGGCCGCGGGCGCAGGAAGCTGATCGTCGTCTCGAACCGCGGGCCGGCGTCGTACGAACGAGACGAGGCCGGCGAGCGCGTAACCCGGCGCGGGTCCGGAGGGCTCATAACTGCGCTCAGGAGCCTCGTCTCACACGAGGACGTCACGTGGATCGCAAGCGCGATCGGCGACGAGGACCGGGCCGTCGCGGCCGAGGCCGGCGACGAGGGGTTCGAGGAGCGCGCCGAGGACGGATCTCTCTACCGGCTCCGGCTCGTCGCGCACGATCCGCGTTCCTACGACCGCTTCTACAACACGGTCGCGAACCCGACGCTGTGGTTCCTCCAGCACTACCTGTGGGCGCTTGGGGACGCGCCGGACGTCGACGAGCTGCTGATCGAGGCCTGGGAAGGCGGCTACGCGGTGATCAACCGAGGCTTCGCCGACGCCGTCGTCTCCGAGCTCGACCGGATGCCCGGCGCGGCCGTCTTCTTCCACGACTACCACCTCTACCTCGCGCCCCGTCTCGTCCGCGACGCCCGACCGGACGCGCGGCTCGGGCACTTCGTGCACATTCCGTGGCCCCAGCCGGACTACTGGCGCACGCTGCCCGACGCGATGCGGCGGGCCATCCACGACGGGCTGCTCGCCAACGACGTCGTCGGCTTCCACACCCGGCGGTGGCGCGGCAACTTCCTCGACAGTGCGGCGGAGCTCGTCGGGGCGACGGTTGGAGCGGCGCGCGATTCCGCCGAGTACGCGGGCCGCCGCGTGCTCGTCACGAGCCATCCGATCTCGGTCGACCCCGGCGAGTTCGAGGAGCTCGCGCAGGACGATGCGGTGGTTGCCGCCGAGCGGGAGCTCGCGGCCCGCCGGCCGGAGCGGCTCGTCCTGCGCGTCGATCGCACCGATCCGTCGAAGAACATCGTCCGCGGGTTCCGCGCATTCGGCCTCTTCCTCGAGCAGCACCCGGAGATGCACGGCCGGGTCGTGATGCTGGCGCTGCTCGACCCGTCCAGGCAGGACATCGCAGAGTACGTCCAATACCTCGAGGCGATCAGGGCCGCGGCAGCGCAGGTGAACGAACGCTTCGGCGGGAACGGCTGGCTGCCGGTCGACCTGCGGATTCGCGACGACTTCCCGCAGACGCTGGCCGCCTACCGGCACTACGACGTCCTGCTCGTGAACGCCGTCTACGACGGTCTCAACCTCATCGCGAAGGAAGCGCCAATCCTCAACGAGCGCGACGGCGTCCTCGTGCTTTCGGAGAACGCCGGCGTCCACGAGGAGCTCTCCCGCTGGGCGATCACGGTCAACCCGTTCGACCTCGTCGGGCAGGCGCGGGCGATTCACGAGGCGCTCGAGTTGCCGGCCGCCGAGCGGCGCGAGTGGATTGAAGGCATTCGTGCCCACGTCCGGCGGCACGACATCGGCGTCTGGATCGCCGATCAGCTCGCGGATCTCGACGCGGGAGAGGCCGCAGCAGAGCGCTAACATCGTCCGATGGCCGCTGCGCCCGAGCTCGTCGTCGGCGACGAGCTCAACTCGTACAACCCGGCGACGCTCGAGCGTGTCGGCTCGGTGCGGGCGACGCAGCCCGAGGAGATCGCGGAGCTCGTCGCCGAAGCGCGGCTCGCGCAGGAGGGGTGGGCGCGAGAGAATCTCGCCGCGCGGAAGCGGCTCCTCGTCGACGTGGCTCGCGTCCTCCTCGACCGGATGGACGAGATCGCCGCCACTGTCACGGCGGAGACGGGCAAGCCGCTGACCGAGTCGCTCGCGAGCGAGCTCCTCGTCGCCGTCGAGAACCTCCGCTTTCTCGCAGCGAGCGTCGAGGGCGTGCTCGCGCCCGAGCGGCTCCGCTTCCCGCAGCCCTACCTGTGGCACAAGCGCGGCTGGCTCGTCTACGAGCCGCACGGCGTCGTGGCCGTCGTGTCGCCCTGGAACTTCCCCTTCGCGATCCCGCTCACGCAGACGGCAACGGCGGTCGCGGCCGGGAACGCGGTCGTCGTCAAGCCCGCCGAGCTGACGCCCCTCTCGGGCGAGTGGGTCGAGCGCGCGTTCCGCGAGGCGGGCGCGCCACCCGGCCTCGTGCGCGTGGCGCAGGGGATCGGCGAGACCGTCGGCGACGCTCTCGTCCGCGCCCGCGGCGTCTCGAAGGTGCTCTTCACCGGCTCGGCCGAGGTCGGTCGTCTCGTCGGCACGGCGTGCGCCGAGCGGCTCTGTCCGGTGACGCTCGAGCTCGGCGGCAAGGATCCGATGCTGGTGCTCGACGACGCCGACCTCGAGCGGGCCGTCGCAGGCGCGCTGTGGGGCTCGTTCTTCAACTGCGGCCAGGTCTGCTCGGGCGTGGAGCGCATCTACGTGGCCCGGGGTCGGTACGAGGTATTCGTGGACGCGCTCGCCGCGCGGGCGCGCCGCCTGCGTCTGGGCGCCGGCGAGGATCCGCTCGCTGAGATCGGCCCGCTGATCTCGTCCGAGCAGCGCGAGCGCGTCGAGGAGCTCGTCGCCGATGCGCGCGAGCACGGGGCGGAGGCGCTCACGGGCGCGCGGCGCCCAGATGTGCCGCTGCCCGGCTGGTTCTACGAGCCGACGGTGCTCGCGGGCGGCTCGAGGGACGCGCGGATCGAGCGCGAGGAGATCTTCGGCCCCGTCGTGACGGTGCAGCCGTTCGACACGGAGGACGAAGCCGTGCGGCTGGCGAACGATTCGCCATTCGGCCTCGGGGCGAGCGTCTGGACGCGCGACACGGAGCGCGCCCGGAAGATCGCGGCGCGGCTCGAGGCCGGCTCGGTCTGGACGAACGACACCGCGT
>Ga0209474_10006125_pt1 | contig 10161 bp, 10 predicted proteins | sample GraSoiAngelo_145_FD_185902 | JGI IMG/M metagenome (GOLD analysis project Ga0209474, IMG submission 185902) | Grasslands soil microbial communities from the Angelo Coastal Reserve, California, USA - 14_1009_05_20cm (SPAdes) (version 2) | ecosystem: Environmental > Terrestrial > Soil > Grasslands... | reverse complement strand
TCGTTGCGCAGCGACTCGCTCATCAACGTGAGTTTGGACTGGTACTCACCCGACTGAGGAATGCAGGTCGGGTGAATTTGCGTGTAACACGGATTGGCGAAGGCTGCACCGAGCTTGTGCGCGCGCTCTTCGGCGCGGACGCGAAGGAGTCAGGACGCATCTATCGGGACGGAGCTCCGGTGAGCATCCGCCGCCCACGGGATGCCGTCCGTCACGGAATCTGCCTGCTGACCGAGGACCGCAAGGCGCAGGGGCTGATCCTGCCCATGCCCTGTTATGCCAACGTGACCATCACCGACCTGCGGCGGGTGTCGCACGCCGGTCTGCTCCAGGAGGCGGAAGAGCGAAGCGTCACCCGGGAGCTGGTCGAGGAGCTGGACATCAAGACGCCGTCCGTGGACCAGCTCGTCGCCAATCTCTCCGGAGGCAATCAGCAGAAGGTAGTGGTCGCGAAGTGGCTCTTCCGCCGCTCCGAGGTGCTCATCTTCGACGAGCCGACCCGCGGGATCGATGTCGGCGCCCGCTTCGAGATCTACCAGCTCCTCTGGCGGCTGGCGGCCGCGGGAAAGGGCATCCTCATCGTCTCCTCGGACCTTCCCGAGCTGATGGGCATCTGCCACCGGATCCTGGTCTTCTCGAACGGGAGGATCACGGGCGACCTGGCGCGGACCGAGTTCAGCCAGGAGCGGATCCTTTCCGGCGCCTACCAGGAGTACGTGCAGGGAAAGACCCAGACCAGCTCTGCCATCGGATCCGGTCGGGCCTGAGGAGCCAGATGCGCGCCAAGCGTATCCTCTACCTGCTCCTGCGCGAGGCCGGCATCGGGCTGGCTCTCGTCATCATGGTCATCGCGTTCTCGGCGGCGGCGCCGCGCTTCGCCTCGATGGCGAACGTAACCAACATCCTCACGCAGATCAGCATCAACACCGTCATCTCCGTGGGCATGACGTTCGTCATCCTCCTCGGTGGAATCGACCTTTCGGTCGGCTCGGTGCTGGCGCTGGCCACGATCGTGGGCGGCATGATCATCACCAACGACAGCCTCTCGCCCGGGACCGCGATGCTCCTCTCGGTGCTCGGCAGCTTCCTCACCGGCTGCCTCTGCGGCGTCTTCAACGGGGTGGTCTGCGAGCGCTGGAAGATCCACTCCTTCATCGTCACGCTCGGGATGCTGAACATCGCCCGCGGAGCCGCACTGCAGATCAGCGGCTCGCGGACCATCTCCGAGTTCCCCGACGCGTTCAACGACGTGGGAGCTGCGGCTATCGCCGGCGTTCCGGTCATCTTCCTCATCGCGCTGGCGGTGGTGCTGGCCGGCCGGTTCATCCTCGCCCGTACGGTGTTCGGGCGGATGATCTACGCCATCGGCAACAACGAAGAGGCGGTCCGGCTGTCCGGCCACGATCCGTCCCTGTACAAGGTCGCCGCCTTCATCCTCTGCGGCGGCATGGTCGGAGTGGCCGCGATCATCTACATGATGCGCTTGAACATCGCGAGCCCCATCCTCGGCGTCGGCTTCGAGCTCAACGCCATCGCCGCGGTGGTGATCGGCGGCACGAGCATGAGCGGGGGGAAGGGCTCGATGATCGGTACGCTCCTCGGGGCGTCGATCATGGGGGTGCTGAACAACGGCCTGCTGCTCCTGGGCATGGGCGACTTCGCCCGGCAGATGGTGACCGGGCTGATCATCGTGGTGGCGGTGATCATCGACAAGTACCGTGCGCTGGCCTTCATTCGCAGCTCGTACCAGCTGGCGCCCGCCCCGCCCCGGGAAGAATCGCATGCGGCGGAACCCGGACCAGGGCCGCGCGGGTGAACCCGGCAATCCCGACCCTCCGTGCCCCCGCATGCGGCGGCCGTGCCAAGCGTCAATCTCCCGATGTCGCCGCCACCTCATGGGCAAAGGGGATGGAGGGCTGCGCTCCAGGGCGTGTCACGCTGATCGCGGCGGCAGCCTGGGCAAAGGCGATGGCGTCGGTGACGGTGCGGCCCGCGGCCAGCGCGGCGGAGAAGCCGCCGATGAAAGTGTCGCCCGCTCCCGTGGAGTCCACTGCCTGCACCCGCCGGGCGGGGAAATGCTGCACGCCCGCGTCCGTGACCGCCACCACTCCGCGCTCTCCGAGGGTGACGAGGACGTTCGCGGCGCCTTGGATGCGCAGGCGGCGCGCCACCTCCGTGGCGCTCTCGATCGATTCCACGCGGAGACCGGTGAGGATTGCCGCCTCGATTTCGTTCGGCACGAGGAAGTCCGCGCAGCGGATCACCGCCGGCGGGAGCGGCTGCGCCGGAGCGGGGTTGAGCACCAAGATCTTTCCCTGCTGCTTGGCCACGAGCGCCGCCCGCTCGACGGTGGCGAGGGGCGTCTCGAGCTGCAAAGTGACGACGCGGGCGCTGGCGATCAGGCGGGCCTGGCGGTCGATGTCCTCGGGAGCGAGCTCCGCGTTGGCGCCGGAGACGACGACGATGCCGTTGCGTCCGCCGTCGTCCACCACGATCAGGGCCACCCCCGACGATCGTCCCGGCACCATCCTCACCGCGGAGACGTCGACATGGTCCGCCTCGAGTCCACTGCGAAGTTGACGTCCGAAGGCGTCGTCGCCGACGCAGCCGATCATCGCCGTCCGGGCGCCAAGGCGCGCCGCCGCGACAGCCTGGTTTGCTCCCTTGCCGCCCGGCACGGTCGAGAACCCTCCGCCGAGCAGCGTCTCCCCTGGGACGGGCAGGCGTGGAGCGCGAACCACCAGGTCCATGTTCAGGCTGCCGACGACGACGACCTCGCTCATGGTGCGACGGACTCTACAACCGCCCGGCGGCCGCGCGACAGTGACGTCGGGGCCGAAAGGTGCTTTCTTCGCTCGCCGTGAGGGCGGTACGCGCATGAAGCGAGGAACCCTGCTGCACCCCGAGCTCTCCCGCGTCATCGCGAGCCTCGGCCACGGCGATTCGCTGGTGATCGCCGACGCCGGATTGCCGATTCCGGCCGCCGTCCAGCGCATCGACCTCGCCTTCGCGCCGGGCAAACCTGCCTTCATGGACGTGCTCGAGGCGGTCCTCGCCGAGATGGAGGTGGAGCGCGCCATCCTGGCGCAGGAGGTTAAGAGCGCTTCCGCGGTCTTCCAGGAGCGGTTGCAGGGCAGGCTCGCATCGCTGCCAAAGATCCGCCCTCGCGGCGTCGAGGTCGTTTCGCACGACGAGCTGAAGCGGCTCTCGCAAGGGGCGCGCGCGGTCGTACGCACCGGCGAGTTCACGCCGTACGCGAACGTCGTGCTCTTCAGCGGAGTAGTGTTCTAGTCGCGGCCGCGAGCTGGAAAAGGGAGGGAATGCGCGCGAGAAGACGGAATTCATCCCGGTAGCGCTGAAGCTCGTGACCGACGCCAAGTGCAAATGACACGGCGCAGCGCGCGAGTGTGCATCCGACCGGGGCCCCGGGCTTTGCCGGTAATGCGCGGTTTTGATATGCCCCCCGTCCGCCGCATCGGTCGCGAACCTTTTGGGGAGGTCCCATGCCAGTCGGGTCACGTGTCGCCGTCCTTTTCTCCACCGCGCTCGCATTCGCAGGAACGGTCCTCGGCGCCCGCTCAGCGGCCGCGCAAGCCACGGTCTCGGTCGCCTGCGGCTCCGTCGGTGCCGAGTTCGATCTCTGCAAGACCGGCGCTGAAGCATGGGCGAAGAAGACCGGCAACCAGATCAAGGTGGTCTCGGTCCCGAAGGACTCCAACGAGCAGCTGGCGCTGTTCCAGCAGCTGCTCTCGCAGAAGTCGGGCGAGATCGACGTCATCCGCATCGACGTCGTCTGGCCCGGCCTGCTCTCCCAGCACCTGGTCGACATGGGCAAGGAAGTGCCGAAGGACGTCATCGCGCAGCACTTCCCCGCGATCATCGAGGCGAACACGGTCAACGGACACCTCGTCGCGCTGCCCGCCTTCACCGACGCGGGCCTGCTCTACTACCGCAAGGATCTGCTGGAGAAGTACGGGAAGAAGCCCCCCACGACCTGGCAGGAGCTGACGGAGACGGCGAAGGTCGTTCAGGACGGCGAGCGCAAGGCGGGCAACGACAAGATCTACGGCATCGTCTTCCAGGGCCGCGCGTACGAGGGCCTGACCTGCAACGCGCTGGAGTGGGTGGACAGCTTCGGCGGCGGCACCATCGTCGATGGGCAGGGCAAGGTCACCATCAACAACCCCAAGGCGATCGCCGCCATCAAGCTGGCCGCTTCCTGGATCAAGAACATCGCCCCCGAAGGCGTCCTCAACTACGCCGAGGAGGAAGCCCGCGGCGCGTTCCAGTCCGGGAACGCTGTGTTCATGCGCAACTGGCCGTATGCGTGGGCACTCTCCCAGGCGCCCGACAGCCCGACGAAGGGCAAGGTCGGCGTGATGGCGCTGCCCAAGGGCGGAGCGGAGGGCAAGAACACCGGAACGCTCGGCGGCTGGCAATGGGCGGTGAGCAAGTACTCGAAGAATGCCAAGGCCGCGGTCGATCTGGCCATGTACCTGACCAGCCCGGAAGAGGAGAAGCGGGCGGCCATCGAGGTGAGCTTCAATCCGACCATCCCGGCGCTCTACAAGGACAAGGACATCCTGGCGAAGAACCCGTTCATCGGCGAATTGCTCCCCACTTTCCAGAACGCGGTGGCGCGTCCTTCGCGGGCGACGAAGAGCAAGTACAACCAGGTCTCGAGCGAGTTCTGGAACGCGGTGCACGAGGTGCTCTCCGGCAAGAGCGACGCCGAGGCGAGCATCTCCAAGCTGGAGAAGAACCTCAACCGGATCTCCCGCAACGGGAAGTGGTAGGAGGCCGCCGTGGCGGTCGCGCAATCGCAACTCACCCGCCAGCGGCGGCGCGCCGCCCTGGCGTTCATCCTGCCGATGATGGCCGTGCTGGCGGCCGTCGCGGGCTGGCCGCTCTTACGGACGATCTACTTCTCGTTCACCGACGCGAACCTCGACAACATGGGGTCCTATTCGGGGGTGGGATTTGCGAACTTCGCTTCGCTCGCCCAGGACCCTGAATGGTGGCACGCGGTGAGGAACACCGTGGAATTCGCCGCGGTCTCGGTCACGTTCGAGACCATCCTCGGGCTCGTCATCGCGCTCACGCTGAACGCGCACCTGCCGGGCCGCGGCGTCGTACGTGCCGCGGTCCTCATCCCCTGGGCGATCCCCACGGTCGTCTCCGCGCAGATGTGGAACTGGATGTACAACGACCTCTACGGGGTCCTGAACTACATCTTCCTCAAGCTCGGATTCATCGATCACCCCTACGCTTGGACGGGCAGTCCGAAGCTCGCGCTCGTCGCGGTGATCATCGTGGACGTCTGGAAGACCACGCCGTTCATGGCCTTGCTCATCCTGGCGGCGCTCCAGCTCTTGCCCGCGGAGATCTACGAGGCGGCGAAGCTGGACGGGATCCCCGCTCCGAAGGTGTTCTGGAAGGTGACGCTGCCGCTCATCAAGCCCGCGCTGATGGTCGCCGTCATCTTCCGCACCCTCGACGCCCTGCGGATCTTCGACCTGCCGTACGTCCTCACTGGCAACAGCCGGGAGACTGCCTCGATGGCGGTGTATGCCCGGCAGAAGCTCATCGACTTCCAGGACGTGGGCTACGGCTCCGCGGCGTCCACGTTCCTCTTCGTGGTCATCGCGGTGTTCACGGTCGTCTACATCACCGCCGGACGCGTCCGGTTCGAAAGCCGCTGACATGAAAGCGCGCAAGATCATCGGCTCCACGCTCTTCTATCTGCTCGTCACTGCGATCGTCGTCTACACGATCTTCCCCTTCTACTGGGCGATCGTCTCCTCGCTGAAGGAAGGCAGCGCGCTGTACAAGGTCGACTTCCTGCCTCCGAAACCGGAGTGGGGGAACTACACCGCCATCTTCAAGGAGCAGCCGTTCGGGAAGAACATCCTCAACTCGCTGGTGGTGGCCGTCTCGGTGGTGGTGATCTCGCTCGCGCTCTCGGTGACGGCCAGCTACGCGCTCGGCCGCATCAACTTCCGCGGGCGCACGCCGCTGCTGCTCATCGTCCTCTCCGTCTCCATGTTCCCGCAGGTGGCGGTGCTCTCGGGAATGTTCGAGCTGGTCTCCTGGCTGGGGATCTACGACAGGCTCTGGAGCCTCTCGCTCTCGTACATGATCCTCACCCTGCCGTTCACCACCTGGGTGCTCACCACCTTCATGCGGGAGCTGCCGAAGGAGCTGGAGGAGGCGGCGCTGGTCGACGGCGCCAAACCGCTCACCATCATCACCAAGGTGTTCTTGCCGCTGCTCGGGCCCGCGATGGCCACCACCGGGTTGCTCGCATTCATCGCCGCCTGGAACGAGTTCATGTTCGCGATCACGTTCACGCTCTCGAACGAGCGCCGGACGGTGCCGGTGGCGATCGCACTGATCAGCGGCGCTTCCCGCTTCGAGCTGCCCTGGGGGCGGGTGATGGCGGCGTCGGTGATCGTGACCGTGCCGCTCGTGATCCTTGTGCTCATCTTCCAGCGTCGAATTGTCTCCGGCCTCACCGCCGGGGCAGTGAAAGGTTAGAGGAGGCATCCGTGGCCGAGGTCGTGCTGAAGAAGGTCGGAAAGGCGTTCGGCGACATAATCGTGATCCGGGACGTGGACCTCGACATCGCCCATGGCGACTTCGTGGTCTTCGTCGGACCGTCGGGTTGCGGGAAATCCACGCTGCTCCGCCTCATCGCGGGGCTCGAGGACATCACCTCCGGGGAGTTGTTCATCGACGGCGCGAAGGTGAACGACGCGCTGCCCTCGCAGCGCGGCATCGCCATGGTATTCCAGTCCTACGCGCTCTACCCGCACATGACGGTCTACGAGAACCTCGCCTTCGGCCTCAAGCTGGCCAAGACGGACAAGGAGGCCATCGACAAGAGGGTGCGCGAGGCGGCTCGCATCCTCCAGATCGATCACCTCCTCGACCGCAAGCCCCGCGCCCTTTCGGGCGGCCAGCGGCAGCGGGTGGCGATCGGCCGCGCCATCACGCGCGAGCCGAAGGTGTTCCTTTTCGACGAGCCGCTCTCGAACCTCGACGCTGCGCTGCGGGTCCAGACCCGGCTCGAGATTGCCCGCCTGAAGGATCAGCTCGGAGCGACCATGATCTACGTGACCCACGACCAGGTCGAGGCGATGACCCTCGCCGATCGAATCGTGGTCTTGAACCAGGGGCGGGTCGAGCAGGTGGGAAGCCCGCTCGAGCTGTACACCCGGCCGCGAAACGTGTTCGTCGCCGGATTCATCGGTTCGCCCAAGATGAACCTGCTCAAGGGAGCGGTGGAGGCGGTGGCGCCGGAATCGATGACGGTGCGTCTGCCAGGCGGCACGAAAGTGACGGTGCCGCTGGCAAAGGATGCGCAGAACCTGCAGCCGGGGACAGGCGTGACGCTCGGTGTCCGTCCCGAGGACGTCGGAATGGCCACCAACGGGATGGCGAAGATCACCGGACGCGTGCTGGTGGTGGAGCGGCTTGGATCGGAGAGCTACCTGTACGTCCGCACCGAAGGCGACCAGACCGTGGTGGTTCGGCGAGGCCCGGGAGCCACAGCGAAGGCGGACGAGCCGATCACGCTTGGCCTGCCCGGTTCAGCCAGCCACGTCTTCGGGCCGGACGGCTTGGCGCTTTCGCGCGCGGTGCCGGCTGCAGCCTGAGCGCTCCTCAGCGAGCCGCTCGCCCGTTCACGGTGACGCCGCGCCAGGCGACCTCGGCGTGGCGCACGCGGTCTTCGGCGCTCACGCGGGTGAACTGCGAATCGGAAACGGTGAGGTCCCGGATGCGCGAGGTGGGAAGACCGTCCAGATCCAGCAGCGCATTCGCGCCGTCGAAGACGGGCGGGAATGATCCGGATTGCCCGCCGTAGCTCATGGTCGCGACCGCGACCGCGCGCCTGACCGGGCCCTGGAACCCGCTCAGGTTGACGTTGCGCGTGTAGCCGCCGCGGCGGGTGTTCGACTTCAGCCACAGCGCGGCTCCGACCCCAAAGCCATAGGCACGGTTCCCGAAAGCGTACACGTTCTCGATCCCGCCGCTCTGCTCGCTGCCGCAGGCGAGAAAGCCGTACGGGCCTTCCGCCTGGCATCCGAGGACCACCACGTTGCGGCAGGGCGCGGCCAGGCGCCGGCCGTCCTCGTCCCGGCCCGACTTGAGCGCGATGTCGTCGTCGCCGGAGGCGAACGTGCACCGCCGGATCACCACCCTTTCGCACGATTCGGGGTTGCAGCCATCGCTGTTCGGGCCGGAATCGCTGGTGGTGACGCCGTCGATGGTCACGTCGGTGCAGAGCGTGGGGTGCAGCTGCCAGAAAGGCGCGCCGGCCAAGGTGACCCCCTGGATGAGCACGCGCGCGCACCCGATCGTCTCCACCATCGCGGTCCTCAGCCGGCCGACCACGACGCGCTCGCCGGGAGCAAGCCCGCCTGCCACCATCGGTTCGAGGACTCCCTCCCGATCCGAGCCGCGATTCCAGGCCGCCGTGCGCGAAGCATCCAGCGTGCCGCTACCGGTGACGGCGAGGTCGGTCTCTTCCCATGCATAGAGCATCGGAGAACGGTTGACGCATTCGAGCCCTTCGTATCGGGTCCGTACTGCCGGAAACCGGCCGGAATCCTCCGAGAACAAGAGGGTGGCGCCGGCCGACAGATTGAGGTCGACGCGGCTGCGCATCCGCAACGCCCCAGTGAGGAAGACGCCGCGCGGTATGACCACGTGCCCGCCGCCTGAAGCATGACACCCGTCGATCGCTCGCTGCAGCGCGAGCGTATCGTCGCCATCCCCGTCTCCCCGGGCCCCGGCGAGCGGGAACGTCCGCGAGGGAATTGCAGGCGACGCGGTGCCGGCGAGGATCGCATCGGCCTGTGGCCACGGCGTCGATCGGGGAGCCTCGGGCAACGGTGCAGGCGTCGCCGTGCGATACCAGCAGCTCGGGATGGTCGCTCCGGCAACGGAGAGGACACCCGATTGCAGCAAGCCGCGGCGTCCGAATCTGGAACCCCTCACGACGCCTGGGTCGCGAGCGCACGCGTTCGCACGGCGTCGATCGCGACCAGGAGCAAGACCGGAGCGATGCGCGAGACGAGGTCCGATGTCGTGGTCGCGTCGAGAGCCTCTTCCAAAAGCTCGCGCCAGACGGCGTTTGCAACCCAGGCAAAAGCCGCGATTCGCAGCCAAGGCCGACCCCCGAGCCAGAAGCCCAGCAGTGGCACCGCGAATGCCCACCCGAGATGCGAGAGAAATCCTTGATCTACGAGGAGGGGCCCGTGCCATCCGTACGCGGCGTGCTTGAGGAAGGCTTCCATGCGCGCATGGTAACCGCAGCTGCGCATTCGCGCACATCTGCGCAGGTTTCGGCCCCGAATGGTTTCTTGTCGAGACGCGCCGCTCGGGTATCGTCGCGGAAGGAGGTGCGCGGATGTCGATGCGGCTCTTCTTCCTGCTGTTGACGCTCGGGGGATCGATCTATCTGTTCGTGCGCGAGCACGGCGACCGCCGCTTCGCCATCGGCGCACTGGCGGCATCCTCCTTGGGCCTTCTCTTGCAGCTGAACATGATCGCGTTGCGCGTTCAGTACGCCCGCACCATCATCTGGACCGCCATCGCGGTTTGCGCGGGGATCATCTGGAACAAGGAAGCCTCGAAGACGGGATCGAGCGTCGCCGCCACCATGGCGATCGTCTCCACCCTCTGCGTCGCGCTCTCGCTGCGCCTGCTGCGCTGAGTAGAGCTCATGTGAGCGGCGAGAGCTCCTTCGGGTACGATTCGAGGAGCGTTCCGGGGATCCGCACGGGCTGCTGCGTCACCTCCGCCTGCAGCATCAGCGCGTTCGCCACCGCCTGGCCGGCGAAGTGGTTGTTGTTCACGACGTAGACGTCCGTCACGCCGGGTTCCTGCGCCAGCGACCTGGTCCGCTCCGCCCACGGCTTCAACTCCGTCCGCGAGTACAGGTAGTCGTAACGCTCGTCCCGGCCCGCGGTCTTGCGGAACCAGTCCTTGTAGTTGCGGCCGTGCACGCGGATGTAGCCAACGGAAGAGGTGGCCCGCGCGGACGGCGGCAGCGAGTTGCGGAACATGGGCTGATCGAGGTTGACGATGCCCACCCTGGTCGCCGCGAGCTCGGCGTAGAACTCAGGCTCGTTCCAGGAGATGTGCCGTACCTCG
>Ga0209474_10006123_pt1 | contig 10162 bp, 5 predicted proteins | sample GraSoiAngelo_145_FD_185902 | JGI IMG/M metagenome (GOLD analysis project Ga0209474, IMG submission 185902) | Grasslands soil microbial communities from the Angelo Coastal Reserve, California, USA - 14_1009_05_20cm (SPAdes) (version 2) | ecosystem: Environmental > Terrestrial > Soil > Grasslands ... | reverse complement strand
CGCAACGTAGGCGTGCACTTTGTCCACGAGGCTCTCGGCGAACATTACCGCGTGGATCTCACCGCCACCTTCGACCAGGACGCTGAGGATGTCTCGCTTGCCCAGCTCGTCGAGCAGCGCTGGGAGGGAGACACGGCCCGTTTCGGTGGCGGGAAGCTTGACCACCTCCGCGAGGCCGACGCGTCCGGGTTTGGTGGTGGCGATCAAGGTGTTGGGGCCGACCACCTTCGCCGACTGGCGAATGCGCAACTGCGAGTCGAGCACGACCCGAAGCGGCTGGCGAAGCCCGGCCCCATCCTGTCGCGCGGTCAGCTCGGGGTCGTCGGCCATGACCGTGTTGATGCCGACCAGGATGGCGTCGTGCTCGTGCCTCAGGCGATGGCCGTGCCGGCGAGCCTCGTCGCCCGTGATCCAGCGCGACTCACCTGTGCGAGTGGCGATCTTGCCATCGAGGCTCATGGCGAATTTGGCGGTCACGAATGGCCGGCCGGTGAGGCGGTGCTTGACATAGAACTCGTTGAGGCGCTCGGCGCGATCCTGGTAGACGCCGACGATCGTGGCGACGCCCGCTTGCTGGAGTGCGTTGACGCCGGCTCCGCGCACGCGGTGATCGGGATCGGTCATCGAGATCACGACCCGGCGGACGCCGGCCTCGATCAAGGCGTTGGCGCAAGATGGCTCGCGGTGGATATGCGTGCACGGCTCGAGGCTGACGTAGACGGTTCCGCCTCGTGCGCGGTCGCCGGCCTCGCGTAAAGCGGCTTCCTCCGCGTGAGGCTGTCCCCTGGCCTTGTGATACCCCTCGCCGGCGAGGTGGCCATCCCTGTCCAGGACGACGGCACCCACCATCGGGTTGGGGCTCGTGCGGAAATCCGCCTGGCGCGCCAATTCGAGGGCGCGTGCCGACCAATGAAGGTCGGCGCCACGGTCTCCGGACAACGGATGTGGCTCAGCTTTCATTGCACAACCGAATTAGGTCTATGAGATTCTCCAGCATTGCTTTTGAGCGCCTGGATCCACTTCTAAGTCTCCTCAGAAACAACTGAAGAGTGAGTTATAGGTGAACAAGCCCTCGGGCTATTAGTACCGGTCAGCTCAAAGAATTACTTCTCTTACACCTCCGGCCTATCAACCTGCTGGTCTAGCAGGGCCCTTACCCGGTTAACCCGGTGGGAAACCTTATCTTGGAGTTGGCTTCGCACTTAGATGCTTTCAGCGCTTATCCAAACCGGCCATGGCTACCCGACGCTGCCACTGGCGTGACAATCGGTACACTAGCGGGCCGTTCAACCCGGTCCTCTCGTACTAGGGTCAACCCTCCTCAAGTCTCCTACGCCCACGGCGGATAGGGACCGAACTGTCTCACGACGTTCTAAACCCAGCTCGCGTACCGCTTTAATGGGCGAACAGCCCAACCCTTGGGACCGACTCCAGCCCCAGGATGCGACGAGCCGACATCGAGGTGCCAAACCGGGCCGTCGATGTGAACTCTTGGGCCCGATAAGCCTGTTATCCCCGGGGTAACTTTTATCCGTTGAGCGACGGCCATTCCACACCGGGCCGTCGGATCACTATGCCCGACTTTCGTCCCTGCTCGACTTGTAAGTCTCACAGTCAAGCTCCCTTATGCCATTGCACTCTGCGCCTGATTTCCATCCAGGCTGAGGGAACCTTTGGGCGCCTCCGTTACTTTTTGGGAGGCGACCGCCCCAGTCAAACTACCCGCCAGGCACTGTCCGGAACCCCGATCAGGGGCACCGTTAGAGCTAAAGTTCAACGAGGCTGGTATTCCACTGTTGGCTCCACCCGGGCTAACGCCCGAGCTTCACAGCCTCCCAGCTATCCTCTACACGCTAAACCCCAGTCCAATGCCAAGGTGTAGTAAAGCTCCACGGGGTCTTTCCGTCCTGCCGCGGGTAACCTGTATCTTCACAGGTATTGCAGTTTCGCCGAGTATCTGTCCGAGACAGCGCCCAACTCGTTACGCCATTCGTGCGGGTCGGAACTTGCCCGACAAGGAATTTCGCTACCTTAGGACCGTTATAGTTACGGCCGCCGTTTACCGGGGCTTCAGTTCAAGCCGTGAAGCTCTCCCCTTAACCTTCCGGCACCGGGCAGGCGTCAGCCCCTATACGTCCCCTTACGGGTTCGCAGAGACCTGTGTTTTTAGTAAACAGTCGGTTGGGCCTCTTAATTGCAACCTCCAGCTGCTTCGGAGGTGAACTCCTACACAACCAAAGGCACCCCTTCTCCCGAAGTTACGGGGTTATTTTGCCGAGTTCCTTAGACAGATTTCTCTCGATCGCCTTGGAATCCTCTTCCCATCTACCAGCGTCGGTTTGCGGTACGGGCACCTGCGTCCTCCCTAGAGACTTTTCTCGGAAGCTTGGGATCAGCCACTACGCCTCCCTTGCGGGAAGCTCCCCATCAGCTCTCAGGATTAGCGCTCAGACGGATTTTCCAATCCGAGCTCCCTACGGCTTTGGCCGGACACATCCAATCGTCCGGTTGGCCTGCCCTCCTTCGTCCTCCCATCGGTAAAACGAACGCGAGGTGGTACTGGAATGTGCGCCAGTTGTCCATCGCCTACGCCCTGCGGCCTCGGCTTAGGCCCGACTGACCCTGGGACGATTAACGTCGCCCAGGAAACCTTAGATTTACGGCGGGCCGGTTTCTCACCGACCTTTACGCTACTTGTGCCGGCATTCGCACTCGTGCACGCTCCACACGGACTTACGTTCATGCTTCACAGCTTGCACGAAGCTCCTCTACCAATCGCAGCTTGCGCTGCGACTCCATGGCTTCGGTGAAAGACTTGAGACCCGATCATTTTCGGCGCCGCTTCACTCGACCAGTGAGCTGTTACGCACTCTTTCAAGGGTGGCTGCTTCTAAGCCAACCTCCTGGTTGTTTGTGCGAAGCGACCTCCTTCGCCACTTAGTCTTTACTTTGGGACCTTAGCCGATGGTCTGGGTTGTTTCCCTTTTGACCGTGAAGCTTAGCCCCCACGGTCTCACTGCTGCTGTATAACCTGCCGCCATTCGGAGTTTGGTTGGGTTTGGTAACGGGGGAACCGCCCCTAGCCCATTCAGTGCTCTACCTGCGACAGCCCACAACAACGCTGCCCCTAAAGGCATTTCGAGGAGAACCAGCTATCTCTTGGTTCGATTGGCATTTCACCTCTACCCACAGTTCATCCGCTCAGTTTGCAACCTAAGTCGGTTCGGACCTCCACGGAGTTTTACCTCCGCTTCATCCTGACCATGGGTAGGTCACCAAGTTTCGGGTCTACTGCCTACGACTACAGCCTCCTTGCGGAGGTCACGCCCTATTTGGACTCGCTTTCGCTACGGCTCCGGGTGTAAACCCCTTAGCCTCGCCACAAACAGTAACTCGCCGGCTCATTCTACAAAAGGCACGCCATCAGCCCGTACAAAATTCCCGAAGGAACAATGCACCTGGGCCTTTGACAGTTTGTAGGTCCAAGGTTTCAGGTAACTATTTCACTCCCCTCCCGGGGTGCTTTTCACCTTTCCCTCACGGTACTCTTCACTATCGGTCACCAAGAGTATTTAGCCTTACGCAGTGGTCTGCGCGGATTCCCCCAAGATTCCGCGTGTCCCGGGGTACTCGGGTGTCGTTACGAAGACCGGTCAGCTTTCGCCTACAGGGCTGTCACCTTCTGTGGCGCGAGTTTCCACCCGCCTCGGCTAACCGCCGGTTTTATAACTTCGCTCGGGCTCGGCAGAGCTCGATAAACGATCCCACAACACCGCGCGCGCAACGCCTGCCGGCTTGGCACGCACACGGTTTAGGCTGCTCCCTTTTCGATCGCCTCTACTAAGGGAATGATCTCTTCCTCCGGGTACTAAGATGTTTCAGTTCCCCGGGTGCCCTCCACCTGGTCTATGTGTTCAACCAGGGGTGCTCGAGCATTACCTCGAGCGGGTTGCCCCATTCAGAAATCGCCGGATCATCGTTCGCTTCCAACTCCCCGACGCTTATCGCAGGTAGCCGCGTCTTTCTTCGGCTCTTGGTGCCTAGGCATCCACCTCGGACCCTTACTAGCTTGTTCGACCTATAACCACTCTTCAGTCGCTGAAGAAATGACCACAGGTCACGACAAATAAGAAAGAGGATCCAGATATTGCTTTTACGGCATTCTGGAGATCTCGATAGACCTATTCGGTTGTCAATGTGCTGGTGGAGATGAGCGGATTCGAACCGCTGACCCCCTGCTTGCAAAGCAGGTGCTCTCCCAGCTGAGCTACATCCCCTGGGCCGCGGATGCTCCGCGGTATAGCGACGCCTCGCCGGCGTCTCCCTCCGCACGCGGATCGCACTGGACCCGCGGGAGGTTTTCAGACCTTGAAAGTCTGAAGAGTGGGAAAGACAGGACACAAAACTCCGGTGTGCACTCAATTTGCGAAAAACGAACAACGGATTTGCACCGTGTACTGAGCCGCCTCCCGAATTACTTTCGTAATTCGATCTCGCGCTTTCGGGACGACTACTCTTCGCCGACCTTGCGGTCGCCTAGTCTTCGCCGACCTAATCGCGTTTGTTGCTGCGGACTCTGACTTGACCGAGCCTCCAACGAAGGAGAAACTCCTTAAAGGAGGTGATCCAGCCACACCTTCCGGTACGGCTACCTTGTTACGACTTCACCCCTCTCACCGGCCACTCCTTCGGCGCCTCCGTCCCTTACGGGTTCGGCCAGCGACTTCGGGAGCAACAGATTCAAGTGATGTGACGGGCGGTGAGTGCAAGGCCCGGGAACGTATTCACCGCAGTGTGCTGACCTGCGGTTACTAGCAACTCCGACTTCATGCTGGCGAGTTGCAGCCAACAATCCGAACTGAGACCGGCTTTTAGGGATTGCCTTCACGTCGCCGTGTCGGAACCCGTTGTACCGGCCATTGTAGCGTGTGTGTAGCCCTGGACATAAAGGGCATGCGGACTTGACGTCATCCCCACCTTCCTCCGGGTTTCGCCCGGCAGTCTCCCTAGAAAATTCAACTAAGGACAGGGGTTGCGCTCGTTGCGGGACTTAACCCAACACCTCACGGCACGAGCTGACGACAGCCATGCACCACCTGTGTAGAGATCCCTTGCGGGAGGCGCTGGCTTTCACCAGCGTTTCCTCTACATGTCAAGCCCAGGTAAGGTTCTTCGCGTTGCCTCGAATTAAACCACACGCTCCGCTGCTTGTGCGGGCCCCCGCCTATTCCTTTGAGTTTTAACCTTGCGGCCGTAGTCCCCAGGCGGCGAACTTAATGCGTTAGCTGCGGCACTGATCGGGTCAATCCGACCAACACCTAGTTCGCAACGTTTAGGGCGTGGACTACCCGGGTATCTAATCCGGTTCGCTCCCCACGCTTTCGCGTCTCAGCGTCAGTTACAGGCCAGGAAGCCGCCTTCGCCACTGGTGTTCCTCCAGATATCTACGCATTTCACCGCTACACCTGGAATTCCGCTTCCCTCTCCTGCACTCTAGCCAGGCCGGTTTGCAATGCAGTTTTCGGGTTGAGCCCGAAGATTTCACATCACACCTAACCAGCCGCCTACACGCGCTTTACGCCCAGTAAATCTGGATAACGCTAGCCCCCTACGTATTACCGCGGCTGCTGGCACGTAGTTAGCCGGGGCTTTCTCGGAGGGTACCGTCAGTTGTCTTCCCCTCCAACAGTGGTTTACATCCCGAAGGACTTCATCCCACACGCGGTGTCGCTCCGTCAGGCTTTCGCCCATTGCGGAAGATTCCTCACTGCTGCCTCCCGTAGGAGTCGGGGCCGTGTCTCAGTCCCCGTGTGGCTGGTCGTCCTCTCAGACCAGCTACCCGTCATCGCCTCGGTAGGCCGTTACCCCACCGACTAGCTGATAGGCCGCGGGCCCACCCCATCGTGCATTGCTGCTTTCTTCACCAGCCATGCGACTGGTGACGACATGCGGTATTAGCAGCGGTTTCCCGCTGTTATCCCCCGCGATAGGAAAGGTTGCCCACGTGTTACTCACCCGTTCGCCGCTAGGAACTCATCTCCCTTGCGGGAAATGAGCCCTCGCTCGACTTGCATGTGTTATGCGCACCGCCAGCGTTAACCCTGAGCCAGGATCAAACTCTCCGTCCAAAACGGAGGACCCAGAGCGTTCGCCCTGAGTCTTCTCAGACTCTCAGAGTCTTTCCCACTCTTCAGTTGTCAAGGTGCAGGCCCCTTCGAGCCGGACAGCTTGTTTGCCCTCGTTTAGGGCGCACGAAACCTGTTCGGTGGAGGAACCTGCGAATTCTACCCGCGATTGGAGCGCGATTGCAAGGCGGGCTGTAAAGGCGGGCTGTAAAGGGGGCTAGAACGCTCTCCGGCCCGCCATCGCCCGGGCCAGCGTCAGCTCGTCGGCGTATTCCAGGTCCCCGCCCACCGGGAGGCCGTGGGCCGGCCGGGTCACCTTGGCCACCAGCGGGGCGAGCGCCCGCTGCAGGTAGACGGCGGTCGCCTCGCCCTCGATGTCGGCGTCGGTGGCGACGATGACCTCCGCCACGCCCTCGTCGCGCACCCGATCCAGCAGCTGCTGGACGTGGATCTGCTCCGGCCCGATGCCGTCGATCGGCGAGATCACACCGTGAAGCACGAAGTAGAGGCCATTGAACTCGGCGGTGCGCTCGATGGCCAGCACATCGAAAGCGGACTCGACCACGCACAGCACCGATCCATCTCGTTTCGGCGACGAGCAGATCCAGCACAGGCCGCCCTCGGCGATGTTGTAGCAGCGCTCGCAGTAGCCGATGCGCGCCTTCACGTCCTCGATCGCCTGCGCCAGACCCACGGCGCGTTGCCGGTCCACGCGCAGGAGATGGAACGCCAGGCGCTGCGCCGTCTTCGGTCCGATCCCCGGCAGTCGGGAGAGCTCCTGGATGAGCCGTTCCAGCGGCTCTGGCAGCTGCGGCACTTGCTTCTAGACCAGGCCGGGCGGAAGTCCCAATCCCGCAGCGACGGACTGCATCTTGGCCGATGCCATCTCTTTCGATTTCTCCATCGCCTCGTTGACCGCCGCGACGATCAGGTCCTGCAGCATCTCGGGATCGCCGGCCGCCTCCGGGTCGATGCGCACGGAGACCAGCTTCTGCGCACCGGTGGCCACCACCGTGACCGCGCCACCGCCGACCGTGGCCTCCACCGTTTCCGACTCGAGCTCCTTCTGGACCTTGCTCATCCGGTCCTGCATCTGCTGGACCTGGCGCAGCATCTTGAGCGGGTCCTTCACTCCGAGACCTCCTTCACCCTCGTCACACGGCCGTCGAAACGTTTCACGATCTCACGCACGAAGGGATCATCCTCCGGGCTCGCCGGCCGTGGCCCCGTCTTCGCCGCCTCCGCCTCGCGCAGCCGGAAGTCGATCTTCACGTCGTCGCCCAGCCACGCACGCACATGCGGCATGAGCTGCGCGGACTGCTCCTGCGCCTTCTTGTGATGAAACCCGTAGCGGAACCACAGCACGAGGAGAGTTCCGTCGACCTCCGGCTGCGCGTCGAGATACGCCGCGCGCACGGTGCGATTCAACTTTTCGAGCACCTCGCTCCAACCCGTAACGGGCCCGCTGGATATCGCCGCGGGCGCAGCAGCGGACGGTTCGGTAACGGCAGGTGAAGCAACGGCAACAGGCGCAACCGGCGCAGCAGCCACAGGGTGGTCGGTTTCCGTCTCCACAGCGAGTCGGGCCAGCGTTGCCTCAACCAGGAACCGCGGTTCCGCGTGGCGCCGCACTTCCCCATCCAGGTGCAACAGCGCATCGAGCACTCCGGATAGACGGCGCGCAGTCATCTGGTCACGCTTTGTCAGCGCGGCGAGGAGCCTGTCACGACAACCTTCCATCAATCCACGCACGACCTGCCGCAGCTCCCCTCCAGCCGAATAGATGCGATTGAGCTCCGTCAACGCCTCCGCCGCGTTGCCCCCCAGCACGTGATCGAGCAATGCATCGAGCACTCGTGGATCGGCGATGCCGAGCAGCGACCGCGCGCCCTCCAGGGTGATCGGTCCCGACGCCAGCGGCACCAGCTGGTCGAGCAAACCGACCGCGTCGCGCATCGATCCCTGCGCGGTGCGCGCGATCAGCTCCATAGCTTCGGGATCGACCGCGACCTTCTCCGCGTTGGCGATGTGCGTCAGCCGCGCGACGATCTGCTCCTCGCCATGCCGGCGAAAGACGAAATGCTGGCATCGGCCGATCACGGTGAGCGGCATCTTCTGCGCGTCGGTCGTGCACAGCACGAACACGGCATGCGGTGGCGGTTCCTCAAGCGTCTTCAACAACGCGTTGAATGCGTCGGGCGTAAGACCGTGCGACTCGTCGATGATGTAGACCTTGTACGGTCCGCGCGCGGGCGCGAGGTTGACCTTTTCACGCAGGTCGCGCACATCGTCGATGCCGCGATTGGACGCGGCGTCGATCTCGATGAGATCCAGCGCGGATCCGGACATCATCTCGACGCACGACTCGCACTTGTTGCACGGCTCGGCGGAATCGCGCGACCGGCCCGTGCAGTTCAGGGACTTGGCGAGCAGCCGCGCTGCGGAAGTCTTACCGGTGCCGCGCGAACCGCTGAAGAGGTACGCGTGGGCGACGCGACCCGAGATGATCGCGCCCTGGAGCGCTCGCGAGGCGGCCTCCTGCCCGACGAGGTCGCCAAACGTCTGCGAGCGGTACTTGCGGTAGAGGGACTGGTACTCAGGCATTCAATTCAAGTGGCCGCGCACCACCGCTTCGATCGAAGACCCCCAGCACGCACCACGGTTTGCGGCTCAGGCAAGGATGGCTGCGGCACCCCCGGGAGCTCTCCTTACCGCTGCTTCCTTCCGGACCTGACGGGGTTCGGAGACCCGAGCTGCGCAGGTCCCGACCTTCAACGCCGTTTGCCGTGGCCGCTCCTGAAAACCTTGACCTCAGCGACGGAATTCGGTCCGGCTAAGGCGGATTGCCGGTGCAGGGTACCGCCAGCACCCCACTTAGCGCGACCACGGCAATCTTACAAGGGGCTGCTTAGACCCATACGCGGCTCGAGAAAGAAGCACCGCGCCCACTTAGCGCGACCACCCGCCATCTTACTAGGGGATGCCTACCACGACCGGCCGTCGCAAGTGGAAGCCCAGGTGGATGAACGTGGCCAGAGTTGCAATCGGTATCACCACCTCGGCGGCGTTCAACAATCCGCTCGCGTCCTGGTTCAGACCGCGGAACAAACAGATCCCGCCCACCAGCACGAGGATCAGGGTGGTCGACACCTGGCCCGTCAGCGTGTGGCGCAGCTCGGGCCGGCGGCCCAACGCGATCAACACCCCGCCCCCCAGCGCCGGGAGCAGGTAGCGCGCGATCACGACCAGGGCCAGCCACAGAGGAATGAAGCCGCCGAACGCGAGACCGATGCATAGCGCACCCAGGAACACGCCATCGACCACAGGATCGAGCGCTCCCCCGAACTGGGTCGGGCCGCCGAACCTCCGGGCGACGGTGCCGTCGACCAGGTCGGTGAGGCCGGCCACCGCAACCACCACCGCAAGCAGGCCGAGGCGGCCACTCGTTGCATAGGCCAGCGCCGGCACGGCCAGATAGGCGCGCGCCAGGGAAACCTGGTTGGCCTCGCCGGGGATGTACGAGCCCACGACCGCGACCACGAAAAGCCAGGCGATGAGGTACAGCGGTGGCTCTGTGATCCAGATCCACGCCAGGCCGATCACCAGATAGGCCAGACCGGCGATGACCCCGCTCCGCTGAAGCCGCACGGCGACTAGTGTGGCTTCGGCGACGGACTCGATGCCGGAGACGGTGACGGACTCGGCGCCGGCGGCGTGTATGGCTTCTGCCCCGGATACGGGTTGGCCCCGCACGGATATCGCGGCTCCCCGACGCCCTTGAGAAAGATCTCGTTGTAACCGCCGGTCGAAACGTAACCGCCGTCATACGCGCACACCTGGCGGGTCACGACGCCGGCCGGCTGGACCCACATCGCCGGCCACGGATGGCTCTTGTAGTACTGCTCGACGAAAGGTTTCCACACCGAGGTGCCGACGTTCTCGCCGAACAGGACCGACGTCGGACACTGCCATCCCGAGGGCGGGAAGTTGGTCGCGAGAGACGCATAGCCCGAGTTGCACGTCGGCCCCGCGTCGAT
>Ga0209474_10006121_pt1 | contig 10163 bp, 8 predicted proteins | sample GraSoiAngelo_145_FD_185902 | JGI IMG/M metagenome (GOLD analysis project Ga0209474, IMG submission 185902) | Grasslands soil microbial communities from the Angelo Coastal Reserve, California, USA - 14_1009_05_20cm (SPAdes) (version 2) | ecosystem: Environmental > Terrestrial > Soil > Grasslands ... | reverse complement strand
TACACACTCCAAGCGAAAGCATAAATAATGCCGTAGTCCTCGTCCGGAATGGCGCCATTCTTTCCGTCGCGCCTCGCGAGCAGAAGGAATTGACAGCCGGAGTCAAGCTGGTTGACTTTGGCGATTGCATCATTGTTCCTGGATTCATCGATATTCACATCCACGGGTCGGCTGGTTACGATGTCATGCAGTCAGATCAAACTGCGCGTGGCGGCTTTGAGACTTTTTTGGCGCGCCACGGGGTCACCAGATATTGCCCGACCACCGTTGCAGCACCAGTGGGCACTATTCAATCCGCCCTCGAGCGATTGGCCGATGCCATCGAAGCCCAACCGGCGGGAGCGAGTGGTGCTCAGCCGCTCGGTATTCACCTGGAAGGCCCATTCATCAGCCGTGCATGCAGGGGCGCACACCCCGCTGAGAATTTACTCGTACCGACTCTCGCAACCTTTGACAAGTTCTGGCAAGCTGCACGCGGCCACATTCGTGTGATCACCATCGCCCCTGAACTCCAGGGCGCACCGGAGGTGATCGCCGAGGCAACACGGCGAGGAGTGTGCGTCAGCCTCGGACACTCCGACGCGACTTTGGAATCGGCGCGGCACGGATTTGCTGCCGGCGCGCGCCATGCTACTCATACGTTTAACGCGATGCGAAGGTTGGATCATCGCGATCCCGGCATTCTGGCCGAGATTCTCACCAACGATCACCTGACCGCCGACGTCATCGCCGACGGATTCCACGTGGCGCCCACCATGATTGATCTTCTTGTGAAGGCCAAAGGAATTGAGAATGTGGCGCTGATCACGGATGCAATCTCCGCCACCGGCATGCCCGATGGTCGTTATCAGTTGGGACCGTTTGAAGTAGAACTGCAAGCTGGCAGATGCCTCATAGACGGACGCCTCGCAGGTAGCGCATTGACCATGGATCATGCAGTTCGCAATCTAATGGAGTTTGCGAAAGTGGACCTTCAGGAAGCGGTGCGGGCGGCCACCGTCAATCCGAGTCGGATTGTGCGTGCAGAGAAGATTGGCGTACTCGAGACTGGAGCCAATGCCGATTTTGTGGTGTTGACGGCGACTGGAGAACTTCGAGCTACCGTGATCAAGGGTGAGGTGCTGCAATAAAGCTGGGTGCAATATGAAGCTTAGTTGGGTTTGCGGATCTTGCCGTCCGCGAAGTGGCGCAGCAACGCGGCGTCGGTCATGGATTTGTATTTTTCGATAAAAGACCCAACATTCGCATTCGCGGTTTTCGCCGGAGCCCGGCGCGGCGGTTCTTCAGCGTCAGAGTCGCTGGTCATTACCTGCACATAGAACCAGAGAAAGTGCCGCATCTGATCAAGCGCTGAACGCAGCAGTTCGAGCGACTCGATTTCTGGAAGCTGCGTCAGCGCCTCCAGCAGCTCCGGATCGCTCGGCGCTTGCATCGCGGCGCAGTTCAATTCGCGCTGGATAACGCGCAGGTCTTCCGTCACCCGCAGCATGCGAACATGAACATCGTCGAGGCAGTTATCTTCGGCCATGAATGACTTTCTTGACGATTCAACATCTCATTCGCGAGCCGAAGCTAGAAGATGTCCCACGTGCATGCGCTTTCGTAATTCCAGCAACAGGCGGTCATTTCAACAGGAATCAGGAGAGCACTGAGCCAGTACGGATTTTGGGCACTTCTATGAAACGCGCGCCAACACTGGGGTTTTCGATGGCTGAGACGAGAAGGCGCACCATCTGGTCCAGTGTTACCAGGCCTAGTCTTCTTGCTCCATCGCGCGTTGAGCGAATCCGCTCGCAAATCCAGTACATCGGTAACAGCACGTAAGGCCAACGGTGGCCCGGCCCAAGGACGTACCAGGGCCGCACTATAGTTGCGTTCATTCCGCTCTTTTGAAGTGCAGCTTCACACTCCGCGCGCACGGCGATGTAACTCTTCATCATTGGCGCCGGATGGGCCACGCTCAAATAAATAAAATGTTGAATACCCGCATTGTGAGCGGCATCAATCGCGCCCAGTGCAGCAACTCTGTCAATCGCCTGGAACTGTGCGGCTTTCGCCGGGCTGGGATGAGACACGCCGACCAGCTGCACGAATGTGTGGGCAGATGGAACGCGGTCAGCATAGGTAGGTGGATCGAGAGCATTGCCGAAAACTGGCTCTGCACAATTCGCGGGAAGTTTGGATTCGCTTCCGGATCGGACTAAAGCGCGAACCTGATGGCCGCGCTCAGACAGCTTCTGAATTAGGGGAGTGCCAATATATCCGGTGCCACCGGTGATGAAGACGGAGCGACTCTCAGGCATCACTGTAGAGTACGCTTCCGATATCCTGATGGATTTCAGGTTTGCCCCGACCAACCTGGGACACCGGTACCTTCGACTTCGCTCAGGGCAGGCTTAGGCGAGGCCGCTAGTACCCGCACAGCTTGTGCCAAATGCTATTTTCCTGCGTAGCTGACGCGCCAGATGGAGCCGGTTCCGTCATCGCTCACCAGCAACGACCCGTCTTTAGCAACTGCGATCCCAACTGGCCGTCCCCAGACCTTCCCGTCTTCAGTTACAAATCCGGTCAGAAAGTCCTGGTATTCGCCTGACGCTTTCCCATCGTGGAGCGGAACCCGGACCACCTCGTAACCAGTTCGATGCGAGCGGTTCCACGAACCGTGTAGCGCAAGAAACATTTCGCCATGATATTCGGCCGGAAATTGTTCGCCATTATAAAACGCGAATCCTAGCGGTGCGCTGTGCGCCTGAATCAGGACATCGGGAGTGATCATTTTCTCGCGCCAATCCGGATGACTGTCTTTTAATCGCGGATCATGGTTCTTGCCAATGTAGTACCAGGGCCAGCCATAGAATCTGCCGTCCTGCACATGGGTTGTGTAGTCCGGAACCAGATTGTCGCCGAGCGCGTCGCGTTCGTTCACTGCAGTCCAAAGCTCGCCGGTCTTTGGCTCTATAGCCAAGCCCACGGGATTGCGAATGCCTGACGCAAAAACTCGCAGGCCGGAACCGTCGGGATTGCATACCAGAACATTGGCTCGATGAAATTCCGCCGGATGAGAATCGGGATCATCAATATTCGAGACCGACCCAACGGAGATAAATAGCTTCTTCCCATCAGCAGAGAAAGCGAGGTCTCGCGTGGAATGCCCGCCGTGACCGCCATGGGCCCCAGGATAGATTTCGTCAATAATGGTCTGGGCTTCGCCACGTGCCTTCAAGTCGCCATTGTGATACGGAAAGCGCTTCACCGAATCCGTGTCGCCAATGTAAACCCATTCGGGATTTGCTCCGGGAGGGTAAAAAGCGATGCCGAATGGCTCATGCAAACCGGATGCAAACGTTTCCGCCTGCTCGGCCCGGCCGTCCTTCGTTACCCCGCGAAAAACCTTGATATCGCCTTTGTCCATCTCCGCCAGAAATATGTCGCTATTCGGCGCTGCACGTAGCTCGCGCGGATTCGTCAGGTCACTGGCAAAGATGTTGATTTTGAACCCAGGCAGCGTCTTCGGCATTGCGCCTTCTGGGCGCGGTTGCGGCTCCGGCGACGCGACCCCGACGTGCTGACTGATGGGCGCGGGCAGATCGCCCACCGTGATCTTGTGCGTCGTTCCCGGACTCTCTCCGGTGTAGTCGTAAAACGGTGACGGCGGATCGGCCGCATAAATAATGAGGAGGGAGACAGCGGCCACCCCCAGCATTTCAAGGCGATGTCTCATCATTGGCACCTGCTCCAAAGATTGTACTCACAAGATGACCGGGCGGCATCTTCGGTCGCATCGCTTGGCCAAAAAAACGTGGATCCGATAATTAGGCCGCGTCTTCGTCAGGATCGGGAATCGAAGATGGTGGATCGCTGGCAGGAAAGCTGTCCTCTATAGTTCGATCCAGTGCGTCCTCATCTTCTGCCTCCGGCGGATGCTTGCGAATTTCTTGCTCGCCCCGCAAGTCTTCGTCACGTTTATTAGCTGGAGATTTCTTCCCTGAACTGGAGCTGCGTTTTTGCTGGTTCATACTCCCTCACTTCCTGATTTTTTTCCTCAAGATTTGATGAGATTGCTCCGTAATTGGTCACTCGTCCGTAAAAAGAAGACGCACGCGAACACAAAGAGAGCAGCACAAATATTTCGAGTGGGTATCACGAAGCAGGCGAACGATCTTAAAGCCGCTTAGCTCTTGGTTTCGGTACTGCTTGAGGCCGGGGCAGAAGGCGGCTTGGAGGCCTGCTCGTCGGCGGCTGGTTTGTCCTTCATGCCTTCTTTCAAAGCACGGAAACCTTCGCCAATCCCTTTGCCGAGTTCCGGCAGCTTCTTCGGCCCGAATAACAGCAAGGCGACCAAGAAGATGATCAGCAAATGCAATGGTGACAACAGTTCCATAGGAATCTCCGCTGCTTAAACCTTACTGAAGTCACCTATCCGCGTCAACTGGCGGCTTTTGGGCGCAATTTGGCGGTGGTGTTTGCCAGTTTGGTGCGTGTACTGTTTTCCTTTCTTCCTTATTACTTACGTGACCTACCAGAGATTACCCTGCCGCTCTATGTTGCTGTGAGGCAAGCGAGTACGGCATCCCCAGTCAATGGAGTCGCAGTGCGTACTAAATTCATTCTTTGTTCCTTAGCTGTTGCAACCTTCTTGAGTCCTGCCCTCGCGGCGGATGCCCCTGTTGATTGCGATCATTTGATGGCATGGATGGCAGGTGGCGTTTCAGCTTCCAGCGTGATCGCGACCGTGCAAAATCGTGGCAGTGCGGTCTCTTTGACTCCGGCGTCAGAAAACGAACTCCGCACCGCCGGCGGATCTCCAGAACTGTTGATCACTCTGCATCGGGTGCAGCCCTCGACCGGCGTTCATAGCTCATGCTCAGCAACACTGGCAAAGGCCGCATCTTTGGCACATCGCAAACAATATGAAGATGCGGATGATGTTCTCGCTCGCTTGATTGATGGCGATCCGCACAATGGCGCGCTGCATTTCGCTCTCGGATACATCAAGCAGCAACTAGGAGACTGGAACAGCGCCTTCGACGAGTACAGCACTTCGAAAGAAGCCGAGCCTGGGTTCGCTCCGGTTCACAATCGTTTGGCTCTGGTCTTCTATCAAGCCGATGATTCGGACAACGCGATTGGTGAAGCGCGAACCGCATTAAGCATGGACTTCAATGATCCCGAGGCTTACCGCATGCTCGGTCTCGGCCATTACGCGAACGAGCAGTTCGAATCTGCGATGAACGCCTTCCAGGAATCGCTGGCGCGCGATCCGAAAAATGCTGAAGTTTACTACGAAATGGGCCTGGTCGCACGCGATCAGGGCGCCCCTGAGCAAGCTATCGGCTTCTTCCTGAAATCTCTGCAGTTGAAACCGCAGGTCTGGCAAGTCCACAGCAGCCTTGGCGAGGTGATGGGGCAGCAGAAGCGTTTCGATGAAGCTCTTACTGAACTAAACACCGCGAAGAATATGGCATCTCGAGAGCCTTCGGTCCGCGAGGCGCTGGCCAATGTTTTTTACGGTAAGGGCGACTATGACGCCTCTATCGCCGAATACCGCGAACTGTTCCGCCTGGATCCAAACTGGCGTCGCGGCCATGATTCGCTTGCCCGCGCATACATGGCCAAAAAAGAGCTTGTGCCTGCTGTCGCTGAGTTGAAGTTGGCAGTCGAGCAAAACCCTAGCAGCGCCGCACAGCATCGCGCGCTGGGACAGTTGCTTTTACTGTCTGATCAGCATACCGAGTCTGTCCGCGAATTGCGGATTGCGGTTGAACTCGATCCCGATTCCGCATCTTCTCACTATTATCTCGGCACGGGATTGCTTGAATTACAGCAACTGCCCGCTGCGCTTAAGGAATTCCAGGAGGCGGTCCGCATCGAGCCTTCCGCCGAACATCACTATGCGCTGGCCGCGTGCCTGATGAACATGGGCCACGACAACGAAGCATTGGCCGAAATGCAGGTTGCCAGCCGGCTTGATCCGGAAAAGAAGCTGTATCACGCGCGCGAAGAAGAACTGATGAAACTCATGCACGCTAGCAGCGCACGATAGCACAAAAGTTCACGGACTTACGTCAGTCCGGAAGTTGTCGAAAGCACAACTAGAATCAATTTCGGGACGATTGGGAACTTATGGGCACTGCAAATTCTTCTCCATCAACATCGGGCCACGGAACTGCGGCGGCACCCGCACGCGAGGCCCTTCGCCATACGCTGGACCCTGCGCCGGTTGCGCACCACGTTGGCTATGGTCTTCCGTGCTCCAAGTGCAAGACTTATTACACCGCCGACCTTCAACTGTGCCCGGTATGCAAGAGTCCGCAGCGAGTCTCGCCTTTGGAGCCGGTTAATGCGGTCGCGCCAGCCGAACAACTGCCCGATCCCGCACAGCTCGAGCAAGAACGCGAACGCTTTCTACAGGATTTCAATTCGCAAGTCGTAGCCACATCGCTTCCTGCCGATTCGCCAACTCCGGCAATGCATTGCAACCGGCACGAAAATCATCTCAACTCGCCCGAGGCCGCGAGCATTTGCCAGGACTGCTACGATCAGCTTCAGGAGCGCATTGACGTGCTCGAAGCCGCCATGCACATGGATCTGCACGAAGCCGCGCAGATCGTGTACGACGCAGTCTGGTCAGATCCATCCGATCCCAGTAAGACCTATCAGAACGCAGCCCAGGCAATACTCGTTGAATTGCGCTGTCGGTCGGCGATAACGCAAGTCTTTGGCCAGCTTCAACCGCCCTTGAACTAGTCCTGCGCTCCATCGTTACGCGTGCTGACCGCGGAGTAAACACATATTACCTTCGTACACAGACTTGCGGTCTCCCTTGTGTGATCATTTCGCATGACCTTAAGAGTCCCACGGCGCCTTGCCGCGCCGCTGGCACTGTTATGCGTTCTTGCGGGATGTAAGCATGCGCAAGAGCGGTCCGTGCCTCTTTCTGAAGTCGTCAAAGCGAGCCAGGCCTCGCGCGGCACGCGAATCCAAACCGCAGCAGTTGCAACCTATAGCGATCCTGAATGGCGCGTCCTGTTCGTGCAGGACCAGGCCGTCGGCATGTTTTTGTGGGCCCCGCCAAATTCAAAAATCGCAGCGGGAGACAAACTTCAGATCGTCGGCAATATTACGTCGCAGGGAGAGCTCGAACAATCCAGCTTTCATATTGTGAGCAGGAACAATCCGCTGCCCGCACCGGTGTCGGTGAAAGATTACTCAGTCCTGCCCGCTTTTTTCTCGCAATTTGTTGAGGTGTCGGGCACCGTCCGCTGGGCAGGAAATAAAAACGGGCGTCAAGCGTTACAGATTGCAACCGGAAGAGACGAGTTACCCGTGTACTTCTTCCAGGCGCTTGCTCAAGATCTGCCCGTAGTGGGTTCAATAGTCGCCATTGATGGCGTGGCAGCCGCCGACTTCGACGGAAAGGGAAATTTCCGTGGCGCTAAAATCTTCAGCCCGTCCGCACAACAGATTCATATTTTGAAATCAGGCCCGGTGGACCCATTCTCCACTCCGCTAAGCCGTTTAGCAGAATTGAACAATCTCGCGCCGGGAGCGCTGGTGCACGTCACCGGCGCGATCGCGACTGCGCCATCGCTTTCTGTGAGTGATGGCGTCACTTCAATCCCCATCAGCCTTGCCAACTCCACTGCGGCGACACCCGGAATATCGGACATTGTTGGATTCTGGACCGGCGAGGCAATTACGAACGCGTCGGCGCGGCCCATGAGCCAACTGCTGGCTAAAAATGGCGACATCGTTCATCTGGCGGACTTGAAGCATTTGACTGTGTCCGCCGCATCCGCCGAACGCCCCGTCACAGTGCGTGCTGTGGTCACCTATGCCGACCGCGATTGGGGCCTGCTGTTCGTACAAGACGAATCTGCCGCCGCTTACGTGGACTTTCATAACATTGACATCCAATTGAAGCCAGGCGATGTGGTGGACATTGCCGGAGTCAGCGGCGCCGGTGGATACGCTCCGCAAATAGATAGGCCTCGTATCCGATTCGTGCGCCAGGGCGCACTTCCCGTGCCGATAGAAATGAACCTGTTCCAGCGGAACATGGCCGACGCGGACTCGTCATGGTGTCACCTTCGCGGTGTCGTCCACACCGCTCGAGAGGTAGATGGAAGGACAATTCTTGAACTTGGAGTTGGTACATCGGATGTAAGTATTACCTTGCCGGTGCCGATTCACGGCGAGCAACTGCTGGACCGCGAAGTTTCAGCGACAGGTGTATTCGGCGTGGTGTTCAACGATCGGAGACAGGCAATCGGCCATCAGATATTTGTGCCTTCGCCACAGTTTTTGAAAGTAATGGATTCGCCGACGGCGCAGGCCGATCCGGTCACCATTATTTCGCTGCAGCGATACAGTCCCAACACCGATGAGCGCCACAGCGTCACCATCAACGGCACCGTCGTTTTAAAGTCGGACGAAAATACGATTTTCATTCAAGACAGTACCGCGGGCATTCAAGTTCGCAGCGCCGGGCCCCTCAATGTTGCAGACGGCCACCGCGTTTCGGTCCGCGGCTTCGCTACGAACGGCGAGTATGCTCCGCTCCTGCAGCACAGCATCATTATCTCGGACGCTCGGGGAAAGCTTCCCGATCCGTATTCGATAACGGCCAAGTCCGCTCTCGAGGGACACTATGACTCCGAATATGTGAGTATGAGGGCCAATCTAACAGCGGTTCGTTCTTCGCCAAACGGCACCGTCCTCGTCCTCAACGACAATGGCACTCTGTTCGAAGCCTTTGGGCCGGCAAGCGACACGCTGAATTCCCTGCTACCCGGAAGCGAGTTAGAAATTCACGGCATTTGCCGCATACAGGTGGACCGCACTCGCTACTCTGTCGGCGGCTTCAATTTGCTATTCGATTCCGGGCGATCGGTTTCCGTGTTGCAAAGCGGCCCCTGGTGGGACGCGCGCAAGATCAGTTGGGCGCTGCTCGCGGTCGCTCTCGTTGCTACCTTGTCATCGCTCTGGATCATCCTGCTGCGGCAACAAGTCGACACTAAGACACGCGAGCTGCAATTTTCAGTACAGGCAAAGCGCAAGGCACAGCGTTTTGATGTCGCTCGAAACCAGGTATTGGAGGCCATTGCGCGCAACGCGCCGCCGCCGGAGAGTATTGAGCGCTTGGCATTCGCGGTCCAGGAGCAAATCGAGGGTTCAATCTGCGCCATTGCCATGTCTCCGGATGGCAAATCGTTTCTTGATGGCAAACCATCCGCAGTCTTGATTGCTCCCAATTTGAGTGAGGATCTGCAACGCCACATGTTGCCGGTACTCTCCAAAGTGCTTGTTAAAACAAGTGAAGGAACCGGGCCGCTCGAAAACGACACCGATGTGATGGCGAATGTGCTGGAAGCGGCGAAACAGGCGGGCGTGACTTTCTGCAGTGCTGATGTCGTAGTCGCATTCTCCGGCGCGGGCGAACTCGCAGGACTCGTCATGGTTTTCTTCCAGGACACGCTGCCAGCCGACCCCGACAACGTAACCCGGGTTTTGCAGTCGGCTTCGCGGCTGGTCTCGCTAACCCGCGATCACTGGCACATGCACGAGCGATTGGTCTTTGACGCCCGGCACGATCCACTCACTGGCTTGCCGAACCGTAATGTCGCCGAGGACCGCCTGGAACAGGCGCTCGCCCGTGCCCAGCGCCGCCGACAGATGTTTGCCATTTTCGTGATTGACCTCGATGGTTTTAAAGCAGTCAACGACAACTTCGGGCACCACGCCGGCGATGAACTGTTGCGCCTGGCCGCGGCACGCCTGCGAGGCCGTATCCGCCACTCCGATACGCTTTCAAGAATTGGCGGCGATGAGTTCCTCGCCATCATTGAAGATTGCGCCAGCGATTCTGCCGCTCAGTCTGTAGGCGAGTCCCTGGTTGCGAGTCTTCAGGAATCTTTCAACGTGGACGCTAAACCAGTTTCGATTTCCGGCAGCGTCGGAATTGCCATGTACCCAATCGACGGCAAAAATGCCGCCGAACTCAAGCGAAACGCCGATCAGGCAATGTATCGAGCCAAAGCCAGCGGCAGGGGCAGGATTTGTTTCTGGTCTGCAGAGCCGGTAGCGGCAAAAAAAGCTAACCTGGCATCCTCGACTTTGGGTTAGGAGCGTCCCTGGCAGTTCCGAATGGAGTGCCCCACTTC
>Ga0209474_10006120_pt1 | contig 10168 bp, 7 predicted proteins | sample GraSoiAngelo_145_FD_185902 | JGI IMG/M metagenome (GOLD analysis project Ga0209474, IMG submission 185902) | Grasslands soil microbial communities from the Angelo Coastal Reserve, California, USA - 14_1009_05_20cm (SPAdes) (version 2) | ecosystem: Environmental > Terrestrial > Soil > Grasslands ... | reverse complement strand
CGATACCCTGCTTGGTGAACGTCTTTCCGAGCACAGCAGCGTCCTGCACGACGCGGCGCTCGGCGGGCGCGAGGTTATCGAGCCGTGCGGCGATCAGCGCGTGGAGCGTCTCCGGTACGTCGAGCGTCTCGATAGTGCCCGTCAACGTGGTGACGTCGCCCTCGCGGACGAGCAGGCCGCGGTCGAGCAACATCCGGACCGTCTCGACCGCGTAGAGCGGGATGCCCTCGGCACGCTCGAGGATGCGAAGCCGCAGGTCATCCGGGAGCCCGGGAACCAGCCCGCCGAGGAGCGAGCTCATCGCGGCGGGAGGCAACGGCTCGAGATGCAGCGAGGCGAAGCTGCGCTTGCCGGCGCCCCAGCCGGGCCGCTTCTCCGCGAACTCGGGTCGCGCGAGCGCCAAGACGAAGAGCGCGTGGCCGCGTGACCACTCGACGAGGTACTCGAGGAAGTCGAGCAGCCCCTCGTCAGCCCACTGCATGTCTTCGAAGACGAGCACGACCGGAGACTCTTCGGCGAGCCGCTCGAACAGGATGCGCCAGGCGGAGAAGAGGTTCTCCTGGTCTCCGGGCGCGCCGTCTTCGAGCCCGAGCAGGTGGGCAAGGCGGGGCTCGACCCACTGGCGCTCGCTCTCGTCCCGGATTTTCTCAGTGACCATCGAGCGGAGCTTCTCGCGGGCAGCGGCGGGCGACTCGTCCTCCGCGATTTCGCAACGCATCCGCACCATCTCGGCGAGCGCCCAGTAGGCAATGCCGTCGCCATAGGAGAGACAGCGGCCGCGATGCCAGTAGACGTCGTCCACGAGCCCGTCGATGTACTTCTCGAACTCCCACGCCAGGCGAGACTTCCCTATTCCTGCGATGCCTGCGATCGAGAGCAGCTGGGCGCGCCCATCCTCCGCCGAGGCATGGAAAAGCTCCTTCACGAGGCGGAGGTCGCGATCGCGACCGACGAACGGCGGCTCGAGGCTCGTGGACCGCTGAGATCCGCGCGTGCCCGCCACGATGCGGAGGGCGCGCCACGACTGGACGGGCTCCGACTTGCCCTTCAGCTCGCGCAGACCGCCGTCGGCATAGACGATCGCCGCCTCCGAAGTGCGTTTGGTCGAGTCACCGACGATGACGGTCCCAGGCTCGGCGCTCGCTTGCAGACGCGAAGCGGTGTTGACAAGGTCCCCCGCAACGAGCCCTTCGCTCGTATCGCCGGGCATCACCGCCGCCTCGCCGGTGAGGACGCCGCCGCGCGCCCTGAGCTCGGGGATGCCCACAGCCTCGCCGAGATCTGCGACGGCCTGGACCAGCTCGAGGGCGGCTCGAACCGCACGCTCGACGTCGTCTTCCCGCGCGACCGGCGCGCCCCAGACGGCCATAACAGCGTCACCAATGAACTTCTGCACCGTGCCGCCGTAGCGCTGGATGACTCGCCGGCACGTGTCGAAGTAGCTCGTAAGGAGTTCGCGAACCTCCTCTGAGTCCCGCGTCTCCGAGAGCGGCGTGAAGCCGACGAGATCGGCGAACAGGACAGAAACCAGCCGCAGCTCCTGGGTCGCCTCGGCGGGTTGCGCCTGCGCGGGGCGACCGGGCGGCGGAGTCTCCGGCGCAGCTCCCCCGAGCGGCGCGCCGCAGTCGTTGCAGAAGCGCATGCCAGGATCGTTTGCAGTGCCGCAAGCGCTGCACATCTGACTGAGCGACGAGCCGCAGCCGCCGCAGAAACGGGCCGCCGGCCGGTTCTCAGTGCCGCACTGGGCGCATGTGACCATGTCCAGAGCACCCTATTGGGCGGCAAGACGGCCTACAACCGGCGCACACGATTGGAACTCGGCTCGGCCGTTGGCCCGGCGATGCGTGGTCACGTTCCTGCACCGCGAAGCTGCCGCTGCGCAGCCAACCGCGACCCACATCAAAGCGAGGACCGAGGTCCGCGTGCGACCTCGGTGCGACCCTGGCCGCCACTAGAGACGCGACGGAGGAGCCACCGGCGAAGAAAGGCTCGCAAATGAAGCCATTCGCCCGCGCAGATTGAACCCTCCTTACCTGCGTTTCAGCACAGACAGCAAGAAACGCTGATTTGCAGGTATTCAAGACCCCCGACGGACTCGAACCGTCGACCCCTCCTCAATCAGGGCTCTCGCCTTGAAGCGGCCAGCCGCGGCCTCCCGCAGAGTCAGGAGACGGGGGACGCTGCACCCGATTGAGCAGAAGCGGCGCTATGATCGGTGTGGCGCGTAGTTGAGCGTGAAGCCGCCAGGGCACCGAGGTCCTTCCGACTTTCTTTCGACCTCGAGTAGCGAGGAGCGCACCAACTTGCTGACACACGGTGCAGGAATCGCATGGATGCGGGCGCACCGGCGTTACGTCACGGGCGTCGGATTCGCGCTTGTGACGGTCACCGCATGTGTATTGGTCGGCCGCCGGTTGACGCACTCGAGCTGGCCGCTCGCACACTCGCAGATGCCGCTTGTCGCGTTCGCAGCCTTCTGCTACCTCGCGAGCTTCGTCTTGCGCGCGCGAGGGTGGCGTCGGCTGTTCCCGTTTGGGCAACAGCCCGACCAGTGCCGCTGCCTCGCGTCCGTGGGTGCCGCAGCGGCGAGCGGCGCGGTGTTGCCGTTCCGGCTCGACTACCTGGTCAAGATCGGGACGCTGCGCCGGTTGAGCGGCGTTCGCATCGGCCTCGAGGCGGTCGCGCTCTCGATCGTCTCGCTTGGAATGGTCGACGCGGTCGCGATGCTGCCGCTTTCCGTCTCCGCCACAGCGACCAGCTCGGCGAGCTTGCGGGCTCCTCTCCTGATCGTCGTCAGCTTCGGCCTCGGCTGCTGCGCGCTGCTCATCGGGAGCGCCCGCCTCGTGCGGCTTCCGCTGCTGCGACGCAGCCGCCGTCTGCAGCGGGTTTCTGATCATGTCTCTGAACACAGAACACAGCGAGGGCGCCGGAGCGCGATTGTGGCCGCCGTCTATCTGTTCGCGTGCTGGACGAGCCGCGCTGTCGGCAGCGCCTTGCTGTTGAGCGCGCTCGGCTTTGCCTTCTCGCCGACGACCGCACTTTGCGTGCTTTGCCTGAGCGCCGCTGCCGGCGTCGTCCCGATCACGGCGGGTGGCGCAATCGCTAACGTGGGCGCCACCGCCGGCATCCTGCTCGCCCTCGGCGTCGGCAAGGACCTGGCGATCAACTTCTCACTCGCGTCCGGTCTGCTGCTGATCACCAGCGCGAGCGCCGCAGCTCTCGCCGGTCTCGCACTTTCAGTCGCGACACGCGCCCTCGCAAAACGAGCTCCCGCAGTGCTGCATGCGTAACTTCCTCGTAGAGTCGTCAGGGAAGCCAGCCTGCTGAGCAGGGCGGAACAGGCGCGTGGTCTTCGACTCGCCGCCCGAGCGGCTTAACTCGTCGCGCGAGGCCTGAACTCGTCGCAGGTCGCGGAGCCTCGGATCACACCGCGTACGAGCCTGCACCCACCGATCGCGAGCGGCGGAAACATGTACTCGCAGCGATCGCCATGCACATGAGCGTCGGGCGCCTTCCGGTAGCGCGCCGCCTGTTTCGAGGCCGCACCGACCGGCACCACCCAACAGCCACAGGGGCCGCGAGATCGCCACGCTTGCCTCCAAGGGCAACTGTTCGAGCCCTGGGAATTCGGACGCGTCTGCTGGCTAGGCGACGGGCTGCGGCGCGGCGTCGATCAGGCGGTCGAGGAGGGCACGGTCGCCTGAGATGGAGACGCCGTCCAGTCGCCGCTCGATGAAGAGGTAGTACAGCCCTTCGGCGTCACCTTCGACGACGACGTCGGGATCGTCGATCGGGCCTGTGTGCGCATCGCCGTCGACGAGTGATGCGATCTCGTCGCCGACCCGAAACTCGAAGCGGCCGGCGGGCGCGAGCGGACCGAGGATCATGTCGACCGGGCAGACGAGCCAGCCGGGAAAGAGCTCCTCGTCGGCGGTCGGTGGCCCGAGCGAGCGGGCGCCCCAGAGTGCGAGCTCCCGCATGACCGGCTTCAGCTCGAGGCCGTAGTCCGTCAGCTCGTAGACGCGGGAAGCGGCCGGGGGCGGCAGCGTCTTCTTCGCGATGACGCCCGCCGTCTCGAGGTCGCGGAGCCGGGCCGCGAGGATGTTCGTCCCGATCCCGGGCAGGCCCTCGGCAAGGTCGGTGTAGCGCTTCGGTCCCTGCATCAGCTCGCGGGCGACGAGCAAGGCCCAGCGGTCGCCAACAACATCGAGGGCGTGGGCGACCGGGCAGTACTGGTCGTAGTGCTTCGCCATGCGTTCGATCATAGCGGCTCCGCTTGCTCTTGTGAAGGTTTGACTTGCAAAAGACAAGTGATCTCTGTTAGATTGCAAGCCTTCCCAGACAAGCGAAAGGACTGAACGCTCATGGTGGGTACCGAACGAAGCAAATGGCTGGCACTGGCGCTCCTGAGCGCAGTCCAGTTCATGGTCGTACTGGACATCGCGATCGTGAATGTCGCGTTGCCCTCGATCAAAACCGACCTCGGGTTCTCCCAGCAGAACCTCCAGTGGGTGGTCAGCGCCTACGCCCTCTTCTTCGGCGGCTTCCTGCTGCTGGGCGGACGGGCGGCCGACCTGCTCGGACGGCGGCGGCTCTTCCTCGCCGGCGTCGTCCTGTTCACGCTCTCCTCGCTGCTGGCGGGCCTGGCCTGGTCGGAGGCGTCGCTGATCGCCGCGCGCTCTTTCCAAGGGCTCGGCGCGGCGGTGATCTCCCCGGCGGCGCTGTCGATCCTCTCGACGACGTACACCGAGGGCCGTGAGCGCAACATCGCGCTCGGCGTCTGGGGCGCGGTCGGCGGCTTCGGCGCCGCGGCCGGCGTCCTGCTCGGCGGCGTCCTCACGGAGACGCTGAGCTGGTCGTGGATCTTCTTCGTCAACGTGCCGGTCGGCGTGGCAGCCTTCTTCCTCGCCCCGCGTCTTCTCGCCGAGAGCCGCGACACGACCGTGAAGTCGTTCGACGCCCTCGGCGCCGTGCTCGTCACGGGCGGGCTCGTGTCGCTCGTGTACGCGATCACCCAGAGCGGCACCTATGGCTGGGGCTCGGGGCGAACGATCGGCGTCATCGCGGCGTCGGTCGCCCTGCTGGCCGCATTCGGCTGGTGGGAGCGCCGACACGCAGAGCCGCTGATGCGCTTCGGCATCCTCCGCACGAAGACGGTCGCCGGCGCAAACGTCGGCGGGCTCATCCTCGGGACAGCCACGTTCTCGCTGTTCCTGATCCTGACGCTGTACATGCAGCAGGTGCTCGGCTACTCACCCATCAAGACGGGCCTGGCGTATCTCGCCGTCGCCGGCAGCGCGATTCTCTGGTCGGCGGTCGCGGCCCAGCTCGTGAACCGCATCGGCGTGAAGCCAGTGCTCGTCACCGGGATGGTCGCGCTGACGAGTGGGCTCGTCTACTTCACACAGGTCGCCGTCCACGGCACGTACCTCGGCGACCTGCTGCCGGGGTTCCTGCTCGTGGGCGTCGGTCTCGGCTTCTCGTTCGTGCCGGTCTCGATCGCTGCGCTGGCCGGCGTCCGGCACTCCGAGGCTGGGCTTGCATCCGGCCTGTTCAACACGACGCAGCAGATCGGCGGCGCGCTCGGCATCGCGCTGCTGTCGACGATCGCGACGTCGCGGACCTCGCACGCACTCGCGGACGGAACCGCGCTGCCGTCGGCGCTCGTGCATGGGTTCACGGGGGCCTTCGTCGTCGGCGCCGGCATCGCGGCGGTCGGCATCGTCGCGGCACTGACGCTGATCCGGCGCGACGAGCTCGAGCAGGCTCCTGAGCAGCTGGAGCCCGTGCTCGACCTTGCGGCGTAGCAATTCGCTCGTGGGGGAGCTTCGGCTCCCCCACGAGCGTTTGACACATCCGACGGCTGCTTGTGCGCCCACGCCTACGTGAGGCAGCCATGGCGTGGCACGGCTGGCCGTGACTCAACTCGGTCTTCCGCTCTTAGAGCTCCTAACTCAATGAGGTGACCGGCGTTGGCGCCGGGTTTCTAGCCTCGGATGCGGCCTGGGCGGAGGGGGCGGGCGTGGGCGCTGAGTTTTTCGAGTGCGTGGGTGAGCGCTTTGATGTCGCTGTCGCTGAGGTGCTGGGAGAAGTGTTGTTCGATCGCGTGGCGGTGGTGGCGGCGAGCTTGCTCCATTGTCGTGCGGCCTTGGTCGGTGAGGACGACGAGGATCGAGCGGCGGTCGTTTTCGGGGCGGACTCGTTGGACGAGGCCGGCCTCTTCAAGTCGGTCGACGACGCGGGTGAAGCCGCTCTTGCTGTAGAGGATCCGCTCGGCGAGCTCGTTCATGCGCAGCCCGTCGGGCGTTTCCTCGAGGTGGACGAGGGCGTCGTACCAGCGCAACGGGATGCCGGCGTCGCGCGGCGAGACCAAGGGGGCGAAGGCGCTAATCGGTTTCCAGCCCTTCGACTTCGAGGGCTTCCTACGCGAGGTCGGCGAACCGGCGACCGAGCGGGTGCTGCAGCCGCGGGCTTTACGCTCCCCCGACATGGAGCGGCTGCTCCCAATCGCCGAATCCAACGGGATGGTGATCCTCGGCCCTCCCGGCCCGCCGCCCGGCCACTGATCTGCTGACGCGTCACTGCGCGCCTGCTCGCACAATCTGGCAGGCGCGCAAACAACCAGACGAGAAACGGTGAAGGACGCCACGATCACACCCACCGACAACGGCCCCTACCTCCTCAAAGGAGACATGACGCAGCTCCCATGATCACCGGTCCGATCGAGAACGTGCGCTACGTGCGCCACCGGGTTGGAGGCGCCGACTATCTCGTTGCGACCGCCGGGAGCGGCGAGCCGGTGCTCTTGTTGCACGGCTTCCCGCAGACGCACTACTGCTGGCGGTATCTGATCCCGACGCTCGCGCAGAGGGGGCATTCGATCGTGGCCCCGGACCTGCGGGGCTACGGCGGGAGTCATGCCGAACCCGGGGGGCCGCGCGGCGAGGGGTTCAGCAAGCGTGAGATCGCCGGTGAGCTGGTCGAGCTCATGCGGTCGCTCGGATTCGAACGCTTCGCCGTCGTTGGCCACGACCGCGGCGCGCGGGTCGCGTACCGAATGGCGCTCGACCACCCGGGGCGCGTCCAGTGCCTGGCCGTCCTCAACGTCATCCCGACCGTCGACCAATTCGGGCGCATGGCGAACGGGCCGTCGCTCGGCTACTGGCCCTGGTTTTTGCTGGCGCAGCCGGCGCCCTTTCCGGAGCAGTTGCTCGAAGCGGCGCCCGAGCAGTTCCTGCGCTTCATCTTCGGCTCCTGGCCGGCGGATCCCGCTGCGATCGACGAGGAAGCGTTCGCCGTCTACCTCGACGCGCTCAACGAGACCACAGCGCCAGCGATCTGCAGCGACTACCGTGCCAGCTTCTGGCTCGACCAAGAACACGAACAGGCCGACCGACAGGCCGCCAGACGCATCGAATGCCCGACACTCGTGCTCACCGGCGCCGCCGAGGCGCAGCTCTCCGACGCGGTCGCTGTCTGGCGCGAATGGGCCAGCGACGTCCGGGCGGACACCCTTCCTGGCGGCCACTTCATCCCCGAGGAGGCACCCGACGCGCTCGCCGCCGCGCTTGCGACGTTCCTGACGACTTGACACGAGCCGGCTTCAGACGCGGTTGCAGACCCTCTGACTGCGGCGCCTATGGGCGCTTCGTCATGACGCTGTTGCGCGCCAGGACTCCGACTGCGAGGCACGGCGCGACAAGCGAAGCGATCAGAAACGGTGGCCCCGAGTTCCAGGGAGTCGCCAAGAACCAGCCGACAAGGGGCAGCGTGCCGAGGACCACGGCGGCCGCCTGCCGTCTCGCCCGAGCTGCGGCGACGAGAAACCCAGCCGCTCCGAGTAGCACGAGCGATCCCTCGCCTATCGAGACGTGCCGTTCGTAGCCGTGCTCTATCGCGAGCCGGAAGCATCCCGCAGCGAAGAGCGCGTAGACGAGCCCAGCCGCCGCGAGCGGTATGCGCGCTTTCGGCCTCACCCGTCGAGCCTATAGCGGCGAGCGCTGCTGGATTCCGACGGTGTCGGGACCCGCTTAGCGCGTCGTGCGCCGGTCCCGATCGCTTGTCGGTCGCGAGCCACCCTCGTCATGTGCGACCTTGGTGCGACCTCGCGTGACCAGATAGCGCGTTGGGGGTCGGCGATCTATGCGACTTTCGGCGTAGTGGCGTCGCTTGGTGTGTCTCGCGATTGGTCGCGCTTCGCGTTGCCGTGCGACCCTGGTGTGACCTCGTCTTGTCGGAGCCGTAGAGCGCGTGCTCGTCCTCCGACGCCGTCAGGGGCTGAGCAGGAGTGCGGCGAGCGTGGCCGCGAACGTTGCAGGCACGAGCAGTGCGCCGAGGCGCGTGTAGGTGGCGATCGAGGTGGGCGCGTCGACGGTGCGCGCGGCGTGAAGCCAGAGGACGGCGGAGAGCGATCCCGTGACGGCGAGGTTGGGGCCGAGGTCGAGTCCGAGCAGGAGCGCCGCTGGATGGGCGGTGGTGTGGGTAGAGAGGACGACGGCGGCAGGCAGGTTGTTGATCAGTGCCGAGGCGGTGGCGCCGATCCCGGCTGTGACCCAGGCGCCACGGCCGTCGAGCAGGTCGGCTGGGCCGTGCCAGAACTGGGCGACGGTGCCGAGCAGGACCGTGAGCGTGAACAGGAGGGCGAGGGCGCGTCGATCGATTTGTGGCCGAAGCCGACGGGCGGCGGTGACGACGAGTCCGAGTGCGAAGACAGGAATCGCGGCATCGGACAACGTGACGACGAGCACCGCAGCGGCGATTGTCGCTGCGCTGCTGAGACCCAGTCGAAGCGAAGGCACGTCGAGCTCGTCGGGCGACCGCTCCTTCACACGGAAGGCGAGAGTGAGGAAGAGGGCGGTGATCGTGCAGGCTGCGATCCAGGCGGGCAGCATCCGCATGGCGAAGGTGAGGCCGCTCTCGGGGTCGCTGCGGAGGACGAGCAGGTTGGTCAGGTTCGAGCCTGGAAGAAGCAGCGAGGCAGAATTCGCCATGAAGACCGCCCCGTACAAGAACGGCTGCTCGTCCAGCCCTCGCCGGCGCGCGGCGTGGACGAGGACCGGAGTGAGGAAGACCACTGAGGTGTCGAGATTGAGGACCGCGGTCACGACCGCGACAAGCGCCAGCAGCGCGAGGAGCAGCCGCCGGGGTCCGAGGCTCGTACGGGCAAGTCGCGCGCCGAGCGCTTCGAAGAGCCCGTCGTCGGCGGCGACGACGCCGATCAGGAGCAGTCCGGCCACCAGCACGAACGGCGGCCATGCCTGCCGGGCGGACGCTAGGATCGCGTGCGCAAGCATGCTTAACAGTTAAGCTTACTAAACTATGCCGCGACCGCGTCACCACTCTGGCAGCCGGCAGGCGGCTGAGGCGCTTGTCCGCACCGCTCCGCTTGTCAGCCGCTGGATCGAGCGTCTGCTCGCTGCGCACGATCCGCCGCTCACCGTCGCGCAGTACCTGGCGCTCGAGGCGGTCGCCGAAGGCGAGATGGTCGGTGCCGAGCTCGCTCGCCGGGCTGCCGTGTCTCCGGCCGCTGTCTCGCAGCTACTCGCCGCGCTCGAGGGCGGCGGCTTGGTGAGCCGTGCCCGACTCGAGGAGGACCGCCGCCGGCAGCCACTCGTGCTCACCGAACACGGCAGGTGGGCTTTGCGCTCGGCGCAGACCACCTTGCGTGCGCAGCTCGCGGGTCTCCTCGCGGACATGCCGTCCCATGAAGCCGGCGCGCTCGCCCGCCTGCTCGAGTTGCTGCGGGCGTCACTCGCCGGAACGCCTCCGCCGCCGCGGCCGCCTCCGCCACCGGGTCACGGGCCGAAGCACCGTAAGCGCCCATAGGCGGGGCTTGTCTGACCCAACGGTTGGTCGTTGATACCTCTCTCCGTCCAGCGATCCTGCGACCGTCGCACCGGGTCTCGTTCAGGAGCATATGAACGTCGGCTTTTCGAATGAAACGGTGATGCCATTCGAACTGACTGTGAGGTGGGCGACTTCGCCGATCGTAAGGAACGTGCCGTCTGTGCCTTTGACGCGCACATGCGAGGTCGTCGTCGTCGTGAAGTTGCGGCTGTTGCTGGTCTCGCTTATCGCAAACGTCTCATGTCCTTCGTACATGATCTGATCGGGATCGTCAGGTGTAAACGTGACGGTCGCGGTGCTGTGCCCGGTTAGGTTCGTGCTG
>Ga0209474_10006119_pt1 | contig 10168 bp, 8 predicted proteins | sample GraSoiAngelo_145_FD_185902 | JGI IMG/M metagenome (GOLD analysis project Ga0209474, IMG submission 185902) | Grasslands soil microbial communities from the Angelo Coastal Reserve, California, USA - 14_1009_05_20cm (SPAdes) (version 2) | ecosystem: Environmental > Terrestrial > Soil > Grasslands ... | reverse complement strand
ACCGCAGTCGGCGCGGCGCGTGATGACTCCGCCCTCACGCTTTGGGGACAGAGCATTTGAGTGGCTCACGCTGGCGATGGCGATGGCCGTGGTTGTGCTCGTCATTCTTCTCGGCTGGGAACTGTGCCGTGGATCTTCGCCTGCAATCAGGAAATTTGGATTTCATTTTCTGACCACATCGACCTGGGATCCCGTTGCAGAACAATTCGGCGCGTTGCCGTTTATTTACGGAACGCTGGTTTCTTCACTGATTGCTCTGCTCCTTGCAGTGCCATTGAGCATCGCCACGGCGGCGTATCTGACTGAACTCGCGCCGCTCTGGATTCGGCAGCCTTTGGTTTCCTTAATTGAAATGCTGGCGGCAATCCCGAGCGTCATCCTCGGGTTGTGGGGCATTTTCGTAATGATCCCATGGCTGCGCGATTATCCGTTTCCGTTGCTGAAACGCGTTTTCGGTTGGACCCCGTTTTTCACCGGCCCTATCTACGGCACCAGCATGTTGGCGGGCGGGATCATCATCGCGATTATGATTCTGCCGATCATCACTTCGGTCTCTCGGGAGATTCTGCGCAGCGTCCCCAATTTGCAGCGCGAAGCCGCCTACGCCCTCGGCGCGACGCGCTGGGAAGTAACACGGATCGCGGTGCTTAGTTACGCGAAGAAAGGCTTGTTCGGCGCCGTCATTCTTGGCCTCGGACGCGCTCTCGGCGAAACCATGGCAGTGACAATGGTGATCGGTAACACACCGCAGATCGCGGCGTCGCTCTTCAAACCTGGGTACACCCTCGCAAGCGTGATTGCAAATGAGTTCACCGAGGCGACCACGGATCTGTATCTCCAGGCGTTGTTCGAAATTGGATTGGTTCTTTTGGGAACAACAATTCTGGCCAATTTGCTTGCGCAGGCTCTTCTACAAACAATGAGTACGACGTCTACAACACGAGCGGTGCAGTAGCGATGCATTTGCAACGAGCAGACAATCACACCTGGCGCAAGGCCAAAAGCGGACTGGCGTCGACGGTCGCCTTTTTTTCTGCGCTGCTGGTGATCGCGCCGTTGGGTCTTGTCTTTTTTCATCTTCTCGTCAACGGCGCCAGTTCCGTGAACTGGAACTTTTTCACGAAATTACCAACCCCAGTCGGTGTACCAGGTGGCGGAATGGTGAATGCAATCGTCGGCTCGCTCGAGCTGCTCGCCCTCGCCGCCGCGATCGGAATTCCGGTCGGCGTTCTGGGTGGAGTTTATCTTGCAGAGTATGGCTCGGCGCGGGTGAATTCCTTGCTACGGTTTCTGGCTGATGTGCTCAACGGTGTCCCGTCGATCACCTGGGGAGTAGTAGTTTACGGGCTGGTTGTGTTGCGTTTCAAAGGCTTCTCGGCGTACGCGGGCGGACTCGCGCTTGGGCTGATCATGATTCCGTTGATTATCCGCACAACGGAAGAAGTTATTCTGCTGGTCCCAAACGGATACCGCGAAGCCGCGCTTGCTCTGGGGGTAAGCCGTTGGAAAACGATTGTGCATATCGTGATGAAGACGGCCTCCAAGGGGATCATCACTGGGATTCTGCTGGCGTTGGCACGCGTTGGCGGCGAAACGGCGCCGCTCCTTTTCACCGCCTTCGGGAACCGCTTTTGGAATCACAACCTGAGTGAACCGATCGCCGCTCTTCCGTTGCAGATTTTTACTTACGCGATTTCGCCCTATGACGATTGGCATCGCCAGGCTTGGGCCGGCGCGCTCGTCCTCGTCACCGGAATTTTCTGCGTTAATGTGCTTGTAAGAATTCTGACTCGCGGGCGTACGGCGTCGATCGTGTAGATTTTTCTTGCGAATGGTTAATTTACTTATGGCAAATCCGGACCCCACCGTTGCCGAGCGTGTCGAACGGGACACGGAGCCTGCCCCGTCTCCCGAACACGCGCCCTTGTATACTTTTCAGGTAAAGAATCTGTCGGTGTGGTACGGAGAGAAACGCGCCATTGATGATGTAACCCTCCATATCGCATCGAATGCCGTGACTGCGATTATTGGGCCGAGCGGTTGCGGAAAATCAACTTTTCTCCGTTGTCTCAATCGCATGCATGAGCTCGTGCCGAAGACGCGTGTCGAAGGGACAGTCCTTCTTCAAGGCGATGATCTCTATTCAAATAGCGTTGATCCGGCGATCGTTCGCCGTCGCGTCGGCATGGTCTTTCAAAAGTCGAATCCGTTTCCGACGATGTCGATTGGCGAGAACGTCGTCATCGGCTTGCGATTGAACGGAGTACGCAACCAAAAATTTCTCAACGAACGTCTGGAAAAATCGCTCCGTATGGCAGCGCTCTGGGATGAGGTGAAAGACGATTTGCACAAACCGGGGACAAGCCTTTCTGGCGGCCAGCAGCAGCGGCTTTGCATCGCGCGTGCCCTTGCGGTGGAACCCGAAGTAATCCTGATGGATGAGCCCTGTTCTGCGCTCGATCCCATCGCCACGGCAAAAATCGAGGAACTAATTCACGAACTCAAAGCGCAGTACACCATCGTGACGGTGACGCACAACATGCAACAAGCCGGACGAGTCTCTGATTACACCGCTTTCTTTTATCTTGGACGCCTGATCGAATTTGGGCCGACCACGAAAATTTTCACAAATCCAAGCCAACGACAGACGGAGGATTATATTACTGGCCGGTTTGGTTAATTACAATTCAGGCAGACCAAGAAAGAGTAAGATAGAAATGAACAATCGATGATCGCACACAGACATATTCTTGGAACCTTCGACGAAGCGCTCGGCTCGCTTCGGAATAATGTGCTGATGATGGCGGGGCTGGCTGAGCGCAGCCTTGAACGTGCGATGAAAGGCTTGACTGAGCGCGACGACGATATTTGCGCCAACGCGATCGCCGACGACGAAGAGATCGACCAACTCGAGATCCAGATCGATAAGGATGGCGTGGATATTTTGCTGCGTTTTCAACCGGTAGCTTCCGATCTGCGGCGGGTTGTCTCGGCGATGAAGCTTTCCTCCAACCTCGAACGCATCGCCGACCAGGCGACCAACATTGCTCGCCGGGCCCGCAAGCTGAACCAGCATCCGCCCCTGCCTGAACTAGAATTGATTCTGCCGATGAATGCGCAGGCGATGTCGATGTTCAAGGACAGTGTCGATGCTTACGTGCGGGAAGATGTCGAGCTCGGTCGCGCCATCGTGCCGCGTGATGCAAAACTCGATGATCTAAACCGCGTTGCCAGCCGTCGGTTGATCGAACGCATGGCGCAGGATCCCGAGCAGCTGCGTGGTTATCTCAATTTGATGTTCATCGGTCGTCATCTTGAGCGCGTGGGGGATCACGCTACCAACATCGCCGAAGACGCCGTTTATGCTGCTGCTGCCGAAGACATCCGGCATCAAGGAATAGCCGCCTCGACTTGACGCGGCGATTACTACTTTTTTGGCTATTGCCTAACTTTCCAAGCAGTGATTGTTTGAATTCGCGCGCTGAATTTCCCGGCCGCGAAATCAACAGCAAATAAATGCCGACAGCTACTGCGAACGCCACTGTTGCCGACCAGCCCTCCGCGGACGTCGAGATCCTTCAGAAGGATGTTCCCGCCGGAAAGCGGTTTTCCGATCCGCAAAATTTTATCAATCGCGAGTTGAGTTGGCTTGAGTTCAATCGTCGCGTGCTCGAAGAAGCACAGGATCCGACGCAGCCGCTCATCGAACGCATCAAATTCCTCTCGATTTTCAGTTCTAACCTGGATGAGTTTTTTGAGATCCGCGTCGCTGGCATCAAACAGCAGATCGAAAGCGAGACGAGCGACGTTGGGCCGGATGGTTTGAGCCCAACCGAAACATTCAACAACATCCAGCGCGTGGTGCGCGAACTTGTGGCAGCGCAGTACTCACTCTGGAACGAAGAACTGCTTCCGTTGCTCGCAAAAAATGGAATCCGCATTCCCAAGATGGCCGAACTGAGCGCGAGACGCGCGGCCTGGGCCCAAAAATATTTTCAGCAAGAAGTCTTTCCGATGTTAACGCCGCTGGCCGTCGATGCCAGTCATCCGTTTCCGCAGCTCTTGAACAAAAGCCACAACTTGCTAATCCGCGCCAAAACGCAACGGGGTGGGGAACAGCTTCATGCAATTGTTCAGGTGCCCCGGGTGCTGCCACGCCTGATCGCAATGCCGCGCGGCAAGGGAGGAGATGACGAGCCGTGGGTGTACATTTATCTGGCTTCCCTCATCAAGCAGCATATTGGCGAGCTATTTCCCGGTCTTATCCTGGATGGCGTCCATGCGTTCCGCGTTACGCGAAACAGCGATCTCTACATCGACGAGGAGGAAGCGGAAAATCTCTTGCGGACAATCGAACAAGAGCTGCGGCGTTCCAGTCGCGGCAACGCGGTGCGGTTGGAAATTGAGGCCGATTGCCCGAAGGATTTTCGTGATTTGCTGCTCAAGTTCTTCAATTTGACGGAAGCGGACGTGTACAAGCTCGATGGTCCGCTTTCGATGACGCACCTCATTCCGCTCGTGACAAATGATGCTTTTGCAAATCTGCGAGACCGGCCATTTCAACCCGCGCGTGATCCGGCGCTGCCGCCGCATGTGAACATTTTTGAAGTGATGCGCCGCCAGGATGTGTTGCTACATCATCCCTACGAAAGTTTCGATCCGGTTGTCGAGCTGATCGAAGAGGCTGCGCAGGATCCGCAGGTGCTCGCGATCAAGATCACTCTTTATCGTACCAGCGGCGATTCTCCGATTATCCAAGCCCTGATGAACGCAGCGGCGGCAGGGAAGCAGGTCACTGCTTTGGTCGAGTTGCGTGCCCGGTTTGACGAAGCTGCCAATATTCAATGGGCACGCCAGCTCGAGGAAGCCGGCGCGCATGTCGTTTACGGCGTAGTCGGCTTAAAAACGCATTGTAAAGCGCTCCTCATTGTCAGACGCGACGCCGATCGCCTTCGTCATTATGTTCATTTGGGCACCGGCAATTATCACCCGCGCACCGCTCGCATTTACACTGACTTTAGCCTGTTCACCTGCGAACCGCAGTTAACCGAAGAGGTGTCGGTGGTTTTCAACACACTCACTGGCCTGGCCGGCTATCCCGGCCTGAAAAAATTGCTCGTTGCTCCTTTCGATCTCCACAAACGATTGATCGGCAAGATCGAGCGCGAGCGCGATCACGCGCTGGCGGGCAAGTCCGCCCGCATCATCGCAAAACTCAATCATCTCGTGGATCAGGAAACGATCGAGAAACTTTACGAAGCTTCCTGCGCCAATGTAACCATTGATTTGATCGTCCGGGGCATTTGTTGCTTGCGGCCAAAAATCCCCGGCTTGAGCGAAAACATTCGTGTCTTCAGTATCGTGGGCCGTTTTCTCGAGCACAGCCGGATTTATTGTTTTGGAAATTCCGGTCAACGGGAGGTGTTTCTTTCCAGCGCCGACTGGATGCCGCGTAATTTTTTCCGTCGAGTCGAGGTGGCGTTTCCGCTCGAAAACCCACTTTTGCGGGATCAGATCGTCAAGGAAGTGCTTCCGAATCTTTTGAACGATCGCGTCAAAGCGCGCGAGCTTCAGCCAGACGGAAGCTACCGCCGCTTGAAGCCGGAGGGGAAGGAGCCGCGCGCTCAAGCGCAATGGCATTTCCGCGAAGTCTCCCGCGAGCGCACCAAAAAAATGAGCAGCTCGAAGAAGAAATTGCGCGCCGACAAATTGGTTCCGATCACGGACCCCGATGCGAAATCCGTTGCGTCTGCCGAGGGTCAGCCGGGATCACCGGTATCGGGTACAACGCCGAAGCAATCCCCGTGAAGAAAAAGATTCTTGTCATCGACATCGGCGGCTCACACGTGAAGCTAATGATTTCGCGCGCGAAAAAACTAAAATTCACATCCGGATTCAGGTTGACGCCGCGCGAGATGGTCGCGCAGATAAAGCCATTGGTCAGCGACTGGAAATTCGATGCGATCTCGATGGGATTTCCAGCGCCCGTGCGCGACGGGCGAATTCTCAGCGAACCGAAACACCTGGGCAAGGGCTGGGTCGGTTTCAACTTCGAGAAGGCGCTTGGCAAACCGGTTCGCATTATCAACGACGCCGCCATGCAGGCGCTCGGAAGTTATCGCAGCCGCCGAATGCTTTTTCTCGGGCTCGGCACCGGGCTTGGGTCCGCCCTTGTATGGGGCAATTACGTTCTCCCACTCGAATTAGGCGATCTGCCTTATCGCAACGGCGATATCATTGAAGATTATCTCGGCAAACCGGGTTTGGCGCGGCTCGGCAAAAAATATTGGCAGCGCGACGTTGAGCACTCGATCGTGCAACTGAAGAAATCGCTGATTGCGGATTACGTAGTGCTGGGCGGCGGCAATGCCAAACGGATCGATCAGCTCCCGAAAGGAGTTAAACGGGGGCATAATCGCAATGCGTTTCTGGGTGGAACCCGCTTGTGGCAAATCGATCCGGGGACGCGCCAACCAAGATGGCGGATTCTTTAGAAAGGCGATAAAATCTATCATGGAACTTTACTTTCTCAGACATGGCGAAGCCGATTGGCCGGACTGGAAGAAGTCAGACGACGAGCGTCCTCTTACCAAACGTGGAAAAAAAGAAATGCACGAAATCGCTGCCTTCCTTGTCCGGCTTAAGGTGCGCCCGGACCTTATCTTGACCAGTCCGTTGCCGCGCGCCGCACAAACGGCGGAAATAGCCGCTGAACATCTTGAAATGAAATGTCGCGAAGATCGACGGCTCGCGCCCGGATTCGGCCCCGCTGAGCTGGAGGAATTAATTAGAAAAAATTCCGCTGAAAGTTTGATGATCGTCGGTCACGAACCGGATTTTACCAAAACAATCTCTGCGCTGACCGGCGCGTCGCTTAAATTATCCAAGGCCGGCATCGCGCTGGTCGATGTCGATCCTTCTTCGCGGAAAGGCAGACTGCTCTGGCTCTTCCCGCCAAAGATTGCCAAGAATTAGGCGCACTCGATCTTGCCGCCACTTACATCTTGATCAGTTCCTGCTCGCGCGATATTTATGCGCAACAGCTCTCAGCTTTCCCAGCGAGAGCACGATCCCGCGCTTTACAGGTCGTTGCTGGAGGTTCCAGGAAAAACCGAATCGCTACGTTGTCTTCACGCGATTCGCTGACGTGGTATGCGGTGGGGAAGAAATTTTCATCGCCGTACTCAATCCGGATCTCAGCCTCTTCGTCGACAGGAACCAGACGCCGCACCTTATCGTAGATGCGCAGGAACTTGTTGCTCTTCATGTAAGTATCCTCCGCATCTTCCGGCACCCATAACTGGAGGACAGTTTCATTCCAGCGGTTCGTTTTGCCACCGCAATCAACCGTTTCAAAGGACGCAGCCTTGATTTCCGTGAGATGGTAACCGGCCTGGATAGACTGCCCGTCGGCGTTTGCGAAGATGAGCTCTTTATCGGCCGAATTCCGTAATGCTTTGATAAATTCGTGTGTTTTCATCGGGTGCTTTCCTCCGCTATTTTCGAGAACCTGCCCCGAGCAACAATCCCACGCAAGCAACGCCGTGAAGACGGAGGCTGCTTGGTTGAATCAGCGTTGGGCGAGCAGATAGATCGCGGCTAACGCCAGCAGAAAATACGGTACGAGGACTGCTGCGCCGGCGTAATCTTTTGTTATCCGTTGTCCAAAGAACAGCGCGACGATTGCGACGGCGGAAATCACCGCGCCGTAGATCGCAACCGTTGAATCCCGCAAAAAAATTATCACGACGCACCCAATGGCACTCAGAGCCCCGGCTGCAATCTCGAGAATGGTGATCGCGGTCACCATCGCGGGCACAACTCCCGCCAGCGGGCTTTTGGCAAAATGTTCTTTCAACCATTCCAGGTTACCGCGCCGATCCACAACTTTATCAATGCCCGACTGAAGGAAAAGGATGGCGAGAAACGCAGAGGCGAGTATTTGCAGAAGAAAGATCGCGTTATTGAAGGTATGCACGTTTGGCATCGCGCTATACTAACACGACGATCAAGCCGCAAGGTCAGAAAGGGTGGATCGGCGGTTTCTTGTAGCAAAGGCGAGCTGGCCTATCGTTGTTTTGGCAAGCTGTCTCGGTAGAAAAGCTACAATAACCACGTGAGATCAAGGCGATCTGGGCGGTGAGACTTCCGGGTGAACCGAGATTGCCGCTTGCCTTCGTCAACCGATCCCAAACGCGCAGGGCGATTCGGTTGATGGCTGATCTCTCCAAATCGACGCTACACCGCGCGACAGCGGCGCGTTTCCCTGCAATCGCATCCAGAATGCGTTTGCCGAGCCGGAGCGACTTTCGCTCGCTCCTACTACAGATTTTTACGCCTGCAGGAGGAGCGGATACAGCCTCAACCAAGCTGAGTGGAGATCCTAGGGCGTCGGATCGGAATACGACCCGCCGAAGATATCGCTGTTGCCGAACGTGGCCGGACAATCCTGCTGCGGTGCGGGCGGAACGCCTCCGCCGGTTTGAGCCAACGCTCGATATGTATCAATAGCCGGGCAGTCGGCTCCATTGCGGACATCGTTCCATACGGCCGCCCCGTACGTGTTGGTCGCGACTCCGTACACGTAATCGCCGAGAAACTCCGCTACCAGGCTGTTCGCGCTCGACGCGCGCGGGTCACCTGACACGCCCCGGTGCAATTCCGAGAAGGCGCCTGGCACGCCGCTGGTGATGTCTGCATGCTTCACCACACCGACCAGACTTCGGGAGCTGGTCGTGTTATTTCGGAATGGCATCGTGAAGGCGTTGTAAACCACGTAGAGGTCGCCTCCGTTCGGCGAAATAGCCGGCGCCGCGTAAAAGCCGCGGTCGCCAGCGCTCTCGACTGCTTGCGGCGCCGACCAGCTCGCGCCACCGTTCGTCGAGTAGCTGATCATCACGTGCTCGTGGTTAAAGCCCGAGGTATCCGTCACGCCGGCCGGGCCGCGACCATCCGCCCAGGCATCGACGATCTCGTTGGTAGCGCCGACTCCAGTCGGCGCGCCGTTCGCGATGTCCAGCGCGGGCGCGGCCGAGAGGTCGCTTCGGGCGCCGGCAGTGCCATCCTCGGTGCATTCGTTAAAGACGGGATCGATGTTGTAGCAGCCGTCGTTCATGGCAAAGATCGAAACCGGTTTGGTCCAAGTCTTACCACCGTCCAACGACTTGAGCAGGTCATGCGACCCGATGCCGGGGTTCCCCGTGGCGAAATGCGTGACCGCCAGGTACACCGCGCCGTGGCTATCGCTGCGGATGGTGCATCCGGTCCGATAGCCGTGCTGGAGATTGCTTGTGGCCGAAGTGACCTGTTGCGAGGTCCAGGTGTTGCCGCCATCCGACGACACCGACACCATCACCGGCACGTTTGAGTTGCCGTTCGACACGGCGCCCCGGAAGGCGGAGTTGCAGACATAGACGTTCCCAAAGAACGGGCTGGAAGCCGCATTGTCGGCCCAGATCTGCTCCTTGTCCGAGAACAGCGCCGAGTTCTGCTTCGTTACGATTACTGGGGCCTTCCAGTTCGCCTCGTTGGAGGCGATCGTAGACGTGAGACCCGTGGACGGTGCGTCCAAGCGCGCGACTGCAACCGCCGAAAACCCTTTGAAGGCGGTCTCGGACCGAACAGCGTTGAAGTTTGACGCCAGGTTGGCATAATATAGGCGGGAGCCATTCGCCCAGGAGAAGTGGCCGTTGGCGTCCGGTTTGGGACCGAAGGCGACGGCGGGGTCGCCTTGGGAGACGAGCCCGTTCTCGTAATACTTTGGAACCGTCCCGATCGATCCCATGTGCGGAGTACAACCCGAATCTGGACCAACGACGCCGAGACAGTCACGCGCGGTCCAGCCTGTGTACGTCGGCTGCACCCAATTATCGCCACTGTCGAATGAAAAGTAGACACCCGAGACGCCTACGCCCGTCGTGAACGGGCAGTCTGTGTCGTTGCCGGCGTTGCACGCCTCCATGTCGATGTTGTCGTTCGCGCCCGCGACGAGCACGTTCGGATGACTTGCATCTACGGCGAGCGCGGGCTCGTTCTGCTTGTTCTGCGAGAACGGCGTCGTCAGACTCATGGTGCCGACGTTGACGAGCGTTTCGGCAACGAAAGCCAGTGCCGCCGCGGCGGACATTAGCGTGACCGCGGTTGCAATACGCAAAGGTGACAGAACGCG
>Ga0209474_10006118_pt1 | contig 10169 bp, 17 predicted proteins | sample GraSoiAngelo_145_FD_185902 | JGI IMG/M metagenome (GOLD analysis project Ga0209474, IMG submission 185902) | Grasslands soil microbial communities from the Angelo Coastal Reserve, California, USA - 14_1009_05_20cm (SPAdes) (version 2) | ecosystem: Environmental > Terrestrial > Soil > Grasslands... | reverse complement strand
CGGAACACGACTCCGCACCAGCTCCACGGTTTTATTTGCCTTTCCGAGCTTGGGCCGATAGGCCACGATCACAACAACACCGTTCATGAGATCGACATCATGATCGCGATTGCCCGGTAGGGGAAGCAGTTTGATCTTGTGAATGGGGAGCTACTACGACGAGCGCGATTCCGCCTAACACAGCAATTGAGGCGAGTACGTAACGCAATGTGATTGGTTCTCCGAGCAACAGTATTCCGCCTGTGGCGGCCAGAACCGGCACGCTAAGTTGGACGGTAGCGGCGCTGGCAGCTTTCAGGCTCGGCAGCACGCAATACCAAATCACGTAACCAAGACCTGATGTGATCGCGCCAGAGATTATTGCGTAAATGACTCCGGCAATATCGAGGTCTAACCACCGGAGGAAAATGATGCTGACAGCAGCCGCAAACGGAACTGCGCGTACAAAATTACCGGTGGTAGCGGTGACAGGATTTCTCTCTCTCTTGCCGCGCAGCGAATAAATACCCCAGGCAACGCCGGCTCCCAGCATCAGGATTGAACCAAATAAGGGCGGGGCGGAAAGTCCGGGAAACAGAAGCACGACAAGTCCTGTCATCGCTACGACTAGGCCGACAATTTGAATTGCGCGCAAACGTTCGCCTTTGTGCAAACCCCAAAGGATCATCGTTGCCTGCACGGCGCCGAACAGCAGTAGCGCGCCAGTCCCTGCTGCAACATCGACATAGGCGAATGAAAAGCCGGCCGCGTAAAGGAAGAGTGCGAGCGCGGAAATCCAGTTGCCACCGACTCCAACGTCACGCGTGGTTCGTATCATTCGTCGCAAATTCGTCACGAGCCAGAGGACAACCGCCCCAGAAAAAACGCGAACGAACGTAAACGAAGCGGCGTCAATGCTTGTTTGCTTCAGCGCTGCGCGGCAGAGAAGCGAATTGCTAGCGAAGGCGATCATTGCCGCCAAGGTCAGGATAAGAACTCGCGCGCTCAACGAAAAAAGAATTCGCGTAAAGCGAAATGACGTTATTTGCGACGACGCATGCCACCGAGCCCGGCGTGTCGTGGACATGTCACGAGGTGATCGTTGACCATGCCAACCGCCTGCATCAACGCGTAGCAGATCGTTGAGCCGACGAATTTGAATCCGCGCCGCAAAAGATCCCGGCTCATCGCATCGGATTCGGCTGTGCGCGCGGGCACGTCGGCCATTTTCTGCCAGCGATTCTGAATGGGTTTGCCGCCGACGAAGCTCCATAGGTAACCATCGAAAGTTCCAAATTCTTTTCGCACCGCGAGAAATGCCTCTGCGTTCTCAATTGTGGCCGTGATCTTCAGTCGGTTCCGCATAGGTAACCATCGAAAGTTCCAAATTCTTTTCGCACCGCGAGAAATGCCTCTGCGTTCTCAATTGTGGCCGTGATCTTCAGTCGGTTCCGGACGATGCCGTCGTCGCGGAGTAGCCGCTGCACATCTCGGGCAGTGTAGCGGGCGATTTTTTCCGCGCGGAAGTCGTCGAATGCCTTCCGATAGTTCTGTCGCTTTTTTAAAATCGTGGTCCAGCTCAAGCCAGCCTGCGCGCCTTCAAGGATCAGGAATTCAAAGAGCCGTCGATCATCGTGTACGGGGACGCCCCATTCCTGATCGTGATAAGTAATGGCCGGTTCAGTCGTGGCCCACGGACAACGTGGCATAAGATTCGCGGATTACTGCTTTGTGCTACTCGATTTTTTCCCAAAAGCCGCGGCGATTCGGAATATTTGGAAAAACAGAGCATTTAGTGTTCTCATTGTAACCTCCGCGCCTCCGAGTCTGAACAGGCAGCGAAAGGCTATCAAGTTTATTGCGGCGCGTTCTTGCGCCGGGTGGAAATGAACCGACTGTGATTTAGATTTCAAAATGGCGAAAGCGCAAATTATCGAAAAACGTCGGCAGGCTTCGCCGGCAGTGACGCCTCAGGCGCTGGCGTGGGACGGTAAGAAGAAGGTGTTGTGGATGGGCTCGCGCGATCTGCGGCGAATTTATGCAATTGATGCGGAGAGCTGGGCAGTAGTGGAAGAAAGGGAAGCGCCCGGCGTCCCGTGGGCAGCAGTCGCTATCAACGGTGAGGTGCGTTTTACCATTGGAGAAGGTGCATCAACGGTGAGGTGCGTGTTACCATCGGAGAAGGTGCGGATGACGATCGGTACGTTTATCGCTACACGCCTGAAGGTGGATTTTCAAAGATGTTCGCTTGTCCGGAATTTACTGGATCGTACCTCAGCTTCGACGGGAGAAATCTTTACTTAAGTCAATGGTACAAGCAGCGCATACTGAAGTTCGACGAAAACGGGAATGTTATCCGTGAGATCGACGTCGGCGCCGAAATTTCCGGTCACGCGTTTGTCGATAGCTCGATCTACGTGTTGCGCGGAAGGGAACAACCAGATGAGAATTGGCGAATCGCGCGGCTCGATCCGCAACAGGAAACTCCAGAAATCGAAGATATCGCTGTTGTCCCGTTTGCGTGTCGCTCACTGACTTCCGATGGCGAACTCTTTTGGTCTAATTATCGCGAGAAAAACAGGATTATTTCGTTTGCCCTTCCAAGTTGAAGGTCGCTTGCTGATTTCCTGAGCGATATTGCGCAAATGGTCACAGAGCTGACGCAGTCAGATTATCCCGGTCGTTGGTGGGCGATGCTACCGGACAGGCGCATCGAATGCCGGCTGTGTCCGCGGTTTTGCAAACTGAATGAAGGTCAGCGCGGATTTTGTTTTGTGCGGCAACGAGTCCGCGATCAGATGGTGCTCACGACTTACGGACGAAGCAGCGGGTTTTGCGTTGATCCAATCGAGAAGAAACCGCTGAACCATTTTTTGCCTGGTACGAGTGTCCTCTCGTTCGGCACGGCCGGATGTAACCTCGGTTGTAGATTTTGTCAGAACTGGGACATTTCGAAAGCGCGCGAATGGGACAAGCTCGCCGATGCGGCGTCGCCGGAGCAGATCGCATGCGCGGCGGAGCGGCTCGGCTGTAGATCGGTCGCATTCACCTACAATGATCCAGTGATTTTTGCCGAGTACGCGATCGATGTCGCCGACGCGTGTCGTGAGCGCGGGATCAAAACCGTCGCGGTCACCGCGGGCTACATCACTGATGATGCGCGCCCTGAATTTTACCGGCATGTGGATGCGGCCAACGTCGATCTGAAGGCCTTCACCGACGCGTTTTATCACAAGCTTTGTTTTGCACAGCTTCAGCCAGTGCTCGATACGCTGAAATATTTGCGGCACGAAACGAATGTCTGGTTCGAAGTCACCACGCTGTTGATTCCCGGCGAGAACGACAGCGATGCGGAGCTACATCGCGCATCAGATTGGTTCATGGAAAATCTTGGACCTGATGTGCCATGGCATTTCACCGCCTTCCACCCCGATTTCAAAATGTTGGACAAACCACACACACCAGCGACGACTCTCACTCGCGCTCGCGACATCGCGCGCTCGAAGGGACTTGATTACGTTTACACCGGCAACGTGCACGATCGCGATGGCGGCAGCACGTGGTGTCGCGGCTGCGGCCAATTACTGATCGAGCGCGATTGGTACGAACTAGGCGAATGGAATCTCGAAGACGGCAGGTGTCGATCGTGCGGTTACAAAATCGCAGGCGTTCTTGAAGAAGACTGCGGCGATTGGGGCGCGCGACGTGTGCCAGTAAGGCTGGCGGTCTAGGCACTACAGAAAGGTGGATCGGCCGTTGCGCGGGCGGTGGTAATGAGTGCGGGCTTGGCCCTCCGATGTTTAGCACCGACTAGCGGTACTGCTCGATTCGTTCATTCCCGTCAACCATGAAGACTTTTTCTTTACGTCTCGCCTTCAATTCGATACAACCGCTTCTAAACATCAGTTATGTTTAAACATCTTCGTCTTTTTCTGACACCGTCCGGTGTCGCGATCTGTACAATCGCTCTTTCACTCTGTTCCTGCGCTACAGTCACCAAATCCTCGAGCCAAGTCCGGGTGCAACAGCTCGAAGATGCCCATTTGGCCTTTATCGACCACTACACGTGCGTTAAAGGTACGAAGCCGACGTGGGATCAGGCGAGTTTCGACGGCGAAGTGGCGAGGATTACACAGCAATTCACGGATGCGGAGGCCGCTGAGTCGAAAACGGTGCCTGCGCGCAAGGAGTTCATCAAAAATTCCGCTAAGCTCTTTCAGCGCGATGCTGCACTCGTCCGGAAACAGCATTGCCTAAGCCCAAGCTTCGCCGCCAACAAAAAGAAGCAGCTCCAGCAAAATTACGATGTTCTCCTGCAGAAAACATCGAGCTGAATTCAATCCTATGTCGAAACTTCAAGATGCACTAAATCAAATCAAGGACCCGACCGTAGCCGACGCAAAGACTCAGTTCGAACAACTGATCAACGAAGGCAAGGCTGCTTCGGAAGCCTTCATCCAATCCAGCGCGCAGCAACTCGAGCAATGGACCATTGACGTTAGCGAGAAAAAAATGAGTCAGGATGAGTTCGACAACCTGGTCAGTTCGCAGGCGATTCTGGCGAAAAACTTCGTGGCCAGTCAGGCGCTCGCTGCGCAAGAACGCGCGGAAAAACTGACCATCAAAACGGCGGAGCTCGCTGCCACGAAGATTGTGCCAATACTTATTGCTGCGATTTAGCGCGAACTGAACCGCCTCGAAACTAACGAGGTTTTCAAGCGATTTTGCGGCTATAGCATCGCGGGTCGGTTCGAAAAGCAACGCGGCGATTGGGGCGTGCGTAGATTGACGATGAGATTGGCTGCGATTAGGTAGCCGAAGCTGCAGAAAAGGTTTTGTCAGTCGGCGATTGGTTCGAAGCCAGCGAACATCTCTTTTGCTTCATCAAGTGTATTTAGGGGCAGGCAATCGCAGATCGCGAAGAATTTGTCCCACATCGCGAGCACATTCGCATTTTTATGCGCGGCATCGATCGCTTCCTGTGATTTCCATTCCGAGACTTCGACGATGGTGCCGTCGCGCGCGCGGATGATTGTCGGCTCGCGATCGGTCGCAAGGTTTTCTTTCCGCAAGGTCGGGACACGATTCCGCACCAGCTCGAGCAGTTCTCTTTCTTTTCCGGGCTTGGGCCGATACGCGACGATGACAATTACGCCCTTCATAATAGACCGCAATCTGAAGCGGAAGCAGTTTGCTTCCAAGTAATATAGGCGGGCAGTGTTGCGTTCGCAGCCAAGAGTGAGAAGAACAGGATTCCGCTCTGGGTTTTGTTCGTTGCTGTCCAGTTTCTCGACTATCTGGGCGACTCTGGTGCTGCTGGGGATTGAGAAGCTGCGCGTGATCAAAGGTTTCACCGCTGCCAGCATGCTCGACTCGTATTTCCATCCGTATTCGCACAGTTTGATCACCGCAATGGCGTGGTCAGGCGTTGCGGCTCTCCTTTATAAAACCATTTGGCGGGCGAAGGCTTCCAGCTCAGCCGCCGTCATCGTGGGCTTGGCTGTTTTCTCGCATTGGATTCTCGATCTTATTGCACACCCTCGTGACCTCGCGATCTACGACGATACTTGGAAGGTTGGTTTCGGTTTGTGGAATTATCGGGACCCGGAGTTTGCATTGGAAATCGCGCTTCTCGCGGGTGGGATCATTGTTTACCTCGCGCGGAATGTGATGCCGCCAATTCGCAATACGGCGATAATCGGCTTTGGAATCGTTCTGGTTATCGTTCAGATCGGGGACACGTATGTGCCTCGCGCTCCATTAACCGATAAGGCGACTGCCATGGGCGTTTGGATCTTTTATACGCTCTTTGTTCTCGTTGCATTTCTGGTGGAGAAGGTCGGCAGCCGTGGCAGCCGCAGACAAATTAATGTGTCGTGATCGTCATTGTTTTCGGCGTTTCGGGAGCGGGCAAAACTACGATTGGCAAGCTGCTCGCGGACGAACTCGGTTGGCGGTTCTATGAAGCAGATGATTTTCATTCACAGGCCAACATCGAGAAAATGCGGCGTGGTATTTCGCTAACCGATGAGGACAGATGGCCCTGGCTCGACAGCTTGCGTGAGCAGATCAAACGATGCATTGCCCCGGACGCGAATGCTGTGCTAGCCTGCTCTGCATTGAAGCGAGCGTATCGGGAGCATCTGCGCGTCAGCGAAGAAGTGAAATTCGTGTTTCTCCGCGGAGACTGCGCGCTCATCGCAAACCAACTTCGTCAGCGGCGCAATCATTTTATGAATCCGGCGTTGCTGCGAAGTCAGTTTGCAGACTTGGAAGAGCCGGAGCTCGATGAACATGTGTTAACGATCGAGTTGGGGCGCACACCAAAAGAGCTTGTCGAAGAAATTAAGACGAAACTGCATCTGGCGAACAGGCATTAGATTGAGATTCCGCTTTTGAGAGAACCAAGGAACAACTGCTTACGGTCAACAAGTCGGGGACAACAACTGCTTACGGTCAACAAGAGTGTTCTACTGAGTGCTCGGTTTTCGCGTGAGGACGATTTAAGTTTTCATATCGTGTCACGATGCGATAAATTCGGAAACGCGCGGACGGGCGGCGACTGGCGTCAATAACATGAGGATCGCCGCGGCAAGTGTACAGAACATCAAGATCCCAAATCCGGCGATGAGAGATCCAGTTCGAGTATGCAGATACCCAAACACGTAGGGTCCCGCAAAGCCTGCGACGCTCGCGAGCGCGTTGATCATTCCCACCGCAACCGCGGCTGTGGACTCGCTTAGGATTTCCGTTGGAATAGCCCAGAATGCGGGCAGAAATGCTAGGATCACGCAAATCATACTGAAAAATAGGACGGTCATCAGAGTTGAGCTGGGCAGACTGATGAGACACATGAACCCGGCTGCGGCGATGAAGAGTGGAACCGCGGCGTGCCAGCGTCTTTCGCGACTCCTGTCGGAATGCCATCCGTTAACCAGCATGGCGATGAGCGCCACTGCGTAAGGCACGGCGCCGAGCACGCCGACATGCGCATCTGAAAATCCAGATTGCCTCTTTAGAACAGTCGGGAACCAGAAAATTACAGCGTAGCCTGCGAAGTAATCAAGAAAGGCCGCTGCGGCGAGCAAGAGGACGGGCCGCGAACGCATTGCCTGACCCAGGGTGAACGATTGGCGGTTCGATGGCTTTTCTTCTGCCAGCCTCCGCGAGATCCATTGCCGCTGCTCGGGAGTCAGCCAGGCCGCCTCACTTGGCCAATCCGTTAGAAAGAAAAACGCAGCGATACCTAACAAAATGGCAGGCACACCCTCCAGGAAAAACAACCAACGCCAGCCTTGGACGGCGGACCAGTTGTGACCGAGTATCCAGCCGGCCACGGGTGATCCGATGATCAATGACAGAGGAATCGCAGCCATGAAGTTGCTCGTCGCTTTGGCTCGGTCCTCCTGGATGAACCAGTGGCTCAGATAGACGATGACTCCCGGAAAAAAACCGGCTTCGGCGGCGCCTAACAAAAAGCGTGCCAGGTACAGTTGAGCGGGAGTGTGCACCAGTGCAGTCAGCGCCGTCAGCGATCCCCACACGATCATCGTTGCGGAAATCATCCCGCGTGCGCTCCACCGTTCGACCAGCAACGCGCCAGGGATCTGCAAGGCTACATAGCTGAGGAAGAAAATGCCGATCCCCATGCCAAACACGCGATCGTTGAATCCAAGGTCGCGAGCCATTCCAATCGCGGCATAGGCGACGCTGGTGCGGTCAAGATAGTTGGTGATGTAAAGGACAAAAACAAATGGAAGCAACCGAAGGGCAATGTGGTGCCGTGTGTGGTCGGCAGACCGGGCTGCGCCGGGCGCAATCGCGCGTAAGGGGAGTCCGGCCATTTCAGGTGCCTTCGCGAAATGAGTGTGGGACAGGCCGAGTATATCCGAGTTCCAGAATTGAACTAGGCGAAACATGGCAGAGTGCCAGCCCGCCTTGGCCGCACCCTCGCGGTCAAGGTCTTGCGGACTCTCTATTTCCAATAATCTCGAAACCCAGCATCGCACGTCGAGTGCGATGCGAGAATGATCTTCAGTCGCTATGCCCCTTGCGCGACCATTCCCCAATGAACCCTCCAGAACGAACCACCCCTCTTAGGGCAACAACTTCATCACGCATGCGTTGCGCGAGAGTGGAAAGCCCCACTTCCGCCGCACTGGCGATCTTCAGTTTCTCCATCGCGGTAGCAGACTTTGGATCAGTTCCTCCAAAATTTCGTACAGTGGGCACTGTGGACCGCCACCGATTAAGGCGTCCACCCGCATTGAAGGTGCGGGCAGACCCGCCGCTAGAAACACCGGATATAGTTCCAAGCCCAATTGTATTTGCGCGCCCGTCGCACTAAGCGTCTGTTTTATCCACGCCAGAGAACGCTCGAAGAGCGGAGCAATGGGCAGGGAGCGGGCGTTCGCCATGTCTAGTTCCTGAAATACAATCAATCCTTCTGGCCGAACATGCCGCATCAACTTGCGAATGGTGTCAACGGGATCCGGATAGTACATCAGTACTAGCCGACCCACGATAGCATCAAACTGTTGATCAAGCTCCATTTCCGCCGGGTCGCCTTCAATAAAGTTCACATTTTTCGTTCCCCGCGAATGCGCGCGCGCGTTGGCCCAGTCGACAGCTGTTCGCTCGCGATCTACACCCACTACCTCACCGGTGAGTCCCACCAGATCAGCAGCTAGAACGCAACATCCCCACTACCACAGCCAACATCGAGGACGCGCATACCTCGGCTAATCCCAGCCTGTTCGAATAGCTGACGAGTAAACGGTCCAAAGACCTGGCCCTGACGACTGAGACGCTGGAGTTCCTTCTCGGAATGACCTAACGCATAAAAGGACTGCCGACCTACTGGCGCTTCCATCTCTCACCCTAAATAAACGAAGTGCTGAAAAGAAATCAAAAGGAGACGGGACCTTGCCAGCAATAATTAGATCCACATCGCGCTTTCAGGCTCTTCGCGATTCTTTCGATTGATCTGCATCCGGCGTGTACAGATTGTCGCTCTCGACGTTGAAAACGCGGTTCCAGCGTGCGCGATAATTTTCGAACGCGATTTGTGCGCCCAATTGCATTAGCTGTTCTTCGGAAAATTGATTGCGCAAACGCGTATACAATTCGTCGGAGACATTTGACGGCGTAATGGTCATCGCGTCAGCCAGTTCAATCACTAGCCGTTCAGTGTCATTGAAAGGCATCCTATCGTCGCCAAGCACGGCATGAAGTTTTTCATCGCTCAGGCCTGCTTTTCTGCCCACGGCAGAATTGACGTCTATTCAAAAGGCGCAACCAATGCGCGCCGCGGCACGCACTTTTCCGAGTTGCATGTAACGCAATGAGACAAGTCGTTTGCGGCTCAGAGCAGCTTCCATCGCGATGCCGCCCCACACCAGGCTAGGCAACCGCATCTGTATCTTCGCCGGTGTAAAATCTTTTCCGAACATCTTGCGCATCGCGCCGTAGAACCAACGGAGATGCCACGGCGCCTGTTCCTTCTCCAAACCTGAAATTCGAGCCATGACTAAACCATATCGTTCAATGCAGTGCGTTTGGTCTTGATGAAGAGGAAGTTGAACCTACCCATGCACGCATGGCTACTTTCGGCACGTTGTGTTACTTTTTGGTTTGACAAAAGAACTGCTGCGAAAATCGACGTTCGCAATAACATGGCGGACGTTGATCGCACCTTGCTACGCGAGAACCTCAAGCTGACTTTCGAGCAGCGCGCTCAAAAGCATTTACGCGCGTTGCAAATGGTTGAAGAGCTGCGGCGCGCCGGCAAAAAGCTGAGACGGAAGAGCAATGGCCGTTGATCTCGCGCAGATCAACGAAGCTAGGCGTGCGCTGGTTTTCTGAGTGAAACCAGTTTGTTCACGAGCGTGTTAATGCCTTTTTCTAAAAGCATTCCCCACGCGCTGAGGACAGCCAGAGTCGGGATGCAAATCAAGAGAAACATCCAGATTGGCACTTCGCGGATGCGAACCCCGAGCCAGATGACATACGGCTGGTGAATGAGATACAGGCCGTACGAATAGACTCCCACGAGTCCGAACAGTTTGGCTGGCGCTGATGAAAGCGAAATGATTCCGGCGATGCCGACGATTTCGAGCATACAACACGTACTCGTCGCGAAGTCGCAGAAGATGTATGGGTACAGTCCGTGATAAAGCTGAAGTGGCGCC
>Ga0209474_10006117_pt1 | contig 10169 bp, 6 predicted proteins | sample GraSoiAngelo_145_FD_185902 | JGI IMG/M metagenome (GOLD analysis project Ga0209474, IMG submission 185902) | Grasslands soil microbial communities from the Angelo Coastal Reserve, California, USA - 14_1009_05_20cm (SPAdes) (version 2) | ecosystem: Environmental > Terrestrial > Soil > Grasslands ... | reverse complement strand
ACTGGAACCAGACGATGATTTCACGCCATCCCGACACCGCCGCCAAAAAAGCCCGCTTCAGTCATTTTCTAAAACAATCCGGCGGAGCGGGACGTAAAGATATCCGCACCTACTTCAATCTGATCGAGTTCGATGAAGGCCGGCTCAGGTAAGATCGACATCCTGCTATAGCGGGCCGCCGTCTCGGCGGCGATTTGTTTTGAAGCCCGGCGCTGAGGACGGCGGCCTCTACAGTTTCGCGAAAGTCTTGTCCGCGCTCTCGAGCGTTTCTTTGCTTCCGATGTCGAGCCAACGACCTTTGATCTCAAAAGTGTTTATCGGTTTTCGGGTGTAGAGCCATTGCAAGAAAAGGCCGGGCTGGTCCGGATTATTGCCGGCGGCGAGATAAGTCGTGAATAACGGCAGCACTTCACGTGTGTAATAATAGAGCGCGACCGCGGCCAGCGTGCTTTTTGGTTTGTCAGGCTTCTCTTCGAAGTTTGTGATCACGCCATTTTTGTCGATTGTCACGGTGCCATATTTTTTCATGGCTTGGAGATCACCGACATCGTGAACGGCAACGGTGGCTTGCGAATATTTGGCCGCGTTCACGAATTCAGTCAGCGGTTGTTGGAACAAATTGTCGCCGGCGATGACGAGTAGGTCGTCATCGGTTAAATTCTCTCGGGTTAAAACGAGGTTTATGTCGCCGATCGCGCCTAACTTATCATCATCACTTTTTGATCCATCATTGATAATTTTGATCTGCATCCCACGATGCCTGCCGCGCCGTAGGTCCGAGCCGGACTGGCGGTCTGCGAAGGCGGGTCGATCTTGGTAAGCGTCCGCCCAGTTCTGAAAATCGCTGGCGAATTTGTCGTTCGTCACGATGTAAACCGTTCGAAGCGCGGGAACAGAAGCAAGGTTATCGAAAAGCCATTCGATAATCGGTTTCCTGCCGACTTTTAACAGCGGCTTCGCCTTATTCAGCGTCAGCGGGTAAAGTCGCGTCGCATACCCGGCGGCGAGGATGAGCGCATTCATTCGAATTTCGGGACGATAAGCAGACGACTTGTCTATACCAGCTCATTCCGTGCAAATCAGTGCGCGGGTCCGCCCATAATAGCCGAACGCAAACGGCGCTGGAGCGCGGCCATTCGATGCGAATCGGTAATTTTAGCGCGACTGCTGCTGTCGGTGATATAAAATGTGTCGATGGCAGCGCCTTTTTGGGTGCTGATACGCGAGAGAACGATGTTGGTTCCTTCCTGTTCGAGCGCCGTCAGTAAATCGTAAAGCAAGCCAACACGATCGGGCGCCTCAATCTGAACTAATGTGTAAGTCGGATGCGCTTTGTTATCGATGGCGATGCCGGCTGGGAATTCCAGCTCCTCCAGGCGTCGATGCTGGATCTTATGGCGCGCCTCCTCGAGCAACGACGCAAACTCAAAGATCTCAACTTCGAGCGCGTGACGCAGCGTGTTTTCCACCTGAGCGCGGTCCTGTCCCTCGGTCACGGCCTGTCCTTTCGTATCGCAAACACGAAAAACGGCCAGAATTGCGTGGTCTTCGCGCGGGAAAATGTCGGCGCTCAGAATATTGAGTGGAACAACCGAAAACGATCCCGCGATTTTCGCCAGAAGATGCAGACGGTCCCAAGTGCAAAATGAAGCGATGCTGTGTCCGAATTGTGGAAAAGCTTCCCAATTCACGGCCGGCACCAGTGGCCGATCGAGCTGAGTCGAGGTGTTCTCGAAGAAAGACCGAAACAGATTGAGATGCTGAACAATTTCGGCAACATCGGATGCGCGAAAATAGTTGTCGGGCATAAATTCGAAGTGCGCTTCGATTTCATCCGCAAAATCGGACGGCAGCTCAGCGGCCGCTGCTGCTTCCAAGCTCTCGCGCTCGATCTTGGTTTGCTCTTGATAAGATTTTTGGTCGGCGAGGTACTGCGAAGTGGCCTGGAAAAGTTGCCAGACAAGTGATTCCTTCCAATCCGACCAACTCTGTCCGGTCGTCCCTTGACCGTCGGCCAGGGTCAACAACATCAGCGCGTGCAGATTTTTTTGGTTTCGAACGACCTTCGCGAACTCCGCAATTGTCGCCGGGTCATCGAGATTTCGTTGCTGCGCGATGCTGGACAGTGTCACGTGATGGTCGACTAAAAGAATCAGCGATTTTCTTTGCTCCGGCGAAAGCTGGAGACGCTTGGCCACACTTTGCGCGAAAAGAGCGCTGGCTTCGGAATGCGGGCGCGCACCCACTGCCCGTCCCGTGTCGTGCAGAAGCAAAGCGAGATAAAGCACGAACGGTTCTTCCAGATTTTCGAAAAGACGGCGATAGGGGATCAACTTCGGATCGTTTGTCCGCATTAGCGCGTCGAGTTTGTCGATGCAAAGCAGCGTATGCTCGTCCGCGGTGTAACGATGAAAAAATTCGTGCTGCACCAGGCAAGTCAGTTTGCCAAACTCCGGAACATAGCGGCCGAGAAAATCGATCCGGTGCATCAGCCGCAAAGCGCGGCCGACCTCACCTTTTTTCGATAAAATTGCCTTGAAAATTTCGCGTGGTGCTTTGGCGTAGCGATACGTGCGCGTGATTTGTCCGAGCGCGCGGCTGAGCAAATCCTCCAGCTCCGGGCTAAGATCGATGTTGTGCTCCTGCGCGCGTTGAAACGCTGTCATCATCTCCAACGGATCGGTCTTGAAGAGGTCTCGCCGCTCAGTGTGAAGCTGGCCATGCCGAACGAAGAATGATCCCACCCGGATTTCAGTGCCGCGCCGAAGAGGCAAAAAGCTGAAGAGCGCGCGGGTGCCGCTCGTCGCATAGCCGGTGGCAAACTGCTCGGTGATGCGTTCGGTCACACGGAAAATGTTTCGAGTGTGTTTGTAATAATCGCGCATCAGTGCTTCGGTCGCGCGCTGGCCGTTCTTTTCCCGGTACCGCAACCGCCGCGCGATCTCCTCCTGCAAGTTCAGATGAAGAATGTCCGCCGCGCGTTTGGAGAGGTAATGCAAATCCGTGCGCAATCGCAGCAGAAAATCGTAGGCCATTTCGATTCGGCGCTGGTCCGATTCGCTCAACCAATCTTCGCCGACCAGGTGCGTCGTCGTCAGCGCGCCTTCTTTAAAATAGGACATCCAGAGTAAATTTTGGTAATCGCGCAGACCGCCGCAGCCGTTTTTAAGATTTGGTTCCTGCATATAAACGCTGTCGCCAAACTTGCGGTGGCGCGCTTCTTGATCGCGCATTCGCAGTTCGACGTACTCGCGCTCCGAGCCGATCACGCATTTGGTTCGAAATTGATTGCGAAATTCGCGGGCGAGCACGCGGTCTCCCGCCAAAAAACGCGATTCGAGCATTGCCGTTTTCGTTAGCATGTCGTGATTGGCCTGCGCCAAGGCCTCTTTCATCGAGCGTGTGGAATGACCCACTTTGAACCCGATGTCCCAAAGCAAATACAGAATTTGCTCCGCCATCTCCTCGATATATGGAGAAACTTTTCCGGCAGCGTCGCCGTGCAACAACATCACATCGACATCGCTAAAAGGATTGAGTTCGCCCCGGCCGTACCCGCCGAGCGCGATCAGCGCCAAAGAAGTCTCCGACTGACCGACAGCGTTGGCAGCGGCGGCAAAAACGTGTCGTAAAATTACGTCGACCAGCTCGCCGCGACGGGCGCAGATTTCACGGCCGCCACCTCCAGCCTGATGTTTCAAACGAAGCCGATGTTCCTCCAGCTTGAGAAATTTTTTGTAGGTCGATAGAACTTCCGTCGGCCGCCGCTTTCCGGCGAGAGCGAGCTGGTCTTCGGCGTGGGCCAGGACTTTCTCAAGATGTCGCGAGGTCGCCATTGTCGATCTTAGGTTGCGCAGCCCGGCCGCCGCTCAATCTAAAATCGAACCCCAAAAATTCCAAACCTTGTCCTGAGCGCAATCGAACGCGATTAAAGCTCGATCGCGTAGCGCTTGAGCTTGTTGTAAAGCGTTGGTCGCTGAATGCCGAGGAGCTCGGCCGCTTTCTTTTTGTTCCCGTGACATTGCGCCAACGCCTGTAGAATTGTTACTCGCTCCATTTCGTCCAGACTTTGCACGCCTTGCGAAACGACGCTGCGCTCGATTTGTTGCAACGCGGCCGGCAATTGCAATTCTCCGGGCAATTCTTTCACTCCAACTGTGTCTTGCCTCGCCAACACCACCGCGTATTCCATCGCATTTTGCAATTCGCGCACGTTTCCCGGCCACGAGTAATCACGCAACTTTTGAAACGCTTCCGGCGAAATCTCGGGCTCGGATTTGCCGAGTTGCTGTGCGAATTGTTTTACGAAAAACGTGACCAGCGGTGGAATATCCTGCTTCCGCTCGCGCAATGGCGGCACTTCAATCTGGAAAGTATTGAGCCGGTAATACAGATCTGAGCGCAGTCGATTCTCGGCCAGCGCCTGTGGAATTGGCCGATTCGTTGCCGCAATGACGCGAAAATTCGCTTTTAGCACGCGAGTGCTTCCGAGCGGCCGAAATTCGCGCTCCTGCAACACGCGCAGGAACCGCGTCTGCAAGTCTATCGGCATATCTGAAATCTCGTCCAGAAAAAGTGTACTTCCGTCCGCTGCCGCGATCATTCCCGGAAAATCGTTCATCGCGCCGGTGAAAGCGCCTTTGACATAACCGAACAGCTCGCCCTCGATCATCGTCTGGGGAAACGCCGCGCAATTGAGTTTCACCATCGGCCGCTCCGATCGACGGCTGCGATGATGAATCAAATTCGCGATCACTTCCTTGCCGACTCCGCTTTCGCCCGTGATCAAGACATTCGCTTCCGACGGCGCCATCGCGTTGATCAGCTCTTCGATCTCCTGCATCGCCTTGCTCTTGAACACTGGCGTGAAGCGCATCTCTGCTATCTCCAATCGCTTCTCGAGTTCTTCGGTCTTCTCCCTCAGTTTTTGCGTTTCGTGAAGAAGCGATTGCTTTTCCAGTGCCTTCTCGACGAGGCTGAGCAGTTCCTCCGGCGCGTAGGGCTTGCTAATGAAATGATACGCGCCGCGTTTGATCGATTCGATCGCATTGTTGAGCGTGTCGTGCGCGGTCAGAATGATGACCTGCGTTTCCGGGCGCTCGGTTTTGATTTGCTCGAGCATTTGCAATCCTTCCGCGTCCGGCAATTGCAAATCGAGGAGAACGAGCGACGCCGCTTTATTTTTCAATGCTTTTAGTCCGGCCGCGGCCGTGGCGGCGGTCTCAGTCTCGAATCCATGACGGCTGAGCAACGCCTCGAGTGTGAGCAAAATCGGTCGCTCATCATCGATAATCAAAATGCGGCGACTCTGTTTCATCTCCCCTTAACGTTTCTCCGCCGGGAAAGACGGCAGCGTCAGTGTAGTCACGAGCGTCGATGTTTTCTGATCGTACTCCGCCCGGAAATTGCCCCCGTGAGCTTCTGTGATCGACCGCGCGCGGTTGAGACCGAGTCCATAGTGGCCCTGGCTCACGTTTCGCAGCGGTTCGCGTCCCCAATTTTCAGTCGATAATTCGAAACGCACTTTCGGTTCGCGCAGCTCGAACACGAAACGGTCTTTGTCGAGGTAGGCTTTGGCCGAAATCGTCTTGATATTGCGTTCGTGTTGAAAAGCGTTGCTGAAAAGCTCCAGAAAAGCTTGCTGCGCCAACTGCGGATCGATTTGTAACGTCGCATCTTTCAATTGCATGTCCCAAGTCACCTTGGCCGCGTTATCCGCAAAATCCTTCGCCAGTTTTTGTTTCAAATCCTCGATGAAATCCGCTGCTGGATAGGAAATGGGAATGCGGCTGACCTGACTGAGCCCGGCCGTTAGCCCCTGCAGATTGGCTCCGACTTCGGAAACCATTTCGCGCAGGCGTTGAATCTCGTTCTTCATTTCCGTTTCTTCAGCCAGCTCAGCCAGGTAAGCCGATTGCAGCTCGACTGCGTTCAAATTGTTTCGAATATCGTGACTCAGCTGGCGGACAAACTTCACCATATCGTGCCACCGCACGCTCGGCGGCTCGTTCCCTGGTTGCTCGGAAGAGCTCGACATAATTCAGGGCGACATCGAGCAAATGCTATTCCGCGAGGGAAAACTTGTCATCGGACGGCTCTTCACTTTTCGAAATCTGGACGCGCGGATCGTTGCTCGCAAGGTGTTGCAAAACGTGAAAAACATCCTCCGGGTCGGCGTCGATCGCCCGCGCAAATTCCTCCGCGGTCTTCCCGGTCCCACGCGAAAGTTTTCCGCGGACGTCGTTTTGGAGCTGTAGCAATCGCGTCGCCGCCGTCTTGCCCGCTTCTACCCCTGGTTGATGATAAGCGTTGATGTTAACGAGTGACCCGTAGAAGCCGACCGCGCGCTCATAGAGCGCGATCAGCGCTCCGATGTTAAATGCATTCGCCTCAGAAATGCTCACCGTGATCGATTCACGTCCTTTCTCATAAAGCGCCGCGCGCGTTCCCCGAAGAAAGCCGTGGAGATAATCGCCGCTGGTAACAGCGTCTTCCACTTGGAACGCGGCCCGATGGCGATCTTTCGCTACTTCAATAAATGTGACAAAGAAATTCAGGACGCCGTCGCGCAGTTGCTGCACGTAAGCGTGTTGATCAGTTGATCCTTTGTTTCCGTAAACGGCGATCCCTTGATTGACGGTTTTGCCGTCGAGATCTTTTTCTTTGCCTAACGATTCCATCACCAATTGCTGAAGATATCGACTGAAGAGCAGCAACCGGTCTTTGTAGGGCAGCACCACCATGTCTTTTTCGCCGCGACCGTTGCCGGCATAAAACCACATCAAAGCGAGCAGCATCGCGGCATTTTGCCGAAAATCGTTTATTCGTGTTCGCTCGTCCATCGCCGCGGCGCCGGCGAGGAAATTGTCGATGTCGAAACCTTCCAACGCCATCGGCACCAAACCGACCGCGCTCATCACCGAAGTGCGGCCGCCGACCCAATCCCACATCGGGAAACGCGCCAGCCATCCATTTTTCTCCGCGAGCTTATCAAGCTCACTGCCGACGCCGGTGATTGCGACCGCGTGTTTAGCGAAATCAAGTCCGGCTGCTTTGAAGCGCGCTTCTGCTTCCAGCATTCCGTTCCGTGTTTCTTTCGTTCCACCCGATTTCGAAATGACCACCACAACCGTGCGCCCGAGCTCATTGTCGATCTTATCGAACACACGGTCGAATCCATCCGGGTCGGTGTTGTCGAAGAAGTAAATGTCTGTCGGATCCTGCGCTGTCCTGAGCGCGTCGGCGATGAACTGCGGCCCAAGCGCGGAGCCGCCAATTCCGATGGAGAGAACGTGCTGAAATTTTTCGCCGCGGCCACCTTTGAGTTTTCCAGAATGGACATCGGCGGCGAATTTTTTGATCAGCGCGTTTGTGTTTTCGATATCGGCGCGCAATTCAGCATTGGGTGCCAGCGCCGGCTTTCGCAGCCAATAATGGCCGACCATTCTTTTCTCGTCGGGATTCGCGATTCCGCCCGCCTCCAGGTCGCGCATGGCGGTGAACGCCTTGTCGATCCTCGGCCGCATCTTGTCGAAGAAATCGTCCGGAAATTTCATCCGACTGATGTCGATCGAAAAACCGAGGTCGTCGTGGCGCAAAAAGTATTGCTGGAATCGCTGCCAGAGCGATGAAGAAGCCATATCTAAGAATAATGGAGCGACGACCTCTGCCTGTCACGCCAAAGCCTTGGCGTCGGCGGATGTCTTCTCTTAAATTTTTGGCTTAAAAACGCTCGGCCGAGCCAACTGCAAACGCCAGTCCGGCTCGGACTTTATCTCGGCGGTTTCGCCGGTTTTGGCTCGGTGTTTTCGCGCTTGATCGAAACTTCTTCTTTCGGCGCCACTTCGTACTCCGGTTTAGCGACGCCGAGCAACCAATGGTCGAACCAGCCAACAATATTCTGCAATCGCTCGACTCGATGCCACGGCTGGCCGGAGCGGGAGAGCTCGTGTGATTCGTTCGGAAACCGCACCATCACCGTCGGGATTTTCTGAAACTTAAGCGCACGGAACATTTCTTCGCCGCCCGCGCCAGGCGGTGTGCGGTAATCGACTTCGCCCAGAATGAACATCATCGGCGTCTTCACATCTTTGATGTAAGTAATTGGCGAGCGCGCTTTGAAATCCTGTTCCTCATCGAACGGCGGTCCTTTAAACCACGCCGGTTGAAACAAAGTGAAGTCCGCCGTGTACCACCAGTGTGTCCAGCTCGCGATGTCCCGCTGCGCGACTGCCGCCGCGAAACGGGTGGTATGACCCACGACCCAGTTCGTCAGCAATCCGCCACCGCTTCCACCAGTCACGCCAAGTTTCTTTTCGTCGATGTAACCGCGTCGCACCAGCTCATCCACCCCGGCCATCAAATCTTTGAAATCGTCGCCGGGATAATGATACTGGATCACATTACCGAAATCCTGGCCGTAGGTTGTGCTGCCGCGCGGATTTGGAAACAGCACCACGTAACCTTTCGCGGCCATCCATTGGAATTCGTGTTCGAAAATATATCCGTAAGCCGCGTGCGGTCCGCCATGAATATTGAGGATGAGCGGATATTTTTTTGCGGCATTAAAATCCGGCGGCTTTTGCACCCAGGCCTGAATCGGTTTTCCGTCGAAACTTTTGTAGGATATTTCTTCCGGCTCGGTCAGGTTCAGTTTGGAAAAAAGCTCCTTGTTAACATCCGTCAGCTGTTGCGGCTGCGCGTTTGCTGATTGTCGATCTAAAGCAAACAAATCGTTGATCCGTGTCGCCGTGGAACTCGTATAAACGAGCTTGGACGCATCGTTCGAAGCGCGAACCCGGAGCACGGCTTGATTTCCGCTCACCAAATCGGTGACCGCTCCGCTGGTCGCATCGAAAGAGGCAAGGATCGATTTTCCTTCCTTGCCGTAGAGTTCAATCAAACTTTTTCCATCCGCGGTCCAAATTGGGGGATTGCGTCCGCCCGCGCGCGGAGCTGCGTTGTCGCCGAACGGCCCGTTGCCGATGTCGAAATCAAATGTCGCGGTTAAGTTTCGCGGTTTTGCGTTCGTGGTAAGATCGACAACCCACAGGTCCGGCTGGGTGTACGAGTTCACCGGTTGGGTGACCGATGCGACGAACGCGAGTTGTTTGCCATCCGGGCTGAGTGACAACTGGCCCAAATCCATGTCGATCAAGTTGACCTTGGTCGCGCTGCCGCCGTTGGCGCTGATCGAATAAAGTTCGCTCTTCGGCTGCTCGTAGTACGGCTCGTCCACGTGCAACGAAACAAAATAAATCTGCGTTCCATCCTTCGACCACACGATGTTGCCTTCGTCGAAGCGGCCAAATGTCAGTTGCTTTGGTTGCACCTTTTCATCGGCATTGCGCGGCGCACGGATTGTCCAGATGTGCGCAGGATGTTTTGGATCGGAATACCCTTCGTTGTCTTCGCGGTAGACCGCGCGCGTGATCATGCGCACGTCGCTCTCGTGCTCTGATTCCGCCTCCGCTTTTTTCGCGGGCTCGTCGGAAGCGGTCTTGGTCGACCCATTTTTCTCAGCCGGACTTTTTGACGCCTCCGGCGAAGCGGTTGGAGAGGTCGCGCCGACCGCTTTCTTTAATTCTTCTTCCTTTTTCTTTTCCTGCTTTGCCAGATCCTCCGGATTTGTCTCGCTCGTAAACGCAATTGTCTTTCCGTCCGGCGACCAAGCCGGGTTGCTCGCGCCTTTTGGCAGATCGGTGAACGAGAAAGAATCGCCACCGGCCATTGGCAAGATCGACAATTGCGACGGCTCGGGTTTGCCGTCCTTTTCGGTCGCGCGAACGAAGAGCAGAAATTTTCCGTCGGGCGACCATTGTGGCGTCGAATCGTGATCGCCCTTGGTCAATTGATGCGGTTCTTCACCCCCGGCTGTCGGCACCGACCAAATCGAAGTGTTGTAGCCTTCTTTCTTTTCGTTCACGGTCACGCGCACAAACGCGACGCGCGATCCATCCGGCGAGACCTGCGGATCGCCGATCCAGACAAAATCCCAGAGATCTTTTTCAGTGATGTTTCGTTTTTGCGCGGGGAGAACGGCGATCGCTGCGAGGAAAATTACAAATGAGGTAAAGAATGTACGCATAGGTTCGACAAAAGACGTTGCCGGTTCCGGATTTTGTCTCAGGAGCCGGCTGATTGTCGATCTTAGCTATTTGGAATTCGGA
>Ga0209474_10006116_pt1 | contig 10169 bp, 10 predicted proteins | sample GraSoiAngelo_145_FD_185902 | JGI IMG/M metagenome (GOLD analysis project Ga0209474, IMG submission 185902) | Grasslands soil microbial communities from the Angelo Coastal Reserve, California, USA - 14_1009_05_20cm (SPAdes) (version 2) | ecosystem: Environmental > Terrestrial > Soil > Grasslands... | reverse complement strand
ATGCCCTCTTCGATGACTTCCGGATGATCCAAGGAAACCAGGCGGCTAAAGATCGGTTTTTCCCAGATCGATAAGCCCACGCCGTGACCGTACTGTAAGGCAAACGCCGCCTCTTCGTTGGCGAAGCCGAACTCCTCCGCTTTGGGCCAGAGCTTTACCACATCGCCGGTGGTGATCCCAGGCTTGACGATGCTGATTGCTGCGTCCATGTAGTCGCGACAGCGCTTGTAGGCGTCGACCATCGCCGCTGATGCGCTGCCGATGGAGAAGGTCCGATAGTAGCAAGTTCGATAGCCATTGTAGCTGTGCAGAATATCAAAAAAGGCCGGGTCGCCGGGACGCAACACGCGGTCGGTATAGACGTGCGGATGCGGGCTGCAGCGCTCACCCGAGATGGCGTTGACGCCTTCCACGTGTTCCGAGCCCAGGTCGTAGAGTATTTTGCTGACGACGCCCACGCATTCGTTTTCCCGCACTCCCGGTTTCATAAAGCGGTAAAGCTCTTCGTATGCGGAATCGACCATCATGCAGGCGGTGTTGAGGAGAGTGATCTCGTCTTGGGTTTTGATTTTTCTCACCTCGTGCATGAGCTGCTGGCCATCGACGACTTTGATTCCTTGCGCCTGCAAGGCGAACAGCACGGGGAGTTCGATGACATCGACCCCCACCGGCTCATTGAGCAGTTTGCGTTTATCGAGTTCCAGCTTGATTTTTTTCGCCAGGTCGTCGGCCAAACCGCAAGGTCGAAATGCCCGCGCGGGAACGCTCGGCCAGCCACGGGCAGTAAATTTGGTGATGGCGCGCCGCCGAACCGAAATCCCAAACAATCGGCTCATCGTCCTGCGGCAGAAGCGAAAATCGCACGAGCTTATCCATCGCCCAGGTGCCGATGTGGGTGGCAGTGATATAGCGAATGTTGTTCATGTCGAAGCAGAGAAGTGAGCCCAGTTCTGATTTCTTGAGCGCCGTTTTGATTCGATTCAAACGATCTTGTCGCAAGCGCTCCAGATTGACGCGCTCTTCCCAATCGACACCCATTAGACCGAAGGTTTTTAAGCCCATAGCCCACCTCCTTTTCCCAGGTTCAAGCCGTTCAAACAGTTCAAAACGTTCAAACGGTTAAATTCCTTGTGACGATTTGAACGGCTTGAACTATTTGAAACACGTCATGACTTGTTACACAGTACCTTCGCCATCCCGGCCACCGATTCCGGCGTCGGTACGGTTTGATCTTCGAGCACCGGGGAAAACGGCACCGGAACGTCCATCGCTCCCATCCGTTTCACCGGCGCGTCAAGATAATAGAATGCTCCATCGGCGATCACCGACGCGATTTCCGCCGTCACGCCGTAGCGCTCGTAACCTTCATCGACGACGATGGCGCGGGTCGTCTTTTTCGCCGACTCGATCAGGGTTTTTTTATCCAGCGGAACCGTCGTTCTCACGTCAATCACTTCAGCACTGATGCCGACAGCCGCGAGAATCTCGGCGGCGCTCAGGGAAACCTGCACCATGCTGCTTGTGGCGACGAGCGTAATGTCCTTCCCCTGCCGCTTGATATCGGCAACTCCGAACGGGATCGTATATTCCTCCTCGGGCACCGGGCCCTTCAGTTGGTACATCAATTTATCCTCGAAAAGAACTACGGGATTGTCATCCCGGATCGCTGTCTTGAGCAATCCCTTGGCGTCGTACGGCGTGGCCGGCAGCACGACCTTCAAGCCGGGAATGTGGCTGAACCACGCGTGCAGGCTTTGGCTGTGCTGCGCTGCCGACCGGCGCGTCGCCCCTAAGGTCGTCCGCATCACCATCGGCACCTTGAGTTTGCCGCCGGACATATAGTGGATCTTCGCCGCCTGATTGACCATTTGATCCATCGTAAGCGTGATAAAATCGCCGAACATGATGTCGACGACCGGCCGCATTCCCGTCATCGCGGCACCGACGGTAATACCACTGATTCCCGCTTCCGAGATCGGCGAATCGATCACCCGCTCCTTGCCGAATTCCTGCACCAGTCCGGAAAGCACCTTGAAGGGTGTCCCGGCCTCCGCGACGTCCTCACCGATAATGAAAACTTTTGGGTCGCGGCGCATCTCCTCGGCCAGAGCTTCGTTGATTGCCTGGGCAAAGGTGATCTCACGGATCGGCTTGCCGCTTGCGATGATCGATTGCTTTCCCTCACCCTGTCCCTCTCCCGCTGGGAGAGGGAATGAGGGTGAGGGCTTGCTAGGCATAGACATCTTGCTCGACCTCGCTTGGCTTGGGATACGGCGCATTGAGCGCGAACTGAACCGCAGCTTCAATTTGTCTTTGGATCTCATCTTCGATTTGCTTGAGCGAAGCATCATCCGCCGTTTTTTCTTTAGTCAGGCGCTGTGCCAGGAGCTTGAGGGGATCGCGCCGGTTTTTCCACTCTTCCTCTTCCTTTTTCGAGCGGTAGTAAGCGCGATCCACGTCACCCACATGATGACCGTAGAACCGATAGGTATTGCATATGAGAAATGACGGCCCCTCTCGCTTGCGCGCCCGCTCTACGAAATATTGGCTGGCCGCATGGACGAGAACGATATCTTGACCATCGATCGCTTCACATGGAATCTCGAAAGCTTTGGCGCGCTCTCGAATCTCCCCCGCAGTCGTTTCGCTATAATGAGTGTACTCGTTGTAAAGATTATTCTCGCAGACGTAGATCACCGGCAGCTTCCACAGGGACGCCATATTCATGCATTCGTAAAGCAGACCCTGCCCGAGCGCGCCCTCGCCGAAGAAACAGACCGCGACCTGGTCGCTACCTCTCATTTTGGCCGACATGGCCGCGCCGGTGGCGATCCCCGCGCTTCCGCCCACGATGGCGTTGGCGCCCAAATTGCCCGTCTCCTGATCGGCGATGTGCATCGAGCCACCTTTGCCGCGGCAATACCCCGGCGCCTTTCCCAGCAGCTCCGCAAACATGCGGTCGAGCGAAGCGCCTTTGGCCAGACAATGGCCGTGGCCTCGATGCGTGCTCGTGATGTAGTCGTCCTGCCGCAGGGTTTCGCACACACCCACAGCGACCGCCTCTTGACCGATGTATAGGTGAGCCAGCCCCGGCATCTTCGCGCTCATATAGAGCTGATTCACCTGCTCTTCGAAGAGGCGAATCTTCATCATCTGGCGATAGAAATGAATCCAACGCTCGTCGCGAATGGGTGTTCGACTCTTCGATGCTTGTTTTCCTCCGGGTTTTGAGCGAGCCATGGTCAGTTATCAGTCTCGGGTTTCGAGTCTCGGGTCTCGTGTTGAAAGACTGTCTAAGTCATAACTCGAAACTCTAGACGCGGAACTCGAAACTATTTTTATTTATTCCCTGCCATCCGTGCCAGCGCTTCAAACAAAATCGCAAAATCTTTTTCCGCCAGGCCCATGCCACGCGCCGCCGTGAGCATTTGGTTAGTGATCGCCGTGGTCGGGAGCGGCACCTCGAGTTGGCGGCCCATTTCCAAAGCCAGCAGCATATCTTTTTGCATCATGTTGACATCAAACCATGCTTCGTCCGGCATCTTCAAAACGAACGGCCCGCGGTACTTGACCATGGGCGACGCGATGACGCTGTTCAGCAGAACTTCGACTGCGGTTTCCCGCGGGATGCCGCTCTTTTCCGCGAGCAGCACTCCTTCGCTGAAAGCTAGCATCTGCACGGCGAGGCTCAAGTTGGTGGCGATTTTCATCGAAACAGCCAAGCCGTTGCCCCCGACATGAGTGACCTTTGGACCGATGCCCTCAAGAATTGGACGGGCACGCTCTAAAGCGGACCGGTTTCCGCCGACCATGATCGAAAGCTTGCCCTCTTCCAATGTGATGACGCTGCCCGACACCGGAGCATCGAGCATCTGTGCCCCCTTAGATTCTACTTGTTTGGCAAGTTCTCGACTGGTGGACGGACTTACCGTGCTCATGTCGATGTAGATGTTGTTGGCGGAAAGTCCTGCCAAAATTCCATCCGCGCCGGTGGTGACCGCCTGGAGCGCTTCGGTGTTGGTCACCATGCTGAAGACAAACTCACCGGCCTGCGCTGCAGCGCGCGGCGTGTCCGCCCGCTTCATGCCGGCATCCACGAGCCATTGCGCTTTTGATTTGGTCCGGTTGTACCCGGTGACGGCGTGCCCAGCTTCCAGCAACCGCTTCACCATGCGGCTTCCCATGACACCGAGACCGACAAAGCCGACGTTTGCCATAAAAACTCTCCAACTATTCGGCGTAACTGATGTCTGGATATTCTTTGTAATGGTTCTCCGGGTCGGCGGCGGAGAAAGCGCAAAAAAGCTTCACCGGACCGCGGCCGGTGTTAATCATCATGTGGCGTGCCCCTGCGGGAATAAGGATGGTATCCCCACGGACGATCTTGGCGGTCTCGCCGTTGACCCAAGCCTTGCCCGACCCATTTTCAACGTAGATCACCTCTTCCATACCCGGATGGCTGTGCGGGTGGCGCGGGCCGGCCTGCTTCGCCGGCAACACATCCACCACCCGGAGCGCGATGCCTTTGGATTTCAAGACGCGATGGGACACCAGCTCGCGGAAAAAGCGGCTCGGAAGCTCCTTGGCTGCCACTTGGTTCCGATTGATCTTGCGGATCGTCAACTAGTCCTCCATCACTTCCTTGATTGTCACCGTGCGGCGGCTTTCGGCGGACCGGAGAGCCGCGTAGATCACCGCCAAGGCGGCGATAGCCTCCTTGCCGCCGACTTCCGGTTTGCGCTTGCCGCGGATGGAGTCGCCGAACTCCTCCAGTTGTTCGAGAAACATGTCCCCTTCGCCCAAGGGAATCGGTTTGTGTTCCGATGAGCCGCGATGCTGAATTTCCAGTTGGCTGTGTCGGTCGACGACGTCGGAGCGGCTCCAGAAATTGAAGTCCACGGTGAAATAGAGGTTGGCGTCCATGCCGTAGACGTTGGTGAAGAAAGTCCCCTGTGAGGCCCAGTTGGAGCCGATGTAGGAGAGTTGGCCGCTCTCCATCTCGAGGATCGTCATCGTCACGTCTTCGATTTCAGCCGGGGTATAAAGCCTCTTGGCCATGCAAGTTACACTCTTGGCCGGTCCGAACAAGTAATTCAAGGTGTCGGCATGGTGAACGGCGAGCTGGATGAGCGGCCCGCCGGGGCTCTTGTCTTTGTACCAGCGCCATTTATCAGGGGTAAGCTCAAGGCTTCGGTCGTTGGAGAAATTACATTCGGCCATGACGAGCTTGCCGAGGCCTCCCTGGTCGATGATTTCCTTGATCTTGCGGTTGCCTGCGAGCCGGCGCGCGCTGTGGCCGACTGAAAGGATCACGCCGGCGTCGCGGCAGGCGTGGTCGATCTTAATCGCCTCGGCCATCGTATGCGCGATGGGCTTGTCGACATAAATCGCCTTGCCCCTCGCCGCCGCTTCGAAGATCGGCTCGCCGTGCGCGTCGTTCGGCGTGGTGACGATCACCCCTTCGACTTCGGGGTCGCTGAGCAAATCCGCGTAGCTCTTGGCACTGCGGCACTTATACTGCTGGGCAAAGTCCTGCCGACTTTTCTCCGAGCGGCTAAAGCAATTGACGATTTTGATCTTAGCGCTTTTCTGAATCGCGTCGGCGAGAGTCTTGGCCCAACGGCCCAAGCCGACCGCGGCGACTCTTGCGGGACCGTCAGCCATTTTCTTCTAACTCCTTGAAGGTGGTTCGTATGTAATCCGCGGCCGCCTTGGCCACCCCTTCCAGGAATGCTTTCGCCTTCTCGACACTCGCCTTTTCTGGCTCGCCGTACCACCCGGTGGGCGCCAGCTCTCGGATGTCTTTCAAAAAAGGATAAGCCGCTCTTCCCCGGCGGAGGCCATCGATTTTTTTTGCTCTCTCAGAAGACGAAGAATTGATAGCGCGCTCCAGATGAACGATAGAGGGATCATAGGCGAGAACGGGCAGCACCTCCAACTCCCCACCGTGGGTCAGGCCGCACTCCTTGCCGAATAGTTCAAGAGCGATGTAGCAGGCTTGAACCACCAGCACGCGCACGCCAAAGCGCTGCTGGGCGGAGACGGCTGCGAGGTTCATCGACGAGGTATTGCCTTCGTGCCAGTTGAGAAAAACGATCTTCCCAGCGCCGTGCTGCGCCAGGCTGGCGCAAATATCTTCCACTACCGCGATGAATGTCTGGGGCTGCAGCGTCAAGGTCCCGGCAAAAGACATGTGAAACGGAGTCACACCGACGGGACAGAAAGGGACGAGCAAGCCATCCACCTCTTCGGCGACTCTCTGGCCGATCACCAATGACGCGAGATAGTCCGTGCCGCATGGAAGATGCGGGCCGTGCTGCTCCACGCTCCCCATGGGAATAATGGCGAGGCCGCTCCGTTTGAGGATGGCCTCGGCCTCGGGTTGAGTCATCTTAAGCAGCGACGGTCTCATGCCGTAATTGCCACCTGCGGGACATCGTCGTGCAGCTCCTCGGCAATGATCTGTTCGAGCTCTTCCTCGTGGCGAATAAAGGCTGCGGAAAGCCGCTGGCGTGGACGGGGAAGTTTGACGTCGATGATGGTTCTTACCCTCGATGGACGCCGGCTCAAGACCACGATTCGATCCGACAGAAAGACCGCCTCGCGCACGCTGTGAGTGACGAAGAGAATGGTCTTCTGTGTCTCGGACCAGATGTCGACCAGCATCTGCTGCAAGCTACTGCGGGTCTGCGCATCCAATGCGCCGAAGGGCTCGTCCATCAGCAGCAGCTCCGGAGAGTATGCCAATGCGCGGGCAATCCCGACGCGCTGTTTCATGCCGCCGGAGAGACGATGAGGGAAAATTTTTTCGAACTCCTCCAGCTTGACCATCTTCAAATAGCGCTGAACGATGCCGTCGTGCTCAGCGCTAGGAATTCCCTTCATCTTCAGCCCAAAGCAAATGTTATTGCGAACGGTGAGCCAAGGAAACAGGGCGAATTCTTGAAAGACGACGCCGCGGTCCAACCCCGGGCCGCTCACCGGCCTTCCCTCGAGCAGCACTTCACCCGAAGTCTTATCGTAGAGACCCGCGAGGATCATGAGCAGAGTCGATTTGCCACAGCCGCTGGGACCGATGATTGTGACCAGCTCCCCTTCGTTCACTTCTAAGCTAACACCATCGATGGCCTTGATCGAGGAGTACCTGCCAAATCCTTCGTCGATTTGAAACACCTTGGCGAGATTGCGCACGATCAATTTCGGTTGGGCCATGACGGTTAATTAAAGGATGAAAGATGGGGGGCGAAGGATGAAGCATCCCCGCGGATTTTTTCATCCGTCTGCCTTGAATCTTTCACAGCTCCCTTACCATACCCCAACGCTGGACGGTAAAAATCTCAAGAGAGCGCAGCGCCACACGTTCAAGCAAAAATCCCAGCACGCCGATGACGATCACTCCGGCGTACATGACGTCGGAAGCGAGAAACGCGCGCGCTTCGAAGATGCGAAAGCCGATGCCAGTGCCGATGGAAGCAAGCATCTCGCCGGCCACCAGAATGCGCCAGGCGCGCGAAAAGCCCTGGCGGTAACCCGTGATGATCGCGGGAAGCGCGGCGGGCAGCAGGATCTTATAGAAAAGCGGATAACCGCTGGCGCCCAGCGCCCGCCCGGCGTTGATTAAAGAGATATCGACGCTCTTTACTCCAGCCCACGTGTTGAGCATGATGCTCAGACTCGCCTCGAAGGCGAGAGTGAAGATGATCGCCTTCTCCGACAAGCCGAACCAGAGGATGACAATCGGAAATAGCGCGATTCCTGGTATGGCGAGAAAGAAATTCAGCGGCGGCACGAGCAGCTTTTCAATCCAACGGCTGGTTCCCATGAGGAGACCGCTCAGGGTACCGACGATCATCGCAAAGAAAACGCTGGAGAGAAGCCGAGCAAGGGAATGCAAGACGTCTCTGAGAAAAATTCCCTCGAGCGTTAGCTCCCACATCTTTGTGAAAATCTCTGTGACGGTGGGAAAGAGCGCCGGGTGAATAATTTCAAGCCTGGCCACTCCCTCCCAGATAAGCAAAATGAGAGCTAAGGGGAGAAAATTCTCGAGGAAAGCGTGGAGGTAATAAAAACGCCAGGCGCGGGCCGCCGGTTTCAGTTCCGCGGCGGTTTCAGAAATGGCCGCCTCAGTCGCTTTATCCATCGGCAATGGCTACTTGGCCTTTTCGGCGAACCGGTAATCAATTACCGAACGAATGTCAGGTACGGCTTCTTCCGTCCTCGACTGAGAGGCGGGAGAGCTCGTCATTGTCTTTGATGTCTCCATCGCTCCTACGTTTACAACCCAAAGTTGCTATCTTTCAACGCTTGGCCGTCGTCGGTTTGATCGCTCTATCCGCTCGTTCGGCGAAGCTATTATCGACATGTTGCTTGAGATCCGGCAGCTTCTTTAATCTCTTTTGTTCAAACTGTATCTTCGCGCTCTCCATGGTATCGTCGATATCCGCTTGGGAGACTATAACCCGGTCGTAATTGGTTCCATCGAGTAGCTTTTTCACCGTTTCTTTGGATAGTTTGGTTCCTTCACGGGCGAAGAACGCCTGCATAAGATGCGCCACCTCGCTTTTGTTGGCATGGATGTAATGCATCGTCCTGGTCCAAGCGTTGACAAATCTTTGCACGGTGTCGCGTTTGTTTTTGATCATGTCCTCGGTGGTCATCACGAAGAACGGGTAGGTGACGCGTAGCGGCTCGGCCATGTCTTTCGGTTTTAGAATGGTTCGGCCGAGATTCTTCTCCAGAATGATCGTCGCAAAGGGGTCCCAGACAACCGCGCCATCGATGCCGCCTGCTTCGAAAGCCGCGGGAATTTGTTCCGCTTCGATGTTTTTGATCGTAAAGTCGTTCTCGGACAATCCTTTGGTCTTCAAGTAACGAACCCAGACGGTATGAGTCCCGGAGCCGACGCGGACGGCGATAGTTTTTCCCTTGAGTTCTTCGAGACTCTGAGTGGCGGTATCCTTTACCGGAACGATGATATAGCCGGCAAAGCCCCACGAGCTCAGCGCCACGACCTTGACCGGGAGATCTCGCGCCAAGGCCTGGATCGGGCGCACGTTGGCCCCAACGGCAAAATCCGTGGACCCGCCGATCAGAGCCTGCATAGCGATCTCGCCCGCCGACTCAGGCGTGGCGTTCATGATCAACCCCTCTTGATCGAAAAAGCCCTTCTCCACGCCCACCACAGAGGTTGTCGCGTAGATGCTTCCCGAATAGTTGAGTCGGACTATCGGTTTTTTGCTCTGCGTCTTTCCGATGTCGCTCGTGAGGGCGATCAGGCCCAATACCGCGACTAAGGTAAACAATCGCTTCCAGCCCATGTATCCTCCTCTGAAAAATGTATTGTTACAGCCGATAGTGGAGGTGCGTCCGGCACTCTATCTATCCCAAAAGATCCTTGTTAACAAGGTTTTTAGGAATCCTCCCGCGCAGTACCCGGATCACTTCGGAGACGGCCGAGCATGCGCCCTCCACGTCGAGATTGCCGTAGCGCGTACCCAGGATCGCGACTTTGATTCGTGCTGATCGGCTCACGGATGTGCAGCGAAACGTTTGACTGCTAGGTTGAAACGGAGCCTTCGCGTTTTTGCGCTGCTTGCAGAACGTCCAGGTATTTGAGTCCCGAGGCGGTGTTAAAGAGCACCACCTCGTCCGTCGGCTTGACCCAGCCATTTTGCATCGAGCGGCGAAGAGCTGCGGCGCAAGCCGCTCCCTCCGGGCAGAAAAAAATTCCCTCGGCTCGTCCCAGGCGAGGGATCTCGGCTATCATCTCTTCATCGCTGACGCTCAGGGCCGTGCCGTTGCTCTCACGCAGCGCGCGCAACATCAAAAAATCAGCGACCGCCTGTGGGACGCGCAAACCCGAAGCAACCGTCTTGGCGTTCTGCCAAGGCTCGGCAGTCTCCCTGCCCTCGCCAAAAGCCTTGACGATCGGGGCGCAGCCGCTGGCCTGAACCGAAACCATACGTGGCCGTTTGCTCCCGATCCAACCGAGTTCCGCCATTTCCTGAAATGCTTTCCACATGCCGATCAGCCCCGTGCCGCCGCCGGTGGGATAGATGATCACGTCCGGCAAGGTCCAGTTGAGCTGCTCGGCGATCTCGTATCCCATCGTCTTTTTCCCTTCCACGCGGTACGGTTCCTTGAGTGTCGAGATATCAAACCAACCCTCG
>Ga0209474_10006115_pt1 | contig 10170 bp, 10 predicted proteins | sample GraSoiAngelo_145_FD_185902 | JGI IMG/M metagenome (GOLD analysis project Ga0209474, IMG submission 185902) | Grasslands soil microbial communities from the Angelo Coastal Reserve, California, USA - 14_1009_05_20cm (SPAdes) (version 2) | ecosystem: Environmental > Terrestrial > Soil > Grasslands... | reverse complement strand
TCGGCGCGAAGTTGCTCTCGAAGGCGGCGCTCATCGGCCTCGTCGCCGAGATCATCGGTGCGGTCGTGATAGGCCTCTACCTCCTGATCTTCAAGCACCGGGAGGCGTGGAGCGTGCTTGTCCATCATCAGGGCGCGACCACGGGCGGCGGCGGCTATCTAGGCGCCTTCCTCGCGGCCGGCCTGATGGCGATCTGGATCTTCTACGGCTTCGAGGCGTGCGGCGACGTCGCCGAGGAGGTCAAGAATCCGTCGCGTCGCATCCCGCGCGCGATGCTCATGACGCTCGGCGTCGGCGGAGCCGTCTCGGCACTGCTCGTGCTAGCGCTCACGCTCTCGGTGCCGAGCATCACCGACGTGACGAGCGGCAAGGATGCGGATCCGGTGAACACCGTTTTCACGGCATCGTTCGGGAACGCGGCCCACAAGCTCGCCCTGCTCGTGATCGTGCTCGCATTCATCAGCTGCACACTCGCGATCCAGGCGGCCTCAGCCCGGCTCCTCTTCTCGCAGGGCCGCGACGGCGTGCTGCCCGGGAGCTCGTACCTGCGGCGGGTCTCGCCGCGCTTCCACATGTCGCCGTGGTCAGTTGCCGTCGCGTTCGTCGTCCCCTCGGCGATCATCCTCGCGACGTACAACTCCCCGACCGCCCTCACGAAGATCATCGACTTCGCGACGGTCGGGATCTACATCGGCTTCCAGCTCGTCGTGCTCGCCGCGCTCATCGCCCGCACGCGCGGCTGGAATCCCGCGGGAGCGTTCACGCTCGGCGGATGGGGCCTGCCGGTGAACATCATCGCGCTCGCGTATGGCGTCGGAGCGATCGTCAATCTCTCCTGGCCGCGGACGCCCGGGGCGGCCTGGTACGACAACTACATCGTCATCGTCTCGGCGCTCGCCGTCGCCATGGCCGGTGTGATCTACATGGTCCTCCTGCGGCCGCACGAGAAGGGCGACGCGCCGGCCGGCGACGCCGTGCCAGCCGCCCCCGCGCCGGCTCCCGCGTCCCCCTGATGGCTGGACTGAGGTACTGAGGCAACGGGGCGCCGTCACCGGCGCCCCGTACATTTGTTCGCGTGATCGTCGCGCATCTCGATCTCGACGCGTTCTACGCGGCCGTCGAGGAGCTCGAGAACCCCGACCTCCGGGCGCAGCCGCTCGTCGTCGGCGGCGACCCGCGCGGGCGCGGCGTCGTCGCTACGGCCAACTACGTCGCGCGCGGCTTCGGGATTCACTCCGCCATGAGCGCAGCCGAGGCGCTCCGCCGTTGCCCCCAGGCCGTCTTCGTCCGCCCGCGCCACGCGCTCTACCGCGAGCACTCGCAGCACGTGTGGGAAACGGTGCGCGGCATCGTGCCGACGGTCGAGCAGACGGGAATGGACGAGGGCTACCTCGATGTCGGCGAGGTCGCGGGCGATTTCCTCGCGGCCCGCGTCGTCGCGGAAGCCGTACAGACCGCGGTGCGGGCGGCGACGAGGCTCACGTGCGCCCTCGGCGTCGCACCGTGCAAGGTCGTCGCCAAGGTCGCGAGCGACGCGCGCAAGCCGGGCGGTCTCGTCGTCGTTCCGCCGGGACGCGAGGCTGCCTTCCTCGCACCGCTCGCGGTGCGCCGGCTCCCCGGTGTCGGCCCGAAAGCCGAGGAGCGGCTGCGGAGCGCCGGCATCGAGATGATCGGGGATCTCGCCGCGCTGACGGACGATGATCTGCGCCGCCTGCTGCCCGGCAGCGTGGGAACGATGCTGCGCGACCGCGCCCGCGGCATCGACCCGCGCGAGCTCGAGCTCGGCGCGGAGCGGATCTCGATCAGCGTCGAGAACACGTTCGAACGCGACATCTCCAACCGCGAGCGTCTCCACGAGGAGCTGCGCGGAATGGCCACCGAGGTCGCCGCGGCGCTGCAACGGCAAGGCCAAGTGGCGCGAACCGTGACGACGAAGCTCCGGTACGCGGACTTCTCGATCCGCAGCCGCTCCGCTTCGTTGCACTCGGGAGTCGATGCGGCTGAGACGATCGGCGACCTGGCTTGCAGCCTCCTCGACCGCGGCCTGCGCGACCGGCCGGGCGCGCTGCGACTCGTCGGCGTCGGCGTCTCCGGCCTCGCCGACTTCCGCCAGCTCGCGCTGGAAGCCGTGTAGTAGCAGGGGCGGAGGGACTCGAACCCCCGACCTACGGTTTTGGAGACCGCCGCTCTACCAACTGAGCTACGCCCCTGTGCCGGTAGGCCAGTGTACCCGGCCACTTTTCGGCCCCATTGGCCGGCGGCCCAACCGATCTAGGCCCGGAAGTGGCAGTACCCTCGGCGCGTGCAGCGCTACGCGTTGACGGCTCTCTTCGCCGTTCTCGCGGCTGCGCTCGCGGCGGTCGGCGCCTATGCGTTCGCGGGCGGAGCGAGCGCCCGCCGGCTCATCGTCGGTATCGCGGCCGCCGCGGTCGCAGCGTGGCTCGCCACGCTCTCGGCGAGCGCCTTCCGTCGCGGTCGGCGCTGAGACATTGAGGAGTCTGCCGGAAAACGCCGTATTCTCTCGGGCGTGGCGCGGTCAGACGAGACGCAGCAGCTCTGGCTCGACTTTCGGCGGACGGGGGACCAGAAAATCCGTGACCGCCTCATTCTCACGTACGCGCCGCTCGTGAAGTACGTCGCCGGCAGGCTCGGCTCCGGGCTGCCCGCCCACGTCGACGAGGGCGACCTCGTCTCGTACGGCCTGCTCGGCCTGATCGGCGCGATCGAGCGCTACGACCCGGCGCGTGACGTGAAGTTCGAGACGTATGCGATGGCCCGGATCAAGGGCCAGATCATCGACGAGCTCCGATCGATGGACTGGGTGCCGCGCTCCGTCCGCGCCCGCGCCCGCCAGATCGAGCGGGCGATCGGCGAGCTCGAGGCCCGGCTCGGCCGTGCGCCGACCGACGAGGAGATCTCGAAGAAGCTCGGGATCACCGGCGAGGAGCTCGAGGAGAGCCTCGGCGAGATCGCCCGTTCCTCGATCGCGGCGCTCGACGAGCTCTGGACCGTCTCGGGCTCGGGCGGCGACCAGGTGGCGCTCATCGACACGATCGAGGACGAGGCCGCCCCCGACCCGCAGGGCACGCTCTCCGTAACGGAGCAGAAAGAGGCGCTCGCCGACGCGATCGCGCGCCTGCCCGAGCGCGAGAAGCTCGTGGTCACGCTCTACTACTACGAGGAGCTGACCCTGCGCGAGATCGGCGAGGTACTCGGCGTCACCGAGTCGCGCGTCTCGCAGCTCCACACGAAGGCGATCCTCCGGCTCAAGGCGCACATCGCGTCGGCCGGCGCCGCCGCGGCGATGTAGGGCGATAGCCGCGAAACGCGGCGCTCAGCGGGGATACGATGCGGCCCGAAGCGACCGAGGAGGACACGTCCCCGATGCCTGCAACCGAGCCCACCAAGATCCGCAACATCGCTGTCGCCGGCCACCGCGGCGTCGGGAAGACGTCCCTCGTCGAGGCGCTGCTCTTCGAGGCGGGAAAGACGAACCGGCTCGGCAGCATCGAACAGGGGACGACGGTCTCGGACTGGGACGAGCACGAGCAGCGGCGGGCGATGTCCCTCTCCGGCTCGCTCTGCCACCTCGAGTGGAAGGAGCGCAAGATCAACCTCGTCGACACGCCCGGCGACGCCGGCTTCCAGGCCGACACGTACGCGGCGCTGCGTGTCGTCGAGGGAGTCGTGGTCGTGCTCAGCGGGGTGATGGGGGTCGAGGTCAACACCTCGCGAGTCTGGCAGCGCGCCGAGCAGCAGGAGCTCTCGCGCGTCCTTTTCGTCAACATGCTCGACCGCGAGCGCGCCGACTTCTTCCGCGTGCTCGAGGCCGCGCGGCAGCAGCTCTCCGACCGCTGCGTCGCGATCCAGCTTCCGATCGGCGCCGAGCACGAGCTGACGGGGATCGTCGACCTCCTCCACATGTGCGCGTACATGGACCCGTCCGGCGGGCGCGAGGGCGGGGCGCAGCCGATTCCCGGCTCGATGACCGACCTCGTGCAGGAGCACCGGGAGAAGCTCCTCGACGCCGTCGTCGAGACGGACGAGGACCTCATGGCGCGTTACCTCGAGGGCGAGGAGCTGGAGGCGCAGGCGGTGGCCGACGCGCTCAAGCAGGCGGTGACGCGAGACGAGCTGTACCCGGTCGCGTGCGGCGTCGCGACGAAGAACCTCGGCACGGCGGCGCTCCTCGACCTGCTTGTCGAGGGAGTCCCGTCACCGGCGAAGAAGGGGACGACGATCGAGTTCGGCGACGCGAAGCAGGCCGTCTTCGTCTTCAAGACCATCGCCGACCCGTTCACCGGCCGCATCAGCTGCTTCCGCGTTCTCGCCGGCCCGGTCTCGGGCGACACCACGCTCGTCGACCCACGCACGCACGCGAAGGAGCGGCTCGGCCAGGTGCTCCTCCTGCAGGGCAAGGACTCCGAGGCGGTCGACGCGCTCGGTATCGGCGATCTCGGCGCGGTGGCGAAGCTCAAGGACGTCGTGACCGGCGACGTGCTCGTCGACCACGAGGTCGCGGTCGAGCCTCCGCATATCGACTTCCCCGAGCCGGTGATGAGCTTCGCCGTCACCCCGAAGGCGAAGGGCGACGAAGAGAAGATGGGGACCGGCCTCCGCCGCCTTCACGAGGAGGATCCGACGCTGATCATGCGGCGCGACCCGCAGACCGGCGAGCAGCTCCTGTCCGGCCTCTCACAGATGCAGGTGGAGGTCGCGGTCGACCGGCTGCAGACGCGCTTCCATGTCGACGTCGAGCTCCATCCGCCGCGCGTGCCGTACAAGGAGACGATCCGCAAGGAAGCTCGCGCGCGGCACCGGTACAAGAAGCAGACGGGCGGCCGCGGCCAGTTCGGCGACTGCGAGATCGTGCTCGAGCCGCTGCCGGCCGAGAACGGCGAGCTGGGCTACGAGTTCGTCGACAAGATCGTCGGCGGGGCCATCTCCCAGAGCTACCGGCCTGCGGTCGACAAGGGCGTGCGCGAGGCGATGGAGCACGGCGAGCTCGCCGGAGCGCCGATCCAGGGCGTGCGCGTGGTGCTCGTCGACGGGATGGAGCACAACGTCGACTCCTCGGAGATGGCCTTCAAGATCGCCGGCTCGATGGCCTTCAAGGAGGCCTACGCGAAGGCCGATCCCGTCCTCCTCGAGCCGATCATGCAGGTGGAGGTCGCGGTGCCGGACGACGCGGTCGGGGCGGTGAACGGCGACCTCAACTCACGGCGCGGACGGCTGCAGGGAATGGAGCCCGCGGCGGGCATGACGATGGTCAAGGCCGAGGTCCCAATGGCCGAGATCCTCACGTACTCGCAGGCGCTGACCTCGATGACGGGCGGCCGTGGCGACTACTCGATGCACTTCCTCCGCTACGAGGAGGTGCCGACGCACGTCGCGCAGAAGATCATCGAGCAGACGAAGAAGGAGCGCGAGGAGGCGAAGGTCTAGCCCTCGCCTCCCCCGAGGCTCCGGTTCATACCTGCTGTTGGCCCTCGTCGCGGTCGCGCAGATGCGCGATCACGTCGGCGACGTCGGCGAGCTGCTGCTCGAGATCGCGCTGAAACGACTCCAGCCGCTCGAGCATCTCGTGGCGGCTCGGGAAGCCGCCGCGGAAGAACATCCGCGCGCCGCGGCCCCTGCCATGGTGATGGTGATGCATGTTCACCTCCTCTCCTCGTACCGTTCGAGAAAGCAGGCTGTCCGCTCCTGCGAGCGGTGCAGCGCCTCGGCCCAGTGGTCGAGCAGCCGCTCGCCCGCAGGTGTGAGCGCGTAGCGGCGCTTCGCCGGGCCGGCGGAGGAGGCGTCCCACTCCGACGAGACGAGCCCCTCCTCCTCGAGCCCGCGCAGCAGGCGGTAGAGGTTGCCCATCTCGACGCGTGCCTCGCCCGTCAGCTCCGGCAGTCGCTCGAGCAGGTCGTAGCCGTGGGCCGGGCGCTCCCGCAGGAGGAGCAGAAGTGCCGGTTCGGCGAACCGCTCGACTCGAGCGAGGACGCGCCAGCGACCGCGGTGGTGACGACGCGAGCGCGGGCCACGTCCTCTCATCGGGTAGCTACATGTAAAAGACACATGTAAGAGACACTACCCGTTTGGGAGGAACTTGGGCAACGCTGGCTAAACTCGAAGCCGGATGAGGGTTACGAAGGTCGCAACGACGCGGTCGTGCGCCGTCTGCGAGCGGACGCTGCTCATGGGCGAGCGCGCTGTGAGCTTCGCGCCGTCGGAAGGCGCCGAGCTCGTCGACGTGTGTCCGCTCTGCCAGGAGGTGGCCGTCGAGGCCGGCTGGATCAAGGAGGGCGCCCCGACGACGCCGACGCTGGGCGGCGAGCGCCGCCGCAGGCGCGGCCTCGTCGAGTTCCTCGGCCTCACGCGCGCCACCGACGACAACGCGCTGGCGCAACAGGAGCCGATCCTGCGCAGGCTGTCCGAAGGCGAGATTGCGCTGCTCGAGGCCGCAGACCTCTTCAACGGCAGCGCCTACCGGCGCACGGTCGGCGGCATCGCGAAGAGCCTCGGCCAGCCGCAGGCCAGCATCGTGCCGCTGTCCGGAACGTCCGGCGAGCTCGCCGTGACCGTTGCCTGGGAGCTCTCCTGGTACCAGTACCGGGTGAGCCCCGACTCCGCGCAGCCCGTGCGGCTCGAGCGCCGTGGCCACGAGCTCGACGAGCTCGACGACGGCTTCAAGGACTGGAACGCGGACGTCGAGGACGAGGGTCGCCTCGTCCCCGAGATCGCCCGGATCTAGCTTGTTCCACTAGCTTCCCGGGAACGTGCCGAGCGTCATGTGCACGGTCTCGTGCTTCCCGCGCTGCGTCAGGATCCCCAGCGTGACGGTCGTGCCCGGCTTGAGCTCCGACGCGACGCTCGTCAGGTCGTCGACGGTGAGCGTCGCATGGCCGTTCAGCGACTTGATCACGTCGCCCGCCACGAGCCCCGCTTTCGCCGCCGGACCTCCCGGGGTGACGCTCTGGACGTAGACGCCTAGGCCGTTCGTGTCGCCGATCTCGACGCCGAGGTAGGCGCGATGGGAGTTGGTCACATGGCCGTTGCGGATGATCTGCGTCGCGATGTCCTTCACGAGGTTGCTCGGGATGGCGAACCCGATGCCGGGCGCCGCCGCCCCACCGAGCTCGGGATCGGTCGCCGCGAGCGTCGGAATCCCGATCACCCGGCCCTCGAGATCGGCGAGCGCGCCGCCGGAATTGCCCGGGTTGATCGCGGCGCTCGTTTGGATCATGAGCGGCAGCGCGACGCCGTTGCCCTCCGAGACCCCCTGCCGGAAGGCGCTGACGATCCCGTCGGTGACGCTCGACCGCAGCCCCAACGGGTTGCCGATCGCAATCGCGACGTTTCCGACCTCGAGCTGGCTCGAATCGGCGAACGCGGCGGGCGTGAGCTGCGCTCCCGAGACACGGACGACGGCCAGGTCGTCGGGCGGGAAGCGGCCGACGAGCGAGGCGCCGAAGGAGCGCGCTCCGGCCGTGACGGTGAACGGGCCGCCGTTGCCTCCCACCACGTGGTTGTTCGTGACGATGTCGCCGTTCGTGTCGAAGACGACGCCCGAGCCGAGCCCCTGCGGGGTCTGGATCTGGACGACGGACGGCGAAAGCTCGTGCACGACGGCGGTGATGGCGTGCTGGAAGGCGAGGGCCGCCGCGGCGGGCTGCAGGTGCGCGTGACTCGTCTTCGGGGCCGTCTTCGGAGACGAGCCGCCGCCGAGCGACACAGCCGCGACGACCGCTCCTGCGACGGCCGCGCCGGCGAGCGGCCCGAGCCACCAGAGATGCCGGCGCACCATGCGCCCCTTATACCGGCGCGGCGTCGCGTACGCCGATTTCCGTCCTACAATCAGCCGGCGATGATCTATTGCGTCATTCCCCGCGAGCTCGCCGACGAGCTCTACGACAAGATGGTCGACTACTACAAGGACAACCCGAACGTGACCGTCATCGTCGACCGCCGCGAGGGGAGAGACCGCCGCACCGAATCCGAGGCGCGGCTCGAGGACAAGGAGAAGCGGACGGTGCGCGACCGCCGCCGCGCGCATCCCGGGACCTTCCCGGATGTGGACGCACCACCGGAGTAGCTCGCGCTAGTCTCGCGCCATGGCGACGACGGCGGCGCAGAGCTTCAAGAACCTGATCGGCGGCGAGTGGGTGGACGCCGCCTCTGGCGAGACGTTCGAGAGCACGAGCCCCGCGACCGGCGAGACGATCGGCGTCTTCCCGCGCTCCGGCGCCGAGGACGTCGACCACGCGGTCGCGGTCGCGAAGGAGGCCTTCACGGACTGGCGGCTCGTGCCGGCCCCGAAACGCGGTGAGATCCTTTTCCGCCTCGCGCGCCTACTCGAGCAGGAGAAGCCGGCGCTCACCGACCTGATGACCCGCGAGATGGGGAAGGTGAAGGCCGAGGCAGGCGGCGACGTTCAGGAGGCGATCGACATCACGTACTACATGGCCGGCGAGGGCAGGCGCCTCTTCGGCCACACGACACCGTCGGAGCTCCGCGACAAGTGGAACATGAGCGTCCGCCAGCCGATCGGCGTCGTCGGCGCGATCACGCCGTGGAACTTCCCGGTCGCAATCCCGTCCTGGAAGCTCATTCCGGCTCTCGTCTGCGGCAACACGGTCGTCCTCAAGCCGGCGACGGACACGCCCGCGCTCGCGGAGCGCTTCGTTGAGCTCCTCGCCGAGTCGGGCATCCCAAACGGTGTCGTCAACATCGTGCACGGGGGCGGCGGGACGGTCGGCGAGCGGTTGGTGCGCCACCCCGACGTCCGCGTGATCACTCTCACGGGCTCCCGCGAGACCGGCGTCGAGGTGCTGAAGGCGGCGGCGGAGACGCTCACGCACGTCCACCTCGAGCTCGGCGGCAAGAACGCGATCGTCGTCCTCGACGACGCGAACCTCGAGCTCGCCGTGGACGGGATCCTCTGGTCGGCCTTCGGCACGTCGGGCCAGCGCTGCACCGCCGCGTCGCGCGTCGTCGTGCAGCGCGGCGCGTACGAGGAGCTCCAGTCACGGCTCGTCGCCCGCGTCGAGAAGCTGCGCCTCGGGTCGGGCTGGGAGGACGACACGGACATCGGCCCGGTCATCAACCGCACGGCGCTCGAGAAGATCCACTCGTACACCGAGATCGGCAAGGACGAGGGCGCGAAGCTCCTCACCGGCGGTGAGATCGCGGGCGACGGCGACCTCGGCAAGGGGTTCTTCTACCGGCCGACCGTCTTCGCCGACGTAGACCCGCAGATGCGGATCGCGCAGGAGGAGATCTTCGGCCCGACGACGGCGCTGATCCCGGTCAGCGACCTCGACGAGGCGATCCGCGTCTCGAACGGGATCAAGTACGGCCTCTCGTCCTCGATCTTCACGCAGGACGTCAACGCCGCGTTCCGTGCGATGCGCGACCTCGAGGCCGGCATCACGTACGTCAATGCCGGCACGATCGGCGCCGAGGTGCACCTCCCGTTCGGCGGCACGAAGGACACCGGCAACGGTCACCGCGAGGCGGGCCAGGCCGCGCTCGACGTGTTCACGGAGTGGAAGTCGATCTACGTCGACTACTCCGGCCGTTTGCAGCGCGCCCAGATCGACACCGAGCCGTAGATGGGCCGCAAGCTCGTCGTCTTCGTGCCGAGAGAGGCGCTAGACGACGTCCGCGACGCGCTCTTCGCCGCTGGCGCGGGCCGGATCGGGCGCTACGAGCGCTGCTCGTGGTACACGCAGGGCACCGGCACGTTTCTCGGCGGCGAGGGGACAGCGCCGAGCGTAGGGGAGGCGGGCCGGGAGGAGCGGGTGGCCGAGCTGCGGCTCGAGACGGTCTTCCCCGCAGAGCGCCAGGACGAGGTGATCGCGGCGCTCCGGCGCACGCATCCCTACGAGGAGCCCGCCTTCGACATCTACGAGCTCCTCTCGTGAAGGCGCGTCTCTACACCGACGGGGGCGCGCGCGGCAACCCCGGGCCGGCCGCGTTCGGTTACGTGCTCGAGGCGGAAGACGGGACCGTGCTCGCCGCGCACGGGGAGGCGATCGGCGTCGCGACGAACAACGTCGCGGAGTACCGCGCGCTCGTCGCCGGGCTCGAGCGCGCGGCCGAGCTGCAGGTCGGCGAGGTCGAGGTGGTTTCCGATTCCGAGCTGCTCGTGAAGCAGATGCAGGGCGAGTACCGCGTCAAGAA
>Ga0209474_10006114_pt1 | contig 10170 bp, 6 predicted proteins | sample GraSoiAngelo_145_FD_185902 | JGI IMG/M metagenome (GOLD analysis project Ga0209474, IMG submission 185902) | Grasslands soil microbial communities from the Angelo Coastal Reserve, California, USA - 14_1009_05_20cm (SPAdes) (version 2) | ecosystem: Environmental > Terrestrial > Soil > Grasslands ... | reverse complement strand
GGCGCGCGCGCTCGGCCTCACGCTCGACCTCGACCCGGCCAAGACGCATCTGCAGAGCGTCGTCGAGGCGGCGCTGGACGCGGTGGCCGCCGCGCCGACCGCCGAGGGCATCGCCGAGGCCTGCCGGCTGGTGGCCGACGCGCGGGCGGTCGGGCTGCGGTTCGGCCTGTGGGGCACGCAGAACCGCTTCTTCGAGATCTGGCGGGCGCGGCCCGAGGCGCACGCCACGCTCGCCCCGCTGGCGACGGAGCTCGGCTTCAAGCTCGCGCCGGAGACGCCCTGATGCGGGTGCCGCTGGCGACCTACCGCCTGCAGCTGGCGCGGCATCTGACGCTCGACGACGCCGCCGCGCTGCTGCCCTATCTGCAGGCGCTCGGCGTGAGCGACTGCTACACCTCGCCCTTCTTCGAGACGTCGTCGCAGGACAGCCACGGCTACGACGTCAACGACCACAACGCGATTCGCGCCGAGCTCGGCGGCGAGAGCGCGTTCCGGCGCTTCGCCGACGGCCTGCGCCGTCTCGACATGGGGCTGCTGATCGACCTGGTGCCGAACCACATGGGCATCGCCGGGAACCGCAACGCGCGCTGGCTGGAGGTGCTGGAGAGCGGCGCCGCCTCGCCGTCGGCGATCTACTTCGACATCGACTGGGCGCCGGTCAAGGTGGAGCTGAAGGACAAGGTGCTGCTGCCGATCCTCGGCGATCATTACGGCACCGTGCTCGACTCCGGCCAGCTCACGCTGACGCTGGCCGACGGGGGCTTCTGCGTCCGCTACTACGAGACCGTGCTGCCGATCGCGCCGCGCACCTGGTCGCGCATCCTCGGCCTCGGGCTGGCCGACCTGCAGACCCGCCTCGGCGCCGAGCATGCGGATCTGCTGGAGCTGAAGTCGCTGATCAGCTGGTTCACGACGATCCCGCCGCGGAGCGAGGCCGAGACCGAGCTGGCCGGCGTCCGCCGGCGCGAGCTCGCCCTCGGCCGCAAGCGCCTCGCCGCCCTGCTCGATCAGGCGCCGGCCATCCGCGAGTTCGTCGAGGCCAACGTGCGCACGCTCAACGGCACGCCCGGCGACCCGCGCAGCTTCGATGCGCTCGACGCGCTGCTCGACGAGCAGGCCTATCGCGCCGCCTTCTGGCGCGTGGCCGGTGAGGAGATCAACTACCGGCGCTTCTTCGACATCAACGAGCTGGCCGCGATCCGCATGGAAGTTCCCGAGGTCTTCGCCGAGACGCACCGGCTGGTGTTCCGGCTGGTGAGCGAGGGCATCGTCACCGGGCTCCGGGTGGATCATCCCGACGGGCTGTACGCGCCGGCCGAGTACTTCCAGCGGCTGCAGCGCGGTTGTGCGCGCGCGCTCGGGCGTGACGACGACTTCTACGTCGTCGCCGAGAAGATCCTGGCGCCGGGCGAGCACCTGCCGGAGGGCTGGCCGACCGCCGGCACCACCGGCTACGAGTTCCTCAACCTCGTCAACGGCGTGTTCGTCGACCGCGCCCAGGCCCGGGCGCTGGAGCAGGTCTACGCGCGGCTGATCAGGGTGCGGCCGCCGTTCTCGGACGTCGTCTACGAGTGCAAGCGGCTGATCATGGAGACCTCGATGGCGGCCGAGCTCAACATGCTCAGCCACCGGCTGAACCGCATCTCCGAGAAGCACCGCTCCTCGCGCGACTTCACCCTCGGCAGCCTCACCACCGCGCTGCGGGAGATCATCGCCGCCTTCCCCGTCTACCGGACCTACGTCGGCGACCCTCCGCTCAGCCCGGCGCCGCCCGACGACCGCGACCGCGAGTACATCGCGCGGGCGGTCGCCCACGCCAAGCGGCGGACGCCGACGCTGAACGCCTCGGTCTACGACTGGATCCACGACGTGCTGACGCTGCGCTACCCCGAGTGGGCCACCGACGAGGATCGCGCCGAGCGGGTGGACTTCGTGCGGAGCTTCCAGCAGATCACCGGCCCGGTCACGGCCAAGGGCTACGAGGACACGGTGCTCTACCGCTTCAACCGGCTCGTCTCTCTCAACGACGTCGGCGGCGACCCCAGCCGCTTCGGCACCGCGCTCGGCGAGTTCCACGCCGAGAACGTCGAGCGGCGCCGGCGCTCGCCGCACGCCCTGTCGGCGACGGCCACCCACGACACCAAGCGCGGCGAGGACGTGCGGACGCGCATCAACGTGCTGTCGGAGATCCCGGCCGAGTGGCGGGCGCGGGTGGCGGCCTGGCAGCGGCTGAACCGCAAGCACCGCACCGTCGTCGACGGCCAGCCGACGCCCGGCGCCAACACGGAGTACCTCGTCTACCAGACGCTGGTCGGCGCCTGGCCCATCGACGTCGAGCGCTTTCGCGCCTACCTCGCCAAGGCGGTGCGCGAGGCGAAGGTGCACACCTCGTGGATCAACCCCAATGCCCGCTACGACGAGGCGATCGCGAAGTTCGCCGAGGCGATCCTCGACCCCGGCCGGTCGGCGGCGTTCCTCGACGACTTCCTGCCGTTCCAGGCGCGCGTCGCCCACTTCGGCGCGCTGAGCTCGCTCGGCCAGACGCTGATCAAGCTCACCGCGCCCGGCGTCCCCGACTTCTATCAGGGCACCGAGCTGTGGGACCTGAGCCTCGTCGATCCCGACAACCGGCGGCCGGTGGACTGGGCCCGGCGCCGCCGCATGCTGGACGAGCTGGTGACGGCGCTCGGCGCCGCCGCCGACCGCGTGGCCTTCGCCCACGAGCTGGTGAAGACGAAGGAGGACGGGCGGGTGAAGCTCTACCTGATCCGCGAGGGCCTGGCCTTCCGGCGGGCGCGCCGCGTGCTGTTCGAGCGCGGCGAGTACCGGCCGCTGGAGGCGCGCGGCGTGTGGGGCGAGCACGTCTGCGCGTTCGCGCGCGTCGACGGCGGCGCCGCGGCGGTCACGGTGATCCCGCGCCTGCTGGCGCGGCGTGGCACCGAGGCGCTGCCGCTCGGGGCCGAGTACTGGGCGGATACCTGGCTGGAGCTCCCGCGCGAGCTGGGCGGGCGCTTCGTCAACGCGCTCACCGGCGAGCGCCTGGAGACCTCGACGGCCGGCGAGGCCGCCGCCCTCCCCCTGGCCAGCGCGCTCGCTGCCTTCCCGGTGGCGCTGCTCGAGCGGGAGCAGAGCCCATGAGCACCCCGGAGCCGTTCCGCTTCATCGGCTGCGTCGAGCTGCGGCAGACGCTCGACCACCGCGCCACCGACGAGCGCGAGCTGCTCGACCGGCTGGAGGACGTGCCGGCGGGCTCGATCTTCTATCACACGCACGGCTACTTCCTCCGTCACCGGCCGATCACCACCGCCTACGGCAACGACTTCGCGTCCTGGGTGGCCGGCCAGGTGCGCGACCAGGTGCTCGCCGAGCGGCTGGCGGTCATCAACCCGTTCGAGTTCGCCACGCTGGAGGACCTGCGCGAGGAGCTGATGTCGTCCGTCCACGATCACCTGATCCGCCTCTCGACGGTGCCGCGCGTCGAGTTCGGCGAGGCCTTCTACTTCCAGCAGTCGCATATCGTCGAGGTGCCGCTGGGGCCGGCCGCCGTCACCCTGGCCGAGTTCCGCGACGCGCTGGCCGCGGTGGACACCAGCGCCATCTACTTCCACATGGTGGAGGCCCGCGCGCGACTGGGCCGGCGCTCGGGCGACTTCGCCGAGTGGATCCGCGACTCGCTCGGGCTGCCGGCGCTGGCCGAGCGCATCGAGCGCATCGACGCCTACATGACGAGTCTCGAGCGCGTGCGCGCCCGTGTGCTGGCGCTCGTCGACAGCGCGCTCGAAGGCGCGGCGGCGTGATCACGATCGAGGACTACCGGCGGGTGGCGCCGCCCGGCGCCGTCGACATCGTCCTGCGCCTGGCCGAGCGCATGCGGGGTCGGCGCTTCCTGCACCTCAGCGGCGGGCGATTCGGCGGCGGCGCCGCCGAGATCCTCCAGCCGCTGGTGCCGATGCTGACCGACCTCGGCGTCGACGCCGCCTGGGAGATCACCGGCGGCGATCCCGGCTTCTACGCGACGGCGTCGGCGCTGCGGGCGGCGCTGGGCGGCGCCGAGCGCCTGCTGACCGACGAGGGGCTCGACCACTACGTCGAGATGAACCGCGTGAACGCCAAGAAGCTGGTCCTGGAAGCCGACCTCGTGCTCGTGCACGACGTGCAGCCGGCCACCCTGGTCGCGCACCGCCCGGCCCAGGGACGCTGGGTGTGGCGCTGCCACTTCGACTGCTCGCGGCCATCACGCCGCGCGTGGACGTTCCTGCGACCCTACGTCAACCAGTTCGACGCGGCTGTCTTCTCCTTGCCGAAGTTCGCCCGGCGCCTGGGCATCCCGAAGTACGTCATCGCGCCGTCGATCGATCCGCTGTCGGAGAAGAACCGGGAGCTGTCGGCGCGCGAGGTCACGCAGATCCTGCGATCGCTCGGCGTCGCCCAGGACAAGCCGTTCCTGCTGCAGGTGGGGCCGTTCACGCCGGCCGAGGACCCGCTGGGGGTGGTCAACGCCTACCGGCTCGTCCGCAAGTACTACAACGTGCGGCTGGTGCTGGCCGGGACCGTGGACAGCGAGCGCGAGAGCGTGGAGACGCTGGCCGAGCTGCGCGAGGCGGCCCAGCACGACCCCGACATCCTCCTGCTCGAGTTGCCGCCCGACGCCCATCTGCAGATCAACGCCCTGCAGCGCGCCGCCACGATCGTGGTGCAGAAGTCCGTGCACGAGGGGTTCGGGCTCGGCGCGGCCGAGGCGATGTGGAAGGGCAAGCCGGTCGTGGGCGGCTCCGCCGGTGGCCTGCCGCAGCAGATCATCTACGATGTCACCGGCTACACCGTGCACTCGGTCGAGGGCGCGGCGTTCCGCCTGCGGCATCTGCTGAACAATCCCGAGCTGATCGCCCGCATGGGCGCCGCCGGCCGCGAGCACGTCCGCCGCTCGTTCCTGATCACGCGCCACCTGACCGACTACATGGCGCTGCTGATCCACCTCACGCGCTGAGGCATGGCGCGTCCCGAGCCGGCCGAGGCGGTGCGGGCCGAGATCGACCGGCTGGCGCCCGTCGATCTCGCCATCGGCCTGCTCACCTACAATCACGCCGAGACCGTCGGCACCGTCCTCGACGCCGTCGGCGCCGGCCTCGCGCGGTACTTTCCCGCCGCGCGCAGCATCGTCATCGCCGCTGACGCCGGCTCGTCCGACGCCACGCTCGAGCGCGTCGCCGGCACCGCGCTGCCGACGATCGTGACCGGGCACGAGGCGCCGGCCGGCGAGCGCGTGACGGTGCCGTTTCACGGCGTGCCCGGCCGCGGCGCCGCGCTCCGGGCGACGTTCGACGTCGCCCAGCGGCTCGGCGCCCGGGCGCTCGTCCTCCTCGAGGCCGACGTCGTGTCCATCATCCCGGAGTGGCTCGAGCGGCTGGCCGGACCCGTGCTCGACGGCAAGGCCGACTTCGTCGCGCCGGCCTACGCCCGCCACCGCTGGGAAGGCACGATCTCCCGGCTCCTGCTGAGCCCGCTGGTGCGCGCGCTCTACGGCCGGCGCCTGCAGCAGCCCTTCGGTGGCCAGCAGGCGCTGTCGGCCCGGCTCGTCGAGCACCTGCTGATCCATCCCAAGTGGTCGTGGCAGCGGGCCGACGTCAGCGATCTGTGGATCACCGGCACCGCCATCGCCGACGGCTTCGCGGTGTCGGAGGCCTGGCTCGGTCGTCACCTCGTGCGCTCGCGGACGCGGACCAGCGACCTGCCGGCGATGATCGCCCAGACGCTGGGGGCGACGTTCACGGTGATGGAGCGCCACGGCGACCTCTGGCTCGAGGTGCGCGGCAGCGAGCCCATCCCCATGATCGGCGAGCCGGCGCCGCTCGGCGCCGAGCCGATGACGGTGGACGTCGCCGGCATGCTGGAGGCGTTTCGCCTGGGCGTGCGCGACCTGACGTCGATCTGGGAGCTGATCCTCGCCCCCGAGACGCTGGCCGACGTGCTCACGCTCGACGACGGCGATCGCATGCGCTTTCCCGACGATCTCTGGGCCCGCGTCGTGTACGACTTCGCGCTCGGCCATCACTACTCGGTGGTGCATCGCGACCATCTACTGCGCTCGCTCACGCCGCTCTACCTTGGCCGCACCGCGGCGTTCGTGCTGGCGACCCGCGAGGTCGACGCGGCGGTGAGCGAGGGCCGTCTCGACATGGTCGGCGCCGCGTTCGAGCGACAGAAGCCCTATCTCGTGGAACACTGGCGGTAGTCATGGTCACCCCCCGCCGCGCCGCCAGGGGCGTCGCGCGGCCGCCGAGGACGACCGGTGGTCGCCGCGAGACGGGCCGACCCGACGCCGGCCCGAGCACCGCGCTCGATTCCAAGCAGCTGCGCCGCACGGTCGTCATCGAGAACGTCGCACCGACCGTGGATGCCGGGCGCTACCCGATCAAGCGCGAGGTCGGCGACTCGCTCGAGGTCAGCGCCGACATCTTCAAGGAAGGCCACGAGACGCTCGTCGCGTTCCTGAAGTACCGCCGCGTCGACCAGACGGCCTGGCGCGAGGCGCCGATGCGGTTCGTCGACAACGATCGCTGGGCGGGCGCGTTCGTCCTCGAGGACAACGCGCGCTACCTCTACACCATCGAGGCGCTGCCCGACGCGTTCCGCTCCTGGCTGGCCGACCTCGACAAGCGGGTGGCGGCGGGCCAGGACGTGGCCAGCGAGCTGCGCGAGGGCGCGGCGCTGGTCGAGGCCGCCGCCGGGCGCGCGCCCGGCGACGACGCCCGGAGGCTGGCCGGCTGGGCCAAGGCCCTCGCCGGCGGCGACCAGGTCGCCGCCACGGCGGCCGCGCACGACGCCGCGCTCGGCCGCCTCATGGACACGCACCTCGACCGCGCCGACGCCACCTGGGCCGAGCGCGAATACGAGGTCGTCGTCGACCGCGAGCGCGCGCGCTTCGCCGCCTGGTACGAGTTCTTCCCCCGCTCCAACGTCGCCGGCCGCCACGGGACGTTTCGCGACGCCGAGAGCCAGCTCGAGCGGGCGGCCGCGATGGGGTTCGACGTCGCCTACCTGCCGCCGATCCATCCGGTCGGCCGCACCCACCGCAAGGGCCGCAACAACGCGCTGACCGCCCAACCGGGCGAGCCCGGGAGCCCGTGGGCCATCGGCGGGCCCGAGGGCGGACACGACGCGGTCCATCCCGACCTGGGCACGCTGGCCGACTTCGACCGCTTCGTCGCGCGCGCGCGCGAGCTCGGCCTGGAGGTCGCGCTCGACTTCGCGATCCAGTGCTCGCCCGATCATCCGTGGGTTCGCGAGCACCCCGAGTGGTTCTTCCATCGGCCCGACGGGACGATCAAGTATGCCGAGAACCCCCCCAAGAAGTACCAGGACGTCTACCCGCTGAACTTCTGGGGCGACGATCCCCTGCCCCTCTGGCAGGAGATGAAGCGCATCGTCGAGTTCTGGATCGGCCACGGCGTGGCGACGTTTCGGGTCGACAATCCGCACACCAAGCCGGTCCGGTTCTGGGAGTGGCTGATCCGCGAGGTGCAGACGGCCCATCCCGAGACGGTCTTCCTCGCCGAGGCCTTCACGCGGCCGAAGATGATGAAGGCGCTGGCCAAGGCCGGCTTCACGCAGTCCTACACCTACTTCACGTGGCGCAACGAGAAGCAGGAGCTGGCCGACTATCTGACCGAGATCACGACGCCGCCGGTGGCCGAGTACTTCCGCGGCAACCTGTGGCCCAACACACCCGACATCCTGCACGAGACGCTGCAGGGGGGCGGACCGCCGGCGTTCCGGACGCGGCTCGTGCTGGCCGCCACCCTGTCCTCGCTCTACGGCATCTATTCGGGCTACGAGCTCGGCGAGAACACGCCCTTCGCGCCCGGCTCCGAGGAGTACCTGAACGCCGAGAAGTACGAGCTGAAGGTCCGCGACTGGAGCGCGCCCGGCAACCTGGTCGGCGACGTCACGCGGATCAATCGGATCCGCCGCGAGCACCGCGCGTTGCAGCTCTACCGGAACCTGCGCTTCCACCCCAGCAGCGATCCCCACGTCCTCTGGTACAGCAAGATGACCCCCCAACGCGACGACGTGGTGTTCGTCGCCGTCAACCTCGATCCCCACGGCGCCCACGCCGCCATCGTGGACGTGCCGATCGACGAGCTCGGGCTGGCCCCCGATCAGCCGTATCGCATGCAGGAGCTCCTCAGCGAGGTCAGCTACGAGTGGCGCGGTCCCCGCGGCTTCATCGACCTGAACCCCGTCGACGCCCCCGCCCAGATCTTCGCGCTCCGGCGATGAGAAGCGCCCATCGGCTTCGTGGGCGCCTTTGCCGCTCGCCGGGCGCCTGAGACCGCGGTGAACGACTGGTACAAGGACGCGGTCTTTTACGAAGTGCACGTCAAGGCGTATTACGACGCCGACGGCAATGGTGTCGGCGACTTCGCGGGGCTGACGACGAAGCTCGACTACATCCGCGAGCTCGGGGTCGATTGCCTGTGGATCCTGCCGATGTACCCCTCGCCGCTGAAGGACGACGGCTACGACATCGCCGACTTCTACGGGATCCATCCCTCGTACGGCACGGTGGAGGACTTCCAGAAGTTCATGGACGCCGCCCACGATCGCGGCCTGCGGGTCATCGCCGACCTGGTGATGAACCACACCTCCGACCAGCATCCGTGGTTCCAGGCCGCCCGCGCCGACCGCGGCTCGCCCTATCGCGACTACTACGTCTGGAGCGACACCGATCAGCGCTACCGGGACGCCCGCATCATCTTCACCGACACCGAGAAGTCCAACTGGGCGTGGGACCCGGTCGCCAAGCAGTACTACTGGCACCGCTTCTTCAGCCACCAGCCGGACCTCAACTACGACAACCCGGCCGTGAAGCGGGCGATGCTGGACGTGATGCGCTTCTGGCTCGACCGCGGGCTCGACGGCTTCCGCTGCGACGCGGTGCCGTACCTCATCGAGCGCGAGGGCACCATCGGCGAGAACCTGCCGGAGACGCACGCCATCCTCAAGGAGTTCCGGCAGGTCATCGACCGCGAGTATGGCGGCGATCGCGTGCTGCTGGCCGAGGCCAACCAGTGGCCGGAGGACGTGCGCCCCTACTTCGGCGAGGGCGACGAGTTCCACATGGCCTTTCACTTCCCGCTGATGCCGCGGCTCTACATGGGCATCCGGCGGGAGGACCGCCTGCCGATCACCGACATCTTCACGCACACGCCGCCGATCCCGCCGGGCTGCCAGTGGTGCCTGTTCCTGCGCAACCACGACGAGCTCACGCTCGAGATGGTGACGAACGAGGAGCGGGACTACATGTACTACGCCTACGCCAGCGATCCCCAGATGAAGCTCAATCTCGGGATCCGGCGGCGGCTGGCGCCGTTGCTCGACAACGACCGCCGGCGGATCGAGCTGCTGACGTGCCTGCTGCTGACGCTGCCCGGCAGCCCCGTCCTCTACTACGGTGACGAGATCGGCATGGGCGACAACGTCCACCTCGGCGATCGCAACGGCGTGCGCACGCCGATGCAGTGGTCGGGCGACCGCAACGCCGGCTTCTCGACCGCGGAGCCGACCCAGCTCTACCTGCCCGTCATCACCGATCCGGTCTACAGCTACCAGGGCATCAACGTCGCCGCCCAGGAGAAGCTGCCGACGTCGCTGCTCAACACCACCAAGCGCCTGATCGCCGCGCGCAAGCGCTCGCCCGCCTTCGGCCGCGGCAGCATCGAGTTCCTGCGCCCGCGCAACCAGACGGTGCTGGCCTACCTGCGCCGCTGGCAGGACGACACCGTCCTCGTCGTCGCCAACCTGTCGAGCCGCTCGCAGCCGGTCGAGCTGGACCTCGCCGCGCTCGAGGGCGGCGTCCCGCTGGAGATGCTGGGCGACACGCGCTTTCCGCCGATCCGCCGCGAGCCGTATTTCCTCTCGCTCGCGCCGCACGGCTTCTACTGGTTCAAGATCCCGGCTCGCCAGCGGCGTCCGGCGCGCTATGGCATCGAAGAGAGCGCGATCTGATTACATGGGGGGCCTCGAACGGGCCCCCCAAGCCCCCCGGCGCTCGGGACGACCCGGGAAACCCGGGCCGCCCCTCGACGACGCGCTCGATTTCCCGCGCCAGACTCACGCCCCCCAAGCCCCCCCGCGCTCGGGACGACCCGGGAAACCCGGGCCGCCCCT
>Ga0209474_10006113_pt1 | contig 10171 bp, 5 predicted proteins | sample GraSoiAngelo_145_FD_185902 | JGI IMG/M metagenome (GOLD analysis project Ga0209474, IMG submission 185902) | Grasslands soil microbial communities from the Angelo Coastal Reserve, California, USA - 14_1009_05_20cm (SPAdes) (version 2) | ecosystem: Environmental > Terrestrial > Soil > Grasslands ... | reverse complement strand
TTCCGCAAACTGTTTACGGACATTTGGCGCAGGCCCGCATCAAGTCCGCGGCTGGCGACTTTACAGGCGCCGCGGCGGAGGCGACGGACGCACAAAATGCCGCTCCTACCGATGCGCAGAAGCAAAGTATCAAAGCGCTGATCGATCGGCTCCAGTCAAAACAGGATATCAACAAATAGAGGAGAGGCAGGCCGGTTCAAGCGATCCTCGGACGTGGAGCGATGGTGTTTGGCGGGGCGTTTAAATCCGGAAGCCTGACGTGCGCGTGATGTGCCAGAGGATTTCGCGCGCTTCGCGAACAGCCACCGCTGTTGCCATGGCCGCGACGCTGTCCGTGGCCAGTGCGGCTGAGGCGCCGCCGTTACTTCCCGAACCGATGAGTGGTGGCGAGATTCAACTCGCCCTGCAGAAACTCAATGTGCTTGGCCGGGTGCTTTACCTCGCGGCTCATCCCGATGATGAAAACACAAACCTAATGGCGTTTTGGGCCAACGGCTCACTTTACGACACGGCTTATCTTTCGATTACGCGCGGAGATGGCGGCCAGAACTTAATCGGACCGGAATTACGCGAGCGACTCGGCATTATTCGAACGGAGGAATTGCTGGCCGCTCGACGGCTTGATCATGCCCAACAATTCTTTTCACGAGCGGTCGATTTTGGATTTTCCAAGACGGCGGAGGAAACCCTGCGGATCTGGGATCACGACAAGATTCTTTCCGACGTAGTTTGGGTGACTAGGAAGTTTCGGCCGGATGTAGTGGTGACTCGTTTTAGTCCCGAGGATCAACTGACTCATGGACATCACACTGCTTCGGCGATTCTGGCGCAGGAGGCGTTCGCGGCCGCGAGCGACCCGAATCGTTTTCCGGCGCAACTTGCTTTCGTAAAACCGTGGCGTCCGACCCGACTCGTTTGGAATACATCGCCATTTTTCTTCTCAAACCGCAACCTGCCATTCGATCCAGCCGGCCTGACAATCCTGGAAGCCGGCGGTTACAATCCGCTTCTGGGCAAAGCCTACACGGAAATCGCCGCAGCCAGCCTGAGCATGCACAAGAGCCAGGGCGTTGGCAGCCCGCCGCGGCGCGGGGCACGCAAGGAATATTTCAAACTATTGGAAGGCCAGCCCATGACGAGCGCGCTTTTCGACGGCGTGAATACAAGCTGGTCGCGGGTCGCGAATTCGGAATCGGTCGCCGCAAAGATTCGGCAGATCACTTCGGAGTTTCATCCAGCCGATCCGGCTGCATCGGTAATTGAGCTGTTGGAGCTCCGGCAAGCGTTGAGCGGCCTTAAGGATGACGGTTGGGTCCCGGAGAAGGAAGCGGAGCTGGATCGAATCATCGCCGCGTGTCTCGGGTTGCATGTGGAAGCGTCGACAACCAACGAGAACATCACACCGGGGCAGACCGCAGCCGTCAAACTAGAAGCGATTAATCGCTGCAATATTCCAGTCACACTGCAGGAAGCGCGATTTCCTCTTTCCGGCGACTCAATGAAGATTGATGCCGCGCTTCCGCCTAACGAACTCGTCACGAAAGATCTGTCATGCAAGATTGCGGAGAACACGCCTTATTCTCAGCCTTATTGGCTACGTCAGCCGGGAACGCTCGGCACCTTTGCGGTCGATGATCAGAAATTTATCGGCCTGCCGGACAACCCGCCTCATTTTCCGATTGAGATAACGCTGCAAGTTAGCGGGCAGGAACTTCGTTATGTTGTCGATACGAGGTATCGCACAGTGGATCCGGTGGCGGGCGAATTGCGCCAACCGTTGGTCATTGCGCCGCCTGTTTTCACGGACTTCGCGAACGGCGTGCTGATGTTTGCTACGAATCAGGTGAAGTCGGTTCCAGTGCGGGTGACCGCGGCGGCTGGGCCAATCAAGGGGCAACTCAAATTGACCGCGCCCGCTGGCTGGCACGTCGATCCCGCCGCTGTTGAGATCGACCTGAAGGGAGCTAATGCAGAGGCGATGGCGGCATTTACGGTCAAACCGCCCGAGCAAGATAGCGAGGGAACTTTGCACGCCATCGCTTCCATCGGCGGCCGTAAATATTCGTTCGGACGCGTGCGCATTTCCTATCCGCACATCGGCGTTCACACCCTGATGCCTACAGCGGAGGTTAAAGTGGTTCGCGCGGATATTCGCAAGAAAGGGGAACGCCTTGGTTACATTCCTGGTGCGGGCGACGATGTTCCGGAGAGCCTGCAACAGATCGGTTATAGGGTGAAAATATTAAGCGATGGCGATATAACGGCGAAGAATCTGGCCCAGTTCTCTGCCGTAGTGCTCGGAATCCGCGCCTACAACACAGATGATCGAATATCCACCTGGCTTCCGGAGCTATTTGAGTACGTAAAAAATGGCGGAGTTGCAATCGCGCAGTATAACACCACCGCCGATCTCAAAACCAAGGAAATCGCGCCGTATCCATTAGAAATTTCGCGCGACCGCATTACCGATGAAAATGCGGAGGTGCGTGTTCTAGCGACTAACCATCCGCTTATGACCACTCCAAATAAAATCACGTCGAAGGATTTCGAGGGCTGGGTGCAGGAACGTGGCCTCTATTTTCCTAACAAGTGGGATCCCGTCTGGACGCCGATTCTGTCGTGCAACGATCCGAAGGAAAAGCCGCTCGATGGCGGCCTCCTCGTGGCGAAGTCAGGCAAAGGCTTTTTTATCTACACGAGTTTTTCGTGGTTTCGGCAGTTGCCCGCCGGCATTCCGGGGGCGTATCGCTTGTTTGCCAATATGGTGTCGCTCGGAAAATGAGCATGCGCGATAACGAACCGGACGCGCTTTCCTGGCGCAAAGCATATGGCTTGGCGCTTTCCCTATTTGTTCTGGAGGTCGCGCTGCTCTATCTCTTTACCGTCCGGTTATTGTGAACCGGCTGGATTATCTCGTGCTTGTCGCCACGATTCTGGCGATTCCGATGTATGGCCTTTGGCGAACTCGCTGGGATCCTTCTCTGGGCCAATACCTCAAGGGAGACGCAAGCATTCGCTGGGCAACGATCGGCCTCTCCGTGCTCGCGACGCAGGCAGGACCGATCACGTTTCTTTCCATGCCTGGCCAGGCCTACGAAAGTGGGATCGGGTTTATCCAAAATTATTTTGGGCAACCACTTGCGCTCATTGTGGTGTGCGCAGTTTTCGTTCCGATCTATCAGCGGCTGAAAGTTTACACAGCCTATCAATACCTGGGCCAGCGATTCGATCGCAAGACGCAACTGCTCGGCGCATTTTTATTCCTCGTGCAAAGAGGAATCGCGGCTGGGATTACAATCTATGCGCCGGCGATTGTTCTGTCTGCCTTGCTCGGGTGGCGATTGAACCTAACCATCTGGCTTGCTGGTGGTCTGGTTATTATCTACACGGTGGCGGGCGGGACCAAGATCGTCAGCATCACGCAGCGGTATCAGATGATTGTGATCTTGATCGGCATGGCGATCGCGTTTGCGGTCGCAGTTTACCGGTTATCGCCCGAGCTGCCGTTCGGTCATGCTTTGTCCGTGGCCGGCAAGATGGGAAAATTGGAGGCGGTTGATTTTTCGTTTGACCCGCACAAACGCTACACTTTCTGGTCGGGTCTGATTGGCGGCTTCTTTCTCGCACTTTCCTATTTCGGGGCGGACCAATCGCAAGTGCAACGTTATCTCGCAGGGGGTTCGCTGAAGGAGAGTCGTTTGGGATTGCTTTTCAACACTGTGGTGAAGGTGCCGATGCAATTTTTTATTCTGCTGCTCGGCGCGCTCGTGTTCATGTTTTATCAATTCGAGAAACCGCCGGTTTATTTTAATCGGCCGGCCTACGAACGCGCAGTCGAGCGTGGGTATGGTCAGCAGTTGGCGACCTTGCAAACGCAATTTAACGATGTCTTTGAACAGAAACGCGCCGCCATTCGCTCACTCTCCAGCGGATCATCGGCATCTTCGCCAAGCGAGCGTGACGCGGCCATCACCAGAGTGCGCGAACTCGACACACAGGCGCACGACGTGCGCAATCGAACCAAGTCCATTTTAGAGCAAGCCGGCGCGGATCCGAAAAGCAAAGAATCGGATTACGTATTTATTACTTTCATTCTCCAACAAATGCCCCATGGCCTTGTCGGGTTGCTGATCGCAGTGATCTTGTGCGCGACTATGTCGGCGACGGCCGCGACTTTGAATGCACTTGGCTCAACTACCGCGATCGACTTTTATCGTCCACTGATTCGGCCTGACGCGAGCGACCATCATTATGTGGTAGCGGCGAAAGCGCTGACGGCGGCGTGGGGTTTGATCGCCATTGCGGTCGCCTCTTTTGCTAACCTTGTCGAAAACCTGATCGAAGCGGGAAACATTCTAGGCTCGGTATTTTATGGCAGCATCCTCGGCCTCTTTTTAGCCGCATTTTTTATCCGAGGAGTCAAGGGTTCGGCCGTGTTCTTCGCAGCGCTTATCGCCCAGTCGCTCGTCTTTGTGCTGTTTGCGACCACAAGTATCGGCTACCTCTGGTACAATTTTATTGGATGCGCGGCCGTGCTGATCCTGGCACCTTTGCTGCAGCAAACTATCTTTCGCGGTACAGAAGCTTCCGCCGGAGTATGATCCTTATTCCGAGCGATGGATCACCCGATCATTTGTTTTGGCCAACAGCCCTGCGGATTTTTTCCCAAGAGGTTTCTGTTCGCTAAGATTATCACGGCGCGGCGTCTCCAGAAAGAGATCGGGGGAGAAATCGTCTTTTTCTTTCATGACAGCGATCACGACCCGCGCGAAACGATTACAATTATGCGAGACCGGCGCAGTGGCCACGAAGTAGCGCTAAACTTTCAATTCGAGAATCGGATCCAAAAGAAGTTTTCGCCGCTCTACGCCAAACGCATCCTTCTGGACTGGCAGGTGAAGACCGCGCGCCAACTTCCGAATTACGTTGGTCCTTCGCTGGTTGAGGACTTTAAGAAGACTAAAAGTTCGAACGTCGCGGATTTCTGTCTGGAGATGTATAAATGGATGGGCTTGCTGGAAGGTCTGCGAGTGGAACGGTCCAGCGCACCCGAGTTCAGAGAGCGCGCCCTTGCCGTGCCAGACTACTTTGTCGATGTGCGCTATGACGGCGAGATCGTCCGCGCACGTTATCGTGACGGGAAATTATTGCTGCACAAAGGAGGCGATCGGTTTCTAGAGATCCCCGGAGGAGAATTCGGTCCGAAGCAAATCAGCCCGACCTGCGATACGCGTTTCCGTTGGATGCAATCAGTGATTCGATGCACTCATTACATCGCCGGTGCGAGCGAGCACCATTACGTCAACAAGGCTGATGCTCCCGACGTGAAATTCCTCAAGCGCGACGAAATTTCCGACTCCGGCAAAGCCTATACGGAGGCGTAATGGAATTGGCGCCGCTCAAAATTGGGATTGCATGTTTTCCGCTGATTGGCGGGAGTGGGATTCTGGCGACGGCCCTCGGGTCGGAACTGGCGCGCCGCGGCCATGAAATTTACTTCTTCAGTTATGCTCAACCTGTTCGACTGGACTTGCCGCGGGAGGGTCTTCATTTCCATCGAGTCGAAGTCGCGCACAACGCTTTGTTTCCGTGCCCCGACTACACTCTGCCCCTCGCAGTCAAAATGGCGGAAGTGGCGCGTTCCCAACAGCTCGATGTTTTTCATGTTCATTACGCAGTGCCACATGCACTGGCAGCGTGTTTGGCAGCGCAGATGTTGGGAAGCCTCGCACCGCGCATCGTCACAACTTTGCATGGAACCGATACCACCCTGCTGGGGCAGGATCCCGATTACCGCACCGCCATCGAGCATGCCCTCGTACATTCCGATGCGGTGACGGCAGTTTCAGAAAGTCTTCGGAATCAAACCCAGGAAATCTTTCGGTTGCAACGGCAGATTGAAGTGATTCCGAATTTTTTCACCCCGAACAAACCGAGGAGAAGCCGCGAGGAAGTTCGGCGCGACCTTGGGGTAACGGACGAATTTCTTGTGCTGCACATGTCGAATTTGCGGCCAGTCAAACGCATCGACCTTCTATTGCGGACGATTGCCATGTCGAAGACTCGGGAGCGTCTTCGATTGTTAATTTTAGCGGGCGGCCCTTTTGATCCTTACGAACCGCTGCTCGATGAATTAGGACTTCGCGATCGGGTCATCGTTCGCCAAAACACGGCTGTGGTGGACGAGTATCTGGAGGCGGCGGACGCGGGACTCTACACCTCCGAATACGAAAGCTTCGGTCTGGGCATTCTTGAGACCCTGTTTTACGGCAGACCGGTTGTCGCCTTCCGCGTCGGCGGCATACCGGAAGTCGTCGGGGGCTCTTCTCCGCTGTACCCTTTCGGTGATCTGACCGCGATGGCCGGTGCCTTAGACGCGTTGGTCAAATCTCCTAATTTGGCGCGAGAGTTAGGTGAACGGGGTCGCGATCACGTGGTCGAGAGATTCTCAGCCGCTCGCATCATCCCTCAGTACGAAGCGCTCTACCACCGAATCATTGTCCCGCGCCCGCGCTAATGGCTCTTGCGATAAGCTTATCGGGGTTTGAGCTCGACAGCAGCAGCTTTTTGTCCACCGATTTTGTAGCACTCGTGAAGTTTTTTTGAGAGTATTTGAGCATTACATTCGCCTCGCTCAACGCAGGCTTCAAGTCGCCCATCCAAAATTCTCAGAGGGGACGAAAGCGCTGCTAGAAACCTCCTGCTGGAGGTTGTTCGGGGGAAACAACCTCCGGAGAGACAAAATTAGCTGGATTGATCGAGTTGATTATTCGCGGTTCAACGAAAGCATTCGCTTCTTGACAGGGTTGGACGGCGTTCGCGGCCGCCACAATACAATCGCGCAGTAAAGGTGCAGCCGCTACCGCAGCGCTTACAATCTCTCTGGTTGCGGAGGGATGGGCTTCGATTGCTGCTCGAATAATGCATTCAATGTCTTCACAGGAAATTTCTTTACCGACTGGTTGTTTAAAATCTTTAGAATCGGACCGGCTAACCCTGCTAACCCTAAGAGCCGCGACAACAATCTGCGGCGCCAGATCAGGCCGGGCCCTTACTGCCGCTCCTACATACGCACACGCCTCCCGGGCATTTGAGCGGACGAAGAGCGAATTGAGGCCCCGCAAAAATTGGTCAGATGTTGCTGCTTCTATGCTGCTGGCACCTGCTACATTGACGGCATGCGTCAAATCATCGTTGCCGCGTGCCCCGCCCAAAGATCGACGCTGATTTTGGATTTCTTGGTCGATCAAAGGTGCGCTTGGCAACCGTCGAAAGTCTTTGATGAGTGGCGAGGTCAGCGTTTGGTTAAGGTCGACATCGACGGGATCTTCCAACCTGTTAGCGACCGGGTCAAAAGTTAGTTTCTGGCCGGCGTGAACAAGGAGCGACTGCCCCACACTATCCAAATGTATGCACGCGCTTCCTTCGAGCACTGTGAATGAGGTGGTTCCGCTGGGATTAACGTTGCCGAGTACAGTTGTGCCGGTGATCGCTGCCGTGACGGGCCCCATCTTGACCTTTGCGCCGCCGGAATTTTTCGGCACGTAAAGCAAAAATTGACCGCTGCCCAGATCAATAGTTCGCGCCCCTTCCCCTACACTGAAAATGGTCTTCTCGCCAAGACGGGTGATCGTTTTGTCCTTAAAAGTCAGTTCACTCCGGGATTGAGCTCCGGTCTGCACGGCGGTGCCCTGACGAACGTTGTCGTTTACCGCAGCCGGACGCGGTGATGCGTTCGATGGAAGAAGTCGAACGTCCTGGATGACTTGAGTTACCTCGGCCTCTTTGAGGTCGGCCGCGTTGACCTGGGTTGGGAGCCAATTCGCAAGCGCAAACGCTAGCGACGCGATCGTTAAAGTGACCCGGAATTGGATATTCATGATCGTATTTATTCTGCGTTACTTGTTAAGGGTTTCCTGTTAAACCTTCTTAAGCCTGCGGCAATGTCCCCGCGTGACGGCCACGATAATGAGAGGAACCCAAAGTAGGCGCAAGCTTTCTTTCTTTTTTTTGCGCAAATTGGAGGGACGCCAATTTAGTCCGAATTTCGGCCGCCATTCATCACTGTTCCGAAGTGGATCCACGCTGACAACCCGCTACGCCATTTAGGATGGCGGTTGCTGCCGCCACCGTGCAATCGCGCAGGAAAGGTGCTGCAAAATTGCCGCAGCTTTCACAATTTCACTGGCCGCTGCGGAATGCGCGGTGATTGCCGCTCGAATGATGGACTCAATTCCCTTACGGGAAATTTGTTTACCCCGTGATCGCTGCCGTGACGGGCCCCATCTTGACTTTTGCGCCGCCGGAATTCTTCGGCACGTAAAGCAAGAATTGACCGCTACCCAGATCAATGGTTCGAGCCCCTTCTCCTACGCTAAAGATAGTCTTCTCGCCGAGACGGGTGATCGTTTTGTCCTTAAAAGTCAGCTCACTCCGGGACTGGACTCCGGTCTGGACCGCCGTGCCTTGGCGAACATTATCGCTTACTGCCGCCGGACGCGGTGACGCGTTTGATGGGAGCAATCGAACGTCCTGGATGACTTGAGTCACCTGGGCTTCTTTGAGATCGGCTGCGCCGACCTCGGTTGGAAGCCAATTCGCAAGCGCAAACGCCAGCGACGCGATCGTTAAAGTGACCCGGAATTGGATATTCATGGTCGCACTTATACTATGTTTTGCGTTACTTGCTAGACGTTTTCTTTTGGTTCTGCGGCCGACCAACGAGTAACTAGTTATTAGTTGCCAAGCCGATTGGCTTGCGATGGGATGCCGCTATTGCGCCAGCAACAAGCGGCGCGATTCGGCGGTCGGTGAACCTTCCGGGAATACATGCGAGCACGCTCGACGTGAGTCACGCTTGCCGCGTCTTATTCCTGCCGCTCGGCTAACAGCGGAGCGATAAGTGCGCGCTCTTCGGGCAAAAGCTGAGCTGCTCCCAGATTATGCGCATCACCTTTAGCGCCTTCTTCGTAGCCGTTCACAGCCAGGATGGCAGCGCGAACCGCAAGTGCCCCGGGAGGCTCAGAGCCTGTCGCCCGGACGTCGCGAAATGCGGCCAGGGCGTCCTCTTTGCGGCCGAGACGAAGTCGCGCGAGTCCGAGCGTTGCTCGAGCTGACCAGTTCCCCGGCTCCTGCGCGACTAAAACCTGGGCCTGCCGCTCCGCCGCTTCAGCCGTGCCTTCCGATGCACCGAGAAGGAGTCTCAAATAGTTGTTCTGATTTCGCGCCGCCGTGTCATCCGGCCAAAGCTGGACAATATCCGCGGCCACAGTTTGTGCCTCAGCAGTACGCCCGGACGTCAGCGCCACGTGAAGCCGAGCTGTGTATGCTGCCCGATTTTTCGGCGCGAGTTTGATGGCTTCGGAGTACGCGGTACCGGCAATCTCGCTGGCGTGGTTCTCCTCGGCGTAACCTGCCAGCGCGAGTAACTTCTCCGGAGTGTTGGCGGCCTCCAGTGCGCGCGCCCATTCATTGGTTGCAGCAGTCGCTTCCCCCAAATGTGTCCGCGCGGTGGCGAGATACATATGTTGAAAGACTGGTTCGAGTGGAAACCTTTCGCTCGTCAGTATCTTTATCACGTCGTTCCATTGCTCGAGCGCGGTGAGAGCATTGATATGCTGCAAAAAAAGATCCTGGCGCTTTAACGCGCCATCCAGCGGCAACAATTCCAACGTCTTCGCCGGTCGGCCGAGGCTGTTGAGCCATGCGGCCAACGCAGCAAGCGTTTCGTCGTCGCCGCTGCCAAAATACTCGACGGCTTGCGCGACATATTCATCTGTGAGCGTCGGATCGTGCTGAGCGCGGAGTTGGAGTGCCAGGAGCTTGTGGTATGGGTGTGCATTCGGGTGATTTTCAAGCGCGTTCGCCACATCGATCGCTCCCATCGTCGCCAGAGGTTGTGGCGTAGTGCCGAGAGTAAGAGACAAAGTAACGGCTGATCCCGCCCCAGGTGTGGTTTTTGGCGCAGAGGCGCTGTCGAGTGTAAAAGGAGTATTCCCGCCGGTTGAAGGTGAGGGCGCTCGCGATTGCTGACCCGCGAGAAAAACGAGCGCATCAAGCGATGCTGCATTCTTGGGGTCGCGCGCCAGATCTTCAATCCGTTTCCATGCACTGATGTATGGCTGCGAATCCCGTGTTGTGACTGACAGAACAAGGATCGCAGCGGAGAAGA
>Ga0209474_10006109_pt1 | contig 10175 bp, 9 predicted proteins | sample GraSoiAngelo_145_FD_185902 | JGI IMG/M metagenome (GOLD analysis project Ga0209474, IMG submission 185902) | Grasslands soil microbial communities from the Angelo Coastal Reserve, California, USA - 14_1009_05_20cm (SPAdes) (version 2) | ecosystem: Environmental > Terrestrial > Soil > Grasslands ... | reverse complement strand
TCCGGCACACGCACCGAAGCTGACGAGATTGCCAAACTCGCCGGTACTAACAAGCCCGACATTTGGATTGACCTAAACGCGAACGAAGACAACATGCGCGCGCGCGATCTGACAAGCTACCGATATGTTCATGTCGCCACGCACGGGTTGCTCGATGCCGAGCGGCCGCAGTTCACCGGGGTCGTCCTATCGCTTGTCGGAAACAAATCAAATGACGGGTTCTTACGCACGGATGAGATTTTTAATCTGAAGTTGGGTGCGCCGCTGGTGATGCTCTCGGCGTGCGAAACCGGTTTAGGAAAAGAGAAGCGCGGCGAAGGCGTGATCGGTTTGACGCGCGCATTCATATACGCGGGAGCACCCACCGTCGGCGTCTCACTCTGGTCCGTCGCCGACAAATCAACGGCGGAATTGATGACAGACTTCTACCGCCGCTTACTGGCCTCTAGTCCCCAGCCTCCAGCCTCTGCTCTAAGAGATGCCCAGCTAGCGATGATCACCGGCAAGACGCACAGCGCGCCGTTCTACTGGGCGCCATTTGTTTTGGTTGGCGAATGGAAGTAGAAAGTACGATTAGACATTCAAGTGTTCTAGAGAAACACGGAAGCTAGAGGAATACCTACGCAGCTTCTTCATCGATCTTCTGTTGCAGCCACTGATTTACCAGCGTCTCGACTTTCACTCCGCGCTTGGCTGCTTGTTCTTCGATCTCGTTCAGCAATTGGAGTTGCACGGGAACGGTGCTAATGATTTCGAATTGGGCGTCTGGTGCGTCGGTGTCAAACTGAGTGAAGTCGTGAGTGTCCCAGAACTCGCCAACCTTTTCGTCCGAATCAGCTTTGGAAATGCTGCTCAATCTATGTTCTTCCATAGGCTTTGCGCTCTTTGTCACTCATATCGCGAGCGCTAATGATAGCGGCAGTCTTGTGTTTCGGTTTGTAAATGAAGAAGATTGAAAGATATCTCCCGCCGAGCGTCTGACCAAATGCGGCATAAACATCTTCACCCTCCGTATGTCCTTTTCTGAGAAACGAATGCGAGGTTGACTGAACAAAATCTGTCTTGCTTCGTGGACTGTGACATGGTGTTTTGATTCAAGCTTGGCTTCGATGCGTTCAGAGCAAACGATATTCTTGATTTGCACTTCATCGAGTCCTTGAAGCTAGGAAAAGCTTCCGCGAAGCTCTGCAAGGCGCTTCTTTCTCCATTCCAAAATATTCTTTAACCGGCGACGGAATTCGCCATCTGAGGGTTCCGCCTTCGCCGGTTTCTCTGTGGCAGTCTGAGGCACGACTTGATATTTGTTCTTCATGATTAGGCTGGCCTGATTATCATCCTAAGATCATTCGGTGGCAAGACGCACAGCGCGCCGTTCTCCTGGGCTCCGTTTGTGTTGGTTGGCGAGTGGAAGTGATGGGAGCGCGGGCACCCTTGCCCGCATTGAGCGCAAACCGCGAAAGAGAATTAGCCGCAGATTAATGCGGATAGATGCAGATAAAATCAATTGAAAATCTGCGACGATCCGCCTTGATCCGCGGCTAAATACTCTCTCAACGAGAACGACCTACGGTGTGGCCGTCATCGTAAACGTCGCGGCCGGCACGACACTCTTCAGGTCGTAGCTCTGAATGTCGAGGTCCGCTAACGGCTGACCCTGCAAACGCGTGATGACGTGAAACGGCAGCATCATGCAGTCAGCACGCCGATAATCGCTGCGCTGCTCCTCGATCAGAACCTGGCTGCGATAACGCGTGGTGATTTTATCGATCAGAAAACTCTGCTTATTAATCCAATAGCGAACTGTGTCGTCTGCGTTGAATTTTACTTCGACGACGTAATCGCTGCCGTCGTCGGATTGACGCGCGGTGACGAGTTGGCCTTCGATAGCTCGATTCAAAGTATCGAAGCCCATCATGCCCCAGTGGCGTGACGCCGCGGCTTCGCGCACGCGAAACTCGTTTCCGAAAATCATGCCGCCACCCGTCGAGCCGGTGAACACCAGGTACGTTCGCCCCGGGAGCGTAGCGGTGGGCGCAACTTCCAAACGCCGGCGCATCTGCTTGTCTTGATAATCGGTGATCGTCAGTTTTACCTCGGCCATTCCGCCGAGCGGATTCGCGCCCATGCCGCCAAACGCGACCGCGTTGACGAAGCCGTTGGCCTTCACCGTGACGTATTGGAGATTCGCGTAGTCAGCTCCACCGTGGGCGATGCGGGTGACACTGAGAATCTCGCGACCCGAAAAGTCGGCGGCGGAATTCGATCGCGGAATAGCGAAGATCGCGGCAGTAATCAGCGCGAGACAAAGCAATGACAGCAGTAAGACTCTTTTTCTAATTAAGGTTCGTAGCATATCGGGCTCCTCCTGAGTTTAATTTCAGAAATTTGAAACGGCGAGAGATTATCACACGCGCGCGAATCTACCTCGCATACCGAAGCGGCACGGTCACCAGGAGTGGCGCGCCCGCTTTACGCGCGACGCGATAGACAGTTTGCGGCGGCGGACCACCCTGCGTGAGCTGGCGTCCGTTGGCCATTCCGGCCATCTTTTCTTCGTTGGTCCAGACGCGCCCAGCGCCGCCGACTAGCTCCAGGGTTTCTGCGGCTCCACCGTAAAGTTTTTCCCAGCTTGCTACTTGCTGCTCAGCCAGCTTGATTGGTTGATCGGCAATTTGTAACGGAAGCGGCGCGGTGACAAGCATGAAAGTCAGGACTTCCGCCGTCTGGTCGCGACGAGAACCGGCAGGTGCGGCCGTGAAAAAGCTGTATTGGTCTTCCTGTGCGGGGATGTCGATCAATCGTCCCGGCATAACGCGGTTGTCACCGCCGCGCGTGCGCAGCGTGGGAAAGATGAGCATTGGCTCGCCGAATGATCCGTCCTGGTATTGCTCGCGATCGATGATGTAAAGAAAGCCCTGACGCGGCGATTCAACCGTGATGCGCACGCGGTCGCCGACATTCAGCGGCGTGTCGGCTTCGATTCTTTCCGGCGTGTACTGCGTCTGTTTCAATCCATCGAGCACCAGCACGCGTCCGCCTTGATCGGTGTCGCGTGAAGGCCGCAGCCGCCAAATGGTGATTCCGATTTCTTCCGTTGCCGGCATCGGCGCACCACGACGCCGGGAAATGCGCGCCGCGCCCATGCGCCTATAAAGCGGCGCCTTCATTGCGTTCATTCCTGAAGTTACGCTGCCCATACCCGCCGTCGCTTCCGACATGGGGCGCGCCTTATTGAAACGATCGAGGACGATTTGACGTGATGATTCTTCGTCATTCGGTTGTTGAATTTGTGCGACAACGGCGCCCGAGAACAGGCAGCAACAAATCACTAATAAAGCTCGTTTGACGAATTCATTCATGGTCATATTTTATTTCGTTGATTGCTGCAAACTTCGCGCCCCTACAGGGCTGAACACTTTTCGCGCTGCCCCGCTCATTGCGGGTAAGGATGCCCGCGCTCCATTCGCGCACCTCAATGATGCTCCAGCTCAACCGCGTTGACGATCATGTCGCCTTTGCCTTTCACGATGCTTTCCTTCTTTACCGAATCCTTCGCGATGTCGGGTTTAGGTGAAGCGTGCGCTTTCAAGTAATCGCTCACCGAACGCGCTTTCGCTGCGTCTTTGATTTCGCCGAGGTCGCGATCGTTGACGGCGTCGGTGACAATCTCCAGTTCTTTGACTGGCGATGATGACCAGACGATCCAAAACTTCTCAGTCCCTTGATGATCGTCAAAGCGCATCCACGCCGTTTGCAGTTTTTGATTAGCATTCACGCGCGGCGATCCGCTGTTCGTCTTCGATTCCGGAAACAGCACGTTATAGGTCGCCGCGTCGCCGTTCGCGGGGCCTTCGTTCAGCAGATACAAGTAACCATCCTGCGGGCTCATGAGGTTTATGCGAAACTTCCAACCGTTCTCGAAGATCTCCTGCCCCGAAGACTCAAACTGATCCTGATACGGTTTGTTGTCGCGCATCTTCTGCACAGTCAGTGAATAAGTCAGCGAACGTTCCGCCGCGGTTGCTTTCGCTCCTGAAGTTCCGAAGATCGCGTCGCGTTTCCACGCGATGATGCCGACGCCCGCACCAATCAGGACGATTAGTGCGGCGACCAACCCTATCTTCATTCCCCAACCTGAACGACGGGCGCCATCAACCGGCGTCACATACGATGGACTTAACGTATCGACCCGCGCCGGTTCGTATCGTCCGGCGATTGTCTTCGCGGAAAGTTCGCCGGTCGCCGGGGCAGGCGCATTAGCGCCAGTCGCGAGTTGCGTCGCCGGAACGGCTGCGGCTGATTGATTGGGAACTTCTGAAGTCTGTTCGGACAATGCGCGCGCTAATCCATCTCCAAGTTCGCGCGCGCTCGTGAATCGCTTTTGTGCATCGAAACTCAACGAGCGCAAGATCAGACTCGAAGCTGCCTCGCACAAACTCGGCCGCAAATCTCTTGGCTTCACGCGCACACCGCTTCGTTGCATCTCGAGCAACTCAAATCCGGTTTCAGGGTTGAAAGGCTTGCGACCCGTCACCAACTCATAAGCAATCGCGCCCATCGCAAAGATGTCCGTCGCTGCTGACACGGGTCGCCCGCTCAATTGTTCAGGGGCCATATACGCTACCGTGCCCGCGGTGGCGCCAGTCATCGTGCTCGGGGCGACGACTGAGTCTTTCAGCTTGGCGATGCCAAAGTCGATTATCTTTACTTGCTCTTCGCCGCTCCCGAAAGTCTGGAGCATGATGTTTTCCGGTTTCAGATCGCGATGAAAGATTCCACGATCGTGCGCAGCTGAGAGGGCGCGGCCCGTCTGTCGAATGATCTCGGCGGCCCGATCGAGCGACATACCTTCTGGTTTGATTTGAGAGCGCAGCGTCACGCCGTCGATGTACTGCATTACGAGATAAGGCTTGCCGTCCGGCAATTCGCCCGTGTCGAGAATGCCCACGACGCCCGGGTGATCGACCCGCGCGAGCGCTTCTTTCTCCTGCTGAAACTTCTGCACGACCCATGAATCTTGCAAGGACTTCTCGTGCAGAATCTTTATGACGACCGGCTTATCGTGAAGTTTCTGATCGCGCGCGAGATATACGATGCCGACGCCGCCCTGGCCGATTTGCATCTCGATCGAGTAGCGCGAATCAAGCGTCGTTCCGTTCAAGGACTGCTGCGGCAGAGTTGTTTCATTCAGCGAAGTTTCAGAAGCCTCATCGAGTGTGATCGTTTCGAGTTGTGATTTGTCGCCAGACATTCTTTGCGCGTTCGTAATTGAAATTTAGATTGATGTCATGGAAACAGACGGCAAGTGAGGATCGGTCACACTAAGTTGCAACGCAAAATTTATTTGTTGATGCGCTTCATTCCGCAGGCCTCGATGATGGCGTTCAGCACGTCCGATGTTATATCGCTGCCGGGCTTAACCGGAGTAAAGAAGCCGCCGCTCGCGGGCTTCACGGTGTAGAACATTAGCTGACGCTCCTTATTACCTGCGATCGGAGTCAGGTACAGATTGATATGTCCCAGCGCAAAAGCTGATTGACCCTGTTCGACCCGTTTGATCTCTGAACATTGCACAGTTACAGACTTGCCGTCTTTTTGCTTTCTGGGCTCAAACGAGATCGCACCCGGCGCTACCGTGAGCGTGCCGGACGTTTTCGAAGCATCCACAACATCGTATAGGTGCGTGTTGCGCGAACGCTCGGCGGCGGCGGCATTCTCTCGAACAGTCGCGGCCTCGCGGACTTCCGCTTCCAACGACGAGATGCGACTGTTCGCAAGTTCGACGAACAAGCCACCGGGAAACTTCTGAACGTAAGCGCGAAAGTCCGAAGGGTTGCGGCTATCTTTGATCGCATTCCAGTACATCATCTCAACTGAGTCGCCGCCGCCGCTCGAAGGACGTGAAGAGTTGGCGCGCGACTTGGCCAGCTCAGCGAACTGTCCGTCAGGATACTTATCGAGATACGCTTTGAAGTCGTTCGGGTTATTACTGTTCTTGATTGAATCCCAGAAACTCAACTCAATTGCCGCGGGATCAACGGTCGCGATATTGCCGGGAATGTTCGAAGCGGAGTTAGTCGCGCCGCCGGTTACTGCTATCACCAACTCATCCGCGCGATAACCTTCGATCACCGCGAAAGGCTTCTGCTGTTTCGTTGAGCCAAGGTCTACCGCGATGCGCTTCGGCACTGCGTCCTGAACATACTTCACCAACTGCGAGAGCGTGACTTCGCCTTTGTCATTCGCGGCGGCGCCTTTCAAGCCTTCGACTACCGCCCAACTGAAATAGCCCTGCCTCTTCTCGGTGTATTCATAGGCGCGCTGTCCGATGCCGGTCGCATAAACGGTCGCGAAAGCCTGCACCTCGCGATTGCGCACGTCAAAATTGAAAGCATTTACATAAGCATTTGTGAGATTGTTCGGCGCATCGGCCCGTCCACCCGGATCGTTGCGGCACGCGTCGAGCAGAAGTACGACCTGTCCCACGCCAGTTTCTTTGATCCAGCTTTTGACACGCGTCATGCTGATCGCGGTTTCTTCCAGGAAAGAGATTGAATCGCTGATTTGCGCATCCGCCGGCAGCAGAAATGCCTGGCCAGCCCGCTCCATGCCATGACCGGCGAACGAAACCAGCAGCATGCCGTCCTTCGGAACAGTGGTGCTGAGATTCGACAACCTTCGTAGGATATTTACGCGCGTCGGTTGCCGTTCAATCGGCTGACTCGTCGAAAGTAGAATCACCTGATCCTGCGGAAATCCTGAATAACGAACTAGTGCATCGGCGATCTGTCTCGCGTCGTTGTCCGAACCCTTCAACTGACTGATTTGGGGATCGATATATTTGTCGACACCGATCACCAAAGCCCAACGTTTTGCGCTGACCGGTAACGCCGAAACCTGATCGGTTTGGGGAGCTGCGGTTGTCGCCGGCGTCGAAGTCGCTGGCTGCGTCTGGGTTTGCGCCGGTGGTAGTTGCTGCAACTGTCTAGATGACGGTTCCGCCGTCGGATTCGCTGCCTGTGGTGCAGGCGCCTGGTTCGTTACGCTTTGCGGTTGAGTTGTTTCAACCTTCGGAGCGGTGGGCTGCTCGATGGTCTGTGTCGTTTGCGTCGGCGTGGTTTGTGTCTGAGTAGCTGGAGCCGTGGGTTGCGTCTGGACAACTTGATCGGAAGTGGTCTTAGTGACATCAGCCGCTGCTAGCGCCGCGGGAATTTCCTTTTCGAGCTTACGCGCGAGCTTCGCATCGACGGTGTTCAGTTTCTTTAACTGTTCGTTTGCCAGATCAGCTTTACCCAAACGCGCTAAGGCCGATCCCAAGCCATAATAAGCTTCGCCATAGTCAGGCTTGATCCTGACTGCGCTGCGGAAGAAGGGGATCGATTTTTCAAAGTCCGCGCCACGCAGATACGCATAACCGATTCCGTAGAACGCTTCAGCGAAATTCGGATCGAGCGAAGCCGCCTTCACCAGCGGCCCAAACGCTTCGCCGTGTCGGCCCATCGCGTTGTAGAAATACCCGAGATCGAATTGCGCTTGCGCGTCGCTCGGAGCCAGTCGGACTTGTTCCTTGTATGCGCTTTCAGCCTGTTGGGAATTTCCGCTGTTCAGGTACGCATCGCCGAGCCCGCCAAACGCGGGCGCGTAATTCGGATCGAGCCGAGTCGCCAGCTTGTATACTTCAATAGCTTCCGGATATTTCTTGTCATCGGCGAGCTTGTCGGCTTCATCGACCAAACCAGCGGCTTTGCTAACCGATTGGCGCTGCGGCGCGCGTCCGCGTCTCTGCGCGTCAACGGTCATCGCAGATGAAAACAAAATGACGACTAAGAGAAGGATGGACTTCAAGACAGGGGCGGTCGGTTTCATGGTCAACTCCTTGTGACTGAAGAGGCTCGCGCACGAACTAATATAAAGCTCGGTGCCGGAGCGCGCGGTGTTGCTTTAGGTGATAAGGCTAGGCTCGCTGGTCGCCTTTGTCAATGAGTTAGTTTTGCGCGCGACAGGAGCAATTGTCGGCCAATTGACGTTCAGTTATGATGATTTCGAGTTTTTGCGGATTAACTATGAACCCACCTTTCATTGAGATTGGAAGCATCGCGGCGCTCGACGAATTTTTGACCAGGGCGAACGGCTCGCCAGCCGTCTTGTTTAAGCACAGCAACACGTGTGGTGTCAGCGCGCGCGCTTACGCCGAAATGTCGAAGCTGCGCGAGCCGGTTGGCTTGATTACGGTGCAGAAGGCCCACGCGGTTTCAGATGAAATTGAGAAGCGGTGGAATGTCGATCACGAGTCGCCGCAAGTGCTCATCATTCGTGACGGCAAGGCTGTGTGGGATGCGTCGCATTCTCAGGTGAAGGTGCAGCAGGTGGAAAGCGCACTCGAATCGGCTTAGAGAGATCTATGTCATCGATACCCGAAAGACGACAGGCAATCGAGCCGCGCGAGATTTCGCAGGAAAGTGATACGCTGCTGCGGATCACCTGGGCCGATGGCGTCGGGTGTGACTACAAAGCCGCGGCGCTCAGAAGAGCTTGCCCGTGCGCGCAGTGCGTCAACGAATGGACGGGAGAGCGCACGCTCAAACCGGAAGCGATTGCCGATGAAGTAGAGATAAACGATCTCGCGATCGTCGGACGCTACGCGTTGAACTTTCGCTGGAGCGATGGGCACGAGACAGGGATTTACAGCTTTCAGTATTTGCGCGATCTCTGTGAGCATCAGGAGGTCGCAGGGCAACTGCCATGACTCAACGAATCATGTTCGTCACAGACTCCGCGCCTGATGAGACGCTAATCGCAGCGATGGAAGAACATGGATTCGCGGTCTCGACAGAAACGCAACCAGCGGTCGCAATTGAAGCATCACTGACTCCGCCTGACTTGATCGTGCTTGACGTGCTGGACGCGTACGAAGGACTGAACCGTTTGCAGGAGATCAAGACCAGGTCGGATTTGAAGACAGCGTCGGTGCTCGTTTTAGCGGAATGGGGCGCGGGGCAAGCGACGTTGGCGTTAGCGAATGGGGCTAATGCCTTCGAGCCAAAACCGATCGATGCCAAGCGGTTGATTGCCGCGGTTGACAGGTTCTTGCGGCCGCGGTTAGTCATGACAGCCGCGGCGAAAGATTGATCGTCGATAGATTCCCTCTCGCAGAGGAAGAGGGAGAAACAACATGAACGAACGAGATTATTTCAACGAGAAACAGGAAACTAAGCGCGCGTCATTCGTCTGTCCGCATTGTCGCGAGCGCAACGATTACGACGTGCGTTGGCTTAAGCGGACTAAGAAGCAGATCCCGCCACGCGGCGCAAACGAAATGGACCGCGCGCGGTTCGCCAAGTCACGCGATTACATGGTGCGCGTAGACGACATGCTCGCGTGTCCGCGTTGCCGCAGACGGTTCGAAATTCCGACGTCGCAGTCAGTCGTCTTCATCTAAACCGCTTGCTGCCGCCGTGCAAACCGGTCAAGTGTCATCGATTTATTCTCATTCTTCTTAAGGGTGGCCGAGCCGTGTACTAAAAACTCAACTAACTTCGGATTCTCCAGTGGTCCGGATATTGCCCTCATCAACTTCAGAACCAAGAGGTTCAGAGGTGAGCAAGATGCAAACAGAGCTTGATGCTCGGGGCCTAATTCAGACTGAGCCAGCCGACTGGTCAGCGCGCGTCTATGGCGCCCAGCCATTCGCCGGCGCGGGCAAGTCGAACAGCGGATTACTCGTGCCGTGGGAACGAAAGCTCGGAAGATTTGTTCTGCCACGCATTCCGCTATGGCTCGAGACATATCATCTGACGCTGCTTACTCTCGTCTGGTCGATCGGCATCGTCGTCTTTGATTATCTGGCTGCCAGTAATCTCCGCTGGCTTTGGCTGACGAATCTGATGATCGTATTTCACTACTTTACCGATCACTTCGACGGCAAAGTCGGCAAGTATCGCAACACCGGCCTGCGCAAGTGGGGCTTCTACATGGATCATCTGTTCGATTACGTCTTCCTTTGCTCGATCGTGATCGGCTACTCGTTCCTCATTCCGCAAGAGGCAATGTTCCGTATGCTGCTCGTGCTCTGCGTCATGAGCGGCTTCATGTTCCACACGTTCCTGATGCTCGCTGCGACAGATGAATTCAAGGTCAGCTTTTCGCGATTCGGGCCGACTGAGTTGCGCATCGTT
>Ga0209474_10006108_pt1 | contig 10176 bp, 9 predicted proteins | sample GraSoiAngelo_145_FD_185902 | JGI IMG/M metagenome (GOLD analysis project Ga0209474, IMG submission 185902) | Grasslands soil microbial communities from the Angelo Coastal Reserve, California, USA - 14_1009_05_20cm (SPAdes) (version 2) | ecosystem: Environmental > Terrestrial > Soil > Grasslands ... | reverse complement strand
TGGCCGCTGCGGCCGAGCTCGTCGAGTCGTTCCCGAAGCTCGAGGAGCTGGTCTGGGCGCAGGAGGAGCCGCAGAACATGGGCGCCTGGCGTTCGATCCGGCACCGGCTCGAGGGCACGCTGCCGGAAGGCGTGACGCTCCGCTTCGTCGGCAGGCCCTGGCGCGCGAGCCCGAGCGAGGGGTACCCGACCGCCCACCTGCGCGAGCAGGACCGGATTCTCCGCGAAGCGCTGAGCTAACCCCCAACGTCCTCACCGGGCCCGGCTGTGGATAAGCCGGCACACTCTCGGCACACTTAACCCTTGACGAAAACCGGTGTCTGACACCGGTTTTCGGGGTTCGCAGACAGGGCCGGCTTGGGTCCGGTGACTAGCGCCGACGGCGGCGTTGCTGGGCCGCGAGCAGGCTCGATGCGATCCGCGGGCCGTGCTTGCGGGCCTGCCCGATGATCAGCTTGCGGTGCTGTGGCGGGATCCGGCGCCAGACGTCCCAGGCGGCGAGCGCCAGGCCGAACGCGCCGGGGCCGCGGAATGGGCGGAAACGGGGCATGCGGGGATGCTAGTGCTTGTGCCCGTGGCCGTGTCCGGTGCCGTGTTCGTCCCCGTGTTCGTGTCCGTGCGCGTGACCGTCCCCGGGGTCGTGCTCCTGCCCGTGCCCGTGTCCGTGCCCGTGCTCCTGCCCGTGCCCCTGGCCGTGATCGTGGCCATGACCCTCGTCCTGATGACCTGGCGGCGGTCCCTCCGACTCGTGTCCGTGACCGTGATCGGGATGCGCAGGATGGTCGTTCTTCGCAGGCTTGGTCTTCTCCGGGTGCGGAGCAGGCGCCTGCTCCGGCGCGGCAGGGGCGGGTGCCGGTGTCGGTACCGGTGCGGGCGGAGCCGGAGTGGGGTGGGACGGCCCCGGTGCGGGCCGCGAGGGGTGCGGTCGAGCCACGACCCGGGTCACGACAGGCGCGGCTGCCGGAGCCGGAACGAAATGGGGGATCGTCACCGTTACGTGAGCAAGTCGGTGGGGCGCAGGCCGCGACAGCGGGGGAGCATGGACGACCGTGGAGCGCGATGCTCCGGGCGCCAGCGCGAGCCGTGGAGCCCTGGGCTGCGCACTGCGCACCACGAGCTGCGGCAACTTGACAGCGGCCAGCGCCGCCGCCGCAAAGGCCGCCATCACTACAACTATCGAGGTAACTCTGCTCACGGCATCCCCTCCAACTGCCGATCCACTTTAGCGTGGTATCGGCGAGACGCCGCCTGAACCTAAATTACGGGGTCATATGAGTTTCAAGCTCAAACTCGTCGCGTATTTCCTGCTCGTCTCGCTGCTCCCCCTGGGCGCGGCGGCCTGGGGGCTGCACTCCGTCGCCCGCCGAAGCGAGACGCGGCGCGTGGACGTGCGTCTCGAGGCGGGCCTCCGCGCCGTCCTGGGCTCGTACAAGGACCAGTTCGAGCGAGCAGGGAACCGCGCCGGCAGGCTCGCGGCGAGCCCTCGTTTCCAGCGCGACCTGCAACGCGGCGACCGGGTTGCGCTGCGGAGGATCCTCCGGCGCACACCCGACATCCGCCTTCGGTCGAGAGTGCTCACGGCCGGTCCCGCCGAGACGATCGGGCCCGCGAAGGTCGTCCAGGTGATCGGCCCGAGCGGACGCCTCGGCACGCTGACCGCGGGCGTTCCGCTCAGCGCTGCGTCCGTGGCGAGCTTGCGCGACCGCGCCGGGATCAGAGCCGACCCGCTCGTCGTCGCCCAGGGCGGTCTTGTCCGCGTCGGCCCGCCCCGCATCCGCGGTGGCCGCCTGACGCCTGCCGCGCACGTGCGAACGCTCGAGGTCGCCGGCAGCCGCTACCGCGTGCTCGCAAGCTCGCTGGAAGGCGGGCCGGCCTCGCTCGGGCTCCTCTCGCCGCAGGCAAAGATCGACAGCGCCGTCTCCGCTGCGGACAGGCGCCTCCTGCTCGGCATTCTCGGCTCGCTCGTCCTGATCGGCCTGGTCGCGTACGTCGTCGGCGGCTCGATCGTCGTCACGCTCGGTCGGCTTGCCGACGCCGCGAATGCGATCGCGCATGGGCAGCTCGACCGGCGCGTGCCGGTCCAGGGCCGGGACGAGTTCGGCCGTCTCGGCCTCGCCTTCAACGAGATGGCAGACCAGCTCGAGGCGCGGCTGGCCGAGCTCGACGCCGAGCGCGGGCGACTGCGGGAGGCGACCGTCCGCTTCGGCGAGGCGCTGGCCGCGACCCACGACGTCGACCAGCTCCTACGCGTGATCGTCGAGACCGTGGTCGAGGCGACCGGAGCGACCGGCGGCCTCGTCGTCGGCCTCGGCGGTGAGGTGGTTCAAGCCGGCTCGATCTCCGACCGGGGCGAGCACTTCGAGCTGCCGCTGACCGCCGGCCGCCAGAGCTTCGGCACGCTCACGCTTTCGGGGCGCGGCTTCACCGTCGACCAGCGGCGAAGCGCCGCGACCCTGGTCGCCCACGCCGCGATCGCGCTCGAGAACGCCCGCCTGCACCGGATCGTCACGCGGCAGGCGCTCGTGGACATGCTCACCGGCCTCGCCAACCGGCGCCACTGCGAGGAGGCGCTGGCCAGCGAGCTGATGCGGGCTGAGCGCTTCGGCGGCTCGGTCGCGTTCGCGCTCGCCGACCTCGACAGCTTCAAGGCGATCAACGACCGCTTCGGCCATCCGGTCGGCGACAGCGTCCTGATCGAGTTCGCCGAGACGCTGCGCGAGTGCGTGCGCGAGATCGACCTTCCGACGCGCTGGGGCGGCGAGGAGTTTGCGATCGTGCTTCCAGGGACCGACCTGGACGGCGCGAGGCGCCTGGCCGAGCGTGCGCGGACCGCGTTCCAGGAGCGGACGATCCTCGCCCCGAACGGCACGCACATCGAGGTCACGGTCAGCCTGGGCGTGGCCGCCTTCCCCGAGGCCGCCGACGCGGGCAACCTCGTCGCGGCCGCCGACGGCGCGCTCTACGAGGCCAAACGTGCTGGAAAGAACCGGGTTGCGACGGCGAGGCCGCGTGCGCAGCACACCGAGGCAGGCTAGAATCCTCCGCCGTCGAGCAAGACCAGGGAGGTTTCTAGCCTGTGGAGACGCAATCGCTGTTCGCACAAGTCATCCAGGATCACCTGGAGCTGAAGGAACGCAACTCGGAGCTCGAGGGGGAACGCCCACTCGAGGACTACAAGGACGCTGATCCATTCGAGAACCACCCGCTCTTCAAGACCGAGGAGCAGGCCAGGATCGAGGAGACGATGGACGGCGACGAGCCGGCCGTCTCCGACGAGGCGCTGACGACCGAGTCGTGGCCGTCCGAGGAAGCTGCGCCGGAGGTACAGGAGGACGGCCTCTGGAGCCGCTCCCGCGATTTCGACTGGGGCGACTGACGTGCCGCGCAGGCCGGGCCGCCTCCGGCTGATCGCATTCGGCGCCGCGCTCGCCTATTTCTTCGACCCCGCGAACGGCCGGGAGCGCCGGAAGGCCGTGATCAAGCGGCTCGCCGAGCTCCGGGAACGCGCGCAGCCCGAGCCGGTCGACGACGCGCTCGCCCGGGAGGTCGAGAACACCGCCGAGCGGTCGAAGGCGTCTTAGCCGTCGGAAGGTGTGGCTAGAGTCGGCTCCCTGGAAGGGAAGCCCGACAATGCCGAGTGCTGCCTCCGCTGCAGCGCGAAAATGGAGTGGCGGCACGGCACCTGGCAGTGCCCCGCCTGCCGGTTGAAGCTCGGCTGCTGCGAGGGCGAGCCGCAGTCCTGCGCTCCCGCGCCGGGCGAACCGAGATAATCGCGCCCCCGTGTCTGTTCAGGAGCGAACCGAGGAGCGGCACCTCGAGAGCTCGCCTGCGCCTGCGGTAAGCCTGGTCGGCATCCGCAAGGCCTACGGCGACGTGGTCGCGGTCGACGGCCTCGACCTCGAGATTCCCGTCGGCGAGTTCTTCACGCTGCTCGGACCGTCCGGATCGGGCAAGACGACCACGCTGCGCCTGATCGCGGGCTTCGAGCGGCCCGACGAAGGCCGGGTCGAGCTCGGTGGCGCAGACGTCACCAATCGGCCGCCGTACGCGCGCGATGTCAACACGGTCTTCCAGGACTACGCGCTCTTCCCGCACATGACGGTTGCCGAGAATGTCGCCTACGGCCTGCGCGTGAAGGGGATCGGCAAGGCCGAGCGGAAGGCGCGCGTCGAGGACGTCCTGCGGCGGATGCGACTGCCCGGAGTGGGCGGGCGCAAGCCGAGCCAGCTCTCCGGCGGCCAGCGCCAGCGGGTCGCGCTGGCCCGCGCGCTCGTCAACCGGCCGCAGGTGCTGCTGCTCGACGAGCCGCTCGGCGCGCTCGACCTAAAGTTGCGGCAGGAGATGCAGCTGTTCCTCAAGAGCCTGCAGCAGGATCTCGGGATCACGTTCGTGTACGTCACGCACGACCAGGACGAGGCGTTGACGATGAGCGACCGCCTTGCCGTCTTCGACCGTGGCCGCATCGAGCAGATCGGCTCGCCCGCGGAGGTGTACGAGCGGCCGGCAAGCGCCTTCGTCGCCGGGTTCGTCGGCGTCTCGAACGTCATCGAGCGTGGCGGCAAGAGCTTCGCGGTTCGGCCCGAGAAGATCCGCATGAGCGACGCCGGCGCGGAGCCGGCCCGAGGCGAGCACGCGGAGGCAGGTCGCATCCGGGAGGTCGTCTACGCGGGCATGGTCACCCGCTACCTCGTCGAGCTCGATCGCGGGGGCGAGCTGCAGGTCGTCCGGCAGAACCTCGAGACCTCGTCGGCCGAGGCTCTCGACCAGCAGGGCAGGAACGTCATCCTCGAGTGGCGCCCAGAACACCAGCTCGAGATCGACCCAGAACCGGGGGAGACGGAAGGAGAGCAATGAGCAAGCGTCACAGGCGGGTGCTCGGCTGGAGCGCGACGGCGCTGCTGGTCGGGGCGCTCGCGTTCACAGCTGCCGGCTGCGGCAGCAGCAAGAAGTCCTCGTCGGGGAACGGCTCCAACCTGCCGACCTCGATTGGCAAAGGCGAGGGCGCGTTGAACCTGATCGAGTGGCCGTTCTACTCGGATCCCTCGTTCGCGAAGACGTTCGAGCGGGAGTCGGGCTGCAAGATCCACCGCAAGGACGCGGGCTCGTCGAACCAGATGGTCGCTCTGATGCGTGCGGGTGGCGGAGGCGGCGGCGGCCAGTGGGATCTCGTCTCGGCTTCCGGTGACGCCAGCCTGCGGCTGATCAAGGGCGGCGATGTCAAGGCCGTCAACGTCGACCTGGTTCCGAGCTGGAAGCAGTTCATCCCGATCTTCAAGTCGCCGGCCCACAACACTGTCGACGGCGTCCACTACGGCGTCTCGGTGCAGTGGGGCCCGAACGTCCTGCTCTACAACAACCAGAAGGTCAAGCCCGGGCCGACGAACTGGAACGCTCTCTACGACCCGAAGTACAAGGGTCAGATCACCATCCCGAACAACCCGATCCAGATCGCGGATGCGGCCTTCTACCTCGAGCACTCGAAGCCGAGCCTCGGCATCACCGACCCGTACGAGTTGAACAAGGCGCAGTTCGACGCCACGATCGCGCTGCTGAAGCAGCAGCGGCACCTGGTCAAGCTCTACTGGAACTACGACACTGATGGCCGCGCGGCCTTCGCCAACGGCGACGTCTCGCTCGGGGCGATCTGGCCGGTCGACACGCTCGCGCTGCAGGCGAAGAAGGTGCCGGTCACCGAGGTGATCCCGAAGGAAGGCGCGACCGGCTGGGCCGACACCTGGATGCTGGCCAAGCGGGCCCCGCACCCGAACTGCGCCTACGCGTGGATGAAGTACGTCACGCAGCCGCAGGTCGAGGCCAAGCAGGCGCTCGTGTTCGGCGAGACGCCTGTCAACCCGAAGGCCTGCCCCTATATGGACAAGATCCAGGCAGGCTCGTGCGCGAAGTACCACCTGAACGAGCCGCTCGCCTACTACAACACGATCAAGTTCTGGAAGACGCCGATCGCCGACTGCGGCAACGGCAAGAGCGACTGCATGGACTACAACGCGTGGCAGAACGCGTGGACGCAGATCACCGGGTAGCGAATGATTGAGGCAGCAGAGGCGGGCCCGCCGCTCAGACGGGCCCGGCTTTCGGCGGCGTTCTGGCGGCGCCCCTGGCTGAAGTTGACACTCCTGCTGGCGCTGCCGGCGGTCGCGTTTCTCCTCGTCTACCTCGGCTCGCTCGTGGCCTTGTTCGTGTCGGCGTTCTGGCACGTCGACTCGTTTACCGGCAAGGTCGTCCACGCCTGGTCGTGGACGAACTTCAGCACGCTCTGGCACGACCACACGTACTGGCGGATCGCCTTTCGCACGCTCTGGATGGCCGCCGCGGTGACGCTCACCGACGCGGTGCTCGCCTTCCCGCTCGCCTTCTTCATGGCCAGGGTCGCGCCTCGCCGTATGCGGGCACTCCTGTTCGTGCTCGTCCTGCTGCCGCTCTGGTCGAGCTACCTCGTCCGAATCTACTCGTGGCGCTTGATCTTGGCCAAGGACGGTGCGCTCAACTGGGCGCTGAACGGGCTCGGTCTGCCCGACGCAGGCCTGGCCTACACCAACACGGCGATGTGGATCGTCTTCTCGTACGTCTGGCTTCCGTTCATGGTGCTGCCGGTCTACGCCGCCCTCGAGCGGATCCCGGAGAGCTATCTCGAGGCCTCGCAAGACCTTGGCGCGAGAGCCTGGCGGACGCTGCGGACGGTGATCCTGCCGCTCGCCCTGCCGGGGCTCGTCGCCGGGTCGATCTTCACCGGCGCTCGTCGGCGGCGCCGGCTCGAGCTTCATCGGCAACATCGTCGAGACCAAGATCGGCCAGCCCGACATCCCCTTCGCCGCCGCGTTCGCGACCGTGCCGGTTCTGGTGATGGCCGCGTACCTCGTGATCGCGAAGCGGTTGGGAGCGTTCGAGGCCCTGTGAGCGGCCGCGGCACGCGGGTTGGCCTCGCCGTCTGGTCGGTGCTGGTGATCGCCTTCCTCTGGCTCCCGATCCTGATCATCCTCGCCTACGCGTTCAACGGCTCCGTGCTGCAGACGTGGCCGATCCAGAATCTGACGTTCCACTGGTTCCACCAGGCCTGGCACGACCCGGATGTCCGCTCTTCGCTCTGGCTCTCGGTCAAGGTCGGGCTGCTGGCCACCGCCGTCGCTCTCGTGCTCGGGACGGCTGCATCGTTCGCGATCGCCCGCTTCTCGTTCTTCGGCCGCGAGGCGGTCTCGTTCTTGCTCCTGCTCCCGATCGCCCTGCCCGGGATCATCACGGGGATGGCACTGAACTCGTTCTTCTACTTCGCGGGGATCTCGTTCTCGATCTGGACGATCGTGATCGGCCACGCCACGTTCTGCGTCGTGCTCGTCTACAACAACGTCCTCGCTCGGCTGCGGCGCACCTCGCCGTCGCTGATCGAGGCCTCGCAGGACCTCGGTGCGGACGGCTGGCAGACCTTCCGCTTCGTCACCTGGCCCGTACTCTCGACGGCGCTCGTCGCCGGCGGGCTGCTCGCGTTTGCTCTGTCGTTCGACGAGGTGATCGTGACCACGTTCACATCCGGCGCCCAGGAGACGCTGCCGATCCTGATCCTCGACCACATCGAGCGCGGCCAGGATCTTCCGGTGATCAACGCGGTCGTCTTCGTCGTGATCGTCCTGACCGTGATCCCGGTCGTCATCTCCCAGCGCCTGACCCACGAGTCCGGGTTGGTCGGGACGCGATAGGCTGAACCGCAGATCTCGACCGGGAGGTTGGCCATGAGCGTGACGGTTTCCCAGCAGAAGAACTTCGTCGGCGGCGAGTGGGTGGATGCGGCCGAGGGCGGGACGATGGAGGTCCTGAACCCGGCGACCGGCGAGACGATCGCGGAGGTCCCGAGCGGAACCCAGGCCGATGTCGACCGCGCCGTCGAGGCCGCGAAGAAGGCGCTGCCCGAGTGGCTCGAGACCACTCCCGGCGAGCGCGCCGAGGCGCTGCTCAAGCTCGCGGACGCGATCGAGGACAACGCCGAGGAACTCGCGGAGCTCGAGTCGTTGAACGTCGGCAAGCCGCTCTCGTACGCACGCGACGAGATGCCGGTCTCGGCGGACAATCTCCGCTTCTTCGCCGGCGCGGCGCGACTGCTCGAAGGCAAGTCGGCCGGCGAGTACATGCGCGGGTACACGTCGATGCTCCGGCGCGAGCCGGTCGGGATCGTCGCGGGCATCGCGCCGTGGAACTACCCGCTGATGATGGCCGTCTGGAAGATGGGGCCTGCACTGGCCGCAGGGAACGTCCAGATCGTCAAGCCGTCCGAGCAGACGCCGCTGACGACACTACGTTTCGCGCAGCTGGCCGCCGAGATCCTGCCGCCGGGCGTCCTCAACGTGATCACCGGCGACGGCGAGCCGGTCGGGGCGGGCCTCGTGCGCCACCCCGACGTGCGCATGGTCTCGCTCACCGGCGACGTCGCCACCGGCAAGGAGATCGCTCGCACGGCCGCGGACACGCTCAAGCGCGTGCACCTCGAGCTCGGCGGCAAGGCCCCGGTGATCGTCTTCGATGACGCCGACCCGGCCGCGGTGGCCGAGGGCATCAAGATCGCCGGCTACTGGAACTCCGGCCAGGACTGCACCGCCGCCTCGCGCGTGGTCGCCGGACCGAAGGTCTACGACAAGCTGCTGGACGAGCTCGTGCCGCTGGTCGAGTCGCTGCACGTCGGCGACCCGGCCGAGGGCGACGAGATCGAGATGGGCCCGGTGATCTCCAAGTCGCAACAGGAGCGCGTGCTGGGCTTCCTCGACCGCGCCAAGGGCGCGAAGGTGCTGACCGGCGGCGGGTCAAACGGCGACCGCGGCTTCTTCGTCAAGCCGACGGTGATCACCGACGTGGGGCAGGAGGACGAGATCGTCCAGCGCGAGGTCTTCGGCCCGGTCGTGACCGTGCAGCGCTTCGCCGACGACGACGAGGCGCTCGCGTGGGCGAACGATGTGAACTACGGCCTCGCCGCCTCCGTCTGGACGCGCGACATCGGGCGCGCGCTGAACGCCGCCCGCAAGCTCCAGTTCGGGACGGTCTGGATCAACGACCACATCCCGCTCGTCAGCGAGATGCCGCACGGCGGCTACAAGCAGTCCGGCTACGGCAAGGACCTGAGCGCGTACTCGCTCGAGGACTACACGCAGATCAAGCACGTCATGGCCAAGATCGACTAAGAAGGGAGCCGGGGCGGCTCTGGTTTGACGCTATGCGAGGAAACCTGGTCTAATCGCCTCGCATTGCGTACTGCGGCCGAGCAGCACCGGCACAGGGGCGCGGTCAGCGTCCCGCGCAGCCTCGACGGCGTCGACCAGGCGATCATCGAGGCGTTGCAGAAGAACGGCCGCGAGCCCTTCCGGCGGATCGCCGCCGAGGTCGGCGTCTCCGAGGCGACGATCCGTGCGCGCTACGCGCGCCTCTGCCAGGACGACATCCTCCAGGTCACCGCGGTCACCAACCCGCTCGGGGTCGGCTTCGACGCGCAGGCGATGGTCGGCATCCGCACGGCCGGCGCGCCCGGGCCGATCGCCGACGAGATCGCCCGCTGGGACGAGGCGGGGTACGTCGTCGTCACCGCGGGCCAGTTCGACATCCTCGTCGAGCTCGTCTGCGCCGACCGGCGCCAGCTGCTCGAGCTGACCAACCGCATCCGCGCGCTCGGCGGGGTCGTCTCGACGGAGAGCTTCCTCTACCTCGAGCTCTGGAAACAGCTCTACGACTGGGGTGCCCGCGCCCAGAGCGGCCTGCGCGTGGAGGCCGGTTGATGGCGGTCGAAAGCCAGGCCGAGCGCTCGCCCGAGGTCGGAGTCCCGGCGACCCCGGTCACGGTCGACGTCCGGCTCGACCGGATCACGAAGCGCTTCGATGACGTGGTCGCCGTCGACGACGTCTCGCTCGAGATCGACCGCGGCAGCTTCTTCGCGATGCTTGGCCCGTCCGGCTGCGGCAAGACGACGACGCTGCGCATGATCGGCGGCTTCGAGGAGCCGACCGACGGCACGATCTACCTCGGCGACGAGCCGGTCACCGGCCGGCCGCCCTACAAGCGAGACGTCAACACCGTCTTCCAGTCGTACGCGCTCTTCCCGCACCTCTCGATCTTCGAGAACGTCGCGTTCGGGCTCCGCCGCCGCGGCATCCGAGGGCAGGACGTCCGCGGCCGCGTGACCGAGATC
>Ga0209474_10006107_pt1 | contig 10176 bp, 10 predicted proteins | sample GraSoiAngelo_145_FD_185902 | JGI IMG/M metagenome (GOLD analysis project Ga0209474, IMG submission 185902) | Grasslands soil microbial communities from the Angelo Coastal Reserve, California, USA - 14_1009_05_20cm (SPAdes) (version 2) | ecosystem: Environmental > Terrestrial > Soil > Grasslands... | reverse complement strand
CCGACCACGTCGACTAGCAAGACGTATGCGATCTCGAACGGGAGATCGGGCGTTGCTTCCACAGATGCGTCTTGTGCGTTCAAGTATCCCCGTTTTGGTAAAACGATGATACCGGAAATCCCGGTTCGTGTCGAGACTCAGCGACTGGATTCGTTAGCCGTTGTTAGTCAACCGATCGCCGTCTCCGTTCTTCGGTAACGACTTAGGCTCGACCCGGCGGGAATAAGACCGGGTCCAAACGCGGCCAGGTTGAGAATGATCATGATAAGCGCGAAAAGGTACATTCCCATGGCGAGGCCGATCCCGGCGTGCATCGCACAAATGCAAATCAGCCAGATTTTCCGTGTGCTCCTGCTCCAAATAAACAACGGGTAGGCAGTTTCCAGCAAACAAATAAAGATGCCAGCAATTGGAAATAGGTACTTCCAACTCACCAGGATCTCAGGATCAATGACGCCGAAGGGTGGACGGATGAGTGCGCGCCACACGTTCGAACCATCCCACCACCCACTGCCCAAGCATTTGGTGAGGCCGCTGAAAAAATAAATGAGACACAAGTGAAGCTGCAGAACCCGACGCCAAAAACCGAGCAGCTGGGGATCTTTCGACCGGGATTTTCGCAGTCGCCAGTCAAGAGAATAGCGATCTGGCAGCGGCGATAACATCAGATAAAAGAGGGCAATGGTCATAAAGTTATCAACGCCATATGACACGAACCCTCCGCTCTTGGCTGCGCATAGGTGAAGAAACCAAGCCAGAATCGCAGAGACACGGCAAAAAAGTCCCAGGAGTAAGCTGCAGCCTGCACCAAATAAACAAATCCATCCAACGGAGAGGATTGTCTCTTCACGCAAGCCAACGTGTGCTCCGAGAGCGACGAGCCATCCCAGTCTCGGAATGAAGTGGCTTTCCACGGAAAGGAGCGCTTCCGCCAGGTCGCGGCTGATCAAGCCCTGGCCGGTTCCGGCAAGCAGATAGTTCCAGTCGTTTCGTAACGATAAGGAATAAAGCGTTACTTGAAGACCGAGGCCGAGCCGGAGGACACCCAACCAATTGTCCGACTCAGCGGGAAACAGAAATTCGAATAGCCGTTTTCCCAACGGTTGCATGCTCCTTAGCGACGTTCCGGTATCACAGGCTCCTCCCGCAGACTGAAATCGTACCCGTACAAGAACTGGTACGATTCTCTTTTTCCCTGCTCGAATTCGCTTACGCTGGGTAACCTGATCGCTCCAAACACTGCGCGAATGGTCTTCACCTCGGGATGCTCGCTCCAGATCGATTGGGCTACGATCTTCACGAGATGTTCCCGCAAGGCGTTGTAACGGGAGCGCCCAATCTGGTCGAGCAAACCGGCTAGACGTAAACCGGCGGCGGCGCTGCTGACCCGCGGCAGCTCATACTCCATCCGTCCGTCAGGATAGCGTAACTCGAAAACGAGCTTATAACTGCCTGGTACATTTGGCGCAAAGTAGCCATAACCTGCCTCGATTCCAGCGATGTGGAGGTACGTTGCGAGGGCTTGCCGCACCGGATTTGACGCCGCCAGGCGCTGACCCACGGCAGCAGACACGGCTGTCTCCGCCTTCTGTGAAAACCTCTTAAACGAAGGAGGAAAGATCGTCGGTCCCTGCGCAATCAACCCAAGCGTGTCGCGACAGGAAAACGTGATGATCAGTAGAAAATGCAGGCCGAACCACGCCAAATAAAAATACTTTTGGCGCAGCACCCGTCCAGCTTTCAGAGGCGTAACAGGAAGTGACTGCCTTATTTGAACGTATCCAGGACGTCCTTTATGTCCGGTGCGCTATCAGAACGAAGCAAGTGCACGACGTTAGGATCGTTAGCGGCCGACTCTCCAGCGGGTGAGTTCTGCGCGACTTTGGATGTTGTGACCTTATCAATCTTAATGTTTAGAGCGTGATAGGGGTCGGTAACGTGGCCATCGTCCTTAAAACCGATTTCATATTGGCCCCCATTCCTCGCGAGCTTCCTCAATGCTTCATCGAACTTGGTCTTGTCTACATCAACATAGTCCTGTGCAGTTCGCCCAATATTTAAAACGAACTTTTTAGCGGCGGGGGGCTGAGTGGGCTGAGCAAAGGCACGGAAGGTGATGACCACAACGATCGCGACAGCCGCTAATACAACAAATGTGAATGTTCCAGATAGGGTTTTCATAATAGCCGCTGGTTTGACTGAACTCGCCCCATTTAGCAAGCCTTAACTCTGCAGGTGATTTCCGCTGCGGAGCTGCAGGTTCCTTTTCCGGAAACGCCTACGGGGGCAAAGATCAAGTTGCTTAGGGTGAATCCGATCATAGAAAAAATCTCGCTCGTCAGGTGTACGGAAAGGTTACTGTGTTGCGGACCGAAGCTAAAGAGCGAAGAAGGCGCATTTTCCCTCGAAGCCTTTCAATTCGAACTCGCCAAGCGAACGCGCCCGAACGAGTTCTCCCAACTTCGTGTGCGCGGTTTCGCTCAGGCCGCAAGATATGCCTAACGAGCCTGCCAGCTTTTCCAGGCGGAAGATCAAATTCACTTCGCTTCCCATCAAGCTTTCTTCGCCCATCGATGCGATGCCGCCAATCGCAACTGGTCCAAAATGCACTACGAAGCGGAAGTCTGGCGCTCCCTTCTGCTGGAATCCTGTGAGCGCGGAGATCACCGCCACGATTTCTTCCGGAGTCGTCGCGGCGTCGGGCCAATAGGCAAGAAAACCATCGCCTAGGTATTTGTTAACAATGCCGTGGTGGCTCTCGATGATTTCCTTGCAATTGAAAATCCACGCTCCAAGAAGAACGTCCAAGTCCCCGCTCTGCATGCTGCGGCTGAGCGGCGTAAAACTGCGAATGTCCGCGACGAAAAGCCAGCATGGAATATTCTCGATTTCCCGCAACGTTCGTTGCGCCACTACCGTTTTGTATTCATTTGAAATCGCGAGCGGCTGACGGAATTTGAAAACCTCATCTCCGATTGTGATTTGATCGCCGTCACTCAGTCGAACCGGCTGATGAATCCGTCGCTTATTCAAAAAAGTTCCGTTGCTGCTGCCGAAATCTATTAGCCAGGGTTCACCGATATTTTGCAGATGAATCAGCGCGTGTCGGCGCGACACTTTCGGCGATTCCAAGACGATCATATTGGCGGCGATTCGGCCAAGCGAACAACTGCCATGGATCGGATGGCGTTTGCCATCGGCCGCTTCCAGCCAGGCCCCTTCCTCCTGGGACACGTTCACGCATAGGCATTCTACCAAAAGTCGTGGTAGACGCAAAGTGTCTCATATGGAAGGGGCGGGCTCCTGCGAGCCCGCGCATCCGAGAGACGTTGCAGGGGGTTCCACAGTCCAGCTTTAGGCTTTCTTCCCATCTTAATGACGTATACTCTGTCAAGGTGACTAACGAACGCGCAGGCGGCGTCGCAGGCGCGACGTCGCGTGAGCTCGCCAGCGGACAAAAAGTCTTTGGCCGCTACACGCTGGTCAAGGTCCTCGGGCGAGGCGGGATGGGAATTGTCTGGCTGGCATGCGATGAAGAACTGGAGCGCAATGTCGCGCTGAAATTTATTCCCGACCTGATGATTCAAGATCGTACGGTGTTTGATCAGCTCAAGCGTGAGACAAAGCGCTGCCTCGAATTGACTCATCCCCATATCGTTCGGATTCACGACTTCGTACACGACGAACGCTCCGGCTGCATTTCGATGGAATATATCGATGGCGAAACGTTATCGAACCTGCGAGCTGAGAAAGAGCAGAAAGTCTTTGAGCCGGATGAGATCGCTAGCTGGACGAGTCAGCTTTGTGAGGCCCTCGATTATGCGCACAATCACGCGAAGATCATCCATTGTGATTTGAAGCCTGCAAACCTGATGGTGAATCAACGGGGCGATCTGAAGGTGTCGGACTTTGGTATCGCGCGCAGTCTCGGCGATTCAGTGAGCCGGTTGACGATGGAGCAAAGTCGGAGCGGCACGCTGGTTTATATGAGCCCGCAACAGCTCAACGGCGAGCGCTGTACCCACCTGGACGACATCTACTCGTTAGGTGCAAGCGTCTACGAATTGCTTACGAGCAAGCCGCCGTTTTATTCGGGCAACATCGATCGGCAGATTTGCGAGCGAGTTGCTCCTTCGATGACCGAGCGGCGGAAAGAATTAGACATCGAGCCGGCCTTAGTTCCACAGGTTTGGGAAGATGCGGTCGCAGCTTGTCTGGCAAAGGATCCGTCACGGCGTCCGCAATCGGCCGCGGAGGTTGCGCAGCGGCTGCAGCTTGCTCCAAGACAGACAAGAATAAGAAGCGTCCCGGACAAGAGGTTCAACAAGAAAGCGCTGGTTGTCGGTGGCATCGCGGCACTCTCGCTTCTCGCGCTTGCCGGCTTGTACGTCGGTGTGTTGAAGCGGGAGACCAAACCGGTATCACAAACGGCAGCGATTCCCGAAAAATCGATCGCAGTGCTTCCATTTGAGAACCTCAGTGAAGAGAAAGCAAACCAATTCTTTGCGGATGGGGTGCAGGACGAAATCTTAACGGACCTGGCCAGGATCGCCGATCTGAAAGTGATTAGCCGTATGAGCGTGATGCAATACAAAAGCGGGATTTCGCGCAATCTGCGCGAGATCAGTCAGCAATTAGGGGTTGCAACTGTGGTGGAAGGAAGGGTCCAGCGCTCCGGCAATCGGGTTCGCGTCAATGCACAGTTGGTCGATACACGTACCGACCGGCATCTGTGGGCCCAGACTTACGACCGCGATCTAGCGGACGTTTTTGCCATTCAGAGCGAGATCGCCAAAACGATCGCCGACCAACTTCAAGCGAAAATTTCGCCACGTGAACAGGCAGCTATCGAACGTCCTCCGACGAGCGACATCACCGCCTTTGACCTTTACACGCGCGCCAAAACTGCTCTTTTGAGACTAGGCAGCATTGCCACTGGCGAAAGGCCGAATGTGCTACAGGCGATCGATCTGTTGAACCAGGCTGTGGCGCGGGATCCATCCTTTTTCGATGCCTACTGTCTACTCGCCTTCGCGCATTATGTACTTTACTTTGAAGGCTTTGACCATACTTCCGCGCGCCTGGCGCTGGCGGACGCAGCCGTTCAAGCTGCGTCCGGCCTCCGGCCAGACGCTGGTGAAACACATCTCGCTCGGGCGCAGCATCTTTATCTGGGATACCTTGATTACGAAGGCGCCATTGGTGAATTAGAACTTGCTCGCCAGACGGTACCCAACGATCCCAGGGTATTTTTTTGGAGAGGTTTGATCCAGCGGCGTCAGGGGCGCTGGGAAGAATCCATACGAGACCTTGAGCTGGCGATCAAGTTTGATCCGCGCAACTTGTTAATTCTTGAGGAGACCGCCTTCTGTTATAGAGCCGTTCGGCGCTACGCTGAAGAAAGAGCGACGCTCGATCGTGTCTTCGCTTTTGAGCCAAATGATGCTGTTACAAAAGTAGAGCGCGCATTGGTGGAACTGAATTCCAAAGCCGACACCCGGCCATTACATCAAATGATCGATTCAATCAGGGCCACAGATCCTGCCGCGATGCCGACTATCGCCAATGCTTTGCTCTTTTGCGCATTGGCCGAACGCGACGCTACTACCGCGAAAGATGCCTTAACCGCCTTAGGCGAGAATCCAATCAACTTAACGGAGGATAACGTTCGTTTTAACCGTTCATTCTTCGAAGGTGTTGTTGCTCGCATGGCCAAGGACGAGAGCAAAGCGCGGTTGGCTTTTACCGCCGCACGTGCGGAGCAGGAGAAAATCGTCCGGGCTCAACCAAATTACGCCTTGGCAGTGTGCGCGCTTGGCCTGATCGACGCCGCTCTGGGCCGGAAAGATCAAGCCCTGCGGGAGGGCCGACGCGCGGTTGAACTTCTTCCCTCAGAAAAAGATGCACTGGATGGTTCGGCAATGGTCAAGTATTTGGCAATGATCGCTGCCTGGGTTGGGGACAAAGAGCTCGCCTTCGAACAGCTTGCCACTGCTATCCGCCTGCCGACTGGTCTCAGCTATGGCCAACTAAAACTGCTGCCGGTTTGGGACCCGTTGCGTGGCGACAGGCGCTTTGAGAAACTCACCGAAGAAGCGAGGCAGCCGGTGATGGTAAAGTAGCTCCGTGTCGGCCAGACTTTTGGTATGGCGAGCCGGATACGATTGACAAAGCAACCAACATCGCGCCAGAAGGTCGTCCAGTTTTCCCAGTGATTCGAAATCCATGTGTGGAACTCGAAAATCACCAAAGCCATTCGGCTATGAGCCGGGATCGTCTTTGTCCAGCAGATTTGGCGGCGGTTCTTTGATCACGTTTACAGTTCGCCAATCATTTCGGCTCCCAGTAAACGGCCGTTGTTTTAGGTTTTGAGTAGTCGATGCAACCGGTGTGCTGATGCTAGAAAGCCATGCACAACACCCCATATGCTTCTTGTCGCCATGCGTGTTGTGACACGGACGCATCGACAGCTTGTCGCCCTTGACCGTGATCAGGCCGCACGCTTCCTCTGGATACAGTGATCGCGCTACGTCGATGATCTGCGCTTTAATCTCGTCACTTGCCACTATTGCTCATATGGATGGATTTTGCTGGTATCCTGCTGCGCGTGAACCGCGCGCCGTCGTGGCCTTTAAATCCCCGTTCTGGATAGTGCCTTATCCCGCGCAAATCTATTTCTAGAATGACTGGGTTTTTATACACGTAGTTCATAAACTTTATCCACCGCCGCGCTTTTTTAATCGAAAGAAAGAAACAAACCACACGACGCCGCTCCCAGTAGTATTCGGGAAAGTGGTGATCTCTTGTCCTGCTCGGTTCCAATCCTGATGACAGTATATCCCGAAGGTTCTTTCGGAGCGTGACGTGGAATCCGACCCGCTTCATGCCACCTTTGGCAAGCGCATCGTGCCCGGGAACGCGCCAGTTGGCATCGGTGTCGCCGACGGGAAACGCAACCTGCACCCGTTCTGGATTTGTTTTGAGCACGCGTCATGCGTCCAGCTTTGCGGGTCAGTAAGCGCACCCGTATGACTGTTTTTTTGGCTCACGTAGTATTTCCTGATGCCGTTGACGACCGTGTAAACATAATCATGCAACGCGTAGGTCGTAGCTGAATTGTAAGCACCGCGGTCAGTTCCAATTGTGAGTGTGTTGCCAAACTCATCGGCCTTCGGCACGCCGGTGTAGCTGCAATCCGGCCCCCGATACAGCCACGGGCAGGTGTTAGCTGCAGTTATTCGGTATTTCGGCAGAACAATATCCGGCTTCCTCGGCTTATCTGACGAGTAGTCGCGCGCGCAAGGGGAGACGAGTCCCCCCTGTCATTCGCAGGCGTTTTCTACGGTCTGAAGACGTTTTTGCTGCAACACTGCGTGTTGCTCAGTCCGACCTCAAAGATGTCCTTTCTTTCTACGAGGTAGATGTCCTTTCTTTCTACGACGTAGATGTCCTTTCTTTCTACGACGTAGATGTTTATCCTTTTCTCGGCCCTTCTTGCCTCTGCTGCTAGCTTTCACCGCCTGCCTCTTGACCGACAGGCGTTTCGGTTTGCCTTCACTTTTTTCAGTCATTGTCTCCTCCGGTGGTTTTATTTCTATTGTTTGCTAAACGCTTTCATCTCAGGTAGCCATCAAGCACGCCGTAGCGGCATCCATTTCCCATCGTGTCTCTGAGGCTGTCGAAGCCGTTGTTATCGGAATCGCCAAGCTGAGAAAGCAATTCCCCTCGCGGTACATAAGTCGGGCTTGGACAAGGTCGTCCAAGTACTCTTCGATCTCATGCGCGTGCAGCTCTTCGTCGCCGTCCATTGCAAACTGCTTGCTCAAATGATCGGCTGTCGCCCCAGCGTCACATGCAAGGTATATCTTCGCTTCGATACCATCGAACCTATAGTCGGCTGCCTCCAAGCCCGCGCGTCGGTCCTCCACAGTCAGGAAACCCGGACCTCGGCGGTAGCAGAGGTAGCCGGGGCCATCTTCGCTAAGTTGCCGCCACCGGTCCACGGCGTCCCTCAAGCCAGTCACATACGTCTCAGGATCACGTCCGTCCAGGTAACGGTGCTCGAAATCGTAGGCGAGATTACTAAGGGCCTCCGAGGAAACCGAGTAGAGGAATTTATATTGGGGCATCGGGCCCGTTAGTTCAATGCCGAATTCGGCAGGCCGTTCGAAGTATGGACTGAAGCGCTCCATTTGAACAGGCGCGAAGCTCGGCGGGGTGAAGTGGACGAGGAACGGGATCAGTTCTGCCATCCGTGAATACTCCTCAGGCGGCTCGCCTGGGAAGCCATAAAGGAGGTTCCACTCGGGGTTGATACCAATCTCCGCACACCACTTTAACAGGCGTATATTTTGCAGGGCGGTTACACCCTTCCGCATCAATCGCAGGATGGGCGTGCTTAAGCTCTCGATTCCCGGTTGAATAGCATGAACGCCGCTGGAGTAAAAAGTCCGGAGTTGGTCTTTTTTGAGATTTGCCTTCGTTTCGTAAAAGATCTCCAAATCACAGCCGGCCGCGCTCACCTGCGGAAGAAGGTCTCGAATGTGTCCCAGGTCAATAATCTCGTCCACCGCAACAAAGTCGAGAATTTTGTACTGCGCCGCGAAGCCTAAGATCTCGTCTACAACGCGTGCTGCCGGCTTTCTGCGAAATGGCATTAGAGAGCCATTCTCTCCGCAAAACGTGCAGTGCGACTTTGCACCCCACCAACATCCCCTTGAACTCTCGAACAGGATAGCTACTTCGGGCCACAGTTCTGCTCGCAATGGGCTGCGCTCGAGACGCTCAAAAAATTCCTCGTAGGTGGGAGTAGGGACCTCGTCCATCGGAACTTGCGGTTTGTTCACTTGCGGTACGACTACAGACTGCCCGTCGACGCGATAACACAGCCCCGGATGAGGACGAACCGCTCGACCAGCCAGCGTGTCTAAGACGACTTCAGGAAACACCCGCTCGCCCTCACCTCGGACCACGACATCAATCCACGGAAAGCACTCATGCAAAGCCGCTCCCATCGGTCCATCGCAGTTGCCACCACCGAAGACGATCGTAAGCGACGGATCCCTAGCCTTCAGTATCTTCGCCAGCACTAATGAAGCAACATTTTGCTGAAAAACTGTAGAAAAGCCTACGATGCGTGGTTGGCCTGCGAGCACTTCGTCTGCAGCCGCGGTGAGGAACTCGGGGACGAACCTCTTCATTTGGATGGCGGTGATTACCGCCTCTTCAGAAATTTGTGATCGTGCATAATCCAGATACTCATCATCCTCCCGCGAAGACTCGGCATATGGCGGTACTTTGAAGATCCAGTCACCGAGGCTGACCATAAAAGCGTCAAAGGCAATTTGTTCGTAATCGTCCATCGAGAGCCGCTCGTTTTCGTCCGCTTCCGCCGTCCGGCTGTGCAGGTGCTCCATAAACATGAGCTCAAAAGAATGCGAACGCGCTGCGATGCCTACACGAGTAAGGCACCGCTTTAGAATCCCGAGCTGAATCGGAGGGCGTCGCAGATCCTTGAAAGGCATCGAAACCAAGCTAACCGGCATGTGTCTGGTGCCCGGTGGAATTTCACTACTAGTGTTCGGGTCTGACGCGTGCCGATTCACGTACGTCCGCGGAGTAGCCATAATTGGTCGTTAGTCTCCATCCATTCTGACCCGATGATAGTGATCCCGACACGAGAGCGTCAAGCCCCACTATGTGGACGGCTGAGAAACTTGGCGGAGCCCATTGGGTTGCTGATTCCGCCCGTCCGTACGGCTGGGAGCCGCTTCGCCTCTCAGCCAACGCGGAAGCGGATGTCGCGGATGGTTTTCGCGCCGAAGCGCTTCTTTAGCTTTCGCAGGATGTCGATCTTGGAAACTTGTTCGAGTTCGTAGTGCAAGGCGGGCTGCAAGACGCGGACATAAAGAACACCTTCACGCAACGCAACCGGAGCAGAGTGGGCGGCGATAAATTCGCCGACGATTTTTGACCAGGCGTCGATGACTTCCGTCTCGTGCAGGCGCTCGCGCAATCCGAGGCGCTGCATGATTTTGGGCAGCAGGTCGCCCGTGGTGTGAAATCGATCGGGTCGCGCCTTTTTCTGCGGCAGGCCCCGCCACTCGGCAATAACGGCAGCGCGAAGAGCGGCGTTCATGGTTGACTTTATTTAGCCACAGTTGAACACAGATGAAA
>Ga0209474_10006106_pt1 | contig 10177 bp, 12 predicted proteins | sample GraSoiAngelo_145_FD_185902 | JGI IMG/M metagenome (GOLD analysis project Ga0209474, IMG submission 185902) | Grasslands soil microbial communities from the Angelo Coastal Reserve, California, USA - 14_1009_05_20cm (SPAdes) (version 2) | ecosystem: Environmental > Terrestrial > Soil > Grasslands... | reverse complement strand
GAGATGGCCCAGGGCGGAGCCACTGGAGGTGTCGATCCGAAGGGTAATTCATGGGTGTCGATCCAGAGAAGTGTCGAACAATTCGCCCATCCTTCGTTCATTCTACGACTGTTCCTGAGTCTTACTTTGGCGGTCGGCTGCGCGTTTGCTATCGCATGGCATCCGCGTCGCGCGTCACTCCGGGATCCACTGAGGGATTTTGAGGAACGCAAGGCACTCATACTCCTTGGCGTAGTCGGGGCGGTTGTCGCTGAACTAAGCGGAACCAGCCAAACGCTCGCCTTTGTCATCTTCGGCATAGGCGCGCTGTTGCGATTCAGGACTCTGCTCGACAACCCAAAACTCACCGGCAAAGCGATCATGGTTGTGGTAGTCGGGCTCGCGTGCGGCATGGGATCATGGGCCATGGCAGTGTTCGTGACCGCCTTTAGCTGGTTACTAATGTTCTGGCTGGATTCGCACTCGAGCTGCGAGGTAAGAATTCGACTCGACGAAACCGAAGATCCAAAGCCCGTCTTCGATGCCGTGCAGTCCCTGCTTATTTCACATAAGTGCAGGCTGCAAAGCTCCTCACTTTACGAGGATAAAGGACGCATGGTGTTTCTCCTGTATCTGCCAAATGGAGTGGACCCAACGCTCTTGGAGCATGAAGTGAGAGCCAAGCTGCGTAAGAACCAGGTCTCGAAGATCAGCGTTGATGTAGTGTAAGCGCTTCATCGATTTCCCTGCGAAACGCTTCGGGTAGTTGTTTTAGCGCCAAAGACGCAGCATTCACGGTCAACCTGGCGCAATGACCAGGACTACCAGGACTAAATTGCACCCCAGAAGCGCCAGCGCTGAAAGCGCGATTCACTTCTGGCAGCCTTTCGTGCCATAATTGCCACAATGTGCCAATCGCTCAACGCACGGGTGAGATCAGTGTATAGTTTCCAATTCCATACGCACTGGTTACTTTGCAAACAGAACGCGCGTTAGACCTTGCCTCTCGGATTGAGCACGCCCCCTCACCTCAATCCTCTCCCCGCAAGCGGGGCGAGGCGGAACGGTGCCGCGTATCGCGTACATACCGTCGAAAAACTCGTGTTTCTTAGTGCCTGCTAAGCCCGAGGAGCACATCGGCAACTCGCATAAATTATTTCAAATTGAACGCCTGTTAGACCTCGCCTCTCCCTTTCCAAAGGAAGAGGATGAAGTTGAGGGTTCGTTTTGCTGTCGCTCCCCGAGTGCGAACCAGATTGCTCGCAAGACGCTATCGAGTTCTCTGCGGACCTGATGATTCCAGAATCGCAACACAATGACCCCATGGCGCGCGAGGAATTCCGACCGCGTGCGGTCGCGAATTTGGCCTGCATGATAATTATGTCCACCGCCGTCTAGTTCGATAGCCAGCTTTGCAGTGGGACAATAGAAATCCAAGACGTAATCTTTGAACGGATGCTGTCGGCGAAATTTGTAGCCTGCGAAATTTCGGTTCCTAAGTGTCGCCAAAGAATACGTTCAGGCTGCGTCGCCTTCTTTCGCAAGCAACCGAGCGCGTTCCACAACGATTGATTCTAACTATTAACTCGTCTTTTGAACAGCCGTTTACGAATACTCCTCACCTCAATCCTCTCCCCGTTACCGGGGCGAGGCAGAGGAGCGCTCAGCATTGACCTCTGGATCGACCTCGAGGCCGGGCGCTGCCCAGGTTCGCCACAGCGAATGGAGCCGCACGGATGCGAGCGACATAGATGGGTTAAGCCGAGAGGCCGAAATGAGCGGGAGCGAATAAGTCAATCCGTCCACTGGCGGACTAGCATGAGAGGCGCCTTTGGCTAAACTGATTCGCTTTCGAAAGTTCCCGTACCTAAACTGCCGCTAAACACGTACGAAGGCGCTCTGCTGACTAGTCGCCAACACGCTTGTTGACATTCCCCGTACGCGTCTGAATCATGACATTCATGCATAGCCGCCTCTTGATTTCAGTCATTTTTGCTTCCGCGTTCGTAGTCGCGGCGACTGCTCAAGAAGGACCGAAGGACGCCGTGGTATTGATTATTCGTCATGCGGAAGACGCGGATAGCGGCGAAGGTATCTCGCCGCTAGGAGAAAAGCGGGCCGAGGCATACAAGGATTACTTTCTAAAGTTCACCGTGGATTCCAAGCGGCGGGAACCGCAGGTCATTTTTGCTGCTAAAGACTCAAAGAAGAGCCATCGGCCGCGTTTAACGATGGAACCATTTGCAAGGGCAGCGAATTTGAAAATCGATACGCGTTTCGGCAACGTTCAGTCGGCTGACCTGGCGGCTGACTTGCGTGCGAACCAGCAGGGAAAAGTGATTCTCATCTGTTGGCGTCACCCATACATTCCGGCTCTGCTCGCTGGATTGGGAGCAAACCCGAAAAGTTTTCTGCCGAATGGCAAATGGCCCGGTGCCGTGTTTGATTGGATCATCCTGCTTAGCTTCGATCAAAATGGCCATTTGATTCCGTCGAGCTCAAGACGGACCAACGAACACCTGCTGCCGGCCGACTCTTAATAGTCGGATGTGATTCCGCAGAGAAGAGTTTGCCATGCTAGAGTCGGTTGGACCACTAGGCTATGTAATTAGAAAACTAAACCAAGTGCGCGACAGCGGTGATACATCTCAGTCCCGTTTGGAAGTGATTGAAATAATCGAGGCGCTGATCCTCGCTCTGGTTGCCGTGGCCACTGCATGGAGCGGATACCAAGCAGCATCGTGGGCTGGAAAACGCGCAGAGGAGTACGCCAAGGCGAACCGGCTTCGAGTTACTGCCGAAGGCCTTGCCACCCTGGCTGGAGAGGAGCGGATCTACGACAGCGATACCTTCAACAGTTGGCTCACCGCCAAGCTCGGTGGCCAGCAGCAGGCGGCGGAGTTCTTCGAGCGGCGTTTTCGCGACGAGTACCGCCCCGCATTCGCAGCTTGGATGAGCACAGATCCTTTTAACAACGCGCAAGCGCCTCCGGGCCCGATCTTCATGCCCGAATATCATGACGCAAAGCACGAGCAGTTCCTTGGCTTGAGCAAGGAAGCTTCGGCAGTCGCCGAACAAGGCACAAAATCCGGCGAGACGGGAGACCAGTACGTGCGTATCACTGTTTTCCTCGCCACCGTACTTTTAATTACGGCCATCGGACAGCGCTTTCATTTCAAGCTCGTGCGGATCGTTTTTATGATTCTTGCGTGGCTGTTGCTCTGCCTGCCGCTATGGCAATTGCTGATGCTGCCCCGCATCTGAACATCCGGCGTTAGCTGGTAGGACCAATTCACGTCCTCCGCCTAAAGTAGTACGACTAAAGTCCCATATCTACTCAAGACCGGCCTGCGCATCTTTACGGTTGCTTATTGGGCACACCGGGCGGCGGGCTAGAAGGGCATCGGGCGTGTCTACGAACGGAGCCCCACGAATGAAATCAAGCATGAGAGTAACCCTAGTCACGCTTGCGCGGTTGCGATCAGATTCGCCGGTCGGGGCGCGTCGGCATTTCGGAAAGTGACAATCATGTGACAAAAGAGTGACAAACGTGAAACAAAAAAGGAACTAATTAGAAAAACCTTGTGTCCGACTCACGTTGATACCAAATGAAACCAAAGCAGGGAGGAAGCAAAATGAAACAGATACGAACCTCATTCAACACCATCAGCGTCATCGCTCTGTTAGCGTTGACGGTCGGTTGCAGTACAACAAGCAGCACGCAGAACAAGGAGAGCTTGCTTGTGGCATCCGGCTTTAAGGTGATCACCCCCAAGACGCCTGCGCAGCAACAAAAGCTCCAACAGCTTCAGCCGGGCCATGTGGCCATGATCAACAGGCAAGGGAGAACCTACTACATTTTCCCGGACGCGGCACATAACCAGGCGTATGTCGGTGGACCGCACGAGTACCAGGCTTACCAACAACTCCGCGCCGCAAATAACATTGCGCAGGAGAATCTCGAGACCGCCGAGATGTACCAAGATGCAGCAATGCAGTGGGGTGCATGGGGCGGTTGGGGCATGGGCTGGGGACCGATGGGAATGGGAGTAGGAGTCGGGCGGTTTAGATGAGCAAGATAGCTTAAATTTCATGAGTCACGGTTTAATTCAACTGTCCCTCCACACACGCGAAACCAAACAACAACAATAAACAAAAATGAAACGACACTTAATACGTAACGGTTTGTCGCTGCTTACAACCACGGCTGCGCTTTTCAGTGCGGTCGCTCCAGCCCAGGCGCAAGACAAGAAACCCAACATCCTGTTCATCATGGGCGATGATATCGGCATGTGGAACATAGGCGCCTACCATCGCGGCATGATGGCAGGGCGAACGCCAAACCTCGACAAGCTTGCCAAGGAAGGGATGCTGTTCACCGACTATTACGCTGAGGCGAGTTGCACGGCGGGCCGGGCGAACTTCATCACCGGGGAATTGCCAATTCGGACGGGCATGACCACAGTCGGCCAGGCGGGCGCCAAAACCGGTCTACCGGCTGAAGCCTGTACGATCGCGACGGCACTTAAAGCGCAGGGTTACGCAACCGGTCAGTTCGGTAAGAATCATCTCGGCGATCTGAATGAGTTTCTGCCAACTGTCCATGGGTTCGACGAGTTCTTCGGATATCTCTATCACCTCGACGCGATGGAAGACCCGGCCCACCCTAATTACCCGCAGGACTTGTTAGACAAGGTTGGCCCCCGCAACATGGTCCATTCTTGGGCCACCGAAACCGACGACGCCACCGTGATGCCGCGATGGGGCAAGATAGGCAAACAAAAGGTAGAGGATGCTGGCACACTTTATCCTGAACGGATGAAAACCGTGGATAACGAGATCCGTGACTTCGCATTGGCTTTCATCGAGAAAGCCAAAAATGACGGCAAACCGTTCTTCTGCTGGCTTAATCCGACACGCATGCACATCGTCACCCATCTTCCCGACAAATACGAGAAGATGCGCAATTCGGTGAATGGTTGGTCGGAAGAGGAAGCAGGCATGGCCCAGCTCGATGACGACATCGGTCTAGTTATGCAGAAGCTGAAGGATCTCGGCGTTGACGATACTACCATCGTCGTCTTTACCACCGATAATGGCACCGAGCTTTTCACCTGGCCCGATGGCGGAACAACACCATTCGCTCAGTCCAAGGGGACGGTCCTCGAAGGCGGCTTCCGCGTGCCGTGCATTCTGCGCTGGCCCAGTCATGTGCCGGCAGATTCCGTGCAGAACGGCATCTTCTCCGGACTGGACTGGTTCCCAACTTTCCTCGATGCCGCCGGTAACCCGAACATCACCGATCAGTTGCTTAAAGGCGTAAAACTCGGCGATCGGACCTATAAGAATCACCTCGATGGCTACGACCAGACGGCTGCCATCACTGGCAAAGGGCCATCGAACCGTCACGAAATCTTCTACCTCGGTGAAAGCACAGTCGGCGCGGTGCGAATCGATGACTACAAGTATCGTTTTATTGACCAGCCCCAAGGCTGGCTCGGTGAGAAGACACATGTTGATGTACCATATTTAATCAACCTGCGCTTGGACCCATTCGAGCGCCAGGGCTGGCCCAATAACGGAACAAAAGACGGCGCTCAGCAATACTTCGATTGGTTCAAATTCCAATTCTGGCGTTTTGTGTTTGTCCAGCAGGTGATGGGCAAGGAACTCCAGACGTTCCTCGATTACCCGCCGATGCAGCGAGGCGCAAGCTTCAACCTTGATGCAGTGAAAGCGGAGATGGCGAAAAGGATGCAACAGGCCGAGGCCGCCGGCAAAGGTACGGGCCAGTAACGGCCGGAAGGCACACGCAAATTCGAAACGACATTCAGGCGAGAGTCGAAGCCCTGGTGTGATGAAGTGTGTGCTGTCGATGCGTGAAGTACTGGGAGATAATGCCGACAGTCTCAAGAAAGCTAATTGGGGTTGGGGCTGCATCTCAGCGATCGGTGCTGAAAGTAGTCGGGATTCAAACGATCCGGGAGAGCAGAAATGCGAAGAAGAAACCAATGACGTATAACACCGCGGAGAAATAAAAAATGCGTGCCGACCAACGCCGCAGTCGCATACAGGACCTTGCCCGCGCGGAATCAGCGGGACATGGCGCGTTGCGATTGCGGTAAGCCGAGACGCCGGACAGCACCAGCATCAATCCGCCAAAGGCGAACAGCGGAAGCTTGTGTTCGGAAAGCCAAACGAGCTGTGGCACTGCGGTGACGACGCTGGCTAGCGCGGCACCTGCTCCAATTGTCACGAGCGCTGCCGGCAACGCACAGCATATAAGCGTGCTAAAGGAGCTGAGAATTGTCAGGATCTCCAGAATAATGGTTCGCACGTTCATTATTTCTGTCGTGCAACAGCGACGACGGAGTAGCCGGCGTTGCCGAGCAACTTCTTAATTTTTGAGTCTTGCAGTGTTTGCCCTTGCTTTGTCTGAATGGTGACCAGCTTGTTTTCCAGGTCGACATCCACGGTTTTAACTTCCGGCTGAGCCTTGAAGGTTTTTTCAATTCCGGTTGCGCAGAAGCCGCAGACCATTCCGTTGACTGTGGCCTTGATTGTGTCGGCAGAAACAGCTGCCGTTAGGCCAAAGATGACGACGAGTGTTAGTAGATAATTTTTCATGTTTTCCTCCTTAAAATTGAATTTGCCAGTTGATCATGATGTGTTGATTGCTGCTGTAACCGACCTCGAATAGGTAGGTTTTGTAGAAGAAGCGGATCAGCGGCGTCGCCACGAAATGGTCGTGCTTCGCCGGATGATGATCGACCTGAAACATGATCCAGGTGTTCAAGTCGTTGTATTTAGCGAGATAGGGCGCTATGCCGATGCGTGTTCGCTGCCAGACTGATTTCTCGATATCGCCGTCCCAGACAAACCGCGGCTCGTAAGAGAAAAACCAGCGACGCGACTCGTAGTCGGCTAGGAACGCAGTCCAGAGACACGGCTGATTGTTACCCTGGTAACGTGCCAGGCCGGCACCAGTCATGTTAAAAATGTTCCCCTGGCCATCGGGCAGGTTCCATCGTTTCAGCAGCGTATTGAACTCCGGCGTGACCATGAGGATCTCTTTACCGTTCTCCTCTTGTTTGAGGTAAAAGCCGAACGCGTTCGTTGGGATGAACGTGTAATCCAACGAGACCGTGTGCCCCGTCTCGTCGTTCTCCTGCATCACCATCGTGCCGCCGACATACGAAAGCGGTTTGGCTTCCGAAATCAAAGCCGGACTAAAAGTTGTAAGTAATAGCGATAAGAAAGTTGTTGTTTTCATTGATCCAAGACTGCGGTTGAAGACCAGGCATGCCGATGAATGGGCACACCCCGGGCGTCAGCGTTCTTGGATCAGATGAGAAATGTGCAAAGAAGCGCGAGTCGCGGCAAGGAAGTGAATGCGGCCTCAACGCTAGAATAGACGGAAGAGTTGGCCGTTGTCTGAATGGCCAGTGGAATTGGAATGATGGCAGAAATTGTAGTGATGTTTTGCTGATCGGGAGGCCGCTTTCGCTAGCGGCTGAGCGGCTGTCCAGTGCGTTGGTGCGTTGTGGTGCAGCATGCCTTATTCGCGCAGCAACCAGGCACACACGGCTTCTCGCTCGCAGTGTTTGTGATGATACACGGAGCGGCCGGCAATCGGACCGTCGCGGTAAATAGTGCGACTACGATTGCGACAGAAACCGTTATCCTCCGAATCATCAACAAACTGATAGCACAATTATCGCTGTAAATCGAGGTCGTCATCAATCGTTGGAAGACTTTGCGCTTGTTTGATCCCGCGATTACGTAACGAATTGCACACGAGAGAGAAAATGACCACGTCAACCCAGCCTATGAATGACTGAAATTCAGATCCTGACTGCACTGTGGACGGCAGCCTTTTTCCTGGTCCACCTCGGCGTCATTGCGCGGGTCATTTTGCGGCCACACCGGGAGCCCGCTTCAAGGGTTGCCTGGATCGTTGTCATCATTGTTCTGCCGGTGATCGGGATCCTGGCCTATATCTTTCTCGGCGAAACCAATATCGGCCGCCGGCGTGTGAGTCGCCTGTGCGCGGTGCTGGCCGTCATGCCTGACCTTACCAGGGTCCCGGGGATGGATTCGCCTAATCTGCAACCGAAAATTCCAGAGACTTACGCTCACCTCTTCCGGCTCGGCTATTCGGTCAATGGCTTCGAGCCCGTGGGCGGCAACTGCGCGACCTTGCTGTCAGATTCCAACGCGACCATCGACTCCATGGTCGCAGATATTGATGCTTCTCAAGATCATGTTCATCTGATCTTTTACATCTGGCTGCCGGATAACAATGGACTCAAAGTGGTCGAGGCGCTGAAACGGGCGGCTACACGCCATGTCGCCTGCCGGGTGATGGCCGATGGGTTGGGTTCGCACATCATGATCGAATCCCCCCATTGGAAAGCCATGCAAGCGGCGGGCGTTCAGGTGGCTACCGCCTTGCCCATCGGCAATCCTCTCTTGCGTCCGTTGCGAGGACGCATCGATTTGCGCAATCACCGCAAGATTCTGGTGATTGATAATCGGATCACCTATTGCGGCAGTCAGAACTGCGCAGACCCCGAGTTCCGGATCAAGGCAAGGTTTGCACCATGGGTAGATGCGATGATGCGTTTTGAGGGGCCGATTGCCCGGCATAATCAGTATCTTTTCGCGAGCGACTGGATGGCGCAAATGGGTGGCGATCTCACGCCCTTGTTGCGTCAACCGTTGCCACGCGGCGACCCTGGGCTGACGGCGCAGGTCATTGGCACCGGGCCGACGGTGTATAACTCGGCCATGCCCGAAGTGTTCGAAACCTTGTTATACACCGCCCGGCGGGAGTTGGTCATCACGACTCCCTATTATGTGCCCGACGAAGCCATGCAGGCCGCTCTTTGTGCCAGTGGCCGGCGCGGCGTAAAGACCATTATTATTTTCCCTGCGCGAAACGACTCATGGATTGTGGCCGCGGCCAGTCGCAGTTACTACAGTGACTTGCTCGCCGCCGGGGTCCTCATCTACGAATACCAAGGCGGCCTCCTCCATACGAAGTCAGTCACATTGGACGGGGAAGTCACGCTGATCGGCTCGGCCAACATGGATCGGCGCAGTTTTGATTTGAATTACGAAAACAACATTCTGTTCTACGATCCGACTTTAACTGCCGAAATGCGCCGCCGTCAGGACGCCTATCTTGCTCGCTCCCATCCCGTCACCGCCGAGGCGGTGGCCCAATGGCCGATGACCCGCCGACTTTGGAATAACACCGTTGCAATGCTGGGACCAATTTTGTAAGAATCGATAGCCCAAAACAAACATGCACAAGCAACTTCAACGGTCGCCGGACACTCGCTGGCCATCCTAGCAAAAAGGAAATCACTTCAAAATGACCAAGCTAAAAGAAGAATTCTTCAAGATCCTCCCGCCGACGATCTTCTTTTTCGTCGCGCTGCATATCATTATGTTCATTCGCGTACTGATGCTGGAGGGAACAGGAGTCTCGCCATCCTCTTCAGTTTCAATTGCCGTCGCAGCCCTCATTCTGGGCAAAGCAGTGTTGCTCGCGGACATGGTGCCGATGATCAATCGCTTTCCTAATGAACCGCTGATCTACAACGTTGCTTGGAAGACGTTGATCTACTGGCTAATGGCTGCCCTGATTCACTACGTGGAACGTCTTATCGATTTCTGGCGGCAGACTGGCGGCTTTGTTGCAGGCAATCGAAAGCTGCTGGCGGAAATCGTGTGGCCGCATTTCTGGGCGATTCAGATTATTCTGTTTGTCCTCATTGCCATGTATTGCATGATGCACGAACTGGTGCGCGTTGTTGGGAAGGAAAAGGTGATGAGGCTATTTTTCGGACCCATGCCTGCACCGGAAATTTAATGGCCTGCTTTCGAACTCGAGAAAAATACACTGTTACAGAAACTCTTGGAGTTTAGACGCGACCCAATTTGCTCCCAAGTCGCTAAATCGGAAGCGAAAAAGGCTTGACACGATGGCGCGGATTCTGTACAGGATCTTTGATTACGTCATCCGACGTTTCAACGCACCTTCGGCCGGGCTGAACCTTCGCTGAGACACCGCTTAGCGCGATCTCCACATTCAACTGGAACCCGAGTAAACCTAAGCGAGGCCGCTGTTGAAAAGCGTCTCGTGAGGATGGTTCCTCGTTTCGCGCGGATTTGGAGCAGTCAAAAAGGA
>Ga0209474_10006104_pt1 | contig 10178 bp, 6 predicted proteins | sample GraSoiAngelo_145_FD_185902 | JGI IMG/M metagenome (GOLD analysis project Ga0209474, IMG submission 185902) | Grasslands soil microbial communities from the Angelo Coastal Reserve, California, USA - 14_1009_05_20cm (SPAdes) (version 2) | ecosystem: Environmental > Terrestrial > Soil > Grasslands ... | reverse complement strand
CTCGACAATGCGATCCTTGACCTTCTCCAGCCCGTAGTGATCGTTATCCAGAGTTTCCTGGGCCGCGACCAGATCCTTCTTGACCTTGGACTTCTTGTTCCACGGGATCGACAACAGCCAATCGAGATAGTTGCGCACAACTGTAGCTTCCGCGGACATCGGCGACATTTGGCGAAGCTTCTTGAGCTCGTGCTGCGCCTTCTCGCGGGCTTCCTTGGAAAGCTTGGTCTTGGCGATCTTCTCTTCCAGATCTGCCAGCTCGTCGCGGCCTTCGTCGTCGCCGAGCTCCTTCTGGATCGCCTTCATCTGTTCGTTAAGGTAATATTCGCGCTGCGTCTTCTCCATCTGGCGCTTGACGCGCGAACGGATTCGCTTCTCGACCTGCAGCACGGAAATTTCGCTCTCCATCAACCCGAGCACCTTCTCCAGGCGCGCGGTCACGGACAGCGTTTCCAGGATCGCCTGGCGGTCCGCGATCTTGACGGCAAGATGCGAGGCAACGGTGTCACCGAGCTTGGCAAAATCCGTGATCGCCTGAACGACGCCGACGACCTCAGCGGAAATCTTCTTGTTCAGCTTCACGTAGCTCTCGAAATCCGAGACCACCGAACGTGAGAGCGCCTCGGCTTCGACGGACTTGGCATCCGTGTCTGCAAGCGCGACCGCGGTGGCTTCGTAATATTCCGATCGGTCGGTATATTTTTGTACGCGCGCGCGCTCGAGTCCTTCCACCAGCACCTTGACGGTACCGTCAGGCAGCTTGAGCAGCTGCAGCACGCTGGCGAGCGTGCCGGTCTCATAAATCGATTCCGGGGTCGGATCATCGTCAGACGCGTTCTTCTGCGTCGCCAACATGATCAAGGCGTCGTTCTTCATGACTTCTTCGAGGGCCCGGATCGACTTCTCGCGGCCCACGAAAAGCGGCACGATCATGTGCGGAAATACGACGATGTCGCGCAGCGGCAGCACCGGATAAGAGTGGCTTTCGCCGTGGATGATCGATGGCCGGGGTTTAGGAGACGTCATGGCCTATTCCTTTTGTTGTGCCCCCTCGCATGCAGTCCGCCAATTTGCGCAACCGCCACAAGGTGCCGGGAAATTCCGGGAGTAATGGACGGCTGCCGACCGACTTTTCCCGGATGGTACTGCGACGAATCTCAGGTGTCTTTTCATCGTCGATAGCATTAGGTGGCTATCGAGCATGGGGGTGTCAAGTCGCTGAAAAATGTCAGCCAATTGAGGCCGAACCGGGCACGAAAATCGAAGAAAACCGGCCGCTGAAACGCTCGGCAGCCGTGAACTTCTGTGCCCCTCAACCGCTCGGCAGCCCTCGCGCTCAGGCGCTGGCGCTGGTCTCGACTGCGCGGTCGGAGCGATCAGCGTAGATGTAGAGCGGACGGGCCGTTCCCTCCACCACTTCGCGCGAGATCACCACCTCTTCGACGCCTTCCAGTCCTGGAAGATCGAACATGGTCTCGAGCAGGATGCTTTCCAGGATCGATCGGAGGCCGCGGGCGCCGGTTTTACGCTCAATCGCCTTGCGAGCGACGGCGCCAAGCGCTTCGTCCGCGAAGGTCAGTTCGATGTTCTCCATCTCGAACAGCCGCTGGTACTGCTTGACCAACGCGTTCTTTGGATCGGTCAGGATTTTCTTCAGCGAAGCCTCATCGAGATCTTCCAACGTCGCGACTACCGGCAGGCGTCCGACGAATTCCGGTATAAGGCCGTACTTCAAAAGATCCTCAGGCTCTACGTGACGGAAGATTTCGCCGGTTCGGCGATCTTCGGGCGCCAGCACCTGGGCGGCAAAGCCGATCGAAGTAGAGCGTCCGCGCGCGGAGATGATCTTCTCCAGGCCCGAGAACGCTCCGCCGCAGATGAAGAGAATGTTGGTCGTGTCGACCTGAAGGAATTCCTGCTGCGGATGCTTGCGGCCGCCCTGGGGAGGAACCGAGGCAACCGTGCCTTCCATGATCTTCAACAGCGCTTGCTGCACGCCTTCGCCCGAGACATCCCGCGTGATTGACGGGTTATCGGACTTCCGGCTGATCTTGTCGATTTCGTCGATATAGACGATGCCGCGCTGCGCCCGCTCGACATTGTAGTCGGCCGACTGCAACAGCTTCAGGATGATGTTCTCGACGTCCTCGCCGACATAGCCGGCTTCGGTCAGCGTCGTGGCATCCGCCATCGTGAACGGAACGTCCAGAATGCGCGCCAGCGTCTGAGCGAGCAGCGTCTTGCCCGAACCGGTCGGACCGATCAGCAGAATGTTGGATTTTGCAAGCTCGACGTCGTTGTGCTTGGTCTGGTGATTGAGGCGCTTGTAGTGATTGTGGACGGCGACCGAGAGCACCTTCTTGGCATGGCTCTGACCGATGACGTAGTCGTCGAGGACCTTACAGATTTCCTTCGGGGTTGGAATACCGTCGCGCGATTTCACCAGCGAGGATTTGTTCTCCTCACGGATGATATCCATGCACAGCTCGACGCATTCGTCGCAGATGAACACGGTCGGACCGGCGATCAGCTTTCGGACTTCGTGCTGGCTCTTGCCGCAGAACGAGCAATACAGCGTGTTCTTGGAATCGCTCGTGCCGACCTTACTCATTCTCGTCTCCGTCCGCCGTTCGGTCCCGTCCTCGATCGCCCTATTCCGGCACGTACCGGCGCAAAGTCAAAATAGAGCAAAATCCGTACCAAAAAAGCCCCTACACTCCAAATGCCGCATGGCTCGCCGTTAATTCGAATCTCCTGCCATCATAGCCGAGCCCACCTAGCCAACCATGGTCGCACCCGACTATCAAGAATTCGCTAACCGCCCTGACATCCGCTGCCCGTGACAATACCGTGATTTGCGGCATTCGCACGACCTTAAGCTGCGGAAATGAGCCGAGCGTTGCGCGATTACCACGCTGGCAGTGAAGCACGAAAGCGGAACTTTCTGCTCGTAACGAGCATAATAGGGCCGTTTACGGCCGGAATTCCCGATGGCAATGGTCCGTTAACGCGGATACGACGATTGCGATCCGTTGTCTTACTGAACCTTTGCGATGGCGGCGGGATCTTCCAGGCGTTTGTCAATCACCTTGTCGACAATTCCGAAGTCGCGCGCCATTTCGGCGGTGAGGAACTTGTCGCGTTCCAGCGCGTCTTCGATCGCCTTGTATGTCTGGCCAGTATGCTTGACGTAGATCTCGTTGAGCCGCTTCTTCAGGTTCAGAATTTCCTGAGCGTGCAGCATGATGTCGGTGGCTTGGCCCTGAAAGCCGCCGGAGGGCTGGTGCACCATGATGCGCGAGTTCGGGAGCGAGAACCGCATGTCCTTGTGGCCGGCAGCCAAAAGCAGCGAGCCCATTGACGCCGCCTGGCCGGTGCAGAGCGTCGAAACCGGCGGACGGATGAACTGCATGGTATCGTAGATCGCAAGTCCCGATGTCACCGCGCCGCCCGGCGAGTTGATGTACATCGAGATTTCCTTCTTCGGATTCTCGGCCTCCAGAAACAGCAGCTGCGCCACCGTCAGTGTCGACATTCCATCCTCGACCGGCCCGGTCACGAAGATGATGCGCTCTTTAAGGAGCCGCGAAAAAATGTCGTAAGCGCGTTCGCCGCGGTTGGTCTGCTCGACCACCATCGGCACGAGGTTCATGTAAGTTTCCACCGGATCGCGCATTAGTCACCCAAGGGTTGGCGGAAACGAACATCCATCGGCGATTGGAATTGCCGGGCCGGACGAACGTCCCGTGATGCAGGACTTAATAAACAGGGTTCACAGATATGGGCCAATTTCCCGGTGACAAGAGCAGGTCAACAGCGGCCGAATTGGCCTCCCTTGAACCTGATTCGCCCGGTCCGGCATAGCTGCTGGATGCGGCCGGAACGCGCGTTTCGCCTCTCAACGTTAATCCCGCGCTGACCAGTCTCAGGCAGCGCTCTTCTCCGGCTCCTCGTCCTTGTAGAGGTCTTCGCGCGTGACCTTTTTCTCGGTCACGTTGGCGAGTTCAAGGATGAAATCTACCACCTTGTCTTCATAGATTGGCGCACGAAGCTGAGCCAGCGCATTGGGGTTGTTGCGGTAATAATCCCAGACCTCTTTCTCGCGGCCTGGCATCTGCCGGGCGCGTTCGATCAGCGCGCGGCTGACCTCGTCGTCCGTGACCGTGATCTTGTTCTTCTCGCCTATCTCTGACAGCACTAGACCGAGCCGGACCCGGCGATCGGCAATCTTGCGGTACTCTTCCTGGGCCGCCTCCTCCGTGGTGTCCTCATCAGCGAACGTCTTGCCGCTGGATTCCATCTCGGCTTTGATCGAGTTCCACATCAGCCTGAATTCTTCTTCGACCAGTGACGGCGGCGCCTCGAATCGATGGGTCTCGTCGAGACGGTCGAGCAGCATCCGCTTGACGCGCTGGCGGGTGGCGCCGGCGAATTCGGCAGACAATCGCTCGCGTGCGGCTTCCTTCAGCTTGTCCAGCGACTCCAGACCAAGCGTTTTGGCGAACTCGTCATCAATCTTCGTCTCCTCCGGCGCTTCGATCAGCGTTGCGGTGGTTTCGAATTCCGCGGGTTGGCCCGCGAGCTTTTCGCTGGCGTAGTTCTTTGGAAAAGACACCTTTAACGTGCGGGTTTCGCCCGTAGCGATCCCGGTCAGTTGTTCCTCGAATCCCGGAATGAAGGTGTTGGAGCCGATCGTCACCTGGATGTTCTCGCCGGAGCCGCCGTCGAAGGGCGTGCCATTGATCGTGCCTTTGAATGAGATCGTGACCCGGTCCCCGGTCTCCGCCTTGGTGCCCTCGCCTTTCGCAGCATAAGTTCTATTCTGATCGGCGATCCGCTTGATCGCTTCATCGACATCCGCGTCGGTCACCTCGGCAACCGGCTTCTCGACCGTAAAGCTCTTGAAATCGGCGAGCTGGATGGCGGGCACGACTTCAATGGAAACGGTGTAGGTGAGATCGGATTTTCCGGTGAGGATGTTCTCGACGGCTTTTTCCTCGGTCGGCATTGTGATCTTGGGCTCAGTCGCCAGGCGGAAGCCGCGCTCCGTGAAGATCTGCGAATTGGTGTCGCGGATCGTCTGATCGATGGTCTCCGCCATCACCGAGCGGCCATACACCTTCTTGAGGTGGCTCACCGGCACCTTGCCTGGACGAAAGCCGTTGAGGCGGACCTTGTCCTTCAGATCGACGAGACGCGCATCCGCTTTGGCGTCGAGGTCCGAGGCGGGGACGCTGATCTGGAATTCGTGCTTCAATCCCTCGGCGAGGGTCTCTGTGACCTGCATGGCGTCGATCTTCTTCCGCTGTCGTCCGGCCTATTGGCACGGACATTGTCAATTTGGTCGACGCGGCCCCAAGAGCCTGCGTCGGTTGTTCAGCCGACCCCATCTCCTGGGGCGTTGTCCCTTCGGAAACAGGTCCAGCAATCGTCATGCAAACGCTGTCAGCGCTTGGTGCGGGCGGAGGGACTCGAACCCCCACAACTTTCGTCACTGGAACCTAAATCCAGCGCGTCTACCAGTTCCGCCACGCCCGCTGATAGCATCATTGTCGGCCGCGATCCCGCGGGCGGCGGGCTTATAACATGAGCACACCTGTTCGCAGCAAAAAAATGGCCTTCCAATGCTCCCGGGAGGTACCCGCGCCAGCTGGACATAGCCAGCGGAAAATGATCCGCATCGGGCCATGGCAGATCGAATTTTTCGATGGCATCGACGCGAGCTCCTGGCCGGATTGGGTGCGGCGGCCCTTGGTCCGGCGATGCCGAGGTTCGCGTCCGCCCAAGGGCACTCGCGCCTGACCCTGCAGGCCAGAGCGGCCGAAATTAGTCTGCGTCCAGGACAACCGGGCACTTCGATATGGGCGCTCCAGGGCTCACCGCCAGACCCCGCTTTGCGCTTCAAGCGAGGCGATGAGCTGGAGGTCGCCTTTCAGAACGATCTGCCGGTGGCCACTGTACTGAACTGGCGCGGGCTCGCGGGCATTCCGGGAACCGAACCGTTGACAACACGACAGCCAGTGTCGCCAGGCGGCAAAGAAAACCTGTCCATCGCACTGCGTCGCGCCGGCACGTTCCTGTGCGATCTTCGGCTGCTAGGGGACGGCCAGGCGCGGCCCTTGCCGGTGCGGCCGGTGATCGTCGCCGAAAGCGATCCCCTCGCGATCGACCGCGAACAGGTGTTTCTGGTCGAGGACTGGCGCCTGCGCCCGGACGGGTCCCCGATTGCGCCCGGCCTGGATCCCGCGGACGCTCCGGCGATCTACACCGTGAACGGGCAGATGACGCTGGATATAGCGGCGCGTAGCCATGAAAGATTTCGATTTCGCTTCATCAACGGCTGTCAACGCGCTGCTATCGCACTTAAAATCGAGAACCACGAAGTTCGGGTCATGGCTCTCGACAGCGAGCGAACCGAGCCATTTTCCGCGCGCAATGGCGCGATAGTGTTAGCTCCTGGAGGGCGGGCGGATGCATTCGTGGACGTGAGCGCCTTGCCGGGTTCGGCCTCATCGATTCTCCTGCACGATGGCAAGGACGCCCGCCCGATCGGACGACTGATTGTCGCAAAGGACGAGCCGCCGCTCCGGGACGCGGCCCTGCCCACCCCGGCCCCGTTGCCAGCCAGCGGTCTTCCGGCTCAGATCGAGCTCAAGGGAGCCCTACGGATAGACGTGACCGTTGGCCGTCCACAACCCGAGTGGGTCCTGCCTGTCAGGTTCGTAAGCTCGGCCGCGCCTGCCTTCCGGGCCAAAGCCGGGCGCACCGTGGTGCTGGCCCTGGCCAACCGAGGCGACATTCCCGCGGTCTTCCACCTGCACGGACACCATTTCCGCGTGCTGGACCGGCTCGACGACGGTTGGAAGCCGTTCTGGCTCGATACGCTGGCGATCGATTCCGGACAGACGCAACGGATTGCGTTTGCCGCCGAACATTCCGGCCATTGGCTGATGGAGGCGATGGCGACCGACTGGGCGGCACCTCGATTTGTGCGCTGGTACAGTATCGAATGAGGAACCCAAACATGAGCACCACCACGCCAGCTATCCGCAGCATCACTGCCCGCGCCGTCGATGCACCGATCTCGCGGCCTGTGAAGAACGCCTTCGGCGTGATCCGTTCGGCGCCATTGGTGCTGATCGACGTCGTCACCGATCAGGGCCTCACCGGACACTCTTACATTTTTGCCTACACCAGGCTGACACTTAAGCCGCTGGTCCGGTTGATCGAAGATCTGGGCCGCGATCTCGTCGGCAGACCGATCGCGCCGTTTGATCTCATGACAGAGATGGATGCCAAATTCCGTTTGCTCGGGTGGCAAGGCCTCGTCGGCATGGCCGTATCGGGGCTCGATATGGCGTTCTGGGACGCGCTGGGCCGGGCGGCGTGCCAGCCTCTGTCGGTCTTGCTCGGAGGATCGTCGCGGCCGATCCGTGCCTACGATAGCTATGGCGCCATCGATCCCGTCGCAGACGAGAAGGACCTGCGCCGCTCGCTCGACCAGGGTTTTCGCGGCATCAAGATCAAGGGCGGAGACGGCGATCTCGACAATGACGAGCGGGTCGTAAAGGCCGTGCGCGGTCTGATCGGTCCCGACATCGCGCTGATGCTGGATTTCAACCAGTCGCTAAATCCATCCGAGGCTAGCCGCCGCATCGATCGCTTGGCTCCCTACGATCTGCATTGGATCGAGGAACCTGTGGCGGCTGAGAACCTCGCCGGCCACGCCAGGGTTCGTGCGACATCCCCCACATCGATTCAGTCCGGCGAGAACTGGTGGTTTCCGCGCGGCTTCGCCGAGGCGATCGCGTCCGGCGCCAGCGATTTCATCATGCCTGACCTGATGAAAGTTGGCGGCGTCACCGGCTGGCTCCGCGTCGCCGCTCAGGCGGAGGCCGCCTCCATTCCCATGTCGAGCCATTTGTTTGCCGAGGCTAGCGCTCACATGCTGGCTGTCACACCGACCGCGCACTGGATCGAGTATCTCGATCTCGCACGCGCGATTGTGGCCGAGCCGGTCGAGATCGTCGGCGGAACGATTACGGCGCGCGGTCATGGACTTGGATTGTCTTGGAACGAAGCGGCGGTGGCCAAGTATCTGGTGTGAAAATTCCGTTTTTGCAGCGCATGGCCCAGAACGATCCTGAGCCTCAGTAGTCGACGCCGAACTCGTCATACAACTGCCGAAACACCGCCGGTAACACTTCGGGCAAATCTTCCGCGATCAGACCGGGACCCGCCTCGCGCGCCGCCTCGCCATGCATCCAGACCCCCATAGAGGCAGCCTCGAACGCCTGCACCCCCTGCGCCAGCAGCCCCGCGATCATGCCCGACAGCACGTCCCCGGCGCCGGCCGTAGCGAGCCAGGGCGGCGCATTCGCGGCAATGGTCGCGCGGCCCTCCGGCGAGGCCACGACGGTATCCGGCCCCTTCAGCAAAACGATAGCGCCGCTTCGTTCGGCCGCGGCCCGCACCCTCTCGAGCTTGGAGCGAAAGGGATGTTTGTTGCTGATGTCGCTGAACAGCCGCGGAAATTCTCCCTCATGCGGCGTGAGAACCACCTGTGGGGCGTGCGATGCTTTAATCGCTTCGAACAAACGATCGGGCGCCTGCGCAAAACTTGTCAGTGCGTCGGCATCGAGCACCAGGCCGCGCTGCGCCGACAACGCCGAAATGACAAAGTCGCGGGTCCGCTGGCCAAGACCGGCGCCGGGCCCGATCACGCACGTGTTTAGTCGCTTGTCGCTCAGCAACTCGGCAAACTCGATCACGGTGTCGACCGGACGAACCATTATGGCGGTTACTGCCGCTGCATTCACCGCGAGCGCATCGCGTGGCGAGGCCAGCGTGACGAGGCCGGCCCCGGCACGCAAAGACCCGCGCGCTGACATGCGTGCGGCGCCAGTCGCGGCGATATCTCCGGTGACCACGATGGTGTGGCCGCGCGCGTATTTATGGCCGTCGACCCACGGCACTGGAAATGATTTGCGCCAGACTTGCGGGACGTTTTCAAAAGTCTGCGGCTGGATCTCTTCGAGCACTGACGGGTCGATGCCAATATCGGCGACGCGCACGCGACCGCAGTGGATTCGGCCTGGCAGCAGCAGATGCGCCGGCTTGCGCCTGAAGAATGTGACAGTTTCAGTCGCGCGGACTGCCACACCCATCACCGCTGCACTCGCACCGTTGATCCCGCTCGGCAGATCGACCGCGAGAACCGGCGCGCCGTTGCCGTTGATAGCCTCGATCACATCGTGCGGCTCGCCGGTTACCGGGCGATTGAGACCCGCGCCGAACAGCGCATCGATGATCAAAGCGGGCTTGCCGATCGCTTGCGGATTGAAGGGCAACACCGGGTATTTCCAACCTTTGGCAGCGGACGCCGCGTCGCCTTGCAGGCTCTCGCGGTCGCAAAGCAGGATGACCGAAACTTCGCGGCCACGCGCCGCCAATTCCGCCGCGGCCACAAATCCATCGCCGCCGTTATTTCCGGGTCCCGCAACGACCAGGATTGGGCCCTCCGCCATCAGTTCCATGGCAACCGTCGCCACCGCCTGTCCTGCGCTCAGCATCAGCGCGAACCCCGGCCTACCGGCTGCAATCGTGAGCCGATCGGCTCGCTCCATTTCAGCTGGTGTGAGAACTTCCATGCCAAGTACCTGGTGTAAGCGCCTCATCCTGAGGCATTTTTCGGAAGCTGCGAAGTCCTGCTCCCAATGAATGCTTATCAATTGATCAATATGCCTATTTTATAGCCTGAATTCTTGTGGGCGGATCAGTTTAGGGGCTCCAAAATGCCTTTTAAGTCACTGACAACTGATCAAAATCAGCCCGCTCAGCAATCTGGCATAGACCCTGCTTTTGAGGAACCCGGCTCTGGATGGTCGTGCTCGACTGCATTTAGTGTCAGGACAGACTATCGACCAACCTGCGCACACCGCTAGTAAAGCAAAGCTGCAACCTGATTATGGAAATGCCCCGGGAGGCGTTCAGTGAAGAAAATCGAAGCCATCATAAAGCCGTTCAAGCTGGACGAGGTAAAGGAAGCGCTCCAGGAAGTGGGACTCCAAGGCATCACCGTCACAGAAGCCAAGGGCTTCGGCCGGCAGAAGGGTCACGCCGAGCTCTACCGCGGGGCGGAGTACATCGTGGATTTTTTGCCGAAGGTAAAAATCGAA
>Ga0209474_10006103_pt1 | contig 10179 bp, 10 predicted proteins | sample GraSoiAngelo_145_FD_185902 | JGI IMG/M metagenome (GOLD analysis project Ga0209474, IMG submission 185902) | Grasslands soil microbial communities from the Angelo Coastal Reserve, California, USA - 14_1009_05_20cm (SPAdes) (version 2) | ecosystem: Environmental > Terrestrial > Soil > Grasslands... | reverse complement strand
GCCCTGGCCGTGCCCGTCGATTCCGGCACGCTGGCGCAGCTCGACGGCGCCGCGGAGGCCATCGCGCTCGCGAGAGGACGCTCGCCAGGTCCGCTGTCCGCGTCGCTTCAGCGCTGAGAGGCAGCAGCCGTCGCCGCGAGCTCCGCGGAGATGACTTCGTCGAGCTTCGCGATCACCTGCTGCCGGGTGCGCCCTTCGACGTCGTTCCAGCCGATCACGGCGCAATGGCAGTCGAAGCCGCCGTGCTCGCAGCCGGCGACGTTCAGACGCGGTCCGACGGAGCGCAGGGCGGCGCGATAGAGATCACGGTCGTTGCCGGCCGCCTCGCGCAGCGCGCCGCTGAGGCAGTAGGCGCCGTTCGAATCGCGCGGGTAGAGCTGGGTCCAGCCCTTGTCCCGCAACAGATCGCGCGCGATCGAGAGCAGCCGGGCGGCGGGGGCCTTGGGATCGCGGAGCAGGGAATCGATGTAGCGCGTCACCCGCGCATGGAACGCGGCGTCTCCGGCCACGAACTGCACGCCGAACCCGTGCCGGCTTTCCCGCGGCGGGGCTTCCGGAGCGGAGCCGTAGAGGATCTTCGCCTGGACGGGGGCCGGAGGGTCGCCGTCGGGCAGCTCGAGCGCGACGGGCACCAATGCGCCGACCGGGAGCTCACGGTCCGTCCGGACGAACATCCCTCCGACGCTGAGGCTCGTCGCCTCGTTGACGCGGGGCCCGTCGCCGTCCGGAAAGGCGACTCGAAGCGAGACGGGATAGCGCGGGCTCGAGCGGAGCACGGGGTTCAACGGGGCTGCCCTCCGTCTTCCTCGGTCGTATCCGACAGTGACCGGTGGGTTTCAAGGAGGCGGGCTGTGACGGACCGGACCAATGGAGGTGGCCTCGGCCGGGACACTCACATGCAACGGCATTACCCTGACTCCTGGAGGGTCGATGCGCCGCGAGGAGACCGTCCGCTGCGGGGCCAAGCACGGAGATCAGCAGTGCAGGCGCCGGCCGACGATTGCCTTCTTCATCGGAGGGCGGAGCAGCCCGGCGCTGCTGCGCTGCGCGTCGGACGCGGACGAGCTGAGGGAAGGGCTGCGGCGGTTCCTGCGCGAGGGAACGTGGACCGAGGAACGGCTCCCGCCGCAAGCAGACTCCGGGGACGAGCCGTGACCCGCGTCAGCGCGGCGGTCGGACCGGCGCGCCCTTCAGATGCGAGTCGAACCAGCCGACGATCCGCTCGACGCGGTCGCGCACGTGATCGGGCCGCTGGACCCGATGTCCTTCGTCCTCGTAGACCACGAGCTGGGTCTCCACTCCGAGCGCCTTCAACGCATGCCAGAACTCGTACCCCTGCGGGAGCGGCACCTCCGCGTCGCGCTCGCCGTGCAGCACGAGGGTCGGCGTGCGGGCGCTGCGGATGAAGGTGATGGGGCTGGAGCGCGCGTAGACCTGCGGGTCCTCGTATACGCTCCTGCCGAAGTACGGCAGCATCCATTGGTCGATGCGGTTCTGCCCGTAGTAGCTCTGCCAATCGGCGATGCCAGCGCTGGCCACGGCGGCGGCGAATCGCCGCGTGCGGGTGACTGCCCACATCGTCATGTAGCCGCCGTAGCTGTGTCCGTAGATGCCTACGCGCTTGGGATCGATGGGAGCGCTGCGCACCGCCGCGTCGACGCCGCGAACGATGTCGCGGAGATCGCCATAGCCGAAGTCTTTCACGTTGGCCCGGGTGAAAGCCTCACCGCTGCCGAACGACCCGCGCGGATTCGGCATCAGCACGTAATAGCCCTGGCTGGCGAGAAGCAGCGCCGCCTGCGACCAGGAGGGTCGCACCGCCGATGCGGGGCCGCCGTGGACGATGACCACCATCGGCGCCTTCGTCCCGGCCGGTGGCGCGTCGCCGGGCGCCAGCAGCCAGCCCTGGACGTCGAAGGCGTCGCTCTTCCAGCGCAAGCTGCGCGCTGCGCCCGCCACGGGCTGGAGCTTCGCGTTCCGCTGCGTGACGGGCTGCCAGGCTCCGAGCGCGCCGGCGACGACCTCGCCAGGACGCTCGAAGCTTTCGCGGACCGCCGCGGAGACGTTTCCGTCGGCCGAGAAGCTCGCCCCGACGGACCACTCGACGTGCACATTCTCCGCGCCGCGCCAGAGGACCGTGGACTTTCCGCCGGCGACCAGCACCGAAGCGAACGCGGAGGTTCCCTCGATCTGGAGACCGAAGAGGATCTCGTCGGGCTTCAGCCAGCGCAGCGTCGAAGGCGTGCCGTGCAGGCCCGCCGTGAGGTTGCGGGGCTTCGAGCTGCCGTCCGCCGGCACGACGAAGATGTCTCCGCCGTTGGAGCCGGCGTCGCTCATCAGGCCTTCGATGAAGGCGATGCGGCTGCCGTCCGGGCTGAAGGTCGGCTCGCAAATCTGCAGCGAAGGCGAGTGCACCACCCGGGCGGCGCCCGAGCGCACGTCGATGGAGAGCAACTTCGCGATCCACCAGTTGTCGTCGCCCGACCCATGGGCGCCCGTGGCCGCCACCGCGCCGCCGTCGGGACGCCAGTCGTACTCGTAGAGGAAGAGGTCGGGCGGCGAGACCGCGCGCAGCGGCGCGCTGCCGTCGGCGGGAACGAGCGCCAGCCGCTGTTCCTTCACCTGCTCGTCGACCACGCCGGTCCGGCGCGCTGCCGGCTTGAGCGGACCTTGCTCGTCGGCGCCGCCTTCGATGAAGAGGACGGCGATCTCGCGGCCATCAGGACGAAAGCGCGGCTTGGCCAGGTGACCCGCGACCTGCGTCAGCTGCCGCACCGTCCCGCTGCCCAGGTCGGCGACGTAGAGCTGCGGCTGGTGGGCTTGCGCCGCATCGGAGAGAAACGCCAGCGAGCGCCCGTCGGGAACTGAAGTCGAGGTCGTGCTCGTCGTGCGCCTTGCCGTCCTTGCCGGCGGTGACGCGGACCACAGCGGCCGACGGCGTGGTCCGATCCAGCACCTGGACGATCGACTCGTCCGGCGACGGCCCGTCCGGCGTCGGCACCTGCTCGACCCAGGCCAGGCGCGCTCCGTCCCGCGACAGCGCCACGTCGCGCAGCTCGACCGTCGACTGCAGCATCCGGAGCACGGTCGCCGGATCCGGCGCGGCGAGGGCGGGGAGTGCGGTGAAGAGCGCAGCGAGGAAGGAACGCATCGGAGGAAGATACTCCCGATGGCTCACGTCCACTCGTTGGCGCGATCCTTCAGCGGCCCCCGCTGCGGATTGATGACGCAGAAGCGCTGCCCGGTGGGCGCCTCCAGGACCCACCAGGTCTTCACGCGCGCGACGCGGCGCGCGCCCAGCGCTTCCAGCCGCTTCACTTCCGCCTCCTGGTCGTCGGTCTCGATGTCGAGGTGGATGCGGCCCGGGTGATCGACCTTCTGCACCAGCAGGATCGGCTCCTCGGCGCTGCCGGCGAGCTGACGGTAGTCGCCGTCCGCCCCTTCGATCGGGCGGCCGAGGGCGGCGCTCCAGAAGCGCGCCGCCTCGTCGGCGTCCTCGGTCCTGCAGTCGATCACGAACGTGCTCAGCCTGCTGTGATGCATGGGACGCTCCTTTCGATCACGGCACCCAGGTCGCCTCGAAGTGTTCGGACTGCTCGTCGTGGCGGGTGAGGAGGTGGGCGGCCTTCGGATGGATCACCGACTTCGTCCGTCCCTTGCCGGCGAACTCCTCGATGGCGCGCCAGGAGTCCCAGGTGGTGATGGTGACGAATTCCACCTCGTCGCCGGCCGCTCTCCGCAGCACCCACGATCCGCCGTATCCCTGGATGCGGTGGATGCCGGGAAGGATCTCCTCGCGCAGCAGGCGATCGTACTCGCCGGCGTCCTTCGCTTTCGTCCATCCATGCCAGATCCGCATGATCATCGGATGTTCTCCCTTCACCGACGGGACCACCGCCCGCGCATCCTTGACGACCGCGCCTTCCTTCATCACGAAGACGACGTTCTCCAGCACGCCCACGTCGCGCGTCGGATCGCCACGAACGGCGACGAGGTCCGCGAGCTTTCCTTTCGCGATCGATCCCGCCTCGCTGGCCTGTCCGAGCATCTCCTGGGCGTTGATGGTCGCCGCCTGGATCGCCTGCAGCGGCGTCAACCCTCCCCGGACGAGAGCGGTGAATTCACGCGGCAGGAGCTCCGGCGAGTTGTCCAGGCCGAAGGCGATGCGCAGGTGGTGCGCCAGCGCCCGTTTGAACGCAGGCCCCTGCTCGGAGATGATCCTCCGCACCTTGGCCAGCATCACCGGCTCGAGGCCCAGCTTCTCTCCCTGTTCGGCGCCGTACTGGAACGTGTAGAGCGTCGGGACCAGCCACGTGCCGCGCTTCTCCATCAGCGCCGCGCCCTCGTCGTCGAGCATGGTGCCGTGCTCGATGGAGTCGACACCGGCGCGCACCGCTGCCTTGATGCCGCTGGTCCCCTCGGCATGCACCATCACCCGCCGGCCGGCGCGATGCGCGACCTCGACGGCGCGGGCGATTTGCTCGTCGCTCAGCTCTTCGCGGGTGTAGTCGCTGAAGGGATCGACGATGCCGCCCGTGCCCATCAGCTTGATCCAGTCGGCTCCGTACTTCAGGTCGCGGCGGACCACGGTGGCCACGGCGTCGGGCGTGTCGGCGAGGTTGAAGCGCTCCAGGCGTTGATCGGGGGCCAGCTGGTTCGCGTCGCCGTGACCGCCGGTGACCGTCACGTAGCTCCCGGCGGCGAAGATCCGGGGACCCTGGATGAACCCGCGGGCGACCCCTTCCCGGAGGGCGAACTGCCCGTACGCGCCGTCGATCTCGCCGGCGTCGCGGACCGTGGTGAACCCGCGATCCAGCCACTCCTTGAGATTGCGCACTCCCCAGATGGCGCCCTGCGCGGACGACATCCGCAGCGAGCCGATCGCGGAGATGTCCTTGAGGTTCCCGAGCAGGTGGGCGTGGCAGTCGGCGAAGCCGGGAAGCACCGAGAGGTCGGAGAGATCGACGATCGCGGCGTCCGGGGCGCCGGCGTGCGCCTGCGCGAACGGCGCGACCGAATCGATCCGGCCGCCGGAGACGACGATTCCCTGGTCCACCGACCAGGTCCCCTTCTGGACGTCGAGGACGCGGCCCGCGCGCACCAGGATGCGTGGCTCCGCAGCCACCGCCGTGGCCCACAACGACACCAGGACGAGTCCGCTGCGCATCGCCTGCTTATGCGACGCCCGGCGATCGATCCGCTTGCGCTTTCTTGCCCAGCAGCGACGGCGCGGTCCCGAAGCGGCGGCGGAACGATCGGATGAAGTGGCTGAGGTTCCCGAAGCCAGCGGCGTAGCAGGTGGTGGTGACGCTCTCGCCGTCCAGCAGCATGCAGCGGGCGCGGTCGAGGCGGACGTCGCGAAGCAGCCGGTGCGGCGGAGTCCCGATCAGCGACCGGAACACGCGCGCGAAATGGAAGGGGCTCATTCCCACCGACGACGCCAGCGAGGCGAGCGTGTGCGGCTCGTCGGAATGCAGAAGGATCCTCTCGCGCGCCAGCTCGATGCGGGCGGCGTGGCGGCGGAGCTGAAGCTCGTCGTAGAGGCGATGCGGAGGCTGGGGACGGATGGCCGCTTCGATCAGCTCCGTCGTCCAGGAATCGAGCCCCGCGACGCTGCGGCGGTGGAGGATTCGATCGAGCTGCAGGCGGAGGAATGCGAGACGGTTGCCGGGATGGAACACCGGGACGTGCGCGGTCCCCGCGAGCCAGCCCTCGCGCTCGATCTCCCGCTCGAAGCCGTCGCGAAAGCGAGCCGTCAGGCAGGTATCGGGCGGCACGCCGTCGAAGTGCACGTATCGCTGCACGGTGCCGGGATGCCAGGCGAACGCGCTTCCACGCCCGAGCCGCCAGAAGCGGTTTCCGAATCCGAGACCGAACTCGCCGGAATCGACGAAATTGATGCAGTAATGGTCGCAGACCTCTTCCACCGTTCCCGCAGGCACCGGCCCCGCGCCATGATCGAAGCGCGAGACGACCACGCTGGGAGTCTCGAGAAGGGTCTGCAAGCGCATCGAGGCCATATAGCAAGCGCCTCCGTCCGGCTCCAGCGCCGGGCCGAGCAAGAAACCGCAAGCGCACGCTGCGCGCAAGGGGCAGGAGCGGAGAGGAGGAGATGCCATGTCCGTCAGGGTCGCGGTTCTCGCGATGGTGATCGGCGCAGTCCCGGCAGGTTCCCGGGGCAACGGCACCGCCGCCCACGTCGCGCGGGTGTGGAACGGCCAGGTCGAGGCCAGCCGAGCCGACGAGTACGAGCGGTACCTGTACGAGAACGGGATCAAGGCGCTCCGGCGCACCCGCGGCAATCTGGGCGCGCAGATGTTCCGGCGCACCGCTGGCGACCGGGTGGCGTTCGTCGTCATCTCGTACTGGCCCTCGGAAGAGGCGATTCGCGCCTGGGCCGGCGAGAAGCTCACCAAGGTCCGCTTCCTGCCCCGCGACCCCGAGTTCCTCATCGATCCGGAGACCGAGGTGAAGCACTACGTCATCGCTGCGGACGAGCGGTGAGCGTCCTGCGCCTGCTCTTGCTGCTCTGCCTCGCTCCGGCGCTCGCCCGGGCGGTGGATGTGACGGAGCTCGCGGGGCGCCGGCGAGCGCTGATGGAGAAGGTTCCGGACGGCGTCGTGCTCTTGCGTTCCAGCTCGGCGATGAGTTGGGAGGCTTCGTCGTTCCGGCAGGATCCCGCCTTCTATTACTTCACCGGGCTCACGAACGCTCACCAGGCGATCCTCGCGGTCGACGGAGCGGCGAAGGAAGCATGGCTGTTCGCCGGTCCGGTTCCGGAGTCCGCGCTGTTCGTCCCCCATCTTCGCGGGCCGGAGTCGATCTTCGTTGCGCCTGGAACAGAGTCCGAGCGCGCGCTCGGGATCGAGCACGTGGTCGCCTGGGACGGATTTGCCGGGTTCGTCGCATCGCGGCGCGATGCCGGGCTGGCGTTGTATGTCGACAGCGGTGGCTTCGCAGCGACGCTCTCGTTGGGCAGCAACACTCCCAAGGGCGTGCCTCCGGTGGAGCCCACGTGGGCCGTCTGGCGCAGGGCGGTCCGCGATCTCGCGCCCGACCTGGAGGTCAAGGACGCGACGCCGATGCTCGACTCGGTCCGGGCAGTCAAATCGGCGGCGGAGATTGCGCTGCTGAAGAATGCGGCGGACGTGACCCTGCCGGCCTTCTGGAGCGCCGTCGCGGCGGTGAGAACAGGCGCACGCCAGCGATCGGTGGAAGCGGCGGTCGTATCGGCGTGCGTGGAAGCCGGCGCAGAAGGGCCTTCGTTCTGGCCGTGGATCCGCAGCGGAGCGTCGGCGGGGCCGGCGGCGCTGTTCGAGCCGCTCGCCGACTATCACAATCTCGATCGGGCGATGGCGAGCGGCGAAGTGGTCCGCGTCGACCTCGGCTGCGAGCTCCGCCTGTACAAGGCGGACTACGGCCGGACCATTCCTGTCTCGGGACGATTCGATGAGGGTCAGCGCGAGCTGCTGGATCTTCTCGTCGGAGCGTATCGGGCGGGTGTAGCGCAGATGCGTCCGGGGTCCAGCCAGGCGGACGTTTTTCGCGCGACCGCCGCGTATGTCATCGAGAGGCGCGGCCGGCTCAAGACGCCGCTGGCCCGCGAAGCGGCGGCGACCGTCGACGAACGCACCGCATTCTTCATGCACGGCATCGGGCTGGATCTGATCGAGGCCACCCCGGCTGTCTTCCAGGCCGGCAACGTCATCTGCTATGAGCCGCGATTGACGGCGCGCGACCAATCGTTCTTCGTCGAGGATACGTTCCTGATCACGGCCAGCGGGGCGCAGCGGATCAGCCCGGACTTGCCCTATACGGCGGAGGAGCTGGGGAAAGAGATGGCGAGGCGGCGGCGAAAATGACGTTCGCGTCCGTGCTGCTGCTCCTTGCCGCGCCGTCGCTGCTGCCTACCGGACAGCGGCTCGACGCCGAAGGCGCCGTGCTCGATCTGGGGAGCATGCCGATGGGAATGGTGCCCGCGCCTGGCGGAAAGAAGCTGGTCGTGGTGCTCAGCGGCTGGCGCGAGCAGGGAATCCAGATCGTCGATCTGCAGTCGCTGCGGGTCACGCAGACGATCCCGCAGCCGGCTGCGTTTTTCGGCGCGGCGTTCGCGTCCGACGGAAAGATGCTCTACGTATCCGGCGGCAACGACGACGCCGTCTACGGTTACGCCTGGAACGGCGAGACGGCGGAATTGCGCACGCGGATCGTGCTCGGAGAGCAGATGCCGGACCAGACGGGCTCGCGATATCCCGCCGGCATCGCCGCGGCATCGCGCCCTGGCTTCATCTACGTCGCCGAAAACGTCGGCGACAGCCTGGCCGTCGTCGACGTCGCCTCCGGCAAGGTGGTGCAGCGGCTCCCGACGGATCATTATCCGTACGCCGTGGAGGTCGCGCGCGACGGCCGCGTCTACGTGTCGGCCTGGGGTGGAGACACCATCTCCATCTTTCGCTCGCAACCGGACGGGGCGCTCGTTTCCGCGGGTCGCCTTCGTGTCGGGCGGCATCCTTCGGCGCTCCGCGCGGACGCGGAGGGGCGACATCTGTACGTCGCGCTCGCCGGCAGTGACCGCATCGCCGTCGTCGATACGCGCGCGCGGCGCGTCGTCCGCTTCCTGGACGATGCGGCCCCGTCTGGACCTCCGGAAGGCAGCACGCCGAACGCGCTCGCGCTGTCTCCCGATGGATCGCAGCTGTTCGTGGCGGAGGCAGACAACAACGCCGTCGCCGTGTTCGACCTGGCCGGCGGCGGACGCGTCCCCGCGGCTCGCATTCCGACGGACTGGTATCCGACCGCGGTGATCAGCGATGAAAAGGGCCTGTTGGTGCTGAGTGGAAAAGGGCACGGAACGCGCGCCAACCCCGACGGCCCCATCCCTGGCAAGAGCATCGAGAGGCCGCTCGGGTACGCCCTCGGTCAGCTCGGCGGAACGCTGCGCGTACTGCCCGGACGGATGGGCCCCACGCAGCTTCGCGCCTTCTCGCGGCGCGTCGCCGCCGCCAACGGATGGAAGAAGCGCACGTCGCGTCGCTATCCGCCGTTCAAGCACGTCGTCTACATCATCAAGGAGAACCGCACTTACGATCAGGTCTTCGGCGACCTCGGCGAAGGCGACGGGGATCCGCGGCTGCTCTTCTTCGGAGCGGACTCGACGCCCAACCATCGGGCGCTCGCCCGTCGCTTCGGGCTCTTCGATCGCTTCTTCACCAACGCGGAGGTGAGCTCGCAGGGTCATCTCTGGTCGACCGCCGCGTACGTGACCGATTACGCGGAGAAGACCGTGCCATCGCTCTATTCCAACCGCCGGGCGGACGTCGACGGAGAGGAAGCTGCCGAACCGGAACGCGGCTTTCTCTGGACGCTCGCGCTGGAGAAGGGAATCACCTTTCGCGACTACGGAGAGATGGTCCACGGTCCGCAGGGGTGGCCGGTCACGCAGCGCCAGCTCGGCGCCGACGTGAGCCCCTCGTATCCGCCCTTCAATCTCGACATTCCCGACCAGAAGCGCGCCGATGCGTGGATCGCCGAGCTCGAGCGGTTCTCCGCCGAGGGCGAGATGCCGCAGCTGGAGGTCCTGCACCTGCCGGCCGACCACACCGCCGGCGGGAATCCGAAGTACCGCACGCCGCGCGCGTACATGGCGGACAACGACCTGGCGCTCGGGCGGATCATCGAGGCGCTCACGCGGTCGCCGTTCTGGCGCGACACCGTGGTCTTCGTCCTGGAGGACGACGCGCAGGCAGGCCCCGACCACGTCGATTCGCATCGCTCCCCGCTGCTGGTGATCTCCGCCTGGAACCGGCCGGGGACGATCCACCGATTCGCGAACACGACCGACGTCGTCGCGGCCATCGAGGACATCCTGGGGCTCGGACAGCTTGCCCGGCTCGACTACTTCAGCCGGCCCTTGTCGGACGTGTTCGCGGCGTCGCCGGACCTGGCGTCGTATTCGGCCGTCGTGCCGAAGGCCGACATGGAGGAGATGAATCCGCCGAAGACGGCGGCCACGAGGATGTCGGAGGGGCTCGATCTGAGGGGACCGGATCGCATCGACGACGCGCTCTTCAACCGGGTGCTCTGGCTGGCGGTGAAGGGAGAGGAGCCCATGCCTCGTCCGCAGGCGCGAGGTCCTGTGCATCTGTTGCAGATGAGCAGGTGACGCCCCGCGCGCGATCT
>Ga0209474_10006100_pt1 | contig 10183 bp, 8 predicted proteins | sample GraSoiAngelo_145_FD_185902 | JGI IMG/M metagenome (GOLD analysis project Ga0209474, IMG submission 185902) | Grasslands soil microbial communities from the Angelo Coastal Reserve, California, USA - 14_1009_05_20cm (SPAdes) (version 2) | ecosystem: Environmental > Terrestrial > Soil > Grasslands ... | reverse complement strand
GCGGCACCGCCACTCGTTCGGTTGGCCGTCGGCCAGGTTGTCCTGAAAGCGGCGGATTCCCGAGTACAGATTCTTCAGCACCTGTCCGACGCCGTCGATCGCCGCTGACACGTCGTCGTACACCTTGCGCTCCACCGGGCCGAGCGGCTTCAGGCGGCCGGCGCCGTCGTGGATGATGCCGATCGAGGTCGAGAAGCCCAGCTCGCGCGCGCGGTTGTTGATCGTCCGTGCGTCCTCTGGGTTCTTGATCCCGCCGCCGAGCACCGAGTTGATGTTCACGTCGAACGCCGCGTGTTCTTTCAGGTGCTGCAGCTTCTTGTCGAGGAGCCGGAGGCTTTTCTTCGACACCTCGTCGGGCTCCACGTTGTCGATGCTGATCTGGAGGAAGTCGAGGCCGGCGTCGTTCAGCTCGTGGATCCGCTTCGGCACGAGGAAGTAGCCGTTCGTGATGAGGCCGGCCATCATGCCGCGGCGGCGGATGTGCCGGATCAGACCGTCGAGCTCCGGGTGCAGCATCGGCTCGCCGCCGCTGAACGCGACGACGGAGGTGCCGAGCTCGTGCAGCTTGTCGATGCGCCGTTCGAGGATCGGCGTCGGCACCGGATCCGACACCTTGTCGTACTCGTTGCAGTAGCCGCAGTCGATGTTGCAGCGGCGAATCGGGATGATCTGCACGAGCAGCGGATGGGCCGTATGGACGAGTCCGCGCGCGAACTCCCGCAGGGAGCGCGCTTTACGGCTGACTGAACTGAAGGACAAGGTTGGAATTATATATCACGCCGGCGTGGGCTCGACCTGCCGCATGCGCCGCATCTGCTGCCCGACCTTCAGCGAGCCGTTGAAGATCATCGCGACAGGAATGAACCCGAAGAGCTCATGCCGTGCGACCGCGGCCAGACCGGCCGACGCGATGCACCCGCACTGCGTGCAGTCGGGCGCGCCGCCGTACTGGCACGGCGTGATCTTCGTCGTCAGGTCGGCGGAGATGGTCGCGGTCGTTCGCGCGAACACGCAATCGTCGGGCGACGCCGGCGGATCCGCGTACACCTCGATGAGCCCTCTCGGCAGCGCGAGCTTCGGGTAGCGAAGGCGCAGCGCCATCAAATCGTTGACGACGCGCGCGCGGTCGTCGGGGCGGAGCCGCTCCTCGGAGATCTCGCCGATCTGCGGCGTGTAGAGGCTGATCCAGATCTTCTCGACCTCGCGCCGCGCGGACCAGAGCCGCAGGAACTCTTCGATGTAGCCCGGACGATTCACCTGCTGCCGCGTGATCGTGCAATGAACGGTGATCTTGTGCCCCTCGATGTGCTTGAGGATGCGGTCGTAGGTCGCGGGCGTCCGCCGCTTGTCGTGCTCGGGCTGCAGGCCGTCGATCGAGACGACGATCGAGAGGCGGAAGAGGCCGTGCCAGTGCTTCGGAATCTCGCGGACTGCGCTCGTCACGAGCTGGGCGTGGATGCGGCGCTTCGAAAGCTCCGGCAGGATCACGTCGAGCTCGCGGTAGCGGACGAGCGGCTCGCCGCCGACGATCGAGACGTGCAGCGGCCGCTGACGGTCGACCAGCGCGAGGAACTTGTCGATGAGCTCCTGCCCCTTGAAGTCGCGCACCTCGCGCAGCGTCACGCCGCCGCCGAGATGATCGTCGCCGTAGGCGTAGCAGCCCGGGCAGCGCAGCGGGCACTCGCGTGTGATCTCAATGGAAAGAGCAGGTGTGTACCCGCTGAGGATGCGTCCCCACGCGGTCAGGATTCCTTCCATATCCGTCCACTATACCAGTGTCTGTTAGGATTCCTTCACACGCACTCGGAGGAGCGCGATGAAACGACGCACGCTGTTGCAGTGGGCCGCCGCGGTTGCGGCGGTGCTGCCGTTCGAGCGAATCCGGCTGCTCGCGCAGCCGCGCGAGCTGACGCCGCAGGCGATCGATCTGCTGCGCGAGATCGCGCCGACCGTGCTCCCCTCGGCGCTCGGCGCCGGGCGCATCTCGGCGATGGTCGATCAGTTCGCGGTGTGGACGCGCGGCTACCGTGAGGGCGTACCGCTCGCGCACGGCTACGGGCACCCGCGACTCGTGCGCTCCGGGCCGACGCCGGTGCCCGCGTATCTCGCGCAGCTCGCGGCGCTCGAGTCCGACGCGCGCGCCGCCGGCGGCCGCTGGGCGGCGCTCGACGCCGAGCGCCGGCGATCGATCCTCGACGCCGCGTTCACGAAGGCGGGCGTCCGCGCGCTGCCGCCGCGGCCGACGGGCCAGCACGTCGTCGCCGATCTGATGGCGTTCTACTTCCGCAGCAGCGAAGCGAACGACGACTGCTACAACGCGCTCATCAACCGCGAGGAGTGCCGGCCGATTCAGATCACGACCATGAGGCCCGAACCGAAACCGGGCCGCGGCTGAGGGTCGCCATGCCTGTTCACGAAACCGACGTCTGCATCATCGGCGGCGGCATCACCTCGGCGATGCTCGCGCAGAAGCTCTCGGAGCTGCGGCCCGGCCTCGGCGTCATCGTCGTCGAGGCGGGGAAATCGATCTTCGACGTGCAGAACCGCGGGCGCTACCGCGAGCGCGCGATCGCGTACAACGAGCACCCGTGGCCCGGCGACTTCATCGAAGATCAGCAGGCCACCGGCATCATCTCGATGACGATGGCCGTCGGCGGCCTGGCGCTGCACTGGGGCGGCGCGTGCAACCGCTTCAGCCAGGAGGACCTCAGGCTGAAGTCGATGTACGGGCTCGCGGCGGATTGGCCGATCGAGTGGGCCGACATGGAGCGCGCCTACTGCGAAGCGGAGCGGCGGCTCAACGTGAGCGGCGAGCCGAGCCCGCATCCCGGGGATCGCCGCAGCGAGCCGTACCCGCAGCGGCCGATCCCGCTCTCCTACAACCTGCAGGTGCTCAGGAAGTGGGCCGAGCAGAGCGGCGTCACGTTCTCGCCGCTGCCGATGGCGCGCAACCTGTCGCCGTTCGACGGCCGCGGCAGCTGCTGCGTGTACGACACGTGCGGGGAAGTGTGTCCGACGGGCGCGCGCTACTCACCGGACTTCACCTTCCGCCAGCTGATGGCGCCGAAGAAGATCGTACTGCACGACCGCACGCTCGTGCGCCGGCTCGTGCCGCACGACACGAAGGCGACGATCGTCGCGGCGCGCGCGGTTCATCAGGATCGCCCCGACGAGGTCGTCGAGTACCGCGCGAAGACCTTCGTCGTCGCGTCCGGCTACTGCTGGAGCTCGCACCTGCTGCTGTTATCGGCCAGCGCGCGCTATCCGGACGGCCTCGCGAACCGCTCGGGCCTCGTCGGCCGCTACATGAACGGGCACAGGTTCATGAATGCGACCGCCAACATCGACGATCAGACGTTCCCCGGGCAGAACATGACGCACAGCCTGATCTCGCGCGAGTTCTTCCGCTGCGCGCCGGACAAGCCGTTCGTGCGCCACGACACGCGCGTGTGGGAGAGCTCCGCCGGCCGCGATCCGCGGCTGCGCACCCCGGAGGGGACGCTGCTGCTCGGCGACGAGCTGATGGCCGACTGGCGCGCGCGCACGAAGGGGAGCTCGGTTCGCCTGCGCGCGTACGTCGACGTGCACCCGTCCGCCGACAGCCGCCTGACGCTCGACGCGGCGAAGAAGAACCGCCACGGCGATCCGATGCCGAAGATCGAGCATCGCTTCGACGATGCGACGCGGGCGCGCGAGGCGGCGACGCGCGCGCACGTCAACGCGGTGTTCGATCGGCTGGCGAAGGCGAGCAACGGCCGGATCGTCAACAGGAGCGAGGGCGACTATCTCGATCATCCCGGCGGCGGCTGCCGCATGGGGACGGATCCGGCGGCGAGCGTCACCGACAGCTACGGCCGCACGCACGATCACGAGAACCTGTTCGTCGTCGGCGCGCCGACGACGCCGACCGGCGGCTGCACGAACGGCACGCTGACGTTCGTCGCGTTGACGCTGCGGTCGGCGGAGAAGATCGCGGCCGCGTGAATCAGGGATTGGGGGTTGGGGATCGGGGATTGGTGAGATCACGACTCCACGCCGAATCGTGACTTTTTGAGATCACTGCCGAACAAATCCCCAATCCCCAATCCCCGACGGCGGCGGTCGCTACTTCACCGCCGTCATCATGATCTCGACCGCGCCGTCGGCGTTCATGAGGCCGGCGCCGACGGTCGCGCGCGCGGGGAAGTCCTTGCCGATCGGCTCGCGGTACGACGCGTTCATGTCGTTGAACTTCGTCAGATCCGGCAGGTAGACGACGGCGTCGACGACGTCCTTCCAGTCGTAGCCGGCCGCCTTCAGCGTGCGGCCGATGCGCACGAGCGCCTCGGCGGTCTGCCCTTTCACGTCGCCTTTGTTCTCGGCGGTGTTGCCGAGGATGCCCGACACGTAGAGGCGATTGCCGGCCTTGATGGCCGAGCTCAGATTCGGGTTCTTCGTGCCCGGTTTGCCGTCGGCGGCCGGCGTGGTGAACGCCGTGTGGCCGCCGCCTTTCACCGCCACCATCGTGATCTCGACGATGTAGTCGGCCGAGGTGAGCTGCGCCTTCACCGTCGCGCGCCCCGGCGGATCCTTCGGGAAGTACGTCTGGTAGACCTTGTTCATGTCCTGGAACGCCGCCTGATCCGCGATGTAGATGCGCGCCGCGACGACGTCGCCGTACGCGAAGCCGGCGGCCTTCAGCACCGCGGCGCCGTTGTCGAGCACCGCTTTGGTCTGCGCGGCCATATCGCCTTTGATCGGCGTGTTGTCCTTGCCGTTGCGCGCGATGAGGCCCGACAGGAATAGCGTGTTGCCCGTCCTGATCCCGTAGCTGTACGGGTTGGGCGACGAGCTCCACTCGCTCGGGTTCACGACGACGCGCTCGCCGCCGTTCGGCACGGCGACGACGGCGATCTCGACGAGGCCCTCGTTGAGCAGCGGCACCATGACGGTGGTGCGCGCCGGCGGATCCTTCGTCCAGTAGGTGCGGTACACCTCGTTCATCGCCGCGAAGTCGCTCTGGTTGCGCAGGTACACGGTGACGCTCGCGGCGTTCGCGAGGCTCGTGCCGGCGGTCTTGAGCGTGTTGGCGATGTTGTCGAGCACCTGCTTGGTCTGCGCCTTCACGTCGCCGCCGCTGCCGAGCGTGCCCGAGACGTAGATCAAGCCGTCGGCCTTCACCGCCGCGCTGAACGGCAGCGCGGGATTTGCGCCGGGGAATACCTGCTTCGACGACGACTGCGCAGAAGACATGGCCACCGCCGCGAACGACATTGCGAGGACGGACAGAAGCACGCGCATACGATCGCTCCTTGAGAGACGCCATTCTATACTTAATGCGTGATCGAGAAGCGGCGGTCGAAGATTCACGGGTGGGGCATCTACGCGACGCAGACGATTTCGAAGAACACGCGGATCATCGACTATGCGGGCGAGAAGATCTCGAATCAGGAGAGCCTGAAGCGCGAGCGCCGCTACATCGAGCGCGGCCACATCTGGTGCTTCAAGCTGACGAACCGCACGGTGATCGACGCCGGCGTCGGCGGCAACGACGCGCGGTTCATCAACCATGCCTGCCGGCCGAACTGCTACGTGCACATCGTCGACGGCACGATCTGGATTCGCGCCGCGCGCAAAATCCGGCGCGGCGAGGAGCTCACCTACCACTACAACACCGACGGCGAGGGGCTCATCAAGTGCCGCTGCCGTCCCGGTTGCCAGACGCTGCTGTGAGGGTCTTCTACCTGCACGGCTTCGCCTCGTCGCCGAAATCGACGAAAGTGGCGTATTTCGCCGAGCGGTTCCGGGAGCACGACGTCGAGCTGCGCGTCCCCGACTTCAACCAGCCGGATTTTTCCACGCTGACGCTCACGCGAATGCTGCAGCAGCTCGGCGCCGAGCTCGCCGGCGGCGGGCCGGCGGCGCTCGTCGGATCGAGCCTTGGCGGCACGCTCGCGATTCTCGCGGCGTCGGCGCACGCGCGGCTCGTCGATCGGCTGGTGCTGCTCGCGCCGGCCGTCATGTTCGCGAAGCCCGGACATCACCTGCTGCCGCCGGAGCGCATCGAGGAATGGCGCCGCCGCGGCGCGCTGCCGTTCTTCCATTACGCCGACAACGCCGAGCGCGAGTTGCGGTTCACCTTCTACGAGGACAGCCTGCAGTACGACCCCTTCAATGCGCCGTTCCATCAGCCGACGCTCGTCTTTCAGGGGCTGCGCGACGCGTCGGTCGACCCTCGGACGGTCGAGGCGTTCGCGAAGACGCGGCCGAACGTGACGTTGGCGCTCCTCGACGACGATCACCAGCTGATCGCGAGCCTGCCGCGGATGTGGACCGACATCCGCGCGTTTCTCGGCGTGGACGACGAATGAGGATCGCGCTCGTCGTCGCGGCGATCGTCGCGTTCAGCGTGCAGGGATCTCCGCCGGCGACGATTCGCGTCGGCCTTGCGGAGCCAGGCGGCGGCTTTGCGATCGTCGAGATGCCGATCGAAACCTACGTCGCGCGCGTCGTCGCGGGGGAGGCGGCGCGGGACAGCCGCGCGGCGGCGCTCGAGGCGCTCGCGATCACGGTGCGGACCTTTGCCGCGGCGAATCTCGGGCGCCATCGCGCCGACGGATTCGATCTGTGCGATCAGACGCACTGTCAGGTGCTGCGCCCTGCGACGGCCGGCACCGAACGCGCGGCCGAGGCGACCGCCGGGCGGCTGCTGCTGCACGACGGCCTCGCGGCGACGGTGTACTACAGCGCGTCCTGCGGCGGACGCACCGCCATCCCGTCCGACGTCTGGCCGGGCCACGAGGATCCGCCCTATCTGCCGTCGCGATCCGACGATGCCTGCGGCGGCGCGCCCGAGTGGACATCGGAGCTGCGCGCGAGCGATCTTGCCCGCGCGCTGCGCGCGTCCGGGTTCCACGGCGGCGCGCTTCGCGACATGCGCGTCGCGTCGCGCAACGAATCGGGGCGCGTCGCGCGCCTGCGGCTCGACGGCCTCGACCCGCCGTCGGTGTCTGGGCAGGATCTGCGCGTCGCCGTCGGGCGGACGCTCGGGTGGCAGCACATCAAGAGCGCCGCGTTCGATCTGCGGCGGAGCGGCGACGTGTATCACTTCAGCGGCCACGGTTCAGGGCACGGCGTCGGCCTGTGCGTGATCGGATCGGCGAATCTCGCGGAGCAGGGACGCACGGCGGAGCAGATTCTCGCGCGCTACTTTCCGGGCCTCGACGTCTCCGCCGGAGCGGCGCGCGCGTCGACGTCGGCGCGCGACGGGCCGCCGGGCGGATCGACGCGCGGACGGTCGGCGAGCGCTGCGCCGACGATTCCGGCGCCGCGGATGGACGAGGCGATCGCCGTGTCGCTGCCCGACGAGGACGAGGGCGAGCGCGCGACGATCGTCCACGAGTCGCTCGCCGCGCGCGACGCGCTCGCGCGCGCGCTTGGCGTCGCTCCGCCCGCGCGGCTGACGCTCAGGTTTCATCCGACGACCGACGACTATGAGCGTGCGACCGGCCGCGCCTGGTTCACCTCGGGCGCGTTCGTCAACGGCGAGCTGCACCTGCTACCGCTCGCGACGCTGCGCGAGCGCGGCGTCCTCGAGCGGACGATTCGCCACGAGATCGTGCACCTGATGGCAGATGGTGCGCTCGCGGGCCGGCCCGCGTGGGTGAGGGAAGGCGCGGCGCTGTACTTCGGCGGCGAGCAGGCGCTGCCCGGCGCGCCGCCCGAGCGTTCGCCGTTCGCGTCCGGCTCGCGGCTCGCGTGTCCGGCCGACAACGAGCTGCTGAACCCGGTGTCCGCCGGCGCGCTCGCGACCGCCTACGCGCGCGCCCGCGCGTGTTTCGTGAAGCAGATTGAGAACGGCCGAAGCTGGCGCGACGTCCGCTGAGACGACGTACTGATCGTCGTCTATTTCGGCTCGGGTACGGCGGGCACCGTGTACACCTTCTTCAGCGCCGCCTGATATTCGCCGAACAGCGCCTTGATGCCGTCGAACTCCTTGCGCACCGCCGCGCGATAGTCGGCCTGCGTCGCGAAGTCGAAGAGGATCGCCGCCATCGCCTGCGCGTCCACCGAGAAGCCCTTGTGCCCGATCGGCTTCAGGTTGTCGGCGTCCATCTCGTAGGTGTGGTTCGAGAACGTCGACGACTGCGCGCTGAGGCCGATGCCGGGGATATCGCGCGAGGCGCTGCCGGTCTCCTCGAATCCCTGCGGCTTGCCCGGCTCCGGGTTCACGCCCGTTGCGCCGAATGCCTTCATGTAGGCGAAGCCGACCTCGCCGAGCGTCGCCAGGCCGATGCCGTCGAGATCCTTGCCGTAGTGATCGATCTTCACCTTCGTGCCGGTCGAGAGCGCCGCCGCCTTCGCGGCGTTGTCGACGAACTCGACGACCTGCTGCAGATAGACCTCGTCCGGATAGCGAATGTAGAAGTCGGCCACGGTGCGATCCGGCACGACGTTCGGCGCCGCGCCGCCCTCGAGGATCACGCCCTGGACGCGCGCCTCCGGCCGGATGCTGATGCGCGCGGCGTCGATGTTGTTGAACATCTGAATGACCGCCTGCAGCGCGTTGCGCCCGTTCCACGGCGTCATCTGATGCGTCGGCGCGCCGCTGAAGGTGTACTTCGCGCCGACGATGTTGAGGCAGCACGATCCGAAGCCGTGCGCCGGCCGCGACGTCTGGCTCGACGAATGGCTGCGCACGATGATGTCCGCGCCGTCGAAGACGTGCGCCTCGTGCATCTGCGTCTTCGCGTTGGGCGGCATCATCTCCTCGCCCGGCGTCCCGTAAACGACGACGCTGCCCGGCGTCCGCGATCGCGCGAGGTACTCGGAGATCGCCACCGCCGCGGCGAGGCCGACCGGACCCTGCGCGCTGTGCTGATCGCCGTGGAACGCTCCCTTCGTGCCGCGCAGCGCGTCGTACTCGACGATGATCCCGAGCGTCGGGCTGCCGTTGTTCTGCCGGAACTTCGCGACGAACGCGGTCGAGAGTCCGCCGCTCCCCGTCTCGACGCTGAAGTTGTGCTGCCGCAGGTAGTCGGTCAGCTTGCTCACCGATCGCGTTTCCTCGAAGCCGATCTCCGGATGGGTCGCGATGTCGTCGCCCATCGCGAGGAGCTCCTTGTCCATCAGCTCCTTCACGCGGGCGACGATCTGATCGCGGTCGGCGTTGGGCGCCGTCAGCCGCGCGACGAGGCCTGGCACGTCGAGCGACTGCTCGAGCGCCGCCATCTTCTTGAGCACGTCGCGGGCGGCTTCTTTTTCAGTCTGCGTGTCTTGCGCGAATGCGGCTACGGGAAGGAGTGCGACCAGGAACGTCAGAATGCGTGTCATGGCCCGGAATTATATCGTCGTCCGCGCCGCCGGCCGCCGTGGCACGAATTCCAGATTCCAAATAATTCCAAATTCCAAATTCCAAATTCCTAATTCCGATCTCCCCATCGAACTTCATTGCCGTGGCCGAGGACGATCTTGCGCAGCTGCAGGTAGCGATCGCCGCCGAGGCGCTTCGACATCTTCTTGGCGTTCCACAGGAGCGCCTGCCGCGCGCGCGGCAGCCACGCGCCGGCGGCCAGCCCGGCGACGGCCGCCGTGCTCGTCCACGTCTGGATCGTGAAGCGTCCGTGGAGCGCCAGGCCGAAGGCCGATCGCGATGCGCACGTCGGCTCGGAGGTGAAGAGCGTTGCGAAGCCCGCCTGCGCCGCCGCCTCCGCAACCGGCGGCGCGAAGTCGCCGCCCGGCACCGACGCGACGCGAACATCGGCGCCGAGGATGTCCTCGAGCGCGGCGCGGCTGCGCGTCCATTCGTCGACGAGCTGCGGCCACGCGCATCGGCCCATGCGCAGCGGATGCGAGCACGAGTGGCTGCCGACGACGTGGCCGCGGCGCGCGAGCTCGCGGATGTCGTCCTTGCCGACGAAGCCGCGCGTGCCGACGAAGTTCACCGTGACGAAGAAATGCCCCGAAAAACCGCGCGCCTCGAGGAGATCCGCCGCCGTCATCGCGCTGATCCCACCGTCGTCGAACGTGATCACAGGGTCGGGCAGGTCAAGCGGGTCGGGCAGGTCGGGCGGGTCAGGCAGGTCGGGCGCCTCGGGCGAGGAAGGCGTGGCGGCTCGAATGGCGTCCAAGTGCGCGGCGAATTGCTGCGGCGTCACTTTGTAGAGCGCGGCGTCGCGGCCCGGGAATCCGCTCGTGTCCTCGG
>Ga0209474_10006099_pt1 | contig 10184 bp, 11 predicted proteins | sample GraSoiAngelo_145_FD_185902 | JGI IMG/M metagenome (GOLD analysis project Ga0209474, IMG submission 185902) | Grasslands soil microbial communities from the Angelo Coastal Reserve, California, USA - 14_1009_05_20cm (SPAdes) (version 2) | ecosystem: Environmental > Terrestrial > Soil > Grasslands... | reverse complement strand
TCCTTGAGCACATAACCGGAAGCTCCGGCCTTCAATGCTTGGATGACGTAGCTGTCGGCGTCGAAGGTGGTCAGGATCAAGACCTTCGTCTCGGGATGCTCGGCCACGATCCGGCGCGTTGCCTCGACGCCATCGAGCAACGGCATCTTCACGTCCATGAGCACAACGTCGGGATGGGTGCTGGCCACCATTTGGATGGCAGCCTGGCCGTTTGCAGCCTGACCGACGATCTCTACGCGTGGATCCTCGTCGAGCATCCTGGTCAACCCGGTCCGGAACAGCGTCTGATCGTCGACGACTGCCAAACGGACCACGGCGGTTACGGAATTCATATGAGCCTCTCCTTGGGAAACGCCGCTTTCAGAACAGTGCCCCGCGGCGTTGTTGGTAGCACCTGCAACTCCCCCCCGAGCAGAAGCACACGCTCCCGCATGCCGATGATGCCGAGTCCGGCGCTTTCGCCCCAAAGGAGCTCCATGCCCCGGCCGTTGTCCTTCACAGTCAGCACCGCGATCTGGCCCACGGCCACGCTGAGGCTGACGTTCACGCGACTGGCTCCGCCATGCCGGCGTGCATTGGACAGCGCCTCCTCCACGATGCTGGAGAGATGGATGGCTGCCTGGGCGGCCAGCTGCCTGGGCCAGTTGGCGGAAACCCGCAAAGTGGCGCTGATCGCGTAGCGACTCTCGTATTCGCGCAAGCGCCGGCGGAGCCTGGGCACGAATTCCATCGCTTCCGCCGGCTCGCCGCGGAGATCGAAGAGCAGCCTTCGGATGTTGCCCAGCACATCGCGTGTGCTCTCTTGATAGCTGTCCAGCTGCCTGATCACGGACTCACGGCCGTACTGGATGGCCTTGAAGTTCTCCATCTGCACGACCATCGTGGTCAGCGTCTGAGCGACCTCGTCGTGAAGTTCGCGCGCCAGTTCAGCACGCAGCAAACGGTGCCCGTCCGGTTCGACGGGCTCAGCCGGCGCGAACGGAAATGCAGTAGCCAACCCCAATGGCCTCTCTCCCACCCAATCTCTCCCTATGTCGTGACGATCCGGCCCGCCTCCAGTCCGAAAACCCCAGGCTGCGGGGTTCTTAGGTCCCGGAGGGGCCGCTAAATGCCCCAGGCGAAAAGCTAGGTCCTCGGGATTTCAAAGTCAAGAGAAATTTTTCACACGATATACACGCCGGCTGTCCCGACGACGTCTCGTTGCAGGTGGAAGAGTGAAGGCCTGCCTGTTTAGAAACGGGGTTGCGGGCTATCAGGGTAATTGGGCCGGTAGCCACTCTCCCGAATTCAAATGGGTTCCTCCCAGCCGCCTGAGGCGCCCTTGGTCGAATGCCGGGTGAAGGACGGCCTTGCGCCAACCTGGCGGTTTGAGAGATTTCGAGATCCGGGGCAGAAGTCCTATGCGCCCGGGACGTCTTCTCGTGCGAGCCTGCACCGACATGGACAAGCAAGACGGGCGGTCGAGGCTGAGCAAGCGTTCTGCTGGCTCTTCGTCCCAGTTCTTCCGGCTGGTGCTGCCGGGGCTCGCCAGTGTGAATCTGCTCCTCGGAGCGGGGCTTCTGATTCATGCCGCGCACCCGGTGATCTGGGAAACGTCGGCAGAGGTGGCCACGGGCGTCTTCTGCTGCGCCATCGCCGGTTGGCTTGGCTCCGCCGGGTGGTCCAAAGCCTATTGGGGCCGCACCATGGAGCGGCAAGTCAGCTACTGGCGGCATCTGGCCGACATCCTCTTCCGCTGGCTTGAGGATGCGCCGATTCCCATCGAGCACCTGGTGCGCCTCGAGGGCTCGCTAAGCGAGGCCGAGCGCGACAGCTGATTTCGGCATGGGCCAGGTCGCCGTCAGACGCATCAGAGGGCGACCGACCAACTAATTGGCGGCCGCCCTCCTCGGGAGAGGCGAGAGAGTCGCCCCAAGGCTAAGTTGCGATATCGATAGGCAACTGTCCATGAGTAATCCGTCCTGGCAATCGCCGCAGGCTAGGAAGCGATCCTGGTTTCCAGTCGCCACCCACCGGGCAAAGGCTGCGGGCGCTCCTCACAAAGCCAGGCATTGGCGGGCGTGACCAGCCACGGCGAACCGTTCAGCGGAGCATCCAGGTACACGCGTACGTGGTCGGTGGCTCGAGCGTCCAAAGCGCACCACGTCGACTCGATCCTTCCAGTAAGGCCGACGCCGACTACGCGAGTCCCGGGATTCAGCATTCTGTCTATCTGATAGCCGAGCTTAGAGCGACGTCGAAACCACGCAATGGGACGATCGCCCCTTCGCTTGGTGCGGTTCACCCAAGGTCTGAAGGACTCGCCCGGCTCTCATCGGGGTAGGGTGGCCGGGCATGGTGGGAGCCGGCCGCTGACCTTGGAAGACGCGGCGCAGCTGGCCCGCGCGCTGCCCGAGGTCACCGAGGGCGTGCGCCACGGCAACCGCACCTGGTTCACCGCCGGCAAGGCGTTCGCCTGGGAGCGGCCCCTGAGCAAGGCTGATGTCAGGCGCCTCGGCGGCCAGCCACCTCCGAAGGGCCCGCTGCTGGCAGTGCTGGTGGCCAACCTGGAGGAAAAGGAAGTGCTGCTCCTGGACCCGCCCCCCGGCTTCTTCGACATCGAGCACTTCCGCGGCTACCCGGCGGTGCTGCTCGAACTGGAGGTGGTGAGCCGGCGCAACCTGAAGGCAGCGATCGCCGAGGCCTGGCGCGTGTGCGCGCCGGCTCGTTTCAGTCTGCCGGCGCCCGGGCGGCCTCCAGCTCGTTGAGCATGGTCAGGAACTCGCGCCGCTCGATGATCATGTTCACCGTCAGCAGCACCGCGAGGGTGGCCGTCAGCGACGACATGAAGAGGTCGAGGTCGTGCCCGGGTCCAGCTCCTGCCAGGTGCGCATTTCGACGGGGAAGTCAAGCACGCACCTGGCCGAATTGATCCACCTTTAGCGGCGCTAGGCCGCTGCTTCCTCCTCCTCGTAGACGGCCGGCGCCAGGGCCACCGTCGCCCGCGGCCTCAGGGTCGCGACCGTGACCGCGAGGGTCACCAGCACGATGGCCGCCGAAACCAGCCAGGCGGCGTGGTAGCCGCCCGCCAGCGCGGACAGGTCCGGGGTGCCGGTGCCGCTCAGCGCGGTGCTCCGAGCCGCCGCCACGGTGGCCATCACGGCCAGGCCGAGCGCGCCGCCCACCTGGCCGGTGGTGTTGAGGAGTCCTGAAGCCAGCCCGGAGTCCGCCGGCGGCGCCTCCGACATCGCGATCAGGGTCAGGGCAGGGAAGCAGAGCCCGCCGCCCAGGCCCAGCAGGGCCATGGGCACAAGCAGGTCGCGCGCGTAGGCGGCGCGCTCCGGCCCGAAGGCCACGGCCAGCAGGCCCGCCATGACCACCAGCTGGCCGGCCACCAGGACCCGGAAGGCTCCATAGCGCATGACCAGCGCCGCCGCAAAGCGAATTGAGAAGCAGCCCATCACGACCGCCACCGGCAGGAACGCCAGGCCCAACGCCAGCGGCCCGTAGCCGAGCACCCGCTCCAGGTCGAGCGAGGCCAGGAAGAAGAAGCTCAGGAAGGCGGCCGACATCAGCGCCTGCACCGTGTTGGCGCCTGACAGCCGCAGCGAGGCGAACAGCCGCAGCGGCAGCATCGGCTTGCGAGCGCGGGCCTGGCGGACCAGGAAGGCGCCCAGCAGCGCGACCGCGAGCAGCCCGTGGAGGCTGGACCCGGACACGATCGCGTAGACGCCGAGCATCAAAGAGGCGGTAACCAGCGCGCCGCCCAGGACGTCGGCGCCCTCGGCCAATCCCAGGCCGGGCCGGGCCGGCAGGAGCCGGTAGCCGAGCACGGCGGTGCCGATCCCGATGGGAACGTTGACGAAGAAGATCCAGTGCCAGCTCACGACCTGAGTGATCACGCCCCCGGCCAGCAGCCCCACCGCGGCCCCGGCCGAGGCCACGAAGCTGAAGACGCCGAAGGCCTTGGCCTGCTCCTCAGGCTCCGGGAAGAGGCCGACGATCATGGCCAGGATCACGGCCGAGCTGGCCGCGCCGCCGACGCCCTGGATGAAGCGGGCGCCGATCAGAACGGGTTGCGAGGTCGAAAGCCCGCAGGCCAGGGAGGCGGCGGTGAAGATCCCCAGACCCAGCAGGAAGACGCGCTTGCTGCCCACCAGGTCGGCCAGCCGGCCGGCCAGCAGCAGGAGGCCGGCAAAGGCGACCAGATAGCCGTTGATCACCCAGGCCAGGCCGCTGGGGGTGAAGCGCAGGTCGCGGCCGATCGTAGGCAGGGCGACGTTGACGATCGTCATGTCCACCACGATCAGCAGGAACCCGGTGCAGAGGACGAGCAGCGAAATCCAGCGTGAGTTGGTCTTCATGCCTGCTTAGACGACCAACCAGCTCAAGACTCATCGGCTTCCATCCGATGAATTTGCCGGGGCCCCGGCGTCTAAGCATTGATGGGCCGGCACACCTTCGTCCTCGACTGCTCGGCGCTGCCGCATGCGGACGCCGAACAGCTGGACGGCCTCGCCCAGCTGTGCCTGCGCCTGCGCCGAGCTCAGTGCGAGCTGCGGCTGGCGAACCCGAGCGCCGGCCTGCGGGAGCTCATCGACTTCGCCGGCCTGGCCGGCGTCCTAGCCGTCGAGTCTCGCGGGGAGGCCGAAGAGGGGGAAGAGGCGCTCGGTGTCGAGGAAGAAGGTGAGCTCGGCGATCCGCCCGCCTGACAGCTCCAGCACCTGGAGCGCCCAGGGCTCGTAGCCACCGTTGGGGCTGGGCTTGTACTGGCCGTAGGCGGGGCAGCCGTTGGCCCCGACCGTCGGCAGCATCCGCGAGCCCTGGCAGCCGATGCCCGGCCCGAACCACCACGTGAAGATGTCGTCGCGGCCGTGCAGCCACATGTCGAACGGTGGCATCGACTGGCTGGCGTCCTCCCGGATCAGGGAGGTGAGGGCCGCCAGGTCGTAGCGCTCGAAGGCGGCCACGTAGCGCTCGAGCAGGCGGCGGTCTCCTTCGCTCAGCGGCTGGCGGGTCTCGGCGACGCTCTGCTGGCTCTGGGCCAGGGTGGCCCGGGCGCGCTGGAGTCCGCTGTTGACCGAGGCGACGGTGGTCCCCAGCAGCTCGGCGACCTCGGTCGCCTCCCAGCGCAGGACCTCGCGCAGGATCAGCACCGCCCGCTGCCGGGCGGGCAGGCGCTGGAGCGCCGCCACCAGGGCGAGCCGGACGGATTCCCGGGCGATCACGGTCTCCGCCGGATCGTCGCCGGCCACCATCGTGTCCGGGATGGGCTCGATCCAGCGTGCCTCTGCCGGGATGTAGAGGTTGGACTCCACCGGCTCCCTGGCCGGCCCCAGATCCATGGGCCGGGCCCTGCGCTGCGAGCTCTTGAGCATGTCGAGGCAGACGTTGGTCGCGATCCTGTACAGCCACGAACGCACCGCGGCCCGGCCGGCGAAGCGGTCGGCGCCGCGCCAGGCCCGGACCAGGGTCTCCTGCACCGCGTCCTCGGCGTCGAACGGCGAGCCGAGCATCCGGTAGCAGTAGGCGGTCAGCTGCTGCCGGTGCTGCTCGAGCTCGCCGAACTCGGGCCGGTTGGCGACGGCCGTTTCCTGCACCAGTCGGATTCTAGGTTGGGCGCTGACTAGCCCCGCCCGGCCTCCAGGACAGCGCAGAGCTTCTCGGCGAATTCCGGGGCCCGGCCGTCGAAGCCACCGTGGTCACCGGGGAAGACCTCGGCCTCGGTGCCCAGCGCCTGGGCCAGGCCCAGCCCGCCGCGATGCGCGAGCTGACCTGCCGAGTCGGCGCCCACCGCGGGCACGATCCGGCACGGGCAATCCTTTAGGGCCGCCACATCGGGCCGGTAGCGCGCCAGGTTGCGGATGTAGCGGCCGAAGAAGAACTCGAAGTTCTTCTGCATCATGGCCATCGCCTCCCTGGCCTCCGGGCTGGGCTCGCCCTCGGATGCCGGCGGCGGCCCGCCCTCGATGCCCACCAGCGTCATGAATTTCTGCATGGCGGGAAAGAGACCGGCGCTGGCGCAGGTGTCGCAGACGTCCTCCATCGCCGCCAGCACCCGCTCGCTGTCGGGCAGCAGCCAGGGTGAGGGCGGTTCGTGGGCGACGACGGTCGCCAGCTGCCCGGGGTGGCGCTTGGCCAGCTCGAGCGCGATCACGGCGCCCCCGCTGCTGGCGAACACGTCAGCCTTGCCGCCGCCCACCGCGGCCAGCAGGCGGTGCGCATCGTCCGCGTAGATCTCCACCATCCGGGAGTCGTCCAGCGGCTCGTGCTCGGTGCTGTGGGAGAGTCCGCGGGGGTCATAGGTGACCACCGTGTAGTCGGCGGCCAGCCGCTCCTCCATGCGGCGGAAGGTGGTGGCGTCGGCCGGTCCGCCCGGCATCATCAGCAGGACCGGACCCGAGCCCCGAACCTCGTAGTAGAGGCTGGCGCCGGGCACTTCCAGGGTTTCCGATCGCATAGTCGCAGCAGCTTCCATACCTGTACAGACCGGGGGCGGCCCGGAAACTAATCGGTCCCGGCTTGAGACTAGCCGCGAACCTGGCGCTGGCGCTGCTGCTGGTACATCTCGCGGATCTCGCGCACGCTGGTGGCGTCCTCAGGCCGCTTGTCCAGCGAGCGCACCGAGACGATCCGCGGAAAACGGAGCGCGAAGCCCGGCTGGTCGCCGGACCGGCCGGCGGTGTGTCGAGGGCTGGGCGTGATCTCGTCGGCCAGGACCTCGACCACGACCTCGGGCCGCAGCCAGGTGTCGGGGACCAGCACGGAGTTGACGCGGGCAGGCTTCTCGGCCACCTCCAGCGGGTTGGCGCGCTGGTGGATCTCGCGCCAGCCCTCGTCGGACAGGCCGGTGCCCAGCTTGCTGATGCTCACGAACTCGTCCCGGTCGCTGTCGTAGACGCCGGCCAGCAGGGCGCCGGCGCCGAACTCGGCGCGCTTGCCTTTGCCCCGGTAGTAGCCGAGGAGGACGACGTCGATGGTGTCGCTCAGCTCGCCGCTGGTGTGGCGCTTCAACTTCACCCAGTTGAAGTTGCGCGCGCCTGCCTGGTAAGGCGAATCGAGCCGCTTTACGACCACGCCCTCGAGTCCCTGGCTGATGTAGTCGAGCAGCTCGCGCGTCAGCACCTCGACCGAGTCGGTCTTGGTGAGCGGCGCCGGCACCAGGGTGTCGCCGCCGGCAAGCAGCCTGTCGACGACCTGGAAGCGCTGCTCGTAGGGCAGCGGAGTCAGGTCCGTGCCGTCGCGGAACATGATGTCGAACACAAAGGCCCGCAGCGGCGCAGCTGCCGCGGCCTCGGCGATGCCTTCCTTGCGGCGCCGGGAGGTGGTCTCCTGGAAGGGCACGTACTCCTCGGAAGCCGGGTCGTATGCAATGGCTTCGCCGTCCAGGATCACGTTCTCGACCGGCAGCCGGCGGGCCGCTTCCACCAGCTCCGGGAACATGTCGGTCATGGTTTCGAGGTTGCGCGAGAAGATGCTCACCTCGCCGTCGTGGCGATGGATCTGGACCCGCAGGCCGTCGTACTTCGGCTGCACGCCCACCAGGCCCAATTTCTTGATGACCGCCTCCGGGTTGGGAAGCCGCTCGGCCAGCTGCGCGCGCAGCGGCTTGCCCACGGTCACCTTCAGCTCATCCAGCGCCTCCACGCCGGCGGCTCGCAAGGTGCGGGCGATCAGGCCCAGGTCGGAGGTCCGGTTGTAAGCGCCTTCCAGGACCGGCCGGAGGCTGCGGTCGCCCTGCTGAGCGATCGAGAGCGCGTCCAGCACCGTCGGGTCGCCGATGCCCAGGCGCATCTTGCCCATCGTGATCCGGACCAGGTGCTTGGCCGCCGCCGGGCCCAGGTCGGACAGCAGGCGTGAGAAGCGCTCCAGCTTCGAGGTCTGGCTGCCGGTCCCGCTCTGGGCGGCGATCTCGGACAGCTGGCGGTGCACCTCGACCACGGCCGGAGCGTCACCCGTCACCTCGTAGGCAACGGCTTGGGCGGCCAGACCCAGATCGCCCAGGCTGCGAGCCGAGGCGGCGACCTCCTCTTTCGGCCGCTCGTACGCCATGGCTACGGCCGTGACCAGGAGCCGCTCGCCCAGCCCGATCTCCACGGGCACGAAGAAGGGCGCGAGGCGGCCCTGGATCAGGTACGTGACGGGCTCCAGCTCCTCGAGCGCCGCGGCGCCGTAAAGCTCGGACAGGATGCGCACCAGCTCGTTGCGGCTGCGGGTGCCCTCTAGCTGGTCTAGGTAGGCCGCCAGCTGATCAAAGGTCATCGCCATCGCCGTGCCACGATATAGCGGCCATGGCGAGGTGCGTGGGGGCCTGCTTCATCGTGCCTCCGTTCGTGCTGGAGCGGGTGATCCGCGACGGCACTCCCGAGCAGCGGGAGTGGGCGCTGGCCACGCTGCTCGACGACCACTCGATCCGGGCCCAGCGCATCCACAACGCGCTGGTCTTGCGCGACCGCGGCCGGGCCAGGCAGCCCCTGTCTCCGGCGCCTGGCGGGCATCCCAAGCGGACCATCTACGACGCCCACCAGCAGCAGGACGCCGAAGCCAGCGACGTGGTCCGCCGGGAGGGCCAGCCCGCCGTCGGCGACAAGGCCGTGAACCAGGCCTACGACGGGCTGGGCTCCACCTACCAGTTCTACTGGGACGTCTTCCACCGCAACTCCATCGACGACCAGGGCCTGCCTCTCGACGGTGTCGTGCACTACGGCGACCACTACGACAACGCTTTCTGGAACGGCGCCCGCATGGTGTTCGGAGACGGCGACGGTTACACGCTCCTGCAGACCACCGCGGCCATCGACGTCATCGGCCACGAGCTCACGCACGGCGTCACCGAGCACACGGCCAACCTCACCTATCTCGGCCAGTCAGGAGCGCTCAACGAGAGCGTCTCCGACGTCTTCGGCTCCATGGTCAAGCAGTTCGCGCTGGGCCAGACCTCGGAGCAGGCGGACTGGCTGATCGGCGAAGGCATCGTGGGCCCCGCCCTCCACGGCAAGGCTCTGCGCTCGATGGCGGCGCCCGGCACTGCCTTCGAGGGCGACCCGCAGCCAGCCGAGATGCGGCACTACGTCCACACCGTCTCCGACAACGGCGGCGTCCACATCAATTCCGGCATCCCCAACCACGCCTTCTACCTGGTCGCGCGTGAGCTGGGAGGGCGCTCCTGGGACCACGCTGGGCCGGTCTGGTACGACACCCTGCGCGACCCGGGCCTGCGTTCCAATGCCACCTTCCACGACTTCGCGCAGGTCACCGTGCGCGCGGCCCAGCACCGGTTCGGCAGTGGACCGGTCAGCAATGCCGTGCGGGATGCCTGGAACCAGGTTGGCGTCACCGTCCCCTGAGCGGGTGCTGGTGCGCCTGCAGCGCAGCGGCGGGCTGGCGGGTTTCACCGTTCGCTCCGAGGTCGACAGCGCGCAGCTGGCGCCCGCCGACCGCGCCCACCTCGAGCGCCTGCTGGGCGCCGCCGACCTGAGCAGCACGCCACCGCCCACACGCGGCGCGGACCGCTTCCAGTACGACCTCGAGGTGGAGCGGGGCGGCCGCGTGCAGCGCACGACGGCCTTTGACGGCGCCTTGCCGCCCGGCCTTCAGCCCCTCATCGACTGGCTGGCAGCGCGCCGCGCAGGCGGGCCACCGCGCTGAGCCGGAGATCGCGGGAAGAGCGTCCGGCCGCGACCGGTGTAGGTCCAGTCCCGCCACACGCAGTCGCCAGGTCCGCGCTGGCCTGCGGTGTGCAAGAGGAGATTTGGCGGCGGCATATGATCGCCGCCTGAACGCGCGCCCCTCACCTCAAGTGCCGGCACATCCGCAGGCAAAGCCGGTCTCCTGCGATCGAGTGCCGGCACTGGCGAGCTCCGGCCGCTGATGCCGCTGACGGTCGCCGCCGAGCCGTTCGACTCCGAGGACGCGCGGCGGCTGGTGGCCACGCTCGACGCGCACCTGGCCCAGTTCTATCCGCCCGAGCAGCGCTTCGGGCCGAACCTCCGCGCCGAGCACCTGGATCCTGGTCGCGGTGTGTTCCTGGTCGCCCGCCGGGACGGTCGGGCGGTCGGCTGCGGTGCCATTCGCGTGCTCGACGACAGCACCGCGGAGGCCAAGCGGATGTACGTCGAGCCGGATCTCCGCGGCCAGGGTGTGGGGAGGGCGGTGCTGGCCGCGCTGGAGGCCGCGGCCCGGGAGCACGGCGCGCGGCGGCTGGT
>Ga0209474_10006097_pt1 | contig 10188 bp, 10 predicted proteins | sample GraSoiAngelo_145_FD_185902 | JGI IMG/M metagenome (GOLD analysis project Ga0209474, IMG submission 185902) | Grasslands soil microbial communities from the Angelo Coastal Reserve, California, USA - 14_1009_05_20cm (SPAdes) (version 2) | ecosystem: Environmental > Terrestrial > Soil > Grasslands... | reverse complement strand
TCTCGAACTCGTATATCAATTGCTTAAACCACAGCTCGTAGGTTTGATGAATGATGATGAATAGCGTCTCGTCGTGTTCCGGCGGACTTGAGCGCGGCTTCTGTAACGAAAGCAGTTTTTCAAGATCTAGATAACTGGCGTACGTAAGCGGCGGCGGCATGGCTCTAAGATTACCGCAAGTGGCGCAAGTACTCCCGGTCCCATGCCGCGGGGATGCTCTCACGTGCCGAGTACGGCCCAGGCTCATACGCACGCGAGGAAATACCTTGCTGGCTCAATTCGCATACGTGCCAGTCCTGTTTGTTTACCATGTCCCAGAATTCAATGGCGTCATTCGGATCAAAATCGCTGCGCTCGAACGCTTCCGGATTAAAGAACCAATCGCAGAAGATCAGTGTCCGTTCTGGTGACTGCGGTTCAAGTTGATGCACCATGACGTAATCCGGATGCAGACTCACCAGCATGTTCGGAAAAATCGAATAGTAAAAAACGAACCGGAAATCTTCGTCGCCGAAATCACCCACCGGCAACGCGCAGGCATTGCCGCTTAGCGTCAGGCTTTTGTCGCTCGCGATCCGCATGAATCCACCTAAAAACGGTCCTTTGGTCAGATCATTCTCTGCGGAGTCGTACGGTGAAATTTTTGACAACTCCGGATGCACGCCCAGGCAGTGATAACACTCCGAATAATTCTGAAACATCAACTTCCAATTGGCGCGTACGTCATATTCGATCCGTTTCGCCGAGCGCAGCGCCCCCAGGTTCCAACGCGAAAATTTTCCCGCTAATGGCGCAAACCATTCTTCGAGCGGGATGGGGCAATCTGCCAGATTCACAAAGATGAATCCTTCCCAAAGACCAAGCCGTGCCGGCTTCAATGGGTATTCAGCCTTGTTGAATCCCGGTGTCTCATCCATGTGCGGCGCGCCGATCAATCGTCCGTCCAGAGCGTACGTCCACGCGTGATAAGAGCACTGAATCGCTGCGGTGTGTCCATTTTGCTCTTCGCAAAGTCGCGCCCCGCGGTGGCGGCAAACGTTGTAAAAGGCTCGGATCGTCGATCGCTGATCTTTCGCGACGATTAAGCTTTCACCGGCTACTTCAGCAAGGAAATAATCGCCGGGCTCGGCGAGTTGGCTTTGGTGGCCGACCAGCACCCATTGCCTCGAAAAAATTTTCTCCCGCTCCGCAGCGAAAATTTCCGGTGAAACAAAATTGCGCTGCGGCAACATCTTTGCGTCCGCATGAAAAGTTTCAGCCGTCTTCCGGAATGCCGCGATCATGGGAAGGCATAAATCCTAGCCACAGATCGACACAGATAAACACGGATTCTGCAAATTTCTGATTTCCTGGTTTCCAGATTGGCTTCTTTAATCCGTGAAAATCCGTGTTCATCCGTGGCTGATGCCAGTAGGGCTCGCAATAGCCTCAACCTTTGTCACCCCCGACTATTTGAGCACTGCTCGGTGAAACTCGTACCAATCGTCGAGATTGTTCAGGTTCACCGCGTCTTTGAATGCGGAAGCGTCGTCGTCGATGCCGCACGCGCCCAGAATCCCCTTGCGCGTTTCGTCGTCATGATTGTAACCGCGCACCCCCGCGTTGTGCTTCTCGATCGCGTCGCGGTTTAGCGACTTCGCATTCTTCTTCACCCACGCCTCGAATTCGGGATAGGTCGGCTTGTTCTGCTTGATGTAATTTCTCACCGCCTGTTCTTCCAGTCCGAGCGCGGCAAGCGTCATCGCATCGAAACCTTTACCGACGCCGGGATAGCCGGAAGCAAGTTTACCCTTTTCCTCGAGAGAGACTTTTTGCCAAAGCCGCGGCAGATGAACAACGCCAAGCGGCCCGGCAACGCCGGAACTGATCAGTGGAACGTATGTGTCGCTCATAATGATTTCCTCATTTTAGTTTTGCTACACCTGCCGCAGCAGGTTACCCAAACTCACGTACGGCGCGTTTTCCGTCAATGCGCCATCGAGCGTAGTAGCAACACGATCAAAACAACTGAAAGGCAAATGAGACCGCAGTACACTATTCGGTCTTGCAGCCGCGCGCGCCGCGCTGCCGCAGCGTAAGGAATGCGTGTAAAGGTGACCATGGTGTAAAGCGGTAGATAAAATCCCGGCAGCGCGCCTTCGAGCACGTGATCGAGTTTCTTTTTTATGCGAAATGCTTTCGATGCAGTCTTGTCGCGCATCTCGATGAAATTCCCAATCGCAAGGTCCGCCAGGGCGTCGGCATTTTCTTTCCGCCGGTAAAAATATTCAGTGAACGCCCGCTCGCGGGCATTGGGAAATTCTTCCAGGCATTCATCGAGCGCGACGCAATCTTCAAATGCAGCGTTCATGCCCTGGCCGTAGAACGGCACGACCGCGTGCGCGGCGTCGCCGAGCAGGCAAACTTTGTCCCGATAAAACCACGGCGCACAACGAATGGTCACCAGTGTGCCAGTCGGATTTTCGCGGAAATCTTGAAGCAACGTTGGCATGAGCGGCACAGCATCTGGAAATTCTTCGTCGAAAAACCGGTGCACATCGTCATCGCTGTGAGTGGTGGCGAAGCTGCGCGGCCCCTCGAATTCCCAGAAGAGTGTGCAGGTAAACGAACCATCGGGATTCGGCAGTGCGATCATCATAAAACTTTTCCGTGGCCAGATGTGGAGCGCGTTCTTCTCCATGCGCCATGAGCCATCCGGTCCTGGTGGAATGGTCAGTTCCTTGTAACCGTGAGCGAGATAACTTTCGTCGTAATGAAAACTGGGAATCTCTCCCTGCATTGATTTGCGCACGGCGGAAAACGCGCCATCGACGCCGATGACGGCGTCGCCGTGTCCGGTCACATTACCGTGTTCTGTTTCTAACTGGGCAGTTGGCGCCTCCAGATCGACGTCGGTGCATTTATGATTGAAGTGGACGTGCACGTTCGAATACCGCTGCGCAGCTTCGATTACAGCTGTGTTAAGCGCAGCGCGTCCGATTGAATTGATACAGTTTTTGGGATCGACATCGTAAGGGCTGAAATGCAGCGTTCCTGACTTATCGTGAATCATCCGGCCGCGCATGGGTATCGCGTGCTGCAATGCTTCATTAGCGATGCCGATCTGCTCGAGCGCATGAATCCCCCGCGTCGAAATCGCCAGATTGATCGACCGTCCGCCGACGATGTTGCCTTCGCGCGGATCAGCGCGCCGCTCGTAAAGATCGACGTCGTATCCGCGTCGGCCCAAGTACGCGGCGAGCAGACCACCTGCGAGACCGCTGCCAATAAGAACAAACTTTGCCACTAGATAAGAATCTACGAATCAGGAAACCAGGAAAGCAGGAAAACCCAAGTCGGCGCTTCGATTCATTTCGCTAGTCCAATCGGACTCCGTTTGATAAATCGTGTCCAAATGAAGTTTTTCTTGCTTGATGTTTCTATCGCGATGGCCGGTATCTTGATGCTCGTTCAGTCATTACCCGCACAGGAATCCCAGCCTGAAAAACCAAAGCAATTCATCTATGTGCTGCGTCTCGTGTCGCGGTTGCATGCGGACGCGAATTGGACCGAGGAAGACAAGAAGGCCCTGCAGCGCGACTTTGTTCGATTCCAAGAGGCGATCAAAACTGGCCAGCTGATCCTGGCCGGGCGCACATCGGAATCGGGCGACAAGACATTCGGCATAGCAATATTCCAGGCGAAAGAAGAAGCCGCGGCCCGGAAGTTCATGGAAGAAGATCCAGCGGTCGCTGGCGGTTTGATGACAGCGGAGCTGCACCCGTTCACCGTTGCGCTGGAGCGCAAAAATCCCTGAATACGTGAGCGATCTCCGCACCAGCGGCTAGTCCTTGTGCCGAATTGAGCCGGCGCCGCTGATGTGCTTTTCGATCGTTGGGGGATTGCCGGAGTAAATTATCTTTCCTGCCCCGGCGATTGCCACCTTCAGCTTCTCAGCAACCGCAACCTCAGCGTCCCCTGCGCCCTGGATGGAAATTTCAGCGGTCTTGGTTTGGAGAGCAGCTGCCTTTAAGTCGCTTGCGCCGGTCAGATCAGCAAGGAGCTGATCGATATTGCCATCGAGTGAGATACGCGATGCGCCCGTGCCTTCCAAGGCGAATACGGGCCCCGTAAGCTGACTTGCGGCGAGCTTCACGGCTCCAGTGATTTTGGCCGCTTCCCGGACAGGGCTTGCAACGGTCACAGTTATTCCGTGCGTTGGTCGAATCTGTTCGCGGGTACGCAAGCGAAGTGTATTCCCGGAAACCTCGCTCTCGATGTAAGGAAAAAGATTTTGGTCTGTCTTAATGCGCAGGGTAGGGGGTCCATTTTGCCAATTGATTACAAATGCGCCGCTGGCTTGGATGTTGGCAAAGGCGTTAATTTTGCGGTCGTCGATTTTGATATGTCCGTTGCCTCGAACGCCAGGCAACCAGCATCCGGCGACAAGAGCCAGACATCCGGCAAGAACTGCAATTGGGATTTTCTTCATGCGAAATAGGATTCTGTTATTTCGATGCGGCGGTGGATCAGTTTGGATTCAGAAAAAAAATCTTGGAAAGGCGATCTCAAGGTCGCCCCACGGCGGACCCTCCTTCGGCAAGCATACGGCGGGCGAGCTGGAGACCGCCGCTCCTTGTTCATTTGACAATTTTCAGCTTCACTGCATCCACTAAAACGTCATCGACATAAAATTCCACCCGGTAATCGCCTGGTGCCCAGCCATCTTCAGGTCGGGTCAGCGTGAACACTCCGTGCGCGATCGGGCTTTCGGCGACAGCGGAGACTTCGTCCACCTTGTAATCTTGAGGAAAATCCTCGCCGATGTTCTCGGCGATCCAGACGGCCTTGATCTTTGCGCCTTTTCGCAACCGTTGGCCCTGCCAGCGGACGTAAATCTGTGACGTGCTTGACGAAAAAGTCGTAATCGGATTTCCGAATTGCTCCTTTGCAATGCTCACTGAGAGCTGCTTCGGGAGTGCATCGGATTTCACTTCTGGGCGAGCGATGATTTTCGGCGTTTCTGCCAGCTCGAGCAAAATGCGCTGGAGCAAATCGCCATTGGCAGCCCGCATCGCCGTCACATCTTTAACAATGCCAACGCCTATTGCGAACCAACGATCGATTGTCATGCGGCTCGGTGATGTCTGCTCCCCATAAATGCGGAATGCATGAAAATTACCAGCCGGTACGCGAATATCTTCCTCACCGACGACCTCGTAATGCTGACGAACTGATGCTTCGCCTGCCTTTCCGTTGAAATCCCAGCTGGCACCCTTCTTGAGCGGAGCAGCGATCATCGTTTGTGGCGAATCAAACTTAACCAGCTCGCCGTCCACATTAATCCGCGCCCGGCAAACGATGCCATGGTCATCGACGGTCAGCAGGTCCGTATTCGTAATTACGCCGGCTCGGTGCATTTCGAACTTGAGAAGATCTTTCCCCTCGACATTCTCCGTCCCATTGATGCGATACAAAACTCGCAGGCGGATTTTGCCATCAGCGTCCGGTTTGGCGTCAGGAATTTTAAGGCCCTTGCCGATTTCTTCGGTCATGTTGTATCGCCAGCTCGTTCCATCTGCGGTGGGCATCAATGAAGCGGCTACTTCCGAAGCAATCGTGATGGAATAAAAGGCGACAGCGCAGATCTTTTTCACGAAGGCTAAGTCGCACGCTTGTATTGGATCGACAAGGCGCGGCGGTCTCTAGTCCGCCGCCTCTCAGAAAATGATGCCTTCACAGCTGTCAATCTTGAAATCGACGGCTATCCAAGCGGTGGCTCCCTTGGTTGAACCGGCGACTGGAGACCGCCGCTCCTTGCTTTATGATTCTCAGATGCCGCGAATGATCACACTGCTTTTGTGGAGCCTCTGCGTGCCTGCCATTGCAGCCGGTACGCTGAAATCTGAGCGGCATATAGTCGTAGTCGTCTGGGACGGGATGCGACCGGATTTTGTCAGCGAAAAAAACACGCCTGCGCTTTGGAAGCTTTCGCATGATGGAGTCACTTTTCGCAATCACCATGCCGTTTACCCCAGCGCGACGATGGTCAATGGGACCGCGATGGTCACCGGTGTTTATCCCGGTAGAAATGGAATCATCGCAAACCATTTGTATCGGCCGGAAATCGATCCTAAGCACGCGATCGATGTTGAGATTCCAATAGTGGTGGAGAAGGGAGATGAGTTGTCGGACGGCAAATACATTTCTGTTCCAACCATCGCCGAACTCATTCAACGCGCAGGAGGGCGCACTGTAGTTGCGGCTGCAAAGAGCGTAGGGCTTTTGTTGGATCGACATCCCGGCGTGGCATGGCCTTCCCAGCCCAAGACCCGTCGGCAGGATGCCGATGCCACCAGCGTGACCCTTTTTGCAGGCAAATCACTGCCGAAGGAGATTCTTGGTTCGGTTAGCGAAACGCTTGGTCCTTTTCCATCCGCTCATCTGCAACAAGACTCTTGGACAACGAAAGCGCTGACCGATATTCTTTGGAAAGACGGCGTGCCGGCGTTTTCTGTTCTTTGGCTAGGCGAGCCAGATTTAACCGAGCATGAAACTGCGCCCGGTGCGCCAGCCGCGCTGGCTGCAATCAAATCGAGCGATAACAATCTCGAAACCGTCCTTTTGGCATTAGATCGAAAGGGAGTGCGTAAAATGACAGACATCTTCGTCGTTTCGGATCATGGTTTCTCCACGATCAGACGCTCGATCGATTTGCGGAAAATTTTGAATGACGGCGGTTTCACCGCGAAAACTGAATTCAGCGGCGAGCCGAAACTTGGCGACATCATGATGGCCGGAAACGGCGGCAGCGTCCTTTTCTATGTCATCGGACATGAGAAAATACTCACCCGTCGTCTGGTCGAATTTTTGCAGCAATCCGATTTTGCAGGAGTGATTTTCACGAAAGAACCGATGGAAGGGACCTTCGATCTGGCGCAAGCAAACATGAATCCGCCCGAAGACCGCGACGCGCCAGATGTGGTGATGTCTTTTTGCTGGAACAATTCAAAGAATCTGTTCGACATCCCGGGAATGATCGATGCCGATTGGCAGCGAGCGGCGGGGAAGGGGACACACGTCACGCTCAGCCGGTTCGACATACACAACATGTTGATCGCCGCCGGCCCGGATTTTCCACGCGGTCAAACAGACGATTTGCCGAGCGGTAATATCGATGTTGCTCCGACGATACTGAGCATCTTGGCAATCACGCCGCCGAAGAAAATGAACGGTCGCATTTTATCCGAAGCGATGGCGAATCTTAACGAGTCAGCGCCCAAATCGGAAATCAAAACAATTGAAGCTACAAAAAATTTTCCAACGGGCACGTGGCGACAATCGCTTCAAATCTCCCGCGTCGGCCCGACGGTTTATGTTAATGAAGGTAACGGAGGGTTTAAGAGGAAATAAAGCGGTGGCTTCCAATCCGCCGGTTTGTGCCGAATGCTGCCAGATTCATGACAATCATAATGAGCGCGAAGAGGTACAATCCCATCAGTACTCCTATGGCGGCGTGCATCGCCAAGATGCAGACCAGCCAAATACGTCGAGTCTTTTTGATCCAAATGAAAATTGGATAGCCCACTTCGAGCAGGCAAATTGAAATCCCAAGCAGGGGCAGAGCGTATTTGAAGCGCACAAGAATATCCGGCGAAATAAGGGTAAAAGGCGGCCGAATCAGCGCCCGCCACAGATTGGAACCGTTCCACCAGCCGTTGCCGAGACATTTTGCCAGCCCGCCGATGAAATAAACAAAGCAGAGATGCACCTGTAGGGCCCGCCGCCAAAAACCCAGAAGCTGCGGATTTTTCGGTTTTGTTTTAACGACCCACTGATCAAAGGAGTAGCGGTCTGGCAGTGGCGACAACATCAGGTAGAACAGCGCCGTCGTCATGAAGTTATCCGCGCCGTAGGCGAATAGCCCTCCGCTTTCAGCGGTGCAAAGATGGAGAAACCAGGCAACAATCGCCGCTGGACGGCAGAAGAGCCCCAGCAACAAAAAGCAGCCGACAGAAAGCAAACAAGCCCACACAACGCTTAGCACAGCTTCTTCGCTCATATTGACGTTGCGACCGAGAGCCACCAGCCAGCCGAGCTTCGGAATCAATGGACTGTCGAAAGAAGTAATTGCTTCGCCAATTTCGCGACCGACAAGACCTTTGCCTTTGCTGGCGAACAGATCGTGCCAGTCGCTCCTTAAGAACAGCGCATAGACAGCCACCTGTACACCCAAGCCTATGCGAAACATCCCCAGCCACCGATCGTCTTCAGCGGGAAACAGAAACTCGATGAAACGCTCCCAGCATCGTTGCGGGAATGACACGGGATCGACTCGATTTTGAAGATTTTTCACAAAAGGCAACGAAGGAAACAAAGGTCTTAAGTTTGTTTGGAACCCTTTTCGTGATCTTCGTTTTCTTCCGTTAGGAAGTTCTTACCGTTTTCCCTCTTCGCGCAGACTGAAATCGAAGCTGAACATTGGTTCGAACGTTTCTGCTTTGCCATGTTCGAACTCAGTCATGCCGGGCGGAGTTACGGATCCGAACACGGCGCGAATCTTCTTCACGTCTGAATGCTGTCGCCAAACAGAGAGCGCGAGCATTTTGACCAACACCTCTCGGATCGGCTCGTAACGCTCGTCCGCCAACCTGTCGAGCAAACTCTCCAAACGTCGTGCGGCGGCTTTGCCGCGCAAACGCGGCGATTCGTGTTCTATCCGGCCATCATCGTAAAAGAGTTCCAAGGTCAACCTGTGATAGCTTGGAATATTCGGGGCAAAAAAAGCGTAGCCTGCCTGGATGCCAGCGGCATGCAAATACGTCGCGATCCCTTGCCGTGCCGGACTCGACGCGCCAGCTTGCTTCCCCAGCAACCATGCGGCAGCGATTTCAGCCTTGCGCGCGTTTGGTTCGAGCGCGGAGGGCAACATGGTCGCGCCGTCGGCGATAAGCGAGAACAGTCCGGCAAAGCAAACTGCTGTTATCAGGAAAAAATGGATCCCGAACCAGACCACGCGGATGCGCTCTGAAAACATCTCATGGGATGTTAAAGATGGACGGCCAAGGCGTCCATCGCTTTCGCTGCGCCGGTGAAATCTGCGCCGCCATTGCAGATCAAGCGGCGTGTCCTGAGATGTCGGGTCCCGCCGTACCGTTAAGTGTGCCTTTGGCTCGTTGGTGGGGAGCGTCACTCCGTGCGCACCGTCCCTCCCGTACACAACTCAGCCAGTCCCGGAAACTTATCGGGACTGGCACAGCGCTTTGCTAGCTGCTGATCAGCGGGTCTACAGCGTCGCTGTGATTACTTTCAAGTTCTCAGTCGCGGCCTTACTCTCGCTTGTTCCGGGCAGAGCAATCTCGCGAAACCAAGTCGTACTCGGCACGGCGCCTGCGGTAAACGATGTGGCTTTTTCAGTTTGAATACTCTTCAACGAAGGAGCCAGGGCGTTTTGGTTCTGAGTGGATGCTTGCATTGCTAGGGCGCTCACCCCGACAACTGCTGCTGCTACCAGCGTTGCTGCGGCGAAACGTCTGTTGATTTTAGCTTGGAGCTTTTTCATAAACCGGCCTTTACAGATTTTGTGAATAACTGTCAAGCTCAAACGCAAAGACGGCTATCGCTTATATTTACGGCTGCGTTGTTCAAGCCGGTAGGAATGTGAAACGCCGCCGCCAACGCCCTACAAATTCCGCGACGCATTCGTATTAGTGCCCGGCGAAAAACGGTGCAGGTTTGTGCCTGCAGTTCCGCGAATCCTTGTGAGAGCGCTCTCCGGAAGCGCCCGAATGTTAATTCGGTGCGAGCGAAGCAACAATCGCTTCAAATCGCGGGTCGCCTCGCAGCGGATCCCACACCGGGTGCAGACGCAAATAACCGTAGGTCACATGGCTCCCTGGCAGCTTGGCTGCTTCTGCCAGTTGTTCGATAGCGCGATCCCTATCACCCGTCCACGCATAAATGACGGCGAGATATTGAATCATCCTGGAGCCATCGATGGCGTTTTTGCTGACGGGGATCAACTCGATCGCGCGATGACCTTCCCGGATGGCGTCCTCTTTGTTTCCCAGAGCGGCATCAACGACACCGATCGCGCAAAGAGCAGCTGCGTAATCGGGTTGGCCGCGCACGATCCGCTCAAGTTCTCTTCGCGCGCTGGCAAACTCGGCACGAGCTGCCGGTTCGTCTCCGCGAAGCCGCGCGACAAGG
>Ga0209474_10006096_pt1 | contig 10190 bp, 10 predicted proteins | sample GraSoiAngelo_145_FD_185902 | JGI IMG/M metagenome (GOLD analysis project Ga0209474, IMG submission 185902) | Grasslands soil microbial communities from the Angelo Coastal Reserve, California, USA - 14_1009_05_20cm (SPAdes) (version 2) | ecosystem: Environmental > Terrestrial > Soil > Grasslands... | reverse complement strand
TTGTAGCCGGGGCCGCGAGCGACGACCAGCGAATGGCGCTCGCGGAAGCGGGTCTGCAGCGGCGGAAACGCGATCCCCTCGGACAACAGCCTGCCCTCCTCGCGCAGATAGCGAAGCGTGTTCTCGGCGAACTCCTCCAGCGCCTCGGTCACCCGGGCCCGCTGTTCTGCGAGCGCGGCCTCGAGCTGGCTCGCCTCAAGCGCCCGGCCCGATACGAGGCAGGTTCCGTTCTGGAAGACGCTCGCCCCGCGGATGGTCACGTCGTCGCCGTCGGCCAGCTCGTCGAAGAGCTTCGCGTCCGGGGCGTCGATCAGCCGCACCCCACCGCGCACCAGCAGGAGCGGCCCCGGATTCGGGAAACGGCCGGACTGCGAGTGCGCGACATTGACCACGACGCGGACTCCCGACTCGAGCAGCTCCTCCGCGGATGCGCGGTCGAGGTCCTGGTGGTCGATGATCGCGACGTCGCCGGCCCCGAGCCGCCGGACGAGGTTCTTCGTCCTGCGACCGAGGCGTGCAGTGCCTGTGAACTCGACGAAGCTCACGGGCCTTCCTGGACTGCCGAGATGAACGCCTCGCCGCCGAGCATGCGCCGGATCTCGTCCTTTCGTTGCGCGTCGTCGAGCGGGTCGATCCGCGTGTGCGTCGGATCGCCGGGGACCTTCTCGACGCGGAAGTGGCGGTCGGCGAGGCTGGCGATCTGCGGCAGGTGGGTGATCGTGACGATCTGTGCCCGCTCCGACAGGCGTCGCAGCGTCTCGCCGACGGCGTGCGCGGTCTGGCCGCCGATGCCGGCGTCGATCTCGTCGAACACGAGCGTCTCGCCGCCACCGACCGCCGCGATTGCGAGCGCGATCCTCGAGAGCTCGCCGCCGGAAGCGGTCTCGGCCACCGGCGCGAAGGGCAACCCGCTGTTGGGGCGGATCAGGAACGCGATCTCGTCCTCGCCGGCAGGTCCCGGTTCGGACTCCCGCCGCTCGACCCGGAACTCGCCGTCGCCAAGGCTGATCCCGCGGAGCTCCTGGGCGACTGCCGTGGCAAAGGGCTCCGCGGCTCGCTCCCGCCCACGGCTGAGACCCGTCGTGAGCTCGGCGACCTTCGCCTCGGCGGCTGCGACGGCCGCCATGGCCGCGGCCAGCGGATCGGCGCCCGCGTCGATCGCCTCCAGCTCGGCACGAGCCTCGGCGGCGCGGCCCAGCAGTTCCTCGTAGCTCTCGCAACGAAAGCGTCGCTTCGCGTCGGCAATCCGGTCGAGCTCGCCCTCGACGTGCTCGAGCCGGTCCGGCTCCGCCTGGAGCGAGGCAAGGAACGAGCGCAGGTCCGAAGCGGTCTCGCGCAGCCGAAGCTCGGCGTCGCGGAGGTCGTTTCCGGCCCGCTCGAGCTCCGGGGCGAGCCGTTCGAGCGGCGCGATCGCCCGCTCGGCCAGCGCGACCAGCCCGGCGGCTCCTTCCGAGTCGTCGGGCGCCAGTGCCTCCCCGGCCGCCGCAACGCCCTCGGCGAGCTCGGTGACGTGGCGGAGGCGCTCCCTCTCGGCCCGGAGTTGCTCCTCGTGCCACGGCTCGAGCCCCTCTGTGTCCTCCACGAGCGCGCGCAGCTCCGCAACCCGGGCCTCGGCGGCTGCTGCACCCTGCGCGAGCTCGTCATGCCCGCGCCTTGCCTCCTTGAGCTCTCGCCACGCGAGGCGCAGCTCGGTCCGGAGCGCGCTCTGCTCCTCGCCGGCGAACGCGTCGAGCAGATCGAGCTGGTACGAGGGCCGGGCGAGCCGGCGCTGCTCGAACTGGCCCGACATCGCGATCAGGCGCTCGGCGGCCGCCGCCAGGTCCTCGCGCGCGGCGCTGCGCCCCCACGCATAGGCCCGGGTTCGGCCGTCGGAGAACACCCGTCGCGCGAGCACGAGCCCTTCCTCGTCCTCCGGGCGGAGCTCGGCGAGACTCGCCAGCGACTCGTCCTCGAAGAACCCGGGCGGCGGCTCGAGCTCCGCCTCGACGTAGGCCTCGGTGGCGTCGGGCCCGACGAGCGACGAGTCGCCGCGGCTACCGAGCAGGAGGCCGATCGCCTGCGCGAAGATCGTCTTGCCGGCACCCGTCTCGCCGGTGACCGCGTTGAGGCCCGCCGCGAAGGCGATCTCGGCCTCGCGGATGAGGACGAGGTTCTCGATCCGAAGGCGCCGGAGCACTGGGCTGGATGCTACGCCGAGTCGCCCGGAGCGGCGACTGGCTCGAACAGCCGTCCCGCCGCGCGGTGCCCATGCACACACACGCGCGCGCCCCGGTTGGGTGGGTGGGGGTTAGGGACGGTACCCACGCCCCACGAACCCGTGTGTGCCGATTGTGTGTCAATTCGTCCCGACCGTGCGCCGCTCGCGGCCTAGGACGCAAAGGTGCGCCGGTAGCGGCTGAAGAACGTGCTCTCCGGCAGGGTCGCCAGGAGGCTGCGCGAGTCGGACAACCGCATGACCACGGCGTCTCCGCTTGCCAGGCGGTGCTCGACGTGCCCGTCGGCGAGGACGGTCGCCTCGACGTCCGGCGTCCGGTTCACGACGGTCAGCTCCCGCCCGCGCGGCACGACCAGCGGCCGCGCGGAGAGCGAATGCGGCGCCACGAACGTGACCGCCATTGCGTCGAGCCCCCAGACGAGGACCGGCCCGCCGTTCGAGAGGTTGTACGCGGTCGACCCCGAGGGCGTCGAGCAGATCAGCCCGTCGCAGGGAACCGACCCGAGTTCCTCGCCGCCGATCGACCAGCCGAGCTCGATCATCCGCCCGAGCGACGAGCTCGTCACGACCACGTCGTTGACCGCCGTCCACGTAGCGCCGCCGGCCTCCGCCTCCAGCACGGGCAGCTCGACAACCGTGTAGTTGCCGGAAAACGCGCGCCCGAGCCCCTCCTCGAGCGCGTCGGCGTCCATCGAGGCCAGGAAGCCCACGCGCCCGAAGTTGACCCCGATCACGGGCACGCCCATCCCGAGGAAGCGCTTCAGCGCCCGCAGCATCGTCCCGTCCCCGCCAAGCACGACGGCCAGGTCGGTTCCCTCAAGGTCGCCGTCGTCGCTCCCGAGATCGTGCTTGTCGAGCTCCTCGTCCGGAAACAGCAGCTCGACTCCCCGCTCGTCGGCGAGCCCGCGGAGCCGCTCGAGCGCCGAGCCGATCGTCTCCGGCCTGCCGTGGGTGATCACGGCGGCGCGCTTCACGTCAGCGGGTTGAATCTTCGATCCAGCTCTCGAGCTCATCGGGAAGCTCCGGGCGCTCGCGGTTGACGAAATGCAGGAAGAACTCGCGGTTCCCCTTCGGCCCGGGCAGGCCGGAGTCTACGACGCCGGCCACCTGCGCCTCCCAGTCGAGTGCAGCCGCCGCCGTCTCCCGCAGCACCCGCCGCCAGACCTCCGGGTCGCGGACGACGCCGCGGCGGGCCTCTCCGCGGGCACCCTCGAACTGCGGCTTGACCAGCACCAGCGCCTCCCAGCCTGGCGCGGCCAGTGCCAGCGCCGGCGGCAATGCCTTCCGCACCGAGATGAACGAGACGTCGCAGGTCACGAGCTCGGGGGCGAACGGAAGCTCCCGCAGCGAGCGCGCGTTGACCCGCTCGAGCACGACGACCCGCGGGTCGTCCCGGAGCCGCGGGTGGAGCTGGCCGCGGCCGACGTCGAGCGCGATCACCCGGGCAGCACCGCCCTGGAGCAGGACATCGGTGAAGCCGCCCGTCGAGGCCCCGACGTCCAGGCAGTCGCGGCCGGCCGGGTCGACGCCGAGGGCTTCGAGCGCGTGCGCCAGCTTCTCGCCGCCCCGCGAGACGTACGGCGGCGGCGCGGTGACCGTCAGCTCCGCGGACTCGTCCACTTGGTGGCCCGCCTTCTCGTAGCCGGGGACGAGCCCAGCCAGGACGAGCGCCTGGGCCTGGGCGCGGCTCTCGGCGAGCCCCCGCTCCACCAGCAGGACGTCGAGCCGTTTCTTCAGGACGTCCTGGCGGCGAGCCCGGCCACGATCCCGGCGAGCACGGAGGTGTCGGCGGGAATCTCCAGCAGCAGCGCCTGCGCCCGCTCCGCCGTCTGCTCGGCGAGCGCGCGAGCCCCCTCCGGGCCGCGCGCGAGCAGGTAGCCGTCCTCGTCGAGGATGTCGTCGACGATCTGGAAGAGCAGGCCGACCTCCTCGGCGAACGACCGCCACGGCTTCTGGTCGGGCTCGGGCACCTCGGCCACCCAGAGCGCGCACGCGACCGAAGCCGAGAACAGGCAGCCGGTCTTCAGCCGGTGCAGCGCCGCGAGATCGTCCCCGCCGCCGGTGATGTCCAGGTACTGGCCGCCGATCATGCCGAGCGTCGCCTGGACGAGCTCGCGGGCGATCGCCGGGGTCGGATAGGTCAGGGCCAGGCGCAGCGCCTCGGCCAGCAGCGCGTCGCCGGCCAGGATGCCAACCGCCTCGCCGAACTCGGCCCAGGTGCTCGCGCGCCCGCGCCGGAGCTGATCGTCGTCCAGGGCCGGCAGGTCGTCGTGGACGAGTGAGAAGGAGTGGACAAGCTCGAGCGCCGCGGCGGCCGGCAGCGCCGACTCCGGCTCGGCTCCGGCCGCTTCGGCAGTCGCGAGACAGAGCAGCGGCCTGACGCGCTTGCCGCCGCCGGCGAGCGCGTAGCGCAGCGACGGTTCCAGCCCGCCGAGCTCCGGCGTCAGCGCGAGGTCTTCGAGATACGGCTCGATCAGCTCGAGCAGCTCTTCTGGCGTAGTCATTCCGCCTCCCGCTTCGCCTGCTGGAGCTGCGACTCGACTTCCTTCGCGATCTCGGCCAGCTCCGAGAGGATTTCGATCGCCTCCTGTGGATCCTGCGTCTGCTCGAGTCGCGCGCGTGTCTGCTCGAGCCGGTCGAGCAGGTCCTCGGCGCTCTTGAGCCGGTCCTCGGGCGTCACGCTCTCGTCTCTTGCACGATCTTTCCGAGTATGCCGTTCACCAGGCGGCCGGCGTCCTCGGAGGAGTAGCGCTTGGCCAGCGTAACGGCCTCGTCGATCGCGACCTCGACCGGCACCGCGTCTTCGTCGAGCTCGACGATCGCGAGCCGCAGGATGTTCCGCTCGAGCGCGCCGAGGCGGTCGGCGGTCCACTCGTCGGCGGCCTCGGTGATCCGGCGATCCAGCTCCTCGTGGCGCTCGACGACGCGCTCCGCGAGGGAGCGCGCGTAGTCGTCGACCTCGCCCTCGTACAGCGACGCTAGCTCCTGGCCGGTGACGTCCCACTGGTAGAGCAGGATCAGCGCCGTCCGCCGCGCGGCGCGCCGTCCCGCCATCAGACGACCGCCTCGACGACGACGTCCACAGCCTCCACTTCGAGGCCGCACGTGGACGAGACCGCCGTCGCGACCCGCACTTGCACCTCGCGCGCAACGCCGGGCAGCGAGGCGCCCTCGGCGACAGCAAGGCCAAGCGAGACCGTGCCCTGCCCGACCTGCACGCTGCGTTTCGGGCGCCGCACCCTCGCCCCCTCGACGCTCTCGGCCGCAGTGACGACGAGCTGCGTCAGCGCCCCCGGCACGAGCGTGATCGACCCCTCGGGGCCCCTCAGCACGAGTGGCTCGCTCACGACTCCGCCAGGGCCGGCAGGCGCTTGGACGCCTCGGCCAGGAAGGACGTCGAGTAGCGGCCGCTGGCGAACTCCTCGCTGCGCAGGATGTCGACGGCCAGCGCATGCGTTGTCGGCGGGCCTTCGAGCTGCAGCTCCCCGAGCGCGCGCAGCATCCGCTCGATCGCGTGGGGCCGCGTGTCGTCCCAGACGATCAGCTTGCCGAGCAGCGAGTCGTAGTGCGGCGGGACGTCCGCGCCGTCCTCGACGAACGTGTCGAGCCGCACGCCCGGGCCGAGCGGCGGCCGGAAGCGCACGATCCGCCCCGGGGCCGGGATGAAGTCGCGCGCAGGATCCTCGGCGTTCAGCCGCACCTCGATCGCGTGACCGCGGCGCTCGGCGCGACCGGTCTGCGCGAGTTGCTCGCCTGTCGCGATCAGAAGCTGCTCGCGGACAAGGTCGAGCCCGGTCACGAGCTCGGTGACAGGGTGCTCGACCTGCAGCCGCGCGTTCAGCTCGATGAAGTAAAACGATCGGTCGGGGCCGAGAAGGAACTCGAACGTGCCGGCGTTGCGGTAGCCGATCGCATGGCAGGCGCGCTCGGCGGCAGCCTCCATCTCCTCGCGCGTCTCGGGATCGAGCGCGGGCGACGGCGACTCCTCGATCAGCTTCTGGTGGCGGCGCTGGATCGAGCACTCGCGCTCGCCGAGAGTGAGCACCCCGCCCTGCCCGTCGGCAAGCACCTGGATCTCGACGTGCCGCGCGGGCGAGACGGCCTTCTCCAGGTAGAGGCTGCCGTCGCCGAACGCGGCCTCGGCCTCGAGCGCGGCCGTGCTGTACGCCGTCTCGAGCTGCTCGCGGTCCGACACGAGGCGCATGCCCTTGCCGCCGCCCCCGGCCGAGGCCTTCAGCAGCACCGGATAGCCGACGTCGTTGGCGGCTGCACGGGCCTCGTCGAGTGTCGTCGCGCCTTCCGTGCCGGGAACGACGGGCACGCCCGCGTCGCGCATCTCGGCCTTGGCCTGGACCTTGTCGCCCATTCGCGCCATCACCTCCGCGCTCGGCCCGATGAAGACGAGGTCGTTGTCGGCGCACGCCTCGACAAACGCGGGATTCTCCGAGAGGAAGCCGTAGCCTGGATGAACGGCCTCGCAGCCGGTCGTGGTCGCGGCGGCGATGATCGACGGGATCCGCAGGTAGCTCTCGGTCGCCTGCGGCGGGCCGATGCAGACCGCGCGGTCCGCGAGGCGCACGTGCAAGGCGTCGCGGTCGATCGTTGAGTAGACGGCCACTGCCTCAGCGTCGTTCTCGTGCAGCGCGCGGATGACGCGCACGGCGATCTCGCCCCGGTTGGCGACGAGCACCCGGCGGAACATCAGACGGCGTCGAGCGGTGGCGGCAGGGCCTGCTCGAGCTCGAACAGCAGCTGCCCGAACTCGACCGGCTCGGCGTTGCCGACGTGAATCGAGCGGACGACTCCGGCGGCGTCCGCCTTGATCTCGTTCATGAGCTTCATCGCCTCGAGGATGCAGAGCGTCTGGCCGGGCGCAACGGTGTCGCCTTCCTCGACGAACGGCGCCGCTCCCGGCTGGGGAGCCCGGTAGAACACGCCGACCATCGGCGCCTCGACGCGCACGACGCCGTCGCTCGGAGGAGGCGTCGCGGGAGCGGCGTCCGGCTCGCCGGCCTCCGCCTGCGGCAGAAGAATCGGCTCGGCCGGCTCGGGGGTACGCCGGACCGACACGCGCATCCCGGATTCCTCGATCGTCACCTCCCCCACGCCCGACTCCTGCACGATGCGCACGATCTCGCGAATCCGCTCGGCGCGCGCCTGGTCGACGCCCCCGGCGCCGAGGCTCTCGTCCCTGCTCGCGCGGCCGCGGATCGTTTGGAGCAGCGGCTCGGCCTCCTCGCCGAAGAGGGCCAGCAACAGCAGGTCCTCCTCGCTGGAAGCGAGATCCTTGGCCTCCTCGCGGATCGCGTCCAGCTCGGCCGGCGGTTCCTCCTCTGGTGCGCCGCCCAGGAGCGAGACCGCGCGCTTGACGGTCGCGTCGACCGGGCCCGGTGGGCTGCCGTACCTGCCTTCGACGAGAGCGCGCATCTCGTCGACCACGGTGCGGTAGCGCGAGGCGGAGAGCACGTGCAGCAGGGCCTGCGAGCCCAGAATCTGGCCGATCGGGGCCGCGAGCGGAGGCCAGCCGGCCTCCTCCCGGATCACGGCCAGCTCGTCGAGGACGTCGGGCAGCCGGTCGCCGGCTCCGTTCGCGCGGAGGTGCGCGTCGAGCGCGGCAACGAGCCCCGGCGGCAGGCGGTGCTCCGCGGCGCGAACGGCGATGCGGGGCGCAAGCGGCGTGACCGGCTCGTCGCCGATGTGCTCGTCCACGAGCTCGGAGGCCTGCCACAGTGCGTCGACGTCGATCCCGGGGTCGAGCCCGAGGCCCTTCAGCGCCGTTGACAGCGCCTCGCCGGAGACGCGATGCACGGTCAGCGCGACCGGATAGACCGCGGTGGCGATCCTGTCGGCGCCGGCTCTCGTCGCCTCGAGCGCCGCGGCCATCGCGTTTCCGGCCGCGCCCTGGCAGTAGAGCCCGACCGGGAGTCCGCTCGCGGCGGCCAGCGTCCCGACGAGCTCGTGCGCGCGGTGGGGATGGAGCGAGCTGGATGGGTCGTGCAGAAGCACGCGCGAGGCCCCGAGGTCGGGGAGCTTGCGCGCCTGCTCGACGAGCGCCTCCGTCTCGCCCTTGTACCCGGAGCCGTAGACGAGCCCCGCGTCGAACTCCTTGCCTGCGGCAGTGATCGCCTCGCCGGCCTCGCGCAGGTTCTCGACGTGGTTGAGCGGATCGTGCAGGCGAAAGACCTCGATCCCGCTCTCGGCGGCGGAGGCGACGAAGCGCCGGACGAAGTCGCCGCCGACCGGCCGCGAGCCGACCAGGAACCGGCCGCGCAGCGCCATCGCGAGGGGGGTCTTCGTGCGCGAGTTGAGCGCGCGGATCCGCTCCCACGGGCTCTCGACGCCGCGCCGCACCGCCGTGTCGAAGACGCCGCCGCCGGAGACCTCGAGGTAGGCGAAGCCGGCGCCGTCGAGGATCTCGGCCAGCTCGAGCAGGTCCCCGGCTGGCATCCGCCCGGCCAACGGCTCCTGGCCGAGCAGGCGGATGGTGGTGTCGACGAGGGCGGGCACGAGCGGGACCCTAGCGCCGCTACGCCCTGGAGATGTAACGCCCTTCGCGGGGGTCGACCTTGATTCGGTCGCCCACGTTCACGAACAGCGGCACCTGTACGACGGCGCCGGTCTCGAGGGTCGCCGGCTTGGTCACGTTCGAGACGGTGTCGCCGCGGACGCCGGGCTCCGTCTCGGTCACGGCCAGCTCGACCGACGCCGGGAGCTGGACGCCGGACGGGCGCCCGTCGACGGTCATGATCTGCACCGTCGAGCTCGGCTCCATGTACGGCAACGCGTCCTCGACCGTGGCGTGCGGGAGCGAGACCTGCTCGTAGTTCTCGGTGTCCATGAACACGACCTCGTCGCCCGAGTCGTAGAGGTACTGCATCGGCTTGACCTCGGTGTGCACGCGGGTGAACTTCTCGCCCGCGCGGAAGGTCTTGTCGACGACGGCGCCCGAGTCGAGGTTGCGCAGCTTCGAGCGCACGAAAGCGCCGCCCTTGCCGGGCTTGACGTGCTGGAACTCGAGGATGCGCCAGGCCGAGCCGTCGAGCTCGATGTGCATGCCGTTCTTGAACTGATTGGTGTTGACCGTCTCCGCCATCGGCGGAGAGTCTAGGTAACGGCCACCAGGTCCTTGGTGAAGGCCGTCAGGATCTCCGGCTCGCCTTCCGTGACGATCACCAGGTCCTCGATCCGGATCCCGCCGAGCTCCGGCAGGTAGATGCCCGGCTCGACGGTGGCGACGTTGCCGGCCACGAGCGTGTCCGGCGACTCGCGGCTGAGGCGCGGTGCTTCGTGCACCTCGAGACCGACGCCGTGACCCAGGCCGTGGCCGAACTGCGCGCCGAAGCCGGCCGCCTCGATCGAGTCGCGCGCAGCAGCGTCGGCGTCGACGCCGGTGACCCCGGCCCGCACGGCGCCCAGCCCGGCGAGCTGGCCGTCCAGGCAGGCCGCGTAGGCCTCGCGAAGCTGCTCCGGCAGGAGCCGCGTCGCGAACGTGCGGGTGCAGTCCGAGCAGTAGCCGTCGACGCGGGCGCCGGCGTCGACCACCACCGTCTCGCCGAGCCCGAGCACGCGGTCGGTCGGGCGCGAGTGCGGGCTCGCGCCGTTCGGCCCCGAGGCGACGATCGTCTCGAACGCCGGGCCCACGGCGCCCAGCTCGTGGAATAGCGAGTCCAGTCGCCACGCAAGCTCGCGCTCGGTCCGGCCGGTGAAGCGCTCTTCGGCCAGCCGCGCGTATGCATCGCTCGTGATCGCAGCTGCCGCCCGGATCGCATCCAGCTCGCCGTCGTCCTTGACCGCGCGCAGCGCCTCCACGAGGTCGCGGCGCGGAATGAGCTCGAGCCCCTTCGCGCCCAGCGTCTCGTGCTGGGCGAAGGTGATCGCGTTCGCCTCGAAGCCGATCGGACCGGAGAGCCGCTCGGCCAGGTCGGCGTAGAGGTTCCGCTTCGCCTCGATGAACTCGACCTCGGCGACCCGGCGG
>Ga0209474_10006095_pt1 | contig 10192 bp, 7 predicted proteins | sample GraSoiAngelo_145_FD_185902 | JGI IMG/M metagenome (GOLD analysis project Ga0209474, IMG submission 185902) | Grasslands soil microbial communities from the Angelo Coastal Reserve, California, USA - 14_1009_05_20cm (SPAdes) (version 2) | ecosystem: Environmental > Terrestrial > Soil > Grasslands ... | reverse complement strand
GCCGGGCTGGCGGCGGTGGACACAACGGCCGAACGGATCGCCGCGGAGCGCGCGTTGCGTGCCGCGCTGTTGCCGCCGCGCGTCACGCTGCTGCGGCAGTTCAACGCGTTGCCGGAAGGGGTCAAGTTTCTCGTCGACCGCCGCGCCGAGCTGATCGCGATCGCCAATGGCGACCTGGTGTTGCGCGGTCTCGCCGACGATCTGCGCGATCTCCTCGCCAACTGGTTCGATATCGGTTTTCTGGAATTGCAGCGCATCACCTGGGATGCGCCGGCTTCGCTTCTGGAAAAGCTGATGGCCTATGAGGCGGTGCACGAGATCCGCGGCTGGACCGATTTGAAAAACCGGCTCGAAGCGGATCGCCGCTGTTTCGCCTTCTTCCACCCGCGCATGCCCGACGAGCCGCTGATTTTTGTCGAAGTCGCGCTGGTCTCCGGGATCGCCGGCAATATCGAGACGCTGCTCGACGAAACGGCACCGATGGGCAATCCGCAAACCGCCGACACCGCGATCTTCTACTCGATCTCGAATTGCCAGCGCGGTCTTGTCGGGATCAGCTTCGGCGATTTCCTGATCAAGCGGGTCGTCGATGCGCTCGCCGCCGAATTGCCGCGGCTGAAGACCTTCGCGACCCTGTCGCCCTTGCCCGCGTTTCGCGCCTGGCTCGCCGCCGAGGCCGAACAGGGCCCGCTGTTGCTGCCGAGCGAAGCGAAGACTGTCGAGGTGGTCAGCGCCGGCATGGACGCGGCCGGGGCGGATGATGCCCTGCTGCGCCTTCTCGACCGACCGGAATGGGTGGACGACCTCAGGATTGCCGCGGCCCTGCGCGAGCCGCTGCTGCGTCTCGCTGCGCGCTATCTATTGCACGCGCGGGCGCCGTCGGGGCGCGCTCTCGATCCTGTGGCGCATTTCCATCTCAGCAACGGCGCGCGGGTCGAGCAGCTCGACTGGCTGGGCGACCGCTCGCCCAAGGGCTTGCAGCAATCGGCCGGGATCATGGTCAACTATCTCTACCGGCTCGGCAACATCGAGGCCAATCACGAGGCCTATCGCGACGAGGGCCGGGTCGCTGCCTCCTCCACCGTGCGGGGTTTGGCGCGCGTGGCGTAAAATCGGGGCTCGCCGGGGGATCGGAAGGGGCGCGGCTATGTTCCGCACAACGAGTATGTTAGAACCCGCCGCCGGCGCGCAGGCGCCGCCCGGCCGGTCAGCGCGGGCGTGGCGGAACTGGCAGACGCACTGGATTTAGGTTCCAGCGATGAAAATCGTGGGGGTTCAAATCCCCCCGCCCGCACCAGCGGCCTCGCCACAAGCTGCGGCGCCGCGGCCGGGCCGAGTTGAGAGGGTGAGCAATCCGCGATGCAAGTAACCGAGACCAGCGCCGAGGGGCTGAAACGCGAGTTCAAAATCACCGTACCCGCGAGCGAGGTCGAGGAAAAGATCAGCCGAAGGCTCGGTGAGATTGGACGGTCGGTCCGCATCCCCGGCTTCCGGCCGGGCAAAGTTCCCTTGCCGCTGTTGCGCAAGCGCTACGGCCCTGCGGTGCGCCATGAGGTCCTGGAGACCACAGTCCAGGGCAGCTCGGCCGAGGCCATGCGCGAGCACAATCTCCGGCCCGCCCTCCCGCCGCAGGTCGAGATCGTGTCAGCCGCCGAAGGCGCCGATCTCGAATACAAGATGTCGATCGAGCTCTTGCCCGACATGCCGGAGCCCGATTTCACCGGTCTCGGTATCGAGCGGCTGGTAGCCGAAGTGCCCGAGGAGGATCTTGACCGCGCGATTGAACGGCTGGCCGAGTCGCAGCGCAAAACGGAGCCGGTCGATCGCCCGGCCGCGAGCGGTGACCTGATCGTCGTCGACTTTGTCGGCAAGATTGGCGACGTGGAATTTCCGGGCGGCAAGGGTGAGAATGTCTCGATCGAGCTCGGCGCGGGACGGTTCATCCCGGGATTTGAGGACCAGCTGACCGGGGCCAAAGCGGGCGAGGAGCGCACCATCAAGGTGACCTTCCCGGCCGATTACGGCGCCCCCGATCTCGCCGGCAAGGACGCGACATTCGATGTCAAGGTAAAGGAGGTGCAACAGCGCCTGCCGGCGGCGATCGACGACTCGCTCGCGGAAGCGGTCGGGCTGGAAAATCTTGCCGAGCTCCGCCAGGAGGTGCGGCAACGCATGCAGCGCGACTACGATTCGGTGGCGCGTCAGCGGGTGAAGCGAGCCCTTCTTGACAAACTCGCGGAGCGTTACGATTTCCCGGTACCCCCGGGCATGGTCGAGATGGAATTCAACACGATTTGGGCGCAGTACGAAGCCGAGAGGGAAGGCCGGAAACGAATGGTGGCCGGGCAGGCCGACGCGAATTCGGGAGCAGCGGAAGGACCGGTCGACGCGGCTGCGCTGATCGCGCCGGAGGAGACCGCTCTGGAAGGCAGTTCGGACCAATCGCCCGCGAGCGCTGAGGCCAAACAGCCACACGAGCACGAACACGAGCCGGCGGCGCACCACGCCACCCCGCATCCCGGGTTGGTCACCGAGCCGCTCGATGCCGCCGCGCTGATCGCGCCGGAAGAGACAGCGCTCGAAGGCGCCTCCGACAGCGAACCCGCGGCCTCGGAAGAGGATGAGGAGAAGCTCAAGGAAGAATACCGCCGTATCGCCGAGCGCCGGGTCCGCCTCGGGCTGCTGCTGGCCGAGGCCGGCCGCGCCAATAACATTACCGTGACCCAGGAGGAGCTGAACCAGGCGCTCGCCCAGGAGGCGCGCCGCCACCCCGGCTATGAGCGGCAAGTCATCGATTTCTACCGCAAGAGCCCCGAGGCGATTAACAACCTGCGCGCCCCGATCTTCGAGGAGAAGGTCGTCGATTACATCCTGGAGCTCGCGAAGCCCGCGGAGCGCAACGTGAGCCCGCAGGAGCTGATGACCGACGCGGCGGCGGAGGAAAGCGCCCCGTCCGCATAGGTGTGATAGACTTTGGCAGTCTGCGCGCCCGGGTTGGGCCGCAGTTCAGGAGAGCAAAATGGCCGACCCTCGTGAAACGTACATGAACACGCTGGTGCCGATGGTGGTCGAGCAGACCAACCGGGGCGAGCGCGCCTATGACATCTATTCGCGCCTCCTGAAGGAGCGGATCATTTTTCTGGTCGGCCCGGTGCATGACGCGGTTGCAAGCCTGATCTGCGCCCAGCTCTTGTTCCTCGAATCGGAGAACCCCTCGAAGGACATCGCCATCTACATCAACTCGCCGGGCGGGGTGGTGACCTCGGGGCTCGCGATTTACGACACGATGCAATACATCCGCTCGCCGGTGTCGACGGTCTGCATCGGCCAAGCGGCCTCGATGGGCTCGCTCCTGCTGTGCGCGGGCGCCAAGGGCAAGCGCTTCGGGCTGCCCAACGCGAACATCATGATCCACCAGCCCTCGGGCGGCTTCCAAGGGCAGGCCAGCGATATCGAGATCCAGGCTCGCGAGATCCTGCGGCTGCGGGCTCGGCTCAACGAGATCTACGTTAAGCATACCGGCCAGCCGCTCGACGTGATCGGGGCGGCGGTCGAGCGCGACCGGTTCATGACGCCGTTGGAAGCCAAGGAGTTCGGGCTCATCGATGAGGTTGTCGAATCCCGGCCGACTCGCGAGGAAGAGCGCGGCTTCCGTGCCTGAGCATGGTTAAAGCAATCCTCCCAGGGAGCAGCCGATTTAACTAGTTGTTGATCCAAATGGAGCACATATACTTCGATGGCCCGGGCGGTAGCGTTCTGGTTGAATGCACGGCTCGGTCAGCCCTTGCCGGGGTCCGCCGCGGGCACGGAATCGGCAAGGTCAGCCCGTCTCGGACGGGTCCGCAGGACCCGGCGATGGAGTGGTGATGACAAAGTCCAGCGGTAGCGACTCCAAGAATACGCTGTACTGCTCCTTCTGCGGCAAGAGCCAGCACGAGGTCAGGAAGCTGATCGCGGGTCCGACCGTGTTTATCTGTGACGAATGCGTTGAGCTCTGCATGGATATTATCCGTGAGGAGCACAAGACGACATTGGTCAAGTCGCGCGACGGGGTGCCGGGCCCACGCGATATTTGCCGAGTGCTCGACGATTACGTGATCGGCCAAGACCACGCCAAGCGAGTGCTGTCCGTCGCCGTCCACAATCATTACAAGCGGCTGGCCCACGGCTCTAAAAACAACGATGTCGAGCTGGCCAAGTCGAACATCCTGCTGGTCGGGCCGACCGGTTCGGGCAAGACCCTCCTCGCTCAGACCCTGGCGCGCATCATCGACGTCCCGTTTACGATGGCGGATGCGACGACCCTGACCGAGGCGGGCTATGTCGGCGAGGACGTCGAAAACATCATCCTGAAGCTGTTGCAGGCCGCCGATTACAATGTCGAGCGGGCGCAGCGCGGCATCGTCTACATCGACGAGGTCGACAAGATCTCGCGCAAATCCGACAACCCGTCGATCACCCGCGACGTCTCGGGCGAGGGCGTGCAGCAGGCTCTCCTGAAGATCATGGAGGGCACGATCGCCTCCGTCCCGCCGCAAGGCGGGCGCAAGCACCCGCAGCAGGAATTTCTGCAGGTCGACACGACGAACATCCTGTTTGTCTGCGGCGGCGCGTTTGCCGGGCTGGAGAAGATCATCGCGCAGCGCCGGCAGGGCACCTCGATCGGCTTCGGCGCCGAGGTGCGCGGGCCGGAGGAGCGCAAGACCGGCGAGATCCTGAAGGATCTGGAACCGGAAGACCTTCTCAAATTCGGCCTGATCCCGGAATTCGTCGGCCGGTTACCGGTAGTTGCGACCCTCGACGACCTCGACGAGGGTGCGCTGGTTGATATCTTGACGAAGCCCAAGAACGCGCTCGTCAAGCAATACCAGCGCCTGTTCGAGATGGAAGATGTCCGCCTCGAACTGACCGAAGAGGCGTTGCGGGGCATTGCCCATAAGGCCATCGCGCGCAAAACCGGCGCCCGCGGCCTGCGCTCGATCATGGAAGCGATTCTCCTCGATTCGATGTTCGAACTCCCGAGCCTCGCCGGGGTCAGCGAGATCGTTATCAATCGGGAAGTCGTGGAAGGGAGGGCAAAGCCGCTCCACATCTACTCTGATCGCCGCGGCGACGTCGGCACTCCAGCGTAATTGCTACCGGGCCATGTCCCGGCGGCCTGCGGCATCTGGTTGCGCCGCCTTGACGGTGAGAGGCTGGAGGCCAACCTAAACACGGCTTGTCGTACCGGCCGTCCTTTCAGGATAGGCTGAGGGTCACTGACAAAAGAGGGCCTATGTTCGAAACTGCGCGCGCCGCGCTCTATCCCGTTCTGCCTCTCCGCGACATCGTGGTGTTCCCGCACATGATCGTGCCGCTGTTTGTCGGCCGCGAGAAGTCCGTGCGGGCCCTCGAAGACGTGATGAAGGACGACAAACAGATCCTTCTCGTCACGCAGAAGAACGCCGCTCAGGACGACCCGTCGACCTCGGATATCTTCACCGTGGGCACGATCGGCACGGTGCTGCAGCTGCTGAAACTCCCGGACGGCACCGTCAAGGTGCTGGTCGAGGGCGGTCAGCGCGCGCGCATCGTCCGCTTTACGGAACATGAGGCATTCTTCCAGGCGCATGCCGAAGTTGTCGGCGAGAAGCCCGGGCAGCATCAGGAGATCGAGGCGCTCGCGCGCACGGTCGTCGCGCAGTTCGAGCAGTACATCAAGCTCAACAAAAAGATCCCGCCGGAGGTGCTGGTCTCGATCAATCAGATCGAGGATCCCGGCAAGCTGGCCGATACAGTCGCTTCGCATCTCAGCCTGAAGATCCCCGAAAAGCAGGAGCTCCTCGAAACCGAGGTCGTATCCGAGCGGCTCGAAAAGGTGTTCGGCTACATGGAGGGCGAGATCGGCGTTCTTCAGGTCGAGAAGCGGATCCGCAATCGCGTCAAGCGTCAGATGGAGAAGACGCAGCGCGAGTACTACCTCAACGAGCAGCTCAAGGCGATCCAGAAGGAGCTCGGCGAGGGCGAGGATGGCCGCGACGAGATGGCCGAGCTCGAAGACAAGATCAACAAGACCAAATTCTCGAAAGAGGCCCACGACAAGGCGATTGCCGAGCTGAAGAAGCTGCGCAGCATGAGCCCGATGTCCGCGGAGGCGACCGTCGTCCGCAATTATCTCGACTGGATGCTGTCACTGCCGTGGCACAAGCGCTCCAAGATCAAGCGCGACATCAAGGGCGCCGAGCGGGTGCTTAATGCCGATCATTTTGGGCTCGAGAAGGTCAAGGAGCGGATCCTTGAATATCTCGCGGTCCAGCAGCGCATCAAGAAAATGAAGGGGCCGATCCTGTGTCTGGTCGGCCCGCCCGGCGTCGGCAAAACCTCGCTCGGCAAGTCGGTCGCGCGCGCGACGGGGCGCAACTTCGTGCGGATGTCGCTTGGCGGCGTGCGCGACGAGGCGGAGATCCGCGGCCACCGGCGCACTTATATCGGCTCGATGCCCGGCAAGATCCTGCAGGGCATGAAGAAGGCCAAATCGTCGAACCCGTTGTTCCTGCTCGACGAGGTCGACAAGCTCGGCGCCGACTGGCGCGGCGATCCGTCATCGGCGCTGCTCGAGGTGCTCGATCCGGAGCAGAACTCGAGCTTCAACGACCATTACCTCGAGGTCGATTACGACCTGTCCGACGTACTGTTCGTCACGACGGCCAACACGCTGCGCATGCCGCAGCCGCTGATGGACCGCATGGAGATCATCCGGCTCCCCGGCTATACCGAGGACGAGAAGGTCGAGATCGGCAAACGCCACCTGATCCCGAAACAGATCAAGGCGCACGGCCTGAAAAAGGGCGAGTGGAGCATCAGCGAAGACGCGCTCCGCGATCTGATCCGCTACTACACGCGCGAGGCCGGCGTCCGGAACCTTGAGCGCGAGATCGCCAATCTGACCCGCAAGGCGATCAAGGACATTCTGATGAAGAAGTCCGATCGGGTCAGCGTGACGCGTCGCAACCTCGACAAATACGCCGGCGTTCGCCGCTTCCGCTTCGGCGAAGCCGAAAGCGAGGACATGGTCGGCGTGACGACCGGTCTTGCGTGGACCGAGGTCGGAGGAGAGTTGCTAACGATTGAGGCCGTCACACTGCCTGGGAAGGGCCGTGTCACGGCGACGGGCAAGCTCGGCGATGTCATGAAGGAGTCGGTGCAGGCGGCCGAAAGCTACGTCAAGGCGCGCAGCCACGCCTTCGGCATCCGGCCGCAGATCTTTGAGAAGAAGGATATCCACGTCCACGTGCCGGAAGGCGCGACGCCGAAGGACGGTCCTTCTGCCGGCGTCGGCATGGTGACCTCGATCGTCTCGGTACTGACAGGAATCGCGGTCAAACGCGACATTGCGATGACCGGCGAGATCACGCTGCGCGGGCGCGTGCTGCCGATCGGCGGGCTGAAGGAGAAGCTGCTTGCGGCCTTGCGCGGCGGGTTGAAGGCCGTGCTGATCCCGGGCGAGAACGAGAAGGATCTCGCGGAGATCCCGGACAACGTGAAGCGCGGATTGAAGATCATTCCGGTGAACACGGTCGACGAGTTGCTCGCGCACGCGCTCGCCAAACCGCTCACGCCGATCGAGTGGGAGGAAGAGTCCGAACCGCCGCCGGTTATTCCCGCGTCGGGCGAAGAGCGTTCGGGCGTGCTAACGCATTGATGTTCATTGGTTGACCGGGTCGCGTGCCGCTTTTTGACAGGGGCGGCACGCGACAACGGCCGGGAACAATTGAAAAAACCCGCATTTCTGCTGGGCCGCGGCGTTGACCCGTCTGGGGGGGCGCTCTAAACTCGCCGCGCAAATTTCCTCCAACCATCCTGCATCTCGCTTAGGGGGCAACACGTGAATAGAAACGAGCTCGTTGATGCCGTCGCCGGTAAGGCGGACCTATCGAAATCGGCGGCCAACAAGGCGGTCGATGCGGTATTTGACTCAATTACCGATGCGTTGAAGGGGGGCACCGAAGTCCGTTTGGTCGGGTTTGGCACCTTCTCTGTGGCTAGCCGGGCCGCCTCGGAAGGCCGCAATCCCCGCACCGGCGAAAAGATTCAGATTGCCGCGTCGAAGCAAGCCAAGTTCAAAGCCGGCAAACGGTTGCGCGACGAACTTAACTGAGGCGTGCGGGCCGCGCTCGCGTCCCTGTGCTCTCCGCCTCACTCGACGGCGCAATGCCCGAGGCGACTGGGGCGAAGTGAGCGGTTCAGGGCGATTAGCTCAGCTGGTAGAGCATCTCGTTTACACCGAGGGGGTCGGGGGTTCGAGTCCCTCATCGCCCACCAACCCTTGGCATTCTCTGCCCGCCGACCCGAGCAAAATCACGACGGAAGGACGGACCGGCCGGACAGTGCGCGCATCGTTCAGGGGCCTGCCTGCATCATTTCGCGAAATCAGTCGCCTCGATCGCAGCAATGCGACCGGGGAGTTGCTTGACACCCCTGGAGCGCCTAGCTAGGAGGTGTCGCCGCGATCGCGTCGCGGGGGCGTAGCTCAGTTGGTTAGAGCGCCGGCCTGTCACGCCGGAGGTCGCGGGTTCGAGCCCCGTCGCTCCCGCCATCGCTCGCATGTTGCGGGCGCATGGGACGGGCTAACCGGATACATTCGGGATCCGTATCTGTCCAGCTTGGTCCGGCGGTGTTGCAAGCGTGTTGACAGAGGCTCGTGCGCGCATCGCGCTTCGGCCGCGATGACGCCAACGAAGGCGTGATGGAAGACCTGCTCAGCGAGTATCTGCCGATCCTGGTGTTTCTCGCGATTGCCGGCGCGATTGCGGTGGCGATGGTGGGGGCCTCGTTCCTGCTCGCTCGCCAACAGCCCAATTCCGAGAAGCTGTCCCCCTATGAATGCGGCTTCGATCCGTTTGAGGACGCGCGGGTCCGCTTCGATGTCCGGTATTACCTCGTTGCGATCCTGTTCATCATCTTTGATCTTGAGGTCGCATTCCTGTTTCCGTGGGCCGTCGCGCTCGGCGATATCGGCGTGTACGGCTTCTGGTCGATGGTCGTATTTCTCGGCGTGCTGACGATCGGCTTTATCTATGAATGGATGAAAGGGGCGCTCGAATGGGAGTGATCGAGCCCCCCAACCGCGTCATTCCCCCCGGCCCCCAGCAGGATCTGCTGCTGCGCGCCGCGACCGAGGAGATCGAGGACCGCGGCTTTATCCTGTCGAACGTCGATGCGCTGGTGAATTGGGCGCGTAGCGGTTCGCTCTGGCCGATGACCTTTGGACTGGCCTGCTGCGCCGTCGAGATGATGCACACCGGTGCCGCCCGCTACGATCTCGACCGCTTTGGCGTCGTGTTCCGGCCGAGCCCGCGGCAATCCGATGTGATGATCGTCGCCGGCACGCTGTGCAACAAAATGGCGCCCGCCCTGCGCAAGGTTTACGACCAGATGGCCGAACCGCGCTGGGTGATCTCGATGGGCTCCTGCGCCAATGGCGGCGGCTATTACCACTATTCCTATTCCGTGGTGCGCGGCTGCGACCGTGTCGTGCCGGTCGACATCTATGTCCCGGGTTGTCCGCCCACTGCCGAAGCGCTGCTTTACGGCGTCCTGCTGTTGCAGAAGAAGATCAAGCGCTCCCGCCGCTTTCAGCGTTGAGAGCGGCGATGGACGACAACCTCAAAGTCCTGTCCGTCCACGTCTCGGCCGCGCTCCCGGACGCGGTGTTGTCCTGCGACATCCGCCACAGTGAATTAACCTGCCGCATCAAGCGCGAAGCAGTGCTCGAAATGCTGCGCTTTTTGCGCGACGACCCGAAATGCCGGTTCAGCGTCCTCTGCGATATTTGCGGCGTCGACTATCCCGACCGGCCACAGCGCTTCGATGTTGTCTACAATCTGCTTAGCCTCACCCACAATCAGCGCATCCGGTTGACGCTCGAAACCGATGAGGAGCAGCCGGTGGCCTCGGCAACGGCTCTCTACAGCTCTGCCGGCTGGTGGGAGCGCGAGGCCTGGGACCTGTTCGGCATCTTTTTCAGCGATCACCCGGATCTGCGCCGCATCCTGACGGATTACGGTTTCGAAGGGCATCCCTTGCGCAAGGATTTCCCACTGACCGGCTTTGTCGAATTGAGATACGACGACGACCAGAAGCGGGTGGTTTACGAGCCGGTCCGGCTGAAGCAGGAATTTCGCAGCTTCGATTTCATCTCCCCCTGGGAGGG
>Ga0209474_10006093_pt1 | contig 10192 bp, 15 predicted proteins | sample GraSoiAngelo_145_FD_185902 | JGI IMG/M metagenome (GOLD analysis project Ga0209474, IMG submission 185902) | Grasslands soil microbial communities from the Angelo Coastal Reserve, California, USA - 14_1009_05_20cm (SPAdes) (version 2) | ecosystem: Environmental > Terrestrial > Soil > Grasslands... | reverse complement strand
GATCGTCCGCGACGTCGACGTCCTCGTCGAGGCGGCGCGACGTGCGGACGTCGCGGTGACGTTCTCCGTTCCGACGGTCGACCACGAGGTCTGGCGGAAGACCGAGCCGGGGACGGCGCCGCCGCGGCAGCGACTGCGGGCGCTCAAGCGGCTCGTCGAGGCCGGGGTGCGCGCGTCGGTGGGGATGGCGCCGCTCCTCCCGGGAATCTCCGATAAGCCCGAGCAGCTCGCGGAGGTCGTCCGCGCCGCCCGCGAGGCCGGCGCGTGCGGGATCTGGGCGAACGTCCTCTTCCTCCGCCCCGGCACGCGCGAGCACTTCCTCGAGAACCTCGCGCGCGACTGGCCGGAGGAGCTCGAGCGCTACGAGCGGCTCTACGCGGGCCGCGCCTACCTCGGCGCCGAGGAGACGAAGCCGAGGCGCGCCGCCGTCGCCGAGCTGGCCCGCGAGCACGGGATCGCCGACCGTCGGCCGGTGAAGCTCGCGCCGCCGCCCGAGCCCGAGCAGCTCGCCTTCGCTGTCTAAAGGCGCCATCATGAGCGCGTGGAGGTCTCGCGCTACCGGCCTCGTTCTGTTCGGGCGAGTCTGCTGGCGACGCTCTGCTGCGCCGCTTTGGTTGTCGCGCTCGGCGGCTGGGGCTGGATCGGGTGTGCCCAAGCCGCCACTGCCGCCGGCATCGCGGCCTTCTTGGAGTGGTTGTTCCGGCCGAGACGGCTGCTCGAGCAGCTCGTAGAGGGCGAGCCGCTGCCGATCGGAGCCGTGGACGTCTCCGACTACGACAAACCGATCTTCGCCGAGGTCGAGGCGTTGCTCGTCGGGGTCGGGGTAACGACCGCAGGCATGGCTCTCCTCTTTCACGTCGATCCTGCCGCGATGCTTTGGATCTTCGCCGGGACCGCGGCGGGCTCCGTTCCCGGAGCTCTGAGGGACAATCGCACGCTCAAGCGGTGGGAGAGCTTCAACGGGCGCGTCTTCGTCGAGCGCCGGGGTGGCTTCCGTCGCAAGTTCAAGCTGTTCGTCGAGGATCCGGCTGTCGCTCCGCTCGACGCGTCGTGACCGCCGATCCGCACCTCGAGGAGATCGTGCCCTACTCGCCGATGGAAAGGCGGACCGCCATCGAAGCTGTGCCGACGGTCGGCGGCTTCGTCGCGGCGCTCGCGCTCATGCCGAGCCATTGGCTCCTGATGAGCGCCTTGTTCGCCGGCATTTGCAGCATGGCCGGTCTCTTCCGCTACGTCTCCTGGCGGCGCAAGCTCCGGCGGAAGCTCGCTGCAGCGCCGCCCCCGCCGGCGGTCGCCGTCGAGGTGCGCCGCCGCCCGCGTCGGCGCCTCGCGGACGCGGTCTCCCTCCTCATGGCGCCTCCGTTACTCCTCGCCGCAGCGTGGCTCGCGTCGGCGTTCGAGGACGCTCCCTTCGCTTGGGGCCTGCTCGTCGCGGCGACGACCTTCGGAACCGATCTCGTCGCCGCCTTGGTCGACGTCTCGGTCGTCCGCAGGTGGGAACGCCGAAACGGCCGCGTCCTCACGTCGTTGCTGCTCGGGGCAGGCGAGGTCTTCTATGTCGAGCGCAGCGCTCGCGCAGCCTGAGAGCGAGCAGGTCGACGCCGTCGTGAGCGTCCGCGGCGACTCGCTTCGCGCGGCCAGAACCGGGCTCGTCCTCTCGCTCTGCCTGATTGCGGCCTTCGCAGCGATCCATCCGAACTGGAGGGCCGTGGGAGCGCTCGCCGTCTTCCAGTCGGTCGGCAGCGTGTATGCCGCCGTTCGCGCCATCCTCAAGTTCCGGAGCCGACTCGACGACGCTGAGCCGCTCCCGATGTGGGCCGTCGAGGCGTTCGGTCGACCCAAGCGGCCTCCGCTCGGCTGGAAGCAGCGCGTGCTCGTCTCGACGATTCTGCTCGCCGTCATCGCCGGTGCCATTGCCAGCACATGGACCCGCTGGGCGCCAGACGTGATGGCGGGGGCGATCGCCGTTTTGATCACGGACGGATTGGTCCAGCCGCTCGCGACCGCATACCTCGCCGCGCGGTGGGAGCGGGCGCACGGCCGCCTGTTCCGGCCGTTCGTGCCCCATGAGGACGACGACGAGACGCTCTACGTCGCCGACAGGCCCGTTCCCGCCGCATAGCGGCGGCCGAGGCCGGTCGTAGAATCGGGCGAACGAGTGTCGAGCGGCGGCGACATCACCTGCCTCATCGTCGACGACCACGAGGTCGTGCGGGAAGGGCTGCGGCTTTCGCTCTCGCGCGCGCCGCACGTCCGCGTCATCGGCGAGGCGGCCGACGGGGCGAGTGCGGTCGCGCTGGCCGAGCGGCGCCGGCCCGACGTCGTGATCATGGACGTCCGCATGCCCGGCATGGACGGGCTCGAGGCGACGAAGGTCCTCAACGAGAAGCTGCCCGAGACGGCCGTCCTCATCTTCACCGCCTACAGCGAGCGGTCGCTGCTCAGCCGCGGGCTCGAGTCCGGCGCGAAGGGCTACATCCTCAAGGAGGCGCCGCACCAGACGCTCCTGCGCGCGATCGAGAAGGTCGCGGCCGGGGAGGGCTACGTCGACCCGGCGCTCATGCCGGCCTTCCTCACCGGGAAGGACAAGGACGAGATGCTGACCTCCCGCGAGCGCGAGATCCTCCAGCTCCTCGCCGACGGGATGTCCAATGCCGACGTGGCCACGAAGCTCTTCATCAGCCAGGAGACGGTGAAGAGCCACGTCCGTCACATCCTCGCCAAGCTCGAGGCGGACACCCGTACCCATGCCGTCGCGATCGCCTTGCGCGAAGCGATCATCGATTAGAAGGGTTCAGAGCCTCGGCCGAGCCGAACTTCCTGGAGCTGCTCGTCGAGTCGATGGGGACGATCTCGGCGGCACCGACCGACGAGGTGCTCGAGCAGGCCCGGAGCGAAGCCGAGCGGCTCTTCGGCGCGCGGGCCGAGCTGGCGAGCGAGCCCGCGGCAGAGCGGGCGTCGGGCCGGCACCGGCTCGAGGTGCCGCTCCGGGACCGCGACCACGAGCTCGGCGTCCTGCGGCTCGAGCGCGAGCGCCCGTTCCAGCGGGTCGACGTGGCGCGCGCCACCGTCCTCGGCGACTTCGCCGTGCGGGCGAGCGAGAACGCGCGCCTGCTCGCGGAGCAGGCGCGGCTCTCGGAGCAGCTGATAACGGCCGAGCAGGACGAGCGCCGGCGCCTCGCGAGCGAGCTCCACGACGGCGCCGTCCAGTCGCTCGCGGGCATCGCGCTGATGCTGGACGCGGTCGGCGACGCGATCGACGACGGCCGGCTCGACGACGCGAAGCGGATCACCGCGAGCGCTCGGCCGCCATCGAGAGACGATCCGCTCGCTCCGCGACCTCTCGTTCAGCCTCGAGCCGGTCGTGCTCCGCGACCAGGGCTTCAGCCCGGCGCTGCGCGCGCTCGCCGAGAGCGTCGCGCTCGCGAACAGGATCCAGATCGACGTCGACGTCGGGGCGGCGGAGTCGCTCGCCGAGAAGGCGCAGGCGGGCGTCTATCAGATCATCCGCGAGGCGCTCAACCAGGCGGTGCGCCGCGGGCCGCCGACGCGCATCTCCGTCCGCGTCGGGCGGACGGCCGACGGCGGCTTCGACACCGTCATCTCGGACGACGCGCCGGGCGAGCGCAGGCGGAGGAGCTTCGACGCGATCGCCGAGCGGGCGCGGACGCTCAACGGGCGGCTCTCGATCGACCAGGGCGCGGACGGCGGCACGACCGTCCACGTGCTCCTGCCGCCCTACACCGAGCGCCGTTAACATCGCGCGCGTGCCGGAGGGCCGCTACCTCCTCTTCGTCTGGAAGCCGACCGGCTACGAGGTGCGCGAGGCCGAGGGCGAGCTTCCCTCTGTGGGCTCGGAGGTCGAGGCCGACGGCCAGGCGATGCGCGTGACGAAGATCGGCGCGTCGCCGCTCCCCGGCGACGACCGGCCGTGCGCGTACTTGCAGGGTGCGTAGGCTCCGTCCGCCCGAGTCGATCGACATCCGCCAGGCCTGGTTCTGGGAACCGGCGTGGCAAGCGCGGGAACGCGAGGCCGACGCGGATCTGGCAGCCGGTCGCGTAACCCGCCACGAGAGCGGCGCCGACCTTCTCCGCGCGCTCGATGAGCGGATGAAGCCGCTCGACGCCGACGATTAACGCGCGAGAGCAGTCTCGGCCGCTATCCGGCCTAAGACGAGGGCCGCCGCGAGGCCGCTCGCATAGCCGCCGGTCGAGATGCCTCCGACGTCTGCTCCAGTGGCGTAGAGGCCGGGCAGCGGAGCGCCCGACTCGTCGAGCACGCGGGCTTGCGTGTCGACTCGGAGGCCGCCGATCGTGTGCGTGATTCCAGGCGAGACGCGGACAGCGACCTTCGCGCCCGCGGGCGCCGGGAACGGCAGCTCCTCGGGCGGGACGGCGGTCGGGGCCGCCGCGACCATCTCCGCCACGCGCCGACCGCGAACGCGCTGCTCGAGCGCCTCGTCGTCGAGGACGTACCACGCGCGGGCTCCCGGCTGCCGCGCCGTCGCCTGCACGAGGTCGGTCTCCGACCACGAGACCTCGCGGTCGAAGAACTCCTCGCCCTGCTCGTTGTAGACACGGGCGTAACGGCCGTAGAGCTGGGCGAGCGGGACGAACTCGGCCTCCGTGAAGGGCGCGTCGGGCATGTTCCGGCCGTAGAACTCGTCCATTCCGGCCGTGACCGCGGCGCCGCGGGCAAGGCCGAGCCGCAGCCCGTCCCCGGCGCTCCAGGGGTTGGCCCGCAGGCGGAGCGGCGCCGAAGGACGGACGTAGCGCGCGACGAGCTCGGCAGAGCCCTGGAAGCCGCCGGTCGCGAGGACGAGCGGCGCCTCCACCTCGGCCGGAAGCTCCTCGCCGAGCCGGATCTCGCCGCCCGCGGCCCGGACGAGCGCCTCGGTGAGCCCGCGTGGGTCGAAGCGCTTCCCGATCGTCCGCGGGTTCCCCGTTTCGTGCTCGACCACGGGCGCGCCGAGCGACTCGAGCCATGCGATGCCTTCGTCGAGCCGCTCGAAGACGAGCTGCTGGAGAACCGGGTCGCCGCCGGGACACTCGGCGCGAAAGTCGTCGAACGTCCGGTAGCGCCAGATGACGCAGCTCGAGAGGACCATCGAGCCGCCCGGCCGATCGCCCTTCTCGTAGACGAGCGGCCGCGCGCCGAGCTCGCGCGCACGAGCGGCGGCCGCCAAGCCGGCCATGCCGGCTCCCGCGATGACTACGTCAGAGAAAACGTGGGCTTGTGCTCGACGTACTCGACGCGGACGCGCTCCGGCCCCCAAAGGAAGACCGCGTACGTGTTCGCCGCGTCGACGACGTTGTCGATCTCGATGCCGGACTCGCGCGCCTCCTCGATGTGGTCGTCGGCGGAGTCGACGAGCACGGCGAGGTGGTTGAGGAGCGGCCGCTCCGGGTCGCCCGGGTCGCCCGGGTGGAACTCGACGTAGGCGCCGCCGACCTCGACGCGCGGCGCACCCGAGGGGCCGGGCTCCGCGGGCGCGAGACCGAGCCGCACGTACTCCTCGGCCGTCTCCTCGGGATTGGCCGAGAAGAGGGCGGCGTGGTCGAGGTCGTACTCGACGTCGGTCGGGGCCTCGACCAACCCCAGCCGCAGACCCTCGCCGGCGTCGAAGTAGGCCTCGCCGCTCCGGGGCCGGTCGACGGCGAGATCCTCTGGCAGGTCGCGCAGCGCCGCGTCGAGATCGCCGACGCGAAGCGCCACGTGGGCGAGGGCGCCGCGCTCGCGCGGCCCCTCGGCGGTGAAGAGGGTCAGCTTCCCGCGCCGCGCATCCGAGCCGAGGAGCGTGAACGCGTCGGTGCGGTCGATGACGTGCATCCCGACGCTGCCGGTGAGGAGAGCCGCGATCGGCTCGCGGTCCTCCACCCAGAGCGCGACGTGGTCCAGCGTCTTCGGTTCCATGAGCTGTTACTACCGCCGAGAGCAGCCGGTTATTCCAGCGGCGGATTCTGGACGTCGTTGTCGTCCGCGTACTTCTGCGTCAGCTCGTTCACGACGTCCATGCCCTTTCCGTAGGCGTAGTTGATCTCGACGAACGCCTCCCATTTGTCCGGGAGGGCGTCCTCGGGGAAGATCGCCTCGACCGGGCACTCGGGCTCGCAGGCTCCGCAGTCGATGCACTCCTCGGGGTCGATGACGAGGATGCGGTCGCCCTCGTGGATGCAGTCGACGGGGCAGACGTCGACGCACGAGCGGTCTTTGATGTCGATGCAGGGCTCCGCGATGATGTACGTCACGGCGGCCTACTCTAGCGACGTCAACAACTCCTCGACGAGGTGCCGCCCCCGCTCGTCAAGCGCCGATTTCACGACCACCTGGTCGAAACCGGCCGTCTTCGCGGCGCGCAGCCCGGCCGTGTCGTTGTGGTTCGTGAAGCCGAGGATCGGAACCTCCGGATACGCGTCCGCGACCTCCTCGGGCTCGATCCGGGCGATGTCGCAGATGACGAGATCCGGATCCCCCACCCCGTCCGTCGTGATCAGGTGGTGCTCGGGAAGAAGGGCCTCCAGCTTCCCGCGGAAGAAGAGGTCGACGCCTGCCAGCAGGATCGTCGCCACGGCGGGAGCGTAACGCCGCGTGAGGGCGCTCTCAAGGCCCTTTGTTAGCCTCGCGGCATGGCCGATCGGTTCGTGACCGTCGCGCGGGTGGACGACGTTCCGCCGGGCTCGGTGCGGAGGGTTCGAGCGGGAGAGGAGGAGATCGCGCTCGCGCACGTCGACGGCGAGTTCTACGCGACGCAGGGCCACTGTCTCCACCTCAAGGGGCCGCTCGGCGAGGGCTCCGTGGACGACCACGTCCTCACGTGCCCGTGGCACGGCTGGCAGTACGACGTCCGCACCGGCGAGAACGAGTTCGACCGCGCGATCCAGCTCCGGACCTACGAGGTGCGCGTCGAGGACGGCGAGGTGAAGATCGCACTTTGACGAGGGGCTAGCGCTCGTTCGCCGCGGCGAGTTCTTCGCGGCGCACGAGGAGCTCGAGACGGCCTGGCGCGCGGCGCCCGAGGCGGAGCGCGACTTCTACCAGGGCCTCGTGCACGTCGCGGTCGCCTGGTACCAGGCCGGGCGCGGGAACCGCGTCGGCTGCGAGCGGCAGCTCGAGAAGGCAGCGCGCCGGCTCGGGCCGTACGCGCCGCGGCACGAGGGCATCGACGTCGCGTCGGTGCTGGAGCAGGTCGACGCCGCAGCCGCCGTCGTGCGCAGCGGCTCGCTCGAGCTCGCGCCGCCGCGGCTGTAGTGCCTTCCGTGACGGTGGCTGCCACCGGTACGGGGCCGCGCGGCCCGCTCAGCCAAGCGGTCTCCGCGCGCGACGTCACACTCTCGTGACGGTGGCTGCTACCGGGACTAGTCTCCCAGGCCCACGGCCGAAAGGACGTGGTTGGCTGCCGCGCGAAGCCACCAGAAGCGATCGAAGAAGAGCAGGAGGCCGATCGCGACGAGGATGGCGCCGCTCCCGACCTGGATCGCGGTGTACCGGTCGCGAAGCCACCGGAACGCGCCCATCGCGCGGCTGAATGCGACCCCGGTGACGAGGAACGGCACCGCGAGCCCCGCCGAGTAGGCGAGCAGGAGCACCGATCCCTGCGCGACGGTGCTGGTGTTCGAGGCGAGCGCGAGCGTCGAGGCCAACACCGGCCCTATGCAGGGCGCGGCGCAGACGCCGAACGCACCCCCGAGCAACACATTGGAGCGGCTGCGCCGCGCGCCGCTCAGGAGGCCGGGCGCGACGAGCCGCTCCGGCCACGGCAGCAAGCCCATGAACGCGAGGCCGAAGACGACGACGACGAAGCCGGCGATCTCCTCCTGCGAGCGCGTCGGCAGCAGTCCCCCGGCCGCCGCGACGCCGGTCCCGAGCGCGACGAAGACGGCGGTGAACCCGAGCACGAAGGGGATGCTCGACACGACGACCCGGCGCGCGACGCCGCGCTCGCCGAGCCGGCCCGCGTCCACCGCGGACACGGCCGAGAGGTACCCCGGGACGAGCGGCAGCACGCACGGCGCGAGGAACGAGACGAGCCCAGCCAAGAACGCGATCGGGATCCTTCCCAGCATCTATTCGTCGAAGAGGCGAAGCTCCTCGTCGAGCCGCCGCTCGAGCTCGGGGTCGAGCGGCCGCGGCAGGGCTACTCCGCCCGCCGCAAGGACGAGCTCGGGCTCACGCCGCCGGCTCCAGCGCCACGCTGCGAGGGCGAGGACGACTCCGCCGACGAGGATCCCGACGATCGGCAGCAGCCAGGCAAGGAGGTCGAAGCCGTGCTTCGGCGGCTCGGCGAGGATCGCCGGGCCGAACTGGTCGACGAGCTCCCGCTTGATCTCGCTCTTCGTATCGCCTGCCCGGATGCGGCGCACGATGAACGCCTCGATCCGCGCTGCGGCGGCCGAGTTCGACTGGTCGAGCGTCGTGTGGCAGATCGGGCACATCACCTCGCCCTCGAGCTCGGCGAGGGTCGGGTGCGCCTCGCTGGCGACGGCCGTTCCCGCGAGCGGCAGCACGAGCAAGGCAGCCGCGCATGCGGCCACGAGGGCCTTCACGACTGGAGCGCGCGGTCGACCGCGCGCTTGAAGGCGCGGTCGTTGTCGCGGAGGTCGATCGGCCCCGCGAAGTGCTCGACGAGGCGGCCGTGCCGGTCGACGACGAAGGTCTCGGGAACGCCGGTCAGGTCGTAGAGGTTGCCGACCGACCCGTCGCGGTCGCGCACCATCGGGTAGGTCAGCCCGTGCTTGCGGACGAACCGGCGCGCGTCGCTTGCGACGTCGGTGGAGTCGACGCCGATGAAGACGACGCCGCGCGTGCGGTACTGCTCCCACAGCCGCTGGAGGGCCGGCGATTCGGACTTGCACGGGCCGCACCAGGTGGCCCAGAAGTTCACGACCCGAACGTGGCCGTTCCACGACGCGAGCGCCAGGCGGCCGTTCCCGTCGAGACGCTGGAGGTCGAACGCCGGCGCGGCCGCGCCCACCTTCACCGGCCGGGGTCGGTGCGTGATCTTCCAGATCAGGAGCGCGAAGAGGCCGGCGAGGCCCGCCACCGCGACCGCTTGCGCGCCGAGCTTCAGCGGCTTTGGCACGACCTTCAGTCTAGGCCGCGACGAGGGAAACCGGCGTGTCGACCGGTCATTTCAGACGGTCGCGCGGGCAAAGCCCGCGCGACCTGAAGCTAGGCATCGCAAGCGATGCCTAGGCCGCGACGATGTAAACCGGCGTGCCGATCCGCACCCGGACGAAGAGCCACTCCGCGTCCGGGATGTGCATCCGGATGCAGCCGTGCGAGACCGAGTAGCCGATCGAGGCGTCGTTCGGCGTGCCGTGGATGCCGACACCCGGCGCCGAGAGGCCCATCCAGCGGGTGCCGAGCGGGTTGTTCGGCCCCGGCGGGATCGGCTTCTGGCCGGCCGCCCACGGCGAGTTCGGCGGATACCACCACGGATTCCGCCACTTGACGACGATCTGGAAGCGGCCGAGCGGCGTCGGGTAGGTGTTCTGGCCGGTCGCCACGGCGAAGACGCGCCACTCCTGCATGCCGTGGTAGAGGAAGAGGTGGTTGGAGGTGCGGCGGATGACGATCACCGGCCCGAAGTTGGCGCGCGTCACCCGCGGAGCGATCTCCGTGCGCCGAAGCCGGATCGGCGTACGCCGGTTCGTCGCGAGCGCGGTGAGGATCAGCCGCACCGCCTGCTTGCGCCGCAGCGCGGCGCCCGAGCGCGAGGGCGAGATGTACGGCCGCAGCTGGCGGAGCGAGAGTTGGGAATCGACCGGCGCGCGATCGAGCCGGCTCGCCAGCCGGGCGACGAACGCGGTCACCTTCCCGCGGCGCACGGTCACCCGCAGCCGGATCGCGGTGCCGGGACGCGCCGTCTCCGCGCGGTCGACGGCCTCGAGCGCATAGGCGACCGCGCCGAGCTGCTCGGGCGCAACCTGGAGGCGGTGCTTGCCGACGACCAGGACGAGCGGCCGCTCGAAGGCGTTCCGCACCGCCGTGTACGCGTCGGCCGCCGTCATCCCGCCGACGCGGACGCCGCCGATCGTCACGCCGGCCGCGATCCGCTGCTCCGCGGTCGTCGTGGTGGTGGTGGTCGGCGCGATCGTCGTGACGGGCTCGGTGCCCGTCGTCGGGAGCGTCGTGAAGACGGCGCCGATCGCGCCCGGCGACATGGCCACGACGGCCGCCACGCCGCCGGCG